>Ga0209212_1002127_pt1 | contig 29321 bp, 28 predicted proteins | sample RifGroC2_FD_183996 | JGI IMG/M metagenome (GOLD analysis project Ga0209212, IMG submission 183996) | Groundwater microbial communities from Rifle, Colorado, USA - Groundwater C2 (SPAdes) (version 2) | ecosystem: Environmental > Aquatic > Deep subsurface > Groundwater | place: Rifle, Colorado... | reverse complement strand
GCCGCTGCGCGGCAAGATCCTGAACGTGGAGAAATCCCAGCTGGTGAAGATCATCTCCAGCGAGCAGATCCGCAATATCATTTCCGCCGTAGGCACCGGCATAGGCGAAGGCGAGGACGGCTTTAACATAGAGAAGCTGCGCTACCACAAGATCGTCATCATGGCCGACGCCGACGTGGACGGCCAGCATATCCGCACGCTGCTTTTAACCTTCTTCTACCGGCAGATGCGACCGCTGGTGGACCAGGGCCATATTTATATAGCCCAGCCGCCGCTCTATAAAGTGAAGAAGGGGAAGTTCGAATCTTATTTCGACAACGAGGAAAAGCTGCAGAAGTGGCAGCTTAAAGAGGCCCTTTCCGGCATCTCCATCAAGGCCAAAGGCAAGAAACTCGACGAGAAAGAGATCGGCGAACTGATGGAATTGACCATAGCCGCCGACAACACCAGCCGCAAGCTCGAGAGCAAGAACCTGACGCTGAAGGATTATCTTAAGTTCCAGGCCGACGGCCAGGTGCCGCTGTACCGCATAGAGACCGGCCCGGAAACGTACCGCTACTTCTTCACCGAGGACGAGTGGGACGCCTACGAGACCGAGTACGTGCAGAAGAAGAAGGACGCGCTGGCCAAGGAAGGGAAGCCCGAGGCGGAGATAGACGAGGACGACCTGGGGCCCGATTTCCAGACCCTGGGCGAGTTCACCCGCCTTAATAATATTTCCGCCAAGCTGAAAGCCCACGGCTACAGCCTGGCCGACTTCCACGTGGAAGAAGAAAAAGCCCCCAACCTGTTCGATCTTATCACGGAAAAGAACATTACTTCCTCCAGGGACCTTAAGACCCTGATGGAGAACGTGATGAAGGCCGGCGCCGCCGGCGCGCACATCCAGCGCTACAAAGGTCTGGGCGAAATGAACCCCGGGCAGCTTTGGGAGACCACCATGGACCCGCTGAAGCGCAAGCTTCTCAAGGTCTCTCTCGAGGACCCCGCCGAGGCCGAAAAAATGTTCACCACCCTGATGGGCGATAAAGTTGAACCGCGCCGCCTGTTCATCGAGCAGAACGCGCTGGCCGCCCGCAACCTGGATATTTAATTAACGGAGCATTTAAAAAATGGCAGAACACAAAGACCTTACACCGAAGCAGACGGAAAACATGTTCGTCAACATCGTCGACCGCGATATCAGCGAGGAGATGAAATCCTCCTATATCGACTACTCCATGAGCGTCATCGTCGGCCGGGCCCTGCCCGACGTGCGCGACGGCCTGAAGCCGGTGCACCGCCGCGTGCTGTACACCATGGACGACATGGGCCTGCAGCACAACAAGCCCTTCAAGAAATCCGCCCGCATAGTCGGCGACGTGATGGGTAAATACCATCCGCACGGCGACGCCTCCATTTACGACACGCTGGTCCGCATGGCCCAGTCCTTCAGCCTGCGCTATATGCTGGTGGACGGCCAGGGCAACTTCGGTTCCGTGGACGGCGACCCTGCCGCCGCCATGCGTTATACCGAGGCGCGCCTTTCCGGCATAGCCGGCGAGCTGCTGGCTGACATCGAAAAAGAGACGGTAAAATTCGTTCCCAATTATGACGGGTCCATGACCGAGCCTTCGGTGCTGCCCGCGAAGTTACCCAACCTCCTGGTTAACGGCTCCTCCGGTATCGCCGTGGGTATGGCCACCAATATTCCCACGCATAACCTCGGTGAAGTCTGCGACGCCACCATTGCCATAATGGACAATCCGGACATCGAGATCAAAGAGCTGATGAAGATCATCAAGGGCCCCGACTTCCCCACCGGCGGCATCATCCGCGGCCGCAAGGGTATAAAGGATTACTTCGAGACCGGCCGCGGTTCTATCACCACCCAGGCCCGCGCCGAAATAGAGGAGATGAAGGGCAACCGCGAGTGCATCGCCATCACCGAGATCCCCTACCAGGTGAACAAGGCCACGCTCATCGAGACCATCGCCGACCTGGTCAAAGAAAAAAAGATCCCCGACATTTCAGACATCCGCGACGAGTCCGACCGCCGCGGCATGCGCATCGTCATCGAGATCAAGCGCGACGGCAACGCCCAGGTGGTGCTGAACCAGCTGTATAAGCACACCCAGATGGAGGCCTCCTTCGGCGTGATCATGCTGGCCATCGTGGACGGCCGGCCCCGCGTGCTGCCGATAAAAGAAGTGATGCAGCAGTATGTGCGCCACCGCCGCCTGATGGTGGTGAACCGGACCAAGTACGACCTTAAGAAGGCCCTGGCCCGCGCCCACATCCTGGAAGGCTACCTGATAGCCCTGCAAAACATCGACGCCGTCGTCGAGATAATAAAGAAATCCAAGGACGCGCTGGAAGCCAAGATGAAGTTGATGGCCAAGTTCGCGCTGTCCGACATCCAGTCGCAGGCCATCCTCGACATGCGCCTGCACCAGCTGACCAAGTTGGAGACCGGCGCCATCGAGGAAGAGCATAAAGCCCTGATGAAGCTCGTCGCCGAGCTGCGCGCCATCCTGGCCGACCCCAAGCGCGTCCTCAAAATAATAGTGGACGAACTCAGAGAGATGAAGGAAAAGTACGGCGACAAGCGCCAGACCGAGATCACCGGCGAGGCCGCCGAGCTCGACATCGAAGACCTTATCCCCGAAGAGGACGTCATCATCACCATGTCCCACGGCGGCTACATTAAGCGCATCGCCGCCGACACCTATAAGGTGCAGGGCCGCGGCGGCAAGGGCATCATCGGTTCCGACGTGAAAGAAGAGGACTTTATCGAGAAGCTCTTTGTGACGTCCAGCCACGCCACCATCCTGATGTTCACCACCCGCGGCAAGGTGTACGCGCTCAAGGGCTACGAAATACCCGAGGGCAACCGCACTTCCCGCGGCAAAGCCATTGTGAACCTGCTGCAGATCAAGGACGAGCGGGTCACCTCCGTGCTGGCCATAGAGTCTTTCTCCGAGGCCAAAGGCAAAGAGGCCTATATCGTGATGTGTACCCGCAAGGGCAACATCAAGAAGACCCCGATAGCGGACTTCGCCAATATCAGGCGCGGCGGCATCATAGCCATCGGCCTGGAGGACGGCGACATCCTGACCAGCGTCGGCCATACGGACGGCAAATACGAGATAATCATCGGCACTAAAGAGGGCATGTCCATCCGCTTCAGCGAATCGGACGTGCGCTCCATGGGCCGCGGCGCCATGGGCGTGCGGGGTATCCGCCTGGATAAGACGGACACCGTTATCGGCATGGAAGTGGCCGAGCCCAAGACCAAGAAGACGCTGCTGACCGTCTGCGAGAACGGCTACGGCAAACGCACCGACCTGGACGAATACCGTCACCAGGGCCGCGGCGGCTCGGGCGTCATTACCATAAAGGCCACCGACCGCAACGGTTCCGTGGTGGGCATCTACCTGGTGGAGAACAAGGACCACCTGATGGTGATGACCGAGAAGGGCAAGATAATCCGCATGGGCTGCAAAGACCTGCGCGTTATCAGCCGCAACACCCAGGGCGTACGCCTGGTACGGCTCGAGGAGGGCGACAAGATCGCCTCCGTAGAACCCGTAATAGACGACGCGCTGGAAGGCGGCTCTAAACCGCTCATAGACGAGAAGAAGTAAAAGCGGCGCAAAAAAAACGGCCGGGCGAGGGCAACCTCCCCGGCCGTTTTTGTTCCCTATAATATTCGACCGCTAAATGTCCCTTGTCCAACAAAAGAACCCCGGGCCTCCCCGGGGTTCTTTATTTCTCAATCTGATAGTCTCTTTTGGCGACCGGTTGAATGCGGGGGAAGGGGTAGCAAAACACGGCGTCGGGACACACCGTGCCCGCGCCTCGTCACTCGGCCTCGTCGCTTGCGTAAGCCTCGGCCTCCGTGACGGTTTTGCTACCCCTGCCCCCGCGTCCAACCGGGAACTCCATCAATTTCCGCAGAATTAGAGGCATATTAGATTAACCATTTTCCGGCCCCCTGCCGCACTCACCTGAGTTTCTCACGTGTCCCTTAAGCAAAATAACTCAATAGCCGAACAGAAGCAGCGCTTCACGAACTTCTGTTAGGGTTTTTGAAGCGGCTTCACGTGCAAGGAGACTGCCCTTCCGGAGCATACTGAGAATTTCGGTGGGATCTTTTTCGAACTCCTGGCGGCGGGCTCGTATTGGCGCAAGTTCCCGGTTCAGGGCTTCGAACAAGCGGTCCTTCAACTTCACGTCACCCAAGCCGCCCTTTTCATAATTTCTTTTTAATTCCGCAATGGTTCCCTTATCCGGGTCAAAAGCGTCGAGGTAGGCGAACACCGTGTTGCCCTCAACGTGCCCGGGATCAGACACCTTCAGGTGCAGCGGGTCCGTGTACATCAGCTTTATTTTATCGCGTAACGTCTTTTCCGGGTCTTTCAGAAAAACCGCATTATTGGTCGATTTGCCCATCTTGCCCAGCCCGTCGGTGCCCGGCAGCCGCGTAACCTCGGACAGCAGCGGTTCACAGCGCTGCAGCACTTCCCTGCCATAGAGCGAGTTAAACTTGTCCACTATCTCGTTGGTCTGCTCCAGCATAGGCAGTTGGTCCGCCCCCACCGGCACATACCTGGCCTTGAAGCCGGTTATGTCCGCGGCTTGGCTGACAGGATAGGTAAGGAAACCGGCCGGCACGTCCTCGCCGAACCCTTTCTGCTGCATTTCGTCCTTTACAGTCGGGTTCCGCTTCAGCCGGGCCAACGTAACAATGTTGAGATAATACATGGTAAGCTCGGTCAACTCCGGCACCAGCGACTGCACCACAAGAGTGCTCTTTGCCGGGTCCAGCCCCACCGCCAGGTAATCCAGCGCCACCTCCAGCACATTGTCCCGCACCTTTTTGGGATTTCCGGCGTTGTCCGTTAAAGCCTGCATATCAGCTATTAGCACATACTGGCGATACTTGTCCTGCAGTTCCACCCTTTTCTTGAGCGAACCTACGTAATGCCCGATGTGCAGCGGCCCGGTGGGCCTGTCTCCGGTAAGTATAGTGTTCTTGGAATCCATATTGCCTCCTGAAATTTAAAATAAAAAAACCGGCTTTCCTAAGCCGGGGCAGTAAAGCGATCTTGACTCAGGTTATTGTAAAGAAATAGACCAATTCCGCCAGCAGGAAGCGGGCACATTCAGAAAGGTATAGGCAACAGTCAGTTTCATAACAAGTAAATTCTACAGGAATGAGCGCGAAGTGTAAAGGGCCCTTAGGCCCAGACAAATTGGTATAGTTTCGAATCATGAGATTGTACCGAAGAAAATCGATTTTTGGCTGGAAAGGAGACCGAGGGCTTGGGGAGCGCCTGATAAGGCAGATCCTAAAAGGCGAAAAGACGGCTACCGCATGTCCGAAGTCCTTATATTCGCCCGCCGAAGTGGAAGCACTCCGTAAAAGTGTGGGGCACAGGGTCACCGTTATAGACAAGACAGGTCGGCCGCGCTGCACGATACTCCAGACAGAGGTGTTTGAAACCAGGTTCGGGACACCTCACCCGAAGCTGGTCCGTGGTGAAGGTTTTAACAGTCCTGAAGAATTTAAATTAGCCCATCTTCACGTCTGGGACGACCTTCTTGCCCAGGCAAAAATAAAACTGACCGATAGCACAAGGCTTCTCGTCGAGGTGTTCCGTCTGGCGGGTCCGCTTCCGCGATAAGCGGGTTTGCGATAAGCCAGTTGCGAAACTTGTCCGATCGTGGGAGCCATCTTTTTTAAGACCTCGGCGGTTTCGCCGGGGTCTTTTTGTTTGGTATAGTTTGAAAGCGAAGTGGGGAATGACCGCGTGTGAAGAAACTAAAACATAAATTATGGTGGTTGCTGCCCTCAATAAACCTTTTTGTGTTTATTCCTCATCTTTTGGGGTATAAAGCATCAATGTGCGACCACATCCTCTATGCCATCATGGGGCAAGTCCTGCTTCTTCCGGCCTTTCCCTTCATGTGGGGAATAGAAAAGGCTTTTGACATTGCGGCGCCTGATATCGCTGCTATCTTTACTGCGATCGCGGGCTATATGTTCCTGGGGTGGGGGATTACTAAAGTTTTGAAAGAGGATAAAGCCTGACCCCCTATCTGGCCGTAATCGGAAGTGCTCAAAACGTAAGATGTATAATTAATTCATGAACAGTATATACAAGAAGGAAAGCTCTTCTCCTCCCGCCACCTCCGGGCGGCGCGGGGTGGACCGGAAAACCCGGACCCAGGTGCTCCAGCAGACCGGGCTGCTTGTTTGCCTGGCCGGGACAGCGGTATTCATTTTATTCCCCGACGGCATGCATGCGGTCCATTATATAGCTTACGCAATGATGTTCGGAGGATTTCTGGTTTTTCTCGGTGCATGGATGTTTCATGGAGACTCAGTTGAGCGGCGAATTACCGCCCAGGCCATGGCCACAGTTATCTCTTTCCCTCTTCTGCTGGGCGGGATGTGGTTCGTTGGGTTAGCTTACGAGGGCGTTGAGGATGCGAAGCGTTTTATGGTTTATGGAGTGTCCGGCATTTTGGTGGGGATAGCTGGGCTTACCTATGGGTTGAAGTATAAACAGAACCGGATCGCTGCGGCTATAGGTAATGAACTGGGTTTTTATAATGCCGCCAACGAGCCGACAGCTCCCGCCGGCGGCTACGAGTTCAGGGGCGTCATGAATGGCATAAAAGTATTCTTTAATATCTCGGAGACTTCTTCCGGAGAGGGGGGGGGAGACAATATTCGAGCTGGATGTATTCTGCCTCTGCGCTAATCCGCTGGATGTGCGACTTGAAGTACGCCTGGAGAGGCTCTTCGGCTGCATTCCGGGCCTTTCTTCTCTCCCCAAGGTCCCTGCAGTTCCTTACTGGGACTATTACGAGATCCATTCAAATCAGCCGGACGCGGTTCTTAAGCCGCTCTCTGAAGCCGGGGGCAAAAATAATATCTTCACCGAAGCGATGGGCTTTTTCGGGATGTCCTTGGACAAAAAGAGCTTTAAATTCACCTTCCATAAAGGGAGCTCCATCAATACGGGTTATGTGAAAAGCATCCTGGAGGCCGCTTCCCGCCTGGCCGTCGCGTTCAGTTGACAGGTCGCTTGTTTAGGGAGGAAAATCTTACTGGCCGCTTTTGCTAAAATAAGAACATGGACCTGACTATTTTTATATCTACCGTTTTTACGCTTACGCTGGTTATGGACCCGCTGGGGAACATACCGCTGTTTATGACCGCCCTTAAGGGCGTGCCCGAAGAGCGGCGGCGCGCCGTTGTCACCCGCGAACTGTTCATCGCTCTGGGGATAATGGTCTTCTTCCTGTTCTTCGGCAAATATATACTGCGGTTTCTGGCGCTCGACATGGTGGCGCTCAGCGTGGGCGGCGGCATAGTGCTGTTCCTGATAGCCATACAGATGATATTCCCCACGCACAATTCAGCTTTCGCCGATAATCCCGGCGGGGAACCGTTCATAGTGCCGCTGGCCATCCCGCTGGTGGCCGGGCCTTCCACGCTTACCACCATCCTTATATTTTCCATGAAGGACCCAGGGGCCTGGGGTATTTCTTTGGGCGTGGTAGCTGCGGCGTGGGTCATCAATATCGTGATCCTTAGCTTTGCCGGCAAACTTTCAAAGATCCTTGGCGCCCGCGGTCTGCTGGCCATGGAAAAGCTGATGGGCATGATACTGGTGACCATTTCGGTGCAGATGATCATGACCGGCCTGAAAAAATTCCTCGTCGGGTGAGCCGGCTCTTTTATGAACAACCTGCTTGCCCGCTGGCGCAACGCCGATCCCGCTTTTAAGGCATTTTTGCTGGGAGTTTTCTTCCTCGGTATAAATTCGGGCATCATTTCCTCGTCCTTCAATAACTATCTCAACGATTCTTTCCGCATGTCGGCCGACGCGCGCGGTTTTCTGGAGTTCCCGCGCGAATTTCCCGGCTTCATGCTTATCTTCATCACCGGCCTGCTGGCCGCGCTGCCGGTGCGGCACTGGGCGGTCATAACCAGCCTGCTTACCGCCGTGGGCGTGGCCGGGCTGGCCTTCCTGTCGCCGACCTACCACCTGATGCTGGTGTGGATGCTGCTGTGGAGCACCGGCGGGCACCTGTTCATGACGGTGGAGAGCGTGATGGGTCTGCGCTTCGCCAAAGAAGGCGGGCACGGGCGGCGCCTGGGGCAGATAAGCGGCATGACGAATTTTGCGGCCATAGCGGGCGCGGGGCTGGTGTGGGTGCTGGCCAAAACCGCCGGCCCCAAACTTTACCAGTTCGCTTTCCTGGTCGCCGCCGTCGCCTCGCTGGTGTCGGCTTATTTATTCTCGCGCATGAAAACGGCCGTGGAGGATTCCGCGCCCGCCGGCAAGCGCTTCGTCTTCAACTGGAAGTATAAGAACTATTACATCCTGAACATATTGTTCGGCGCGCGCAAGCAGATCTTCCTCACCTTCGGGCCCTGGGTGCTGGTGACCGTCTACGGCGCGAGCCCCGCGCTGATGGCGGCTTTGGCGCTGGTGTCCTATTTCCTGGGCGTGGTGTTCAGGCAGGCCTTCGGCGCGCTGACGGATTCCATCGGCGAAAGGAAGATGTTCATCGCCGACGCCCTGATCCTGCTGGGGATCTGCGGCGGCTTCGCTTTCTCCACGTTCAAGCCGCTGCTGTATTCGCTCTTCATCCTGGACAGCCTGATGTTCGCCACGCGCATCGCCCGCACGACCTATCTCAATAAAATAGTCGAGCACAAGTCGGACATCGCACCCACGGTCTCGCTGGGCGTTACCATGGACCACGCGGTCTCCATGAGCATTCCGGTAGTTGGCGGCCTGCTGTGGGCGGCTTACGGCTACCGGGCCGTGTTCATAGCGGCCTCGCTGCTGTCCGTGGCCGGTTTCTTCGCCGCGCTGGCCGTGAACGACGGGCGCCGCCGCGCGCGCGGCCAGCCCGCCTTGGCGCAGGGACAGCCGGATTAAGCTATGAATATATTCCTCGCCCTTGTATTTATAAACCTGGCCGCGCCGGCCGGGGCGCAGCCGCTCAAGTACAGCCCGGTGGGCGGGGCGTTTTCCGTGCCGCTGTCAGCGGATAATTCATATTTCAGGAACCCCGCCAACCCAGCTTACGATTACTGGAACCTTTCCTCCTTTTATGTGCCCCAGAGCAATAATTACTCCTGTTCCGCAGCGTCGGCGGCCATGGCGCTTAACGCCCTGCTCAACGGCAGACGCCAGCGCGGCGACGAGGAGGAGAACATCACGGAAGACGCTTTGACCGGCAAAGTTTCAAGGGTCAAGTGGAAAGCGCTGGTGAGCGGGGCCGGCCTGGGGGGCAGGCACGGCCTGACGCTGGCGCAGTTGGCGGCCGCCGTGAAAGAGGCGCTGCCCGCTTACGGCGCGGCCAAGGCCGCGGTCAACAGCGTGGAGGTCAGCAGCCAGACGGCGGCGGCCCTGGAGAATTTCAGAAAGGCCCTGGCGGCCAATGAGCGCAACCCGCGGGACATCATGCTGCTGCATTTCGCGCAGGACGCGCTTACCGGCGCCCCCGGCGGACCTTACGCGCACATCTCGCCTGTGGGCGCCTACGACGAGCGCACGCACCGCGTGCTGATAATGGACGTGGACAGGCGGTGGTACGAGCCCTATTGGGCGGTGGACACGCAGGTCTTCAAGGCCATGGGCGTTAAGACCAAAGATTTCGGCCGCGGCGGCTACCTGATAATAAAAGACGGGAACTGACCAACGCCTGGTGACCAAAGAACCGTCCCCAACCGGGACGGTTTTTTTATGGGCCAACCTGCCTATAAAATAAAAGGACTTCCGGCTCATACGGGCCGGGCGGCCATAAAGATAAGATTGTAATATGACGAATCGTCTCCTCTCCTTGAGCGCGGCCCTGCTGTTGCTTGCCGTCCAGGCCTCGGCGGGCAACAGGGGGATCTACGGCGTAGATAACCGCAAAGACGTTTTTGAAGCCGACCCTTATGCCCGGAAAATAGCCCGGTCGGTGGCCGCGGTTTTCGGCGGCGGGCTGGATACTGCCGACGGCATAGTGACGCTGCCGCTGCTGCATTTCGGCACCGGTTACAGCCTTTGTCCCGGCCAGAAATTCTTCGACCAGCCCGTAGGGTCTTTCTGCACCGCCTCGCTGGTGGCGCCGGACCTGGTACTGACCGCCGGCCATTGCGCGCCCACCCCAGCGTCCTGCCCCGGTAAGAATTTCGTCTTCGGTTTTGAAATGGGCGCAAACGGGGAGTGGCCGGCCAAGGTGCCGGCCTCGGACGTATATACCTGCGCGGAGATAGTGGCGTCCTCCAACGGCGATACCCGCGACTTCGCCGTTATCCGCCTGGACAGGCCCGTTACCGGGCGCGAACCGCTGGCCCTCAACAGGCAGGCGCCTCCGGGGCCGGGCGCCGCCGTTTTCGTCATAGGCACGCCGATGGGCCTGCCGCTCAAAGTGGCCGACGGCGCCAGGGTGAGAAAAGTGGAGACGGACAGTTTTATGACCGACCTGGACACCTTTGGCGGCAATTCCGGCAGCCCGGTCTTTAACGGGGGCACCGGCCTTATAGAGGGCATACTTATAGCCGGCGGCCAGGACCTGGAGCTGATAAACGACGTCTGCGTGGCCGCCTATACCGTGGGCCAGGACGAAGGCACCGGCGAGCGCGTGGCCATGGCCTCCCAGTTCTCCGAATTCATCCCTTAACCCGCCGCGCCGCTTTCTTCCGCCGGGGCCAGCCCCGGCGGTTTTCCTGCGGTTATATACTATCGCTTTGGATTTTGGGATAATAGACAGGTAACCCCGCCCGTGCAAGGATAATAAAATGGCTGAAACCAAAGATACTAAAAAAGTGATCTGCTCGATGGTGAACGTGAGCAAGATCTACGACAAGAAGGCTGTCCTGAAGGATATTTACCTTTCTTATTATTACGGCGCCAAAATAGGCGTGCTGGGCCTCAACGGCTCGGGCAAGAGCTCGCTGCTGCGCATCATGGCGGGGCTCGACGAAGATTTCCGCGGCGAAACCGTGCTCTCTCCCGGCTACACCGTGGGCCTGCTGGAACAGGAACCCAAACTCGACGAGAACAAGACCGTGCGCCAGATAGCCGAAGAAGGCCTGCCCGAGGCCATGGCCGCGCTGAAGGAATATAACGACATCAGCGAGAAACTGGCCGAGCCGATGGACGACGCCAAAATGAACGCGCTGATCGACCGCCAGTCCAAGGTGCAGGAAAAGATAGACGCCCTGAACGCCTGGGACGTGGATTCCCGCCTTGAGCTGGCCATGGACGCCCTGGGCTGCCCGCCGCCCGACACGGTGATCAAGACTATTTCCGGCGGAGAAAAACGCCGCGTGGCGCTGTGCCGCCTGCTGCTGCAGAAGCCGGACATCCTGCTCTTAGACGAGCCCACCAACCACCTGGACGCCGAGGCCGTGGCCTGGCTGGAACACCATCTTAAAGAATACGAGGGCACCATCATAGCGGTGACGCATGACCGTTACTTCCTGGACAATGTGGCCGGCTGGATCCTTGAACTGGACCGCGGCCAGGGCATACCGTGGAAGGGCAATTACTCGTCGTGGCTGGAGCAGAAGGGCGAGCGCCTGCGCCAGGAGGAGAAATCCGAAACCGACCGCCAGAAAACCTTGAAGCGCGAACTCGAATGGATACATATGGGCGCCAAGGCCCGGCAGGCCAAGGGCAAGGCCCGCATAACCGCTTACGAGAACCTTTTGAGCCAGGACAATGAGAAGATGGCGAAGGAACTTGAGATTTATATTCCGCCGGGCCCCCGCCTGGGCAACCTGGTGGTAGAGGCCAAGAACCTCAGCAAGGCCTTCGGCGACAAGATGCTGCTGGATAATGTCAGCTTCTCGCTGCCGCCCGGCGGCATCGTGGGCATTATCGGCCCCAACGGCGCCGGCAAGACCACGCTGTTCAAGATGATCACCGGAGAAGAGAAACCGGATTCCGGGGATTTCCGCGTCGGAGACACCGTTAAATTATCCTATTCCGACCAGCACCGCTCCACGCTGACCGCGGGCAAGAACGTGTGGGAAGTCATCTCGGGCGGCCTGGACCTGGTGAAGCTGGGTAAGATGGAAGTGAATTCCCGTGCTTATGTGGCGCGCTTCAACTTTAGCGGGCAGGACCAGCAGAAGAAGGTTGAGAACCTGTCCGGCGGCGAGCGCAACCGCGTGCACCTGGCCGTAATGCTCAAGGAAGGCGGCAACGTGCTGCTGCTCGACGAGCCGACCAACGACCTGGACGTCAACACCATGCGCGCGTTGGAAGAGGCCCTGGAGAGCTTCGCCGGCTGCGCCGTCATCATCAGCCACGACCGCTGGTTCCTGGACCGCGTGGCCACGCATATCATGGCTTTCGAGGGCGACAGCAAGATCGCCTGGTTCGAAGGCAACTTCTCCGAATACGAGGCCGACCGGCACGCCCGGCTGGGCACGGCCGCCGACACCCCGCACCGCATAAAATACAAGAAGCTTACGCGCCCGTAAGAAAACGGGAGCGGGGAAATAAAAAAACCGCCGGGCTTCCCCGGCGGTTTTAATTGGCGCGGCCCTCTTACTTTACGCCCATTTCGGACTTAAGGACTTCCAGGGCTTTATCCGCGTCCGAGACGTTCAGCAGCAGGCGGCCGCTGGTCCCGCCGAAAGAGGTGCCGTAGACGGTAGTGATGTTGATGTTGCTCTCGCCGAGCACTTTTGTAAGGCGCAGCAGAGCACCGGGCTTGTCGGGCAGTTCCAGGGAGATCATGGAGGTCTCTATGGTGGTGAAACCGGCCCCGGTCAGTAAATGGCTCACCTTGCGGTCCGCGTCCACTGCCACGCGCACTACCCCGGAATCGTCCCGGATCTCCGAGGCGATCCCGATTATGTTCACGCCCTCGTTGGAGAACAGCTCCACGAACTTGGAAAGCGCGCCCGGCACGTTGGGCAGGAACACCGTGTATTGCCTGATAAGTTTTACTGGCATATGAACTCCGGCTGCCTGAATTTAAAGCCCGGACCGTTCAGGGCTTATCTAATTAAATAATTTTTGGGGCCCGGGGTAAAGCGCGGGCAAAAGTTATATAATCAAAATCAGATGATAAGGTTTTTTCCGGATGGCAGATCCAAAGCGCTCTCGGCGGTTTCGCTGGGCGTTATGGCCGTTGCGGCGGTGATGACCGCCAGCGCGGTACGGGACCTTTTTACCCTGCTGGACATGTTCTCCACGCCGGCCTTTTTCCTGGCCCTGGCCAGCTCCACCGTGCCGGCGCAGATGCCGCCCCTGGCGGTGCTGCTCACGCACAATATCCGTTCCGTCTTCGTTTTCGCCCTGGTTTTCTGGTTTTCGGTCTCGGTGCTGGCGCTGGGCGTCTGGCTGCGCCGCGAATGGGCCAGGCGCGGCGCGGTGTGGATGCTGTACCTGCTGGCCGCGGCGGCCCTGCTGCTGCTGTTCTTCCCATGGCTGGTAGTGCCGCGCCCGCTGTTCTACGAGGGCGTGTCCATAGCCCCCGAGTTCAATTCCGCCGTACAGGCCGCCTCTTTTATAGCCCGCGCGCTGTCTTTGCTGCTGGGCAGCCTGTGTCTGTGGTGGGCCCTGATCCTGGACCGCGGGCGGCTCAGGGGGGAGTTCGGGCCGGTGGATTCTAAGCCGGGGATTTAATAAAATATAGGCAGCCAGTGATCTCTCTTCAGCATCCTGCCGCGGCCTAAACAGCGTCTAACAGAGGAATATTATGTGGAACTATACTGACAAGGTGTTCGAACATTTCAAAAACCCCAAGAACGTGGGGGAAATAGAGAACGCCGACGCCGTCGGCGAGGTGGGCAGCCTGGTCTGCGGCGACGCTCTCAAACTGACCCTTAAAATAGACAAAGCCGCCGACAGGATCACCGACGCCAAATTCAAGACCTTCGGCTGCGCCAGCGCCATAGCCTCCTCTTCCGCCCTCACCGAGATGGTGAAGGGCCTTACGCTGGAGGAAGCCGGCAGGATCACCAACCAGCAGATAGCCGATTTCCTGGGTGGCCTGCCCGGCGAGAAGATGCACTGCTCCGTCATGGGCATGGAAGCGCTCGAGGCGGCGATAAAAAATTATCGCGGCGGCAAGGCGGAGAAGGTCATCATCGGCCACGCCGAGAAAGTTGTGTGCAAATGCTTCAGCGTCACCGAGTCGGTCATCATCAAGGCCATAAAGCTCAATAACCTGCATACCGTAGAGGAAGTGACCAACTACACCAAGGCCGGCGGCGGCTGCGGCCAGTGCAAAGGCGAGATAGAAAAAATATTAAAAGATTACTGGGCCGAGGCCGAGCATAAGAAATTCGCCAGCATGACCGTGGTGGAAAAGATAAAAATGATAGAGAAAGTCCTGGCCGAGGAAATAAACCCCAAGCTCAAGGCCGACGGCGGCTGGATGGAACTGGTGGACATACAGGGCCAGAAGGTGAAGCTGCGCTTCCTGGGCATGTGCCACGGCTGCCCTTCCTCCGGCGCCACCCTCAAGAACGTAGTAGAAAAAGAACTCCGCGAGCGCATCGACCCCGCGATAGAAATAGAAGCGGAATAAGGCGGCCATATGGAAAAAGTTTATTATTTCGACAATAACGCCACCAGCCGCGTGGCGCCCGAAGTAGCCAAAGAAATGGAGCCGTTCTTTAACGAGCTGTACGGCAACCCCTCCAGCATGCACTTCTTCGGCGGCGGCAACCAGAAATACCTGGACCTCGCCCGCGCCCGTGTGGCCGCCCTGCTGGGCGCCGACCCCTCCGAAATAATCTTCACCAGCTGCGGCACCGAATCCGACTCCACCGCCCTCTGGTCGGCCCTGCGCGCCTGGCCCGAAAAGAAACATATCATCACCACCAAGGTGGAGCACCCCGCCGTGCTCAATGTAGCCAAGTACCTGGAGACGCAGGGCTACCGCGTCACCTACCTGCCGGTGGACGAGACCGGCCAGCTGAACCTGGAAGATCTGAAAGTCGCCCTTACCCCGGAAACCGCGCTGGTCTCCATAATGTGGGCCAATAACGAGACCGGCGTGATCTTCCCGGTAGAAGAAGCCGCCCGCATCACCCACGCCAAAGGAGCCCTGTTCCATACCGACGCCGTGCAGGCCGTGGGGAAACTGCCCATAAATCTCAAAGAAACCAAGATAGACATGCTTTCCCTGTCGGGCCACAAGCTGCACGCGCCCAAGGGCATTGGCGTGCTGTACGTGCGCAAAGGCGCGCGCTTCGCGCCCTTTATGATGGGCGGCCACCAGGAACACGGCCGCCGCGCCGGCACCGAGAACGTGCCATACATCGCCGGCCTCGGCAAAGCGGCCGAACTGGCCGCCGCCAACCTGGAAAAAGAGAACACCTACGTTAAAGGCCTGCGCGACCGCCTTGAAAGCGGCCTGACCGCCGCCATAAAGAACACCCGCGTTAACGGCGGCGGAGCCACGCGCCTGCCCAACACCACCAATATCAGCTTCGAGTACATCGAGGGCGAGTCCATACTGCTGATGATAAGCGAACTGGGCATCTGCGCCTCCTCCGGTTCCGCCTGCACCTCCGGCTCGCTGGAGCCGTCCCACGTGCTTATGTCCATGGCCGTGCCGCAGACCTACGCCCACGGCTCCATCCGCTTCTCGCTCAGTGTCTACAACACCCAGGAGGAAGTGGACTACATAATAAAATCCTTTCCCCCGGTAATAGAGCGCCTGCGCGCCATCTCGCCCTTCGCCGACGGCAAACCCCTCTTCGGCACCGAAGCCTGCGAGCCGCACCACCATTAAAACCAGCACGGAGGGAAAAGGCGGGCCGCAAAAAGCCCGCCTTTTTTTATTAGATCATGGAAAACGTAAACATAGCCCTGTTTCTCTCAGCCAGTTTTTTTGTGATAGGGTGTGCCGGCCCGCAGGCCAGATTTGTAAAGATATCCCGGGAAGTCTCCGCTGCCGGCAGAAAACATGACGAGGCTGCCATCAGTAAGCTGTCTTCGTCGATTAAGGTGGAAGATCTCTCTCCGGAGCGCATAGGTAAATATTCGGATGAAGCCATAAATGCTTTATATGATGCGCTATTGAAGATATCGTTTTATCTGCCCGATGAAGAAGATTGCGTGCTGAGGATGGAAAGCGTGTTTAGCGAAAAGGCCCGAAGGAGGAAGTGCGGCGGAGACGATGTCGAGCGTATGTTCGACGCTTTTGTTATGTCCGGGCTCTTTAACAAGGCGGGCGCATTAAGACAGAGATTCCCGGACAAATCCTTACCAGAGGTGCCGGAAATTGTTGGCCGGGACAACTCCGGATCTACAGGGTGGCATGTGTACAGAATTTCTGAACATGGTAAAAAGGCAGAGTTGCAGTCGCTTCCGGAGAACGGCCAGGCGATTATAATGGTTATGCGTCCCGGCTGCGAGTTTTCGGAAATGGCGGCGGAAGAGATATTCGCGGACCAGGAGCTTGGCCCGATCTTTCGCGCCAAGGGGGTCATGCTGACCAGGAAATTCGACCCCGCCGGTGTAGAGGCCATAAAAGAATATTTTAATTTTGATGCCGTATACATAGCGCGAAGATCAAGCGATTTTTCAGGGCTCTCCCTTCTAGGGATTTCGCCCACCTTTTACTTCATTAAAGAGGGAAAAATACTGGATAAATTCGGCGGGTGGAGTAACGAGGATGGTGGGGCATATGCAAAAAAACAAATCGGTAAAGGCCTGACCGCTATCGGAATAAAAAACGAAACGGGGGATGGCTCAAATACGGCGCATAAATAACTAAAATTAGTCAGCAGCCCAATGGAGATGGCGGGAATTTGCCTCAAAGGTAAATCCCCGCTTTTTATTTTCATGGGAGAATATATATTCTCAAATGAAAATCTTATGCCCCAGTTTCCTGCCAATAACCCTCTTGATAAGGCGATTTACGGCTAAAATAACCTGGCTTGGCCTGTTTCCGTATCTGGCATAAAAATTGCTCTGTAGCGGGTGTGGTTGATGGAAACTAAAAGGGAAAAGAATAACAATATGAAAAGAATAAACATACTGGCAGTGGCGTTCGCGGTGCTGGCGGCTGGCTCCATTGCCCGGGCCGAGGAGATAAAAATAGACTTTGACGGAAAACAGAGTTCTCCGCTATTCGCGCAGCTTGCCGCGCAGGCTCCCTCTCTGCACAGCGCTGCCGATGACACAATTATCCCTGTCCGCGTTGCCCCGGATTTTACGCAAAGCCAGGTGTTGAATATGGATAAATCCATAGGAAGCGCTATTGAATACGTCAACGCGCATGGGCAGGGCGCTTATCTGGCGGAGGGTTTTGCCTGCCTAAGGCAGAACGGCACCCCGGAACAGAAATTCGCTTTTGTTTACCAGCCTGCGGGCACAACCTATTCACTGCCGGCAAACTGCGTTATGCAAAATAAAGGCGTGTGTACATGGATTTTTGACACCGTGTGTAAAACAGTAACATATATGGCATGTGCGATAATGGCTGATGGGTCAGAGGAATGCCACAAGGAAGCGAGAGAAGATTGCTCGACAGTAAAAAAATGTCTCTTCCCGGAGGAATGAGCGGCCGAAGAGGTGTATTTGGCCGACCGACAGGCGGTTTAAAAAGGAGCTACAGAAATGGAAACGATTTTAATAATGGCGGGGTTGACGGGGATCGCTGTGCTGGAGGGAAGTTCCGTAGGAGCTTTTATCATGGCGCTGGTGGTGTCGGGCGTGTTCTGGATGGTCGCGCTCTGGCAGGCGGCAAAGGGCAGCAGGCCCCGCGCCAAAGAGTTCGCGCTGAAAGCCGCCGCCTATATGCTGCTAATAGCGCTGCTGTTCGGATTGAACGCGGCGAATAAGCGTATCGGCCGGCAGGGAGCGGAGCGGATCGCTGCGGCCTGTGAGGCGTATAGGGCCCAGAAGGGGGCCTACCCGGAGGCGCTGGCCCAGCTGGTGCCGGAGTATATAAAAAGCATCCCCCCCGCGAAGGCCTCGCTGAGATGGTCGCGCTATTGGCTTAGGGGCGATCGGATTATGTTCGCCAGCGAGCCCGGGCTTGTGGTCGCTTATTATAATCTGGCAGCAAAAGAGCAGGGCTACACCGGGATGTATAAAATGCTGGAGAATCGGTAGCGCCGACCGCCTGTCCGGTAAAGTCCGGGGGGGGAAAGGTGGGGCCCAGGAGCGGGTAGGTCCAAGGGCCCTTACAGCGGAGGAGATCGTCAGCTAGACTATGCATGCAGCACTTCCTTGTAATTTGGGGGATTGGCCCCAAAGTATCCACGATCCGACCGTAATCGGATGTATCCAGGGAAAGCAAAAAAATATTTTGCTTTCCCTTTTTTGTTGGAACGGAGCGAAAATCTAGAAAGCAAGAAGAGTTTAGGGGGATTTATGAAAAAATTGATATGTGCGGTAATGGCTTGTTTTTTTATATCGACGGGTTTCCTGAACATGGCAGCCGCAGCTGACCCGGCTCCTACTGGTGCCTATAAAGATAAAGGTATCCCCACCAACAATGGCTGGACCGGGAAATAACTTTTTCTGGAGGCAGTCCGGTGTGATTCCCCGACGCATCAAAATCGCAATTGTGCGTCAAAACACAAAAATATTGTGTATTGTCTCGTTAACGAGCCCGGCAGCACGAGAGGCGTAAAGCGTTCTCCAGACTGTGGCGTAGCGGCTCCATGCGCCCGGAATTTCGCGGTCCACAATCTTTGTGGGAATCTGGGCTGTAATTTTAGCAGAGACAGTGCTTGTAACTTTATCCCAAAAAACTTTTTTACCGTCAGGGGTTGAGAAAAAAACAAGGCGCCGATCATAAAGAATTCTGTTTTTGTCCGCTATAAAATCCTCAGTTGAATAACTTTTGCCGCTATCGAAGCGTGATAGCACTACGGCATTCCTTTCCTTTTCAATTTGAGCCTTCAGTATGGCGGACCCAGTATCGTCAGCCGCGGCAAACCCATATGCAGTCTTACCTATAGCAAGCGTGCTCCACGTAATCACCATCTTTCTGTTCATAAAGGGAAGTTTAATCTGGAGCGTACCCGTTTGCAGATTGCTGCCGGGTGATAACACAGCTGAAAGTCTACCATCCCACCACTCTGGCAAGGCCCACCGCTCGACCGCTTCCCAGTCCGAACGTTCCCGAGCGGTATTTGTCGTTAGCCCCGGAAATGCGGCCATGCCGCTGGTGCTCGGGTCTATGTCAAAACCATACTGAGCGGCATCTGCACCTTTGAATGTGCCTAGAAAGGCCCATCTTTCCATAGCTTCGGAAATGGCCATGTGGCACGCGATATTCCTCAGCTTGTGTGTCCCACCACCGTGCCCGCCGCTGTAAAGCGCGCTTTTCCTGTGCCAGGGTGGTACAAGTGCGGGCGAAAGAAAAGCCACGGCTTCATACTCGGGCTTGTCCGCCGCGCCAAGCTGTCTTATTTCTATTTTCTCTATGGGGCCACCGTCGCGCGAAAGGATATTTCTATAGCGCAACGGAGCAAGGTTGAAATCCATACTGCTGCTACTTCCACCCGATAAGGTGTATGGCTGTTGGAGGGACAATGGTATTAATCAGGGAAAAATCAAACTCTTCTTTCGCCCACAAACCGACAGAAAGATGGGTCACGGGCCAGATTATCGCGTCTTCCCAAAGGACCTCGTTCACTTTTTGGATATCAATCTTGGTGCTGTCTATAAGTCCGGCGCATTTTCCGGTTGGGTCCGGCAGACGTATGCCTTCCTGCGATTTGAACATAAATCGTATGTCCGCATCCGGGCTATCTACCAATATGCCGGTTACGATACTGACAATATCATTGTGGTATGCGGCAAGATTTGGAGCGAATTCCGCCCCTATAATCTTTTTTGGGGTATCCTTAATTTCCGCCCGAAACCCCTCTGTCGAAGCGGCCAGCTGCAGCGCCCTCGCGGCCACTTCAGAGAGCGGAACAATCTCGGCCGAAAACGGCTTAAATGTCAGCGCCTTGCCATTCGATAATTGCCGTTTTGCACTTATGATATTATCGCCATTAAGTTCTTTTACGGAGGGGATTGCCAATGGAAAAAAAGAAAGGGTCGGTTTAAAACCGAGGCTCTCAAGGTTTGAATAGAACGCGGCGCGCAGGCGCTTTCTTTCCGCTTTGTCGTGAAGCGGGGAGGCTGGATGTGTCCAGGATTGGCAGCGAAGATAGGCGATGCGTGACTCGGTTTCCCCGTGGTAGAAGTAACCCTCAGCACCAGGGTTTTCACGAGAGTTGCCTGAAAAGATCTGCGCGTTCCGCCGCGACGCAGGTGCCCACTGGAATTTAACCTCGGCCAGAGGCCTGGGATGAAGAAGTTCCTCCGGAAAATCACGGCGCAATTGTAACACAAAAGAATCTGCATCCCAGGCCCTTATGGCATATGGTCCAGAGGCCACGGTGTGGTGAGGGTTGAGCCACTTTCCTGAGGTTTTGTCATAGCAGGAGCCATGGACAATGGCATATAGCCCAAAACTAAGGGTGTCTAGTAATTGCGGCATCGGTTCGATAAACCGCAGTGTTACTTGTTTCCCATCAGACTTCAATCCAGGTATTTCCCCGGTTTTGCCGAGTGAGGAAAAACCTTCTATTTTTTCAAAAAAACCCGCTTTTGAGCCGCGTTGGGTAAGCAGACGGGCCATGCGGAGCCAGGAATTCACAACATCTTGGGAGGTAATAGGATCGCCATTGCTGAACCGCATGTTGTCGCGAAGGGTAAATATCCAGGTTTTTTGATCGGACGACACTTCCCAGTTTTTGGCTATTATGCCGGTGTATTGTCCGGCTCTATAATTGGTGACCAGGCCGGAATGGACCGAGGAAAAGGCGATATGGTGGATAAACGCGTCGTAATCAAGCGGGTCCGCAGAGAACGGCGCATCCGATATCCAAAAAGAGACTTGCTTATTTGTTGTGTCGTCGCGGTTGGGGGAACAGGCGTTGAACATGATGGTTCCAGCTAAAAACAAAAAGCGGACATCTGGAACAAACGTCCGCCAACGGGGAAATCCCATTTGCTCTGGTGATTAATTGCCGGCCCAACCGTTATTTGTCGGATTGCCAGCCCCGTCGGAGGTGCCGGTCTCTACCGGATCGGCAGCGGCAGCCAGGCTCACAAAACCGAGCCACATAAACAGGCAGGATATGGCGGCGAAAATCATTTTCTTCATAAAGTCCCCAGTTTATAACCCTTAAGCTACATTAAATTATATCATATTGCCATGGCACAAAGTTTCCGCAAACTTTCGGAATTACCGGCGTTAAAGTTTCTTTCAGGTCTGAACATTTATGACGGATTTATTGCCGGCTGCCTTTTGATCTCTGTTCTGGCTGTGCCGGTCGCGTACACGCGATATCTTGGAATGATGTCCGAGAACACAGTCGGCAATTTTAAAACACAGAACATGCGCGAACTTGAATCGGGAGACATGCTGTCCCTTGTGAGTCGCCTTAACGCCTTTTCGACATCTATCAACTGGGTTTGTCTATCCACTGAAAATTCCGGACGAACTTTCTTTTCCCGTACCCAGGGTAACTGTGCGCCGTCCTTTTTTAAGCGCCACGTAAGCATTTCTCCTCTAGGGAACCAAAATCTTCGGATCGATATGACTTTAAGGTTGCCCAGGGCGCTGGAAATAGCTTTCGTTCTGATACTTTCTTTTCAGATGCTTTCGCTTGGACTGATATATTGGGGAGGGAAAAAAGCTGGAACACTTCGGTATCAGCGCGATGTGGATATATCCAATATGGCGATCCAAGTAGCACACGACATTCGCTCTCCGCTGGCGGCTCTGGGCGCCGCGGCGAAGGGGCTGGATCTGCCCGAAGAACAGCGCAAGCTTCTGGAAGGCGCCGTGGGGCGCATGCAGGGCATAGCCGACGACCTGCTCAACCGCTACCGCGCGCCTTCCGCCGTGCAGACCGCGGCTAAACAGGCGGTGCATCTGTTGGGCAGGCTTATAGAACAGGTGCTGGCCGAGAAGCGGCTGCAGCACAAAGATAAAACCGGCGTGAAGATAGAATTCAACGGTGCCGCCGGCGAATTGAAAGCCCTGGTAGAGCCGAAAGAGCTGCAGCGGCTGCTGTCCAACCTGGTGAATAACTCGGTGGAGGCTTTTGAAAAGGACGGAACAGTGATTATTGGCCTGTCTGCCCCGGATGGTAAGGTTTTAATTGAAGTTAAGGATAACGGTAAAGGCATCCCGCCAGAAATACTGGCAAAGCTCGGCCAGAAAGGCGAAACACACGGCAAAGCTAACGGCAACGGCCTGGGGCTTTACCACGCGCGCACCGCGGTTGAGGGCTGGGGCGGCAATTTAAGGATAGAGTCCGCACCGGGCACGGGCACTGCCGTGATCATAGAGCTGCCGCGGGCCAAAGCGGCGGGTCCGGCAGGGCTGACGGTGCTGCTGGATGACGACATGCTGGTGCATATGAACTGGAAGACAGCAGCCAGGGCCGCCGGGGTGGAATTTAAGGCTTATAAAACCCCACAAGACTTTGCCGCCGGTATTTCGGGCCTGCCCAAAGACACCGCCATATATATAGATTCCGAGCTCGGCAGCGGCATTAAAGGCGAAGACATCGCCAAAGACCTGCACGAAAAAGGCTTTGCCAACATAACTATGGCCACCGGCCATAGCCCTGAGCAGTTCTCCCACCTCCCCTGGCTTAAAGTGGCCGGTAAAGAGCCCCCTTGGGCAGGGTAATGGCAACGACACCTAATTAATACCAGGCGGGCACATAAAGCCCGCCTTTTTCTTTTCATTTGAAAATAAATATCTTCAAATGAAAATGTTTGGGCCTGTTTTTTCTTCATTTTTGCCTCTAAAACACGGTTTAACTATGGAAAAGCGCCTTTCCGGCTCTTTCTGCCGTTGGCATAAATATTGCTCTGTAGCGGGTGTAGGTGAAAAAAACCGTTTAGGAGGAAAAATGAAATTCAGGATGATAAAGGATGTGGAAAGACAGGGGATAAGCTATGTTTCCCGGAATTTCGGCTGCGGGAACAACTGCGGCTGCCAGGGGTGCAAGGAAGCGGTACTCTAATGCCAGGGTGAGCCGGGGCCGGTAAATCCGGCCCCGGCATAATTAAAGGGTGGGAAACGATATGAAAAAAATTAAACTTTCCAGATATAATGAGATCGTAAATACGGAAGAAAAAGGGTATGTCTATAATTTTTACACGGGCGCGATAATAGAATCTGAAAAAGAAGAGAAACTTGAATTGGAAAAAATGTCGAAGGAAGAAATAGATTTCCTGGAGAAAAAAGGTTTTATCGTTGGTGACACGGTAGATGAAGTGAAGCGGCTGGAGTTCTCTTATCTTTCCCATAAGTTCGATAAAAGCTCCCTGGGCCTTACTTTGTGCACCACGCTTGAATGTAATTTTGACTGTCCTTATTGCTACGAAGGGCGCGACAAGAACAAGCGCACCATGAGCGCTGAGGTTCTGGAGAAACTGAGCGGATTTGTCGCGTCAAAAATAAAGAACGACAACATTAAAAGCGTTTATGTCAGCATCCTGGGCGGCGAAGCGCTCCTTAAGCTCGAAGTTCTAAAATCGGCGCTTGAAAACCTTGATCGTCTTTGCTCGGATAAAAAAATACCGGTAAAAACCACGCTTGTGACCAACGGCTACTGCCTGGACGAAGCGATTCCATATCTGGATATGCCACGGACCATCCAGAACGTGCAGATAACTTTCGACGGTTTTGGGGAAAGCCATGACAAAATGCGGCATACTAAAACAGGCGAAGGGAGTTTTGATAAGATCTTTGACAATATGGTCCTGGCCTTGGGGAAAGGCATTAGGGTGGTGGCGCGGTATAACCTTACAGCGGACAATCTGGCGGATGCGCGGAAATTTATTGAGAAGATCGGCAGTCTCGATAAAAAACCTTTTGTGTATTTCGGGCATGTGACGGAATATGCGGGGATGGAAGCCTGCCGGTCCGTGTCCTGCATGAACAGGGCGGAGTATTCCAAGGCGGACCTGGAACTAATAAGATACGCCTTGAGCCTGGGGATAAAAACCGACTATATGCCGGTTGGTTTTGGGAATCACTGCACCGCGGATACGGTCAACGGCTTCACTATCGATCCGGATGGGGACATCTACAAATGCTGGAACCACGTGGGGAAGAAAGAGTTCGCTTGCGGAAGTATCATGGCCGAAGCCCCGGAAGAAATAATATCCGATGAAAACAAATATTATTGCTATACCATGGAAAATCCCTTCCGCTCGTCCTGCACGCAATGCAAATTCATGCCGGTTTGCATGGGCGGCTGCCCCGTCGAAAGGCTTGCCGGAGCAAAGCGTTGTTCAAAATACAAATTCCAGACCATGGAGTTCGTAAAACTATACGCGGAGCAGCATTCTTTATGAGAAATTTCTATCTCCTGTACTCGGCGCAGCTAATTTCACAGACCGGCAGTGTCCTGAACTCCGTAATATCCATGTTCTGGATATACGGCATTACCGGGTCTGTCTCCAGGTCGATACTGACGGGTTTTTTTACCGCGGTAGTATATCTTAGCGTCTCGCTTTTTGCGTCTTCGATAATAGACAGGGACAGCAAAAAAAAGTACGTGCTCCTCGGGGAAGCCGCGCAAATGTTCGTTTTCCTCGCGTTTTTCCTGCTGGCTAAATACAATATCAGGAACATTTACTGGATATACGCGTTGCAGGGGGTGATAGGGCTCTCGAACGCTTTTTTTTACCCGGCCATATCGGCGTGGCAACTGGGCTATATCCGGCATAATTACCGGAAAATAGTCGGGAACATGCATGTTATAAGCACTTCCGTTAACCTCCTGGGCATCCTGCTGGGCGGATTTCTGTCCCGGCATATCGCGTTCCAGAATATTTTCCTGTATAACGCCATATCTTTCGGGGCGGCGCTGCTCATAGAGTCTTTTGTCCCGGAGGAAGCCGTGCGGGCCGCCGGGGTTAAGACGGCGAGATCTTTCGCGAAGCTGTTGTCGGAGATGGGAGAGGGGTTTAAATACGTGCGCAGGGAGAAACCTGCCGTCCTTTCGGTGATCCTTTTTTTAGCCGTGGTAAACATGTTCTTCGCCCCCCTTGCCGATATGATGCCGCTGCTTGTTAAAGCCGGGTTCGGGCGCGGGGCGGATTCATTCAGCCTGCTTATGCTCGCTAGCATATGCGGGGCGCTGCTGGCCGGAATTATTGTGAGAAAAATAAAGGCTCCCGGAAACGCCACGATCGCTTTGTTTTGCGGTTTAAATGCGGGTCTCAGTGTCTTCACGTCCGTTACTCATAGCTTTTATTCTTTATTGGGTGTTATGTTTCTTATCGGGCTTGCGAACAGCCTTATCGGTATAGCCATTAAGATCGAGATCAGCGGGGTAAAACCGGAGTATTTCTGCAAGGTACAGTCTGTCAGCGAGAATATCTCCGGAACCCTGGTGCCGCTTGGCATACTACTTATGGCGTGTTTATCCAGCCGTGGCGGAATAAGATTCCCGTTCCTTTTTTCCGGCTTGGTTATATTAGGGCTTTGCGCGGTGTACCTGGCCGTACTTAATAGGGAGAATTTGAGGCGGTATTTTAAAATCAGCGCTGAGGAGGGTGTCGTATGAAAGGATTAGCGATTATAGCGATGATCATATCAGGAGGAAATTGTATGGCTATGGAAAATATCAAGAACTGGGAATTCAAGGCGGCGGATGTGGCGGTTATTCAGGTTGAGACCGATTCTGGCGAGGTGTCCCTGGAAGCGGCCGAGGGACAGGTTGTAAAGGTGGAAGTGATCGGAGAATATGATGTTGATAAATGCGAGGTTTCAGCGGCGCTCAGCGGCTCAAAACTTGTGGTGTCGGCAAAGGGCAAAAAGAAATGGTTCTGGAGCAGCGGCAACTGCAAAGCTGGATTCAGGATCACTGCGCCCGCGGGAAAGAAGCTGATCGTGAGATCCGGCGCCGGCAAAGCCGGGCTTGCCGGGTTTGCGGCGGGAGCGGATGTCTTTTCGGGCGCCGGGATTATAGAATTTAAGGGTGTTTCCGGTCCGATAAACGTCAAAAGCGGCGCGGGCACAATAAAAGGCGATATCTATTCTGAAGAATTCAGCGCCAGTGCCGGGGCGGGGGCCATCGATCTTTCCTGGGATAAGGCGCCTAAAAAAGGCAAGGTGAATATAAAAACCGGCGCCGGGGACATAACTCTGGCCTTCCCGGCCGATAGCAAGATAAACGTAAACTACAAGGCGGGCGCTGGGAATCTAAGTAATGAACTTGGGAGTGATCCCTCAGCCGGTTTCAGTGTGGATGTTAAAAGCGGCGCTGGCAGCCTGAACATAAAGAAACGATAGTTATTGCCGAGGCGGAGCATCCCGAAGGCGGGCCGGAAGAACGGGCCCGCCTTTTCATTTTTATTTGAGAATAAATATTTTCAACCGAAAATATTTAGTCCGTTCCCCGCGCATTTTTGCCCCCAAAGCACAGGTTATGTGTAGGAAAAGCGTTTTTTGGGCCGCTGTGCTTGTTGGCACAAAAATTGCCCTGTATTGGGTGTAACCGAAACTGGCTAATAAGGATAAAAAGAAATGAAAATAAAATCAATAGTGGCGGCGGCAATAACCGGGGTGGCGGTATTAATAATGGCTGGCATAATAAATATGCCGCTTAAAAGCAGGGTAGTCAAGACCGGCGCAACCAGTTCCCTAAATTTATACCAGCGGTCCGCCAGCGCTACAGGGTCCCATCTGGCAATGTCATTTTACGCTGAGAAATAACGAGGCAAAAGCGCCGAGATGTCGGCCTGAAAAATGCCTGTAACCGATGTGAGCGGGCTGTTTAAGGGGATAAGTGAGGAAGGCAGCCCGCTCCCAAGATTCGAAAGCTACGGAGACAATATGATGAAGCGGAGCAAAGCGGCGGGCGGTCTGGTATTGATGGCGGCGGTATTTTTTGCGGCGGGCGAGGCGCGGGCCGGGATTTCTATTGCTATGGGCATGGGCGCTTATGTGTCGCCCGCGGCGGACAGCGCGGCCGCGCGGCGCGGCGCCAGGCTGGAGCGTCTTGCCGAAGTTGCGGACCGGCTGGCTGCGGCGGGAACAGGCGATGCGGATAAGGCGGAAGTGCTGCTGGCCGGCCTGTATGCGGGTTCTGTGCGGGGCGAGGGGGCGCCGGCGGTTTACCTGGAGGCCCGCCGCCCTTCCGCTGTGCGGATCTCTGCGGCCGCGACGGCTGTCAGGGAGAAGTCTGCCGCTGAAGATCTGGGGGTGGCGGCTTCGGACGCGGGCGCGGCCGGCGCGCCGGCGGTTTCCGAGGCGAAACCGGCTGAGGAGAGGGAGCCCGCTGAGGCCTCCGCTGCCGGAGATTCAGACAAAGATGAAGACAAGCCCACGTTTGGCGGCATGCTGCTGGCCAGCGTGATCAGCATGCTGATAGTGGCGTTCGTTGTGCTGATACTGCTGTGACCTGCTAAGCGGCTTTATTAAGCGCCGTCACCGTCTTGAGTATTTCTTCGGCGGCCCCGGTCATGAGGGCCAGCATTTCCTTTTTTTCACCGGAGGAGCAGTCCTTAAAAAGGTCCGCCGCGTTCCTGAGGCTGGCGCATCTGGATTTGATGTCGTGGAGAAGTTTGGTTGTGTCCGGTGTCATCATTTATCCCCCTGTGTTTCAAGGCCGTGTTTTTTGATGGTAGCGTAAAGCAGCCTGGTGGAAATTTTCAGGTCCGCCAGGGTTTTTGTTTTTTTGCCGCCGTTCTCCCGCAGGTTCCTGGCTATTATTTCAGCCGAAATATTTTCCAGCGCGGCTTCCAGGCCGCGGCTGAGCGCGTCGGCGTAAACGGCGTCCATGCCGTCGCCATGCGTGCGCCGCGGCGCGCCCTGTCCGCCTTTGAGGTGCTTCTGCACGGTTTCAAGCCCCACGCGGCCGCCCTCGCCGCTCGACAGCAGGTCAATGAACTTTTTAAGTTCCCGCACATTGCCCGGCCAGGCGTAATCTTCCATCCACGCGCGGGCCTCGGCGGTGAAGGACAGGCGCTTGCCGCCCTTGGTGAAATGCTGGGCCAGCAGGAACACGTCGCCTTTCCTGGCGGCGAGCGGCTTGAGATTTATGGAGTAGCCGTGCACGCGCTGGAACAGGTCGAAGCGCATTTTCCCTTTGGCTATCAGGTCCTGCGGGTCCTCCAGCGTGGCGCTGATCACGCGGAACTCCGAGTGCTCGGGTTTCTCCGAACCCAGCGGGTAGAATGAGCGCTCCTCTATGGCTTTCAGCAGCTTTGTCTGCATGCCCAGGCTCATGGTGCCTATTTCATCAAGGAAAAGTGTGCCCTTGTGCGCCTCCAGCAGGCGGCCCTTACGGCTGTCGGCGGCTCCGGTGAAGGCGCCCTTCCTGTAGCCGAAAAGCTCCGCTTCCAGCAGGTCCTCGCTGTAGGCGGAGCAGTTTATGGCGACGAAGGCCCCTTCGCGGCCGGAGTGCTCGTGCAGCACTTTAGCCAGGGAGGTCTTGCCGGTGCCCGACGGGCCAAGTATAAGGATGGGGAGTTCGGTGGGAGCGTATTTCAGGGCTTCGCCCGCGGCCGCCTTAGTTTCCGCGTCGCCGGTTATGAAGGAGGATGTGAAAATATCGGCGCGCCCTGCGGCCTTCCTGTTCTGGATGAACTTGCGCAGGATCTCCGCCACGTTGGATTCTTCGTTGCCTTTGGCGTAGAAATCACCGGCGCCCAGTTCGTAGGCGCGGTCTATGATCTCGTCCGAGTCGGAGCTGGAGACTACCACGGCGTAGATGTTCCTGGCCGCGGCGGCGGCTATGGCCCTAAGGCCGGAGTAATCGTCGTCAGGGCCCAGCATCAGGTCGAAGAAGCCGAGGTCGTAGCTTTCGGTCTCGATCTTCTTCAGGGCGGTTTTCAGGTCTCCGGCCAGGGTCACATTATGGGCCGCTAGGCGCGAGGCCATTATCTTCTGCGCCAGTTTATCGTCTTCAAGCACCAGGATGTTAAGTTTTTCCATTGTATTCTCTTTTGAAAAGTATTATTCTCGCATGAAAATATTTACCCCTGTGGCTATTATACAGAAATTGGGCCGGGCCGCGCTTTCATTGGCGGGGTGTCTGCGGCGCCGGTGCTGGCATTAAAATTGCTCTGTAAAAGGTTATAATTGGTGTAATGAGCATGAGCGCGAGGCCGGGTGACTATGAAATTTAAAATGAACGCTGCCGCCGGGGCAAAAACTTCAACGGCGCTGATGTACGCTAGTCGGGATAGTCTAGACCAGTTCTAGGCTCTTCCTAAGGTGGTCTGCATCAAGCTGTTCCTGCCGTCGGTAACGTTCCAAGCCATCCCTGCCTTGTAGGCTTCCCATGGCGTCCT
>Ga0209212_1002124_pt1 | contig 29343 bp, 28 predicted proteins | sample RifGroC2_FD_183996 | JGI IMG/M metagenome (GOLD analysis project Ga0209212, IMG submission 183996) | Groundwater microbial communities from Rifle, Colorado, USA - Groundwater C2 (SPAdes) (version 2) | ecosystem: Environmental > Aquatic > Deep subsurface > Groundwater | place: Rifle, Colorado... | reverse complement strand
TCGTGCAGGATGGCGCACCCCAAGGCGAGCCGCTGTTTCCAGCCGCCGGAGAGGGTGGAGCAGCGGGCGCGGCGCTGCTCGGCGAGCCCCGCCATCTCGATCACCCACTCCTTGCGCTGCCGCTTCTTGTCGGGGGCGATGCGGTAGATACCGCTGTAGAAGTCGATGTTCTCCTCGACGGTCAGATCCTCATAGAGGGAGAACTTCTGGCTCATGTAGCCGATCTGTGTTTTGATCTGCTCCGACTGGGTCTGGATGTCGAATCCCGCCACCGTGCCGCTCCCTGAAGTGGGGGGGAGTATGCCACACAGCATCCTGATGGTGGTCGACTTGCCGGCGCCGTTCGGCCCCAGGAAGCCGAAGATCTCGCCGCGCGCCACCTCAAGTGTCACCCGGTCCACCGCGGTGAAGTCGCCGAAGCGCTTGGTGAGTTCGCGCAGAGAGACGGCGCTCTGGTTGGAATCCGGAGCGGGGTGGTCGGGAGGGGTATGAGGAGTGGCAGTATTCACTCGGGAAGGTTCTCCACCTGTAATAAAAGTATCGCCCGCTTTTTCACCCTCTCCCCTGCCCCAAGCTCATCGAGGGGGTGTTTGGTACGTGGCAGCTGTAGGTTGGGGTGAACGAACGTGAACCCCAACGAGGCATGTTGGGGTTCGCGAGAAGCCGCTCACCCCAACCTACCGGTTATTCCGTCCCTTTACTTAACGGCAGTGAGGGACAGGGTGGGGATAAGGTTACCGCAGCAGCGACACGAACAGGTCCTCCAGCGTGGGCTCGACCTCCCTCACTGTCGAAAGCTCGATCCCCCCGGCGCTCAGGCTCGCCGTTGCCGCCCTTCCCGCTTCACCGGGCTCCGGGGCGTACAAATGCAGCTTCTCCCCGAAAAGGGCCACGGAGCCTGAAGGAAAGCTGCCGGAAAGAACCCGTACCGCCCTGCGGGGATCGCTGGTGGTCAGCTCCAGGACGCCCCCTTTCATCAGCGTTTTAAGCCCCTTCGGGGTGTCGCAGGCCAGAAGCCTCCCCTTGTGCATCAGTCCGACCCTGCCGCAGCGCTCCGCCTCGTCCAGGTAGGCGGTAGCGACCAGGATGGTGACCCCCTCGGCAAGGAGGCCGTAGAGGATGCGCCAGAAGTCGCGGCGCGAGACGGGGTCGACGCCGTTGGTCGGTTCGTCCAGGAAGAGGACCCGGGGCTTGTGCACCAGGGCGCAAGCCAGCCCAAGCTTCTGCTTCATGCCGCCGGAGAGCTTGCCGGCGGCCCGGTCCCTGAAGGGAGCGAGCTTGGCGAAGGAGAGGAGCTCCTCGATCCTGGCCTCGCGGCCGCGGCGCGGGATCATCTGGATGTCCGCGTAGAACAAGAGGTTTTCCAGCACGGTCAGGTCGGGGTAGAGGCCGAAGCGCTGGCTCATGTAGCCGATCTGGCCCCGCACCGCCTCCGGCTTGCGCGCCATGCTGCACCCCAGCACGAAGGCGTCTCCGCCACTTGGGTCCATGATGCCGGTGAGCATCCTTAAGGTGGTGGTCTTGCCGGCGCCGTCCGAGCCGACCAGGCCGAAGAGTTCGCCCCGGGGGATGCTCAGGGTGAGATCCTCCACCGCCGTGACCTCCCCGAAGCGCTTTTTCAAACCCTCGGTCCTGATCGCCTCGGAATCGGGCACAGATAAACTCCTAACGTTTTTCAACGCTTCTGCTGTTGCTCGCCCAGCTCTATCTCGGCGTCCGCCGGCATACCCGGCTTCAGCTCCATGTTGGGGTTGGCCAGCGTGATCTTGATGCGGTACACCAGCTTCACCCTCTCCTTCTCGGTCTGCACGCTCTTTGGGGTGAATTCGGCCTCGCTCGAGATGAAGCTCACCTTCCCCTCGTAGACCCGCCCCGGATGGCTGTCCGTGCTGACCCGGGCACTCTGCCCCAGCTTCACCCGCCCCAGTTCGGTTTCCGGTATGTACCCCTTGAGCCAGCACTGCTCCATGTCCCCCAGGGTGACCACTGGGGTCCCCGCCGCCACCTGCTCGCCCGGTTCCACCGCCTTGGAGAGAACGACTCCCGAGATCGGGGCTGTAAGGGTGGCGTAGCCGGAACGCTCCTTGGCCGTGGAGAGCCGGGCCAAAGCGGCGGCATGACGGGCCCTGGCCTCGTCGATCCGCTCGCGCCGCGCACCCTTGCGCAAAAGCTGCAGCGCCTCGCGCCGCTCGCGCACCGAGGCGCGCGCCTGGTCGTGTGCGGCCCGCGCCGCCTCCAGCTCGCGCTTGGGAATGACCTCCCTGGCGAACAGGGCCTCCTGGCGCTGGTAATCGGCAGCAACCCGGGCCGCCTCCGCTTCCGCCCGGGCGAGCAGCGCTTCCCCCTGGGCCACCTCCTCGCGCCTGGACCCCGCCTCAAGCTCGGCCAGGGTCGCTGCTGCGGCCGCGGCCTCTGCCTGGGCCAGCGTCACCTGGTCCTTGAGCTCTGCGTCCTCAAGGGTGGCCACGACCTCCCCGCGTTGCACCAAAGCTCCCTCGTCCACAGCCCTGGCAAGGACCCTGCCCGGGACCTTGAAGCTCAGCTCAACCTCGGTCAGTTCCACGTTTCCGGAGATGCGAAGCACCCCGCTCTGCTCCTCCTCCGGACCGCGGCGCAGGAAGAATACGGCCAGCGCCACCACTGCCAGCAGCAGTGCGACGATAATTCCCTTTTTCACAGGCACCTCCAATGAATCTAGAACTTATAGCATCAGTCCATGCATTTTGGAACGGTCTATGCTCATTGATATTTCGTTCTGCCGCACAGACGCGGCCTGATTCGTCGTAAGGGGGTGAAAGAATGGGGAAAGCGGTTCTGTACATTCGCGACGAGAAGCTCATGGGGAGCCTAAAAAAGAGGCTGTACAGCCGGGGGTTTGCTGAAATAATAGCACCCGGGTCCCTCGGGGAGCTGTACGCCGACGTCCTGGAGCATCCTGCCGAGGTGGCGGTCATCGAGTACACGGCCTCGGACCCCGGGGTGGACCTGACAGTGAAGAAACTCTGGGACAAATTCTCCGTCCCGATCATCATGATCGCCGAGAGTTCCGATCTGGAGACCGTGCAGACCTGGGGTGAGTCGGTGGTTTCCACCATCCTGGCCAAACCGGTCCGGGAGGAGGAGCTGGTGGCGGCCGTGGTGCTCTCGATCGCGGCGGCGCGCAGGGTGGATAAGCTCAAGGAAGAAGTCGCCACACTCAAAGAGAGCATCGAGAGCAGAAAGGTCATCGAGAAGGCAAAGGGGCGCCTGATGGAGCGCGACAAGCTCTCGGAGGCGGAGGCCTTCCGCAGGATGCAGAGGCTCGCCATGGACCGCAGGATCTCCATGCGCCAGCTCGCCGAGGCGATCCTGCTGACGGACCGCATCGGGGCCTGAACCCTCGCCAAGAGCGGCCCGGGAGCCATGACCGGGAAAAAGAAAGAGTTGACACAAAGATCCCCATTACTTATATTTCATCGTAGTAAAGGGGAGTAGCTATCGGCCTCACAAAGGAAGCCGACCCGTGTTCGTCAAGACGGCCTGAAGGCCCGGACACTGGGCAATGACACCACGTCAACGCAGGCAAGACCTTTATCCAGCGCAAAAAGACGCGACTGGGTAAAGGTCTTTTTTGTTTATCCGGTAAAATATCCATACCGCCAGGAGGTAAGGTCATGAACAGATTCAAGACTGCGATGCTCCTAACCGCGCTCACGCTGCTGATGGTGGCTCTGGGAAACGCCTTCGGGGGACAGCAAGGGATGTACCTCGCCTTCTTCATGGCCCTGGCAATGAACTTCTTCTCCTACTGGTTCTCCGACAAGATCGTACTGCGCATGTACGGCGCCCGGGAGATCGGCGAGCGGGACGACCCGACCTTCTACGGCATAGTGCGCAGGCTCACCATGAAAGCCGGGCTGCCGATGCCCAAGGTCTACATCATACCCTCCGAAAGCCCCAACGCCTTCGCCACCGGGAGAAACCCGGAGCACGCGGCAGTCGCGGCAACCGAGGGAATCATGCGCATCCTGACCCCCGAGGAACTGGAGGGGGTGATGGCCCATGAGATGAGCCACGTGGCCAACCGCGACATCCTGATCTCGACCATCGCGGCGACCCTGGCAGGCGCCATTGCCATGCTGGGCAACATGATGCAGTGGGGCGCGATGTTCGGAAGCAGGAGCGACGATGACGACCACGGCGGGCTGATCGGCACCCTGGCCATGGCCATCATCGCCCCGATCGCCGCCATGCTGATCCAGATGGCGGTCTCCAGGTCGCGCGAGTATCTGGCCGACGAGGGAGGAGCCAGGCTGTGCGGCCGGCCGCTGGCACTGGCAAGCGCGCTCAAGAAGCTGGACAGCGCCTCCAGGATGCTGCCAATGCACGAGGCGCGCCCTGCCACCGCACACATGTTCATCGTGAATCCGCTGGTGGGCGGCGGCCTGATGAGCCTCTTCTCCACCCATCCTCCCATGGAGGAAAGGATCGCCCGACTGGAGCAGATGACCCGCTGACGCCTATCGTTCACCCCTCCCTCCCGCAAGGGGCGAGGGTAACGTAGGGGCGAATCTTGTATTCGCCCTCTTGTATTCGCCCTGGTCGGTAGGACTGCGGTTTATGCGACCCGTTCCGGCCGCAGACGCGCCTTCAACCATTATTTTCGCTTCCTGTAACGCACCGGAAGCTCGTTAAAAAGGGGGATCTTTGTCCACACAGACCATCATGTGGCTCGCATTCGCGGCCGTAATCACCATCATGTTCGTGCTCGACCTCGGGGTGTTCAACAGGAAGAGCCATGAGATCAAGTTCCGCGAGGCTCTCACCTGGACCATCGTCTGGGTCAGCCTGGCCATGGCCTTCAACGTCGGGGTCTGGTACTTCATGGGGAAGGAAAAGGCGCTGGAGTTTCTGACCGGCTACATCATCGAGGAATCGCTGTCGGTCGACAACCTCTTCGTCTTCATCATGATCTTCTCCTACTTCCAGGTGCCCCGGATGCATCAGCCCAGGGTGCTGAAATGGGGGATCATCGGCGCGCTGGTGATGCGGGGGGTCTTCATCATCCTCGGTATCGAGTTGATCGAGCGCTTCCACTGGATGGTCTATCTGTTCGGCGCCATCCTGATCTACACCGGCTTCAAGATGGCCTTCGGAGGGGACGACAAGGTCGAGCCCGAGAAAAATCCGCTGGTCAAGCTGGTGCGCAGGTTCATGCCGATCACCAAGAGGATGGTGGGGGACCGGTTCTTCATCAGGAGGCGCGGCATCTGGGCCGCCACCCCGCTGTTTCTGACCCTGATCGTGGTCGAATCAAGCGACGTGATCTTTGCCGTCGACTCCATCCCCGCGGTGCTTGCCGTGACCCGCGACCCGTTCATCGTGTACAGCTCGAACGTCTTCGCCATCATGGGGCTGCGTTCGCTCTACTACCTGTTGGCCCACGTCATGGAGATGTTTGCCTACCTGAAGCTCGGCGTATCCTTCATACTGGCGTTCGTCGGGGCCAAGATGCTGCTGGCCGACGTGGTGGAAGTCCCCCTCATCTTCTCGCTGGGGATGATCATCGGTACCCTCACCATTTCCATCCTGGTCTCGGTGCTCCTCGCCAAGAAGCATCACAGGACGTAAAAGAACAGGGGCTAGGGGCTGGGGACTAGGGGCTAGCGGAGAAATCCGCCTTGCCTGTTCCCAACTCCCAACCCCTTTTTGTCTTACCGATACGAGTCCCTAGTACCTAGTCCAGCTTAAAACTACGTGATCAGCATGCCTTTACGAACTGTAGGTTGGCGGTGAACGGTTGTATCGTGAACCCCAACATTGCACTAGCCCCTAGCCCCTGCTTCTACACCCCCGCATCTTTCTTCGAGATCCTGACCTGCGAGATCGCCGTCGGGGTGACCTCCTCGCAGGTGAGCGTGTATCCGTTCAGCTCCAGGGTCTCGCCCTGCCCCGGAAAGCGCCCGATCCGGTTCAAAATCAGCCCGGCCAGGGTGTCGTAGGGGAGATCGTACCCCAGATCCATCTCCAAAAGATCCTCCAGATCCGATATCGAGATCAGGGCGTCGACCAGGTAATCCCCGTCGGCCAGGACCTGGATCGTGCTGGGTTCGCCGACGTCGTGCTCGTCCTCGATCTCGCCCACCAACTCCTCCAGGAGGTCCTCGGTGGTGACGATGCCGCTGATGCTGCCGTACTCGTCCACCACGAAGGCCATGTGCACCCGGGTCTTCTGCATCTCCTTGAGCAGTTCGCTCACCTTCTTCCCCTCGGGGACGAAGAAGGGGGGGCGCACGATGGAGCGGATGTCGAAGTCGGGCTCCCGCACCATCCGGCCCAACAGGTCCTTGCCATGGATGAAACCGACGGTCTCCTCTATGCTCCCGAGAAAGACGGGATAGCGCGAGTACATGTTGTCCAGCACGCCGTTCAGGATCTCTTCCTTGGAAAGGTTCAGGTCGAAGGCGACCACCCTGGTGCGGGGAACCATGACCTCGCGCACCGCGGTATGGGTGAAATCGAAAAGGTTGTCGATGAAGGTGTGCTCGGTCTCGCTGAAGATGCCGCTCTCGTGCCCCTCGGCCACGATGTGCTGCACCTCCTCCCGGGTCATGAAGGCCTTCCCCTCCCCCTCAAGCCGGAGCAGCTTGAAAACAGCCCTGGTGGAGAGGCTCAGAAAGGAAACACCTACCCCGGCAAGATTGGCCATGACGGTGATCGGCTTGGCGATCCTGAGCCCGACGCTGTCGGCGTACTGCAGCCCGATGGTCTTGGGGACCAGTTCGCCCAGGATCAGCAGGAGGTAGGAGATCGCCGCGACCACGATAGTGATCGCCACCGGTTCGGCGGCATTGCGCAGCACCGCGAAGGAGGAATTCTGCAGGATGGGGCGGATGTAATCCACCGCGACCACGCCGCCGACGGCGGAGGCGGTGGAGCCCACCACGGTGACGCCGATCTGCACGATGGCGAGCAGGCGATGCGGATCCCTCTGGAGCTCCTCGACGAGTACGGCCCGCTTGTCCCCCATGCTTACCAGTTGGGCGACTCTGCTCTTTCTGATGGAGATGATGGCGAATTCCGCGCAGGAAAAAAAGCCGTTCAGGATGATGAGGATGAAGATGACGAGCAGTTCGATGAAAATGGTGTCCAAAAACCCTCCTGGATAGTTGATGATCGGGGGCAGCTGAGCGCGTCAACCAGCACCTACTGCACCCGAGCACATCAGCAGACATTCATTTTCAACGTTAAACCTTCTCTTGTCAACCTTTTGTAGCGCCAGAGCCCCTTCGGCGCGGGAAATGATGCATCGCCGGCTAAGCTTTGCCTATCTTGAAGGAGAGCAGGAGTCGATCGGGGCCGCAGTCAAACGGTATCACCAGGGATTCGGCGGCCGACATGTTCTCCAGCACGTAGTCGCTGCCGTAGATGACGGTCGGGATGGAGAGATTGAGGTCCGACCCCTTCGGGGAGAACATATGCTTCACATCGCCGCCGACCATGTTGGCGATTTCCCCCATGGCGTCGTTCACGTCGTCGTCGATATCGCTCACCTCCATGCCGAGCATGCTCGAGGCGATCTTGAGGGCGAGGTTCTTGGGGCAATGGATGGCAAGGATGCCGGAGTAACTTCCGGCCAGCCCGACCATGCTGGTGATGGTGTCATGGAACTTGACCACCGGCTCGGTCAGGGGCTCATCGTCCATCACCTCCAGCATGACCATGGTGGCGAAGACCCCCTTGGTGATCTGGGCGATGTTCTGTCTCACGGCATCTTCTGTGACCTTGGCTTCCGTCAGCACGGCAATGTCGAGCCCCATGACGCACCTCCTTTTTTTGCAAACCTTAAAATCTTACAATGATTTTCCGATACTGCAGCGCCAATTGTAAATTTTAACGGAGATTTCGCTTCAGTGGGTCGGATGGCACCTGTCAACTCACCGGGTACTCTCCCCTGGCCAGCGCCAGGCAGAAGTCGTTGATGCCTGCAAGCTCGCGCTCCAGAAGCTCCTCCACTTTCCCAGCCACCTCCGCCGGCTGCCTGCCCCGCGCCATCAGCAACTGGGCGTTCGCCATCTGGGGGCGGTTCACCGGTTCCCCGATGCGGCTCAACAGGAGCACGTAGGCCCCGCGCACCCCTTCCACGGTCTCGCAGATCTCGCGCGCCACCCGGTGGGCCAGGATGTTGTAGATCTTGCCGACGTGGCTCATGGGATTCTTGCCGGCGGCAGCTTCGGTGCCGATCGGCCTGCCGATCGGGATCAGGCCGTTGACGCGGTTCCCCCTGCCGACCTGGCCGGAATCGGCGTCCTCAGCCGAGGTTCCCAGCAGCGACAGGTACACTCCGCCCAGGCCGCGGCCGGGCTGGTCCAGGGTGTTGTAGTGCACCGTGACCCGGCGGAAACCCTTGCCGGCCGCCGTCACGCGCCGCATCTCCGCCTCGACCACCTCCTTCCGGGCGAAGTATTCCCGTTCCGAGCCGATGCTCCAGGCCAGAAGGGGCATCGCTACCGTGAGGTCCAGCTCGTCGCGACAGCGCAGCCCCATCACCTTGACGTCCTCGCCGGTCTCGGGGAACAGCTTCTTGAAGCGCGCGCCGTTCAGTTCCCGCTCCAAGGCCAGCACCGCTTCCTCGGTGGGCGAAAGGGGATAATAGCCGACGGCGGCCGAGGTGTCGTTGGCGCCCCTGATCTCCCCCGGGCGCTGGAAGATGTCGGTAAGCTCCTGCGAACCGGGAGCCAGCTTGAAGCGGTACTCGACGTGACGATCCGGATCGACCCCGCGCAGGTGGCCGGCGATCCACTCCTTTGCCGCCGCGAGAGCGATTTCACGCACGGGAATCACCCTGCCTGAGGCACTGAAGGTAGCGCGGTCACCGATGGTGAGTTCCATCGGCTCGATCACCTCGCCCCCGCCGAAACGCTTTTCCACCCGCCCCGCCGCCAGGAGCCCCTTGTCGATGTTGTGGTGCAGGATGGTGCCGAATTCCTTCAGGTAGGCCTGTGACAGCGCCACCGAGATGGCGTCCATGATGCTGTCGCAGATCTGGTCCGGATGTCCCGTCCCCTTGCGCTCGACGATCTCGACGCTCTGCCCGGTCAGGTCCAGTCCCTTGTACGGTTCCACGAGGATCATGGCTGCGTCCTTTCTTTAGCTTGCCGATCGTGATGCTTCCATGTGAAGCGCCATGGCACGATTTTAACCTATCAGCGGAGCTGCGCAATGATCGACGACTTTACGGGGGTCGGGGTGGGGGTGGGGATGGGGTTAAGTCGGAAAAGAGAACCCGGGATGGAGCGGGCTTGACGGGAAGGGATCCTACCAGCGGCGCCTGATGACGAATCCCCCCCTGGAGAGGCGAGACTGCAGCCAGAGGCCGATCCACATCTTGATCAGGCTGCGGCTGGCCGGGACCAGGAAAAAGATGCCGACAAAATCGGTGAAAAATCCGGGAGTCATCAGCAGCACGCCGCCCACGAACACCAGCGCCCCGTCCATGAGCTGGGCGGCCGGAAGCCGGCCCCGGGACAACTCACCCTGAATCTCGCTGATGATCCGGAAGCCCTGGCTGCGCACCAGGTACGCCCCCAGCGCGCTGATGAGGAGCAGGCTGGCCACGGTGGCCAGGCCGCCGATAATGGAGCCGACCTTGATCAGAAGGTAGATCTCGATGACCGGCACTATGAGAAAGAGGAGAAACAGTTTGAAGAACATGGTTTATTTCTTCATGTCGATGCCGTAGCTCTTGATCTTCCGGTGCAGGTTGCTGCGCTCCAGTTCGATCGCCTCGGCGGTCTTGGACACGTTCCAGTCGTTTTCCTCGAGCTTCTGAATGATGAACTCCCGCTCGAACTCCTCGCGCGCCTCGCGCAGGCTGGAGAGCTCGAGCACGCCGTCCAGCTTGCCGCCGCCTGTTTCCTTGCCGTGGGACTCCACGCGGAGGTAGTCCGGGAGCTGGTTCATGCTCACCGTGCGCCCCGGGGTCATGATCACCAGGCGCTCCACGATGTTCTTGAGCTCCCTCACGTTGCCGGGCCATTCGTAGCGCTGCAGTTGTTCCATCGCCTCCGGCACGATCAGCTTGAGATCCCTTCCCTCCCTCTTGCAGAAGGCTTCCAGGAAATGCTCGGCCAGCGTGGGAATGTCCTCGCGGCGCTCCCTGAGGGGCGGAACCTTGAAGGGGACCACGTTCAGCCGGTAATAGAGGTCCTCGCGGAAGCTGCCGCTCTTGATCTCCTCCTCGAGGAGCTTGTTGGTCGCCGCCACGATCCGGACGTCGACCTCGAGGGTCCTGGTACCACCCACCCGCTCGAACTTCTTCTCCTGCAGGATCCTGAGCACCTTGGCCTGGGTCTTGAGCGACATGTCGCCGATCTCGTCCAGAAACAGGGTGCCGCCGTCGGCCAGATCGAACTTCCCCTTCTTCTGGGCCACCGCGCCGGTGAAGGCGCCCCGTTCGTGGCCGAAGAGCTCGCTTTCGATCAGTTCCTCGGGGATGGCGGCGCAGTTCACCTCGATGAACGGCTTGTCGCGGCGCTGGCTGTGAAAATGGACCGACCGGGCCACCAGCTCCTTGCCGGTGCCGTTCTCTCCGGTGATCAGCACCGAGGCGTTGGTGGGGGCCACCATCAGGATCTGCTCCTTGAGCCTGGTTATGGCGCCGGAGTTGCCGATCATCTCGTGGTTTTGCTGTACCAGGCCGCGCAGCGAGGCGTTCTCCTCCTTGAGCCTGGTCATGGCCAGGGCGTTTTCGACCGTGACCACCACCTTTTCCAGCGAAAGCGGCTTCTCGATGAAGTCGTAGGCGCCCAGCTTGGTCGACTTCACCGCCGTCTCGATGGTGCCGTGACCGCTCATCATGATCACGTTCAGGGACGGATGCAGCTCCTTGAGCCTTTTCAAGGTCTCGATGCCGTCCATGCGCGGCATCCAGATGTCGAGCAGCACGAGGCTGGGGAGTTCGCGCGCACACAGGGCGAGCGCGTCCACTCCGTCCGCGGCGCTAACCGTTCGGTACCCCTCGTCCTCGAGGATGCCGGCCAGCGAGGAGCGGATCCCCTCTTCGTCGTCCACTATCAGTATGGTCTCAGTCATGATGCCCCTTCAGCGTCGCGCAATTCTCGACTTTTCATCTGCGCTCGATACCTTCTTCGGCAAAGCCTGGCCTCAGATCACCGGGGTGCCGCACTTGAGCCGGTCACCTACCCTATCCTATCGGCTCAGCCCCTCTCACCCCGCCAGCCCGACCTCCCGGGCCAGCTCGCGCCAGGCGGGGATGCTGCGCTCGATCATACCCTTGTCGACGCAGTAGGCGATGCGGAAAAAGCCCGGGGCGCCGAAACCGGCGCCGGGGACCAGCAGGATCCGGTGCTTCTGCGCGATCTTGACAAACTCGATGTCGTCGGCCAGCGGCGACTTGGGGAAGAGATAGAAGGCGCCGTCGGGCTGCACCACCTCGAACCCCATCCCGGTGAGCGCTCCGTAGAACAGGTCGCGCTTCTCCTGGTAGGCCTGGATGTCGACGGAGACATGCTGCAACCCGGCGACCAGACGCTGCATCAGCGCTGGGGCGTTCACGAATCCCAGCACCCTGTTGGCGAAGATCGCCCCTTCCATGAACTGGTCCACGTCCTTCATGCGGGGGCTGGCGGCCAGGTAGCCGATGCGCTCGCCGGGAAGCGCCAGGTCCTTGCTGTGCGAGGTGACGATGACTGAGTTGGTGACGTAGCGGAAGATGTTGGGCACCGCCTTGCCGTCGTAGGAGATCCGCGCGTAGGGCTCGTCGGAGATGACGCAGATCTGCCGGCCCAACTCCTTCTCCTTTGCGCTCACCACCTCGCCCAGCCGCGCCAGGCTCTCGGCCGGGTAGATCACGCCGGTCGGGTTATTCGGGGAGCAGATGATGATGGCCCGGGTCTTTGCCGTGATGGCCGCGCCGATCGCCTCGATGTCGAGCTGGAAGGTGTCGCGGTCGGTCCAGACCTCGACCGGGACGCCGCCGTGATTGTCGATGTAGAAGCGGTACTCGACGAAGAACGGGGTCAGGATGATGACCTCGTCGCCCGGGTTCAATATGGTTTTCAGCACCACGTTCAGGGCGCCACCGGCGCCGCAGGTCATCACCACCTGCCCGGCCTGAACCGGCAGATCGGAAGCCTTTTCCAAGGCCTGCGCCACCGCGCCGCGGGTCTCCAGGTAGCCCGCGTTGTTCATGTAGCGGTGCATGCCGGGGATCGGGGAGTGCGCCAGCTTCAGGAAGGCCTGGTTGAACTCCTCGGGAGGCTCGACGTCCGGGTTGCCCAGGGTGAAGTCGTAGACCTGGTCCGCTCCGTACTGGCGGCGCAGCAGTTCCCCCTCCTCGAACATCTTCCTGATCCAGGACGACTTGGAGATAAATCCGGCAATCTTGGTGGCTATCGGCATGCGGCGCTCCTTAAAGTAAGGTTAAGAGTAAGATCAGGATCAAGGGGATGAGCCAGGACCAAAGCAGATGAAGGTGGGATGTGAATGCTCAGATAGGGGCGAATGACCCATCCGCCCCTATCGTTTTGCCTGATCCCGATCTCGATCTAGATCTGTTTATCTATGCAGCACTTCTTGTACTTCTGGCCGCTGCCGCAGTGGCACGGGTCGTTGCGGCCGATCTTGGGAGCGGTCCTCACCACCGGCCTGCGGCCCGCGGCCTTGCCGTCGGTGAAGTACCAGATCCCATGTTCCTTCTTGAACAGCCCCAGCTCATGATGTACTTTCGGCTCGCCCTTCTCGCTGAAGCGGGCGATGAACTCCACCTCGCCGGTGCTCTCATCCTGGCCGCCGTCCTTGACCGAAATGATCTCAAGCCCCTGCCACTCGGCGCTTTCCGCCCACTCCTTGGTCCCCAAATGGTCATACCCCTCCCGGTGCTTCGGATGGGTACTTTCGAATATGTAATCGGTCTCGACCTTCACGTAGGCTGCATAGCGGGAACGCATCAGCGCCTCGGCCGTCTCGGCCGGCCGCGCGCCCTTTATGATCGGCTCACAGCACTCGGCATAGGCTAGACCGGTTCCACATGGACACTGCTCCATCTTTTTACTCCTCCTGATAACAAATCTGTTCGTTGCTTGGTGAAGCGAAGGGCGAACGATGTTCGCCCCTGCGGATCTGACAATTACGCCCCTGCCCTAAACCGGAGCCACTACGGGGTCTCGTAATCGGCGGCTACCACGGAGGCGCTGACGCTCTTCATGTATGCGGCAACCTCGTTGGCGTGATACGGGTGCACCTGGTAAGCCTGCAGCTCCTCCATGGAGTCGAACTTGGTGACCAGGGCGATGTCGGCGGAGCGCTCGGAGTGAATAAGATCCACCCCTACTTCCAGGTAGCGCAGTTGCTCCACTTTCCCTTCCATGCTGAGCAGCAGCTGACGCGCCTGCTCCACCCCTTCAGGAGTCCTCTCTTTGAGCTTAAACAGTACGATATGGGTAATCATTTCTTTCTCCTGGAATTGTGATGACAACGGATATCCAGTAATACATCGGCGTCCGCCTCCCTGTCAACGCCGCGTGCGCAGGTAGCCCATAAAAATTGCACATTTTTTGCGGGTCTTGCCGGTGCGGCCTGCTTTGGCAGAGCGGAGGGAGACCCCCGCGGTTGACACTTTGGGGCCGCCCTGCGGGGAGCAAATGCCCCCAGGTATACAGAACAAAGGGCTTGCGCTGACCCGGCTTTGCTGTTATAAGAACAAACACGACAATAAAGGTCTTGTTTATCCTTGATCACCGGAGGGGAAAAATGAAGGGCGCGAGATTGATCTTTGTAATGCTTCTGCTATGCTGTGCTCTCGCTGCACAGGGGGCATCCGCCCATACTGTGCTCTTTGACAACGGTCACGGAGAGCGTTTCCTGATCGGAGAAACCGGACCGCTGCATCTTTCCGGGCTGGTCGAGATTCTCCGCGCTGCTGGAGCCGAGGTTGCGACCCTGGACCAGCCGATCAGCGACGCCAGCCTGGCCGGCGCCGACGCCCTGGTGATTTCCGGCGCTTTTGCTCCGCTACACCCCAATGAGATCGAGGCCGTCGTCCGATTCATGCAAAGGGGGGGCAAACTCGCGGTGATGCTTCATGTTGCTCCTCCGCTGGCGGGGCTGCTCGACCGCCTGCAGGTGGGCTACACCAACGGTGTGATACGTGAGACCGAGAATGTGATCGAAAACGACCCGCAGAAGTTCCGGGTCAAGCGCCTGGGCAGCCATGACGTCACACAGGGAGTGCAGGAATTCAGCCTGTACGGGGCCTGGGGGCTGGTCAACCGGGACGAGAGCACACGCATCATCTCGGCCACCAGCCCAAATGCCTGGATCGACCTGCGCGGCGACAAGGTGCAGAGGAAAGAGGCCACCCTCTCCTTCGGGGTGGCGGTTGCGGGGGAGACAGGCAAGGGGGGATTCGTGGTCTTCGGCGACGATGCCATCTTCCAGAACACCTTCCTGGATCGGAACAATAAGGCTCTCGCTGCCAATCTGGCGGCATGGCTCAAGGCGGGCCACTATCGCCCCTAATAAAAACAAGATGATAATCAACAACCTCAAGCGGTCCACGAATGACCCGAATGAACACGAATAAAAGCGAAGCAGGAAAGAGACCTAACGAGTTGAAGCAATGAACTGAAGATTGGCTGCACTCAAACCAGGAGGGAAGTAAATGGCACAGGCATTAGAGATCTACAAGTGCGAAAGTTGCGGCAACATCGTTGAAGTATTCCATGCGGGGCCGGGCGAGTTGGTCTGCTGCGGCAGCCCGATGGCTCTGTTGGTAGCGAACACGGTCGAAGCTTCCAAAGAGAAGCATGTACCGGTCATCGAAAGGGGTGAAGGGACCATCACCGTCAAGGTCGGCAGCGTTCCGCACCCGATGGAGAGCGTCCACTTCATCGAGTGGATCGAGCTCATTGCGGACGGGAAGGTCTACCGCGCCATGCTCAAGCCGGGCGAGGCGCCCGAAGCGACTTTCGCGGTCAGCGCGGACAAGGTTACCGCACGCGAGTACTGTACGCTGCACGGGCAGTGGGCGGCGGAGTAATCTCAATTCCAGCTCCGGGTTCGCACCCGGCGGCATCAGGTTTTAACAAAAGAGGGGGAAGGCTCATGGCCTTCCCCCTCTTTTTGTCAATTGCTTAGCCCTCTCTCCCTAGCCCTCTCCCACCAGGGAGAGGGGACTTCAGGTCCCCCTTCCAAAGAAGAAAGCTAGTGCAGGGCTTAGTCCCCATCCTTTTATGGGCGGGCCGGAGGGTTAGCCCCTCCCTTTTCGGAAGAGGCTGGGGTTAGGCCCCCCTCCCTTTATGGGAGGGGCTGGGGGAGGGTGCGGTTACTCGAACTCTACCTCCCGCTGCGACGGGCGGCGTGGTTCGCGGGACGGGGTGCGCTGGTCCTGCTTCCGGCACCGACGGGGTGCCCGCCGGCAGGCTTGGCGGTGCCATCCCTGCGCGGGGCGCTATGCGCTGCGCTGCCTGCTGCGCCATGACGACCGGCCTGCTTCTCGCTCCCCTGGGGGGCGCTCTTGGCGCCGGCAGCGGAGCCGGGGCGACCGGCGGCGGGCTTGGCCGCGCTCGGCTTGCGACGCTGCGGTTCGCGGGGCGCACGGGCGAACTCGGCGTCCTTGGTCGGTGCCGGGACGCTGTAGTCGAACCCTTCCATCCTGCGCCGCTCGATCTTGGTCCCGAGGACCCGCTCGATGCTGCGCACCATCTGGTCGTCGTCGGCGGTCACCATGGTGAAGGCGTCGCCGGTCTTGGCTGCGCGACCGGTCCGGCCGATGCGGTGGGTATAGGCCTCGGGGGTATCGGGGACGTCGTAGTTGATGACGTGGGAGATCAGGGAGACGTCGATGCCGCGGGCCGCGATGTCGGTCGCCACCATGATCTGGTAAGTACCGTCCCTGAAGCCGTCCAGCGCCGCCTGCCTCCTGTTCTGGGACAGGTTCCCCTGCAGCGAGGTGGCCTTGTAGCCTCCCTTTTCCAACTGCTCGCCGACGCGTTTGGCGCGATGCTTGGTCTTGGTGAAGACCAGCACGCTCTCGGTGTCGGTGTGCTTCAGAAGTTCAAAGAGAAGCGGCGTCTTGAGATGCTGCCCCACCGGGTAAAGGGCATGGGACACGGTGGCGGCGGGCGCGGTGCGGCTCACCTGGACCGTCACCGGCTTGCGCAGGATGTCGTGCGCCAGCTTCCTGATGTCGTCGGGCATGGTGGCCGAGAAAAGCAGGGTCTGCCTGACGGTGGGGAGCACCCTGAGGATCTTCCTCACGTCGGGGAGAAAGCCCATGTCGAACATCTGGTCCGCTTCGTCCAGAACCAGCATCTCGACCTTGGAGAGGTCGACGGTTCCCTGGGAGATGTGGTCCAGAAGACGCCCCGGACAGGCAACCACGATCTCGACCCCCTCTTTCAGCTTCTTGATCTGCGTATTTATATTGACGCCGCCGTAGACAGTGAGGCTCTTGAGCCGTGCTGCCTTCCCCATCGCGTTCAGCGCCTCATTGATCTGTTCGGCAAGCTCCCTGGTCGGGGCTATTACCAGCGCGCGCACCTTACCGCGCTCTCCCTGCACCAGACGGTGCAGCATCGGCAGGCCGAACGCCGCCGTTTTCCCAGTGCCGGTCTGAGCTAGCCCCATGACATCCTGCCCCTCCAGCACCGAAGGGATCGCCTGCACTTGGATGGGGGTCGGGGTAACATACCCCATTGCTTCGATACCGGCCTGAATCTGGGGGTGCAACTTGAACTGATTGAAATCCACTATTACTCCTGTTGTTTTGATGTTCCGCCACAAAAAACCCCAGAAGCCTGAAAGGCCTGGGGTCTGTGACCTCATTAGAGCTAAGACTATAACATGAATAACGGAAAAGGTGTCGGAATATTATCGATCCCGGCGATCATGCCCCCTGCGCCCCTCCCAGCGGCCGTCGCGGTCCCAGCGGCCACCACCCTTCCAGTGATCCCCGCGGCCGTCCCAGCGGTCCCGGCCCCGCTCGAAGCGGTGCTCCACCCTGTTCGCCTTGTAGCCGTCCCTGTAACCTGTCGCATAGATGTGTCTGGGACGATGCCAGTTACCGCGGTAGTGGTCGCGGTCACGCAGATAGGAGCGGTATTCGTAATCCCGGTAATGGCGGATCTGCTCGTAGCGATGCTTGTGCAGCACCGGCGGAAGCCTGCGGTAGGACACGATGTTCCACGGTCCGGTATAGGCGGGGGCCAGATACCAGTTGCCGCCCCTGTAGAGATAGTAGCTGTTGTCGACATAGGCAATGTCGTACGGGATGCCTACCGAGACATGGAAACCGAGATTGGGCGAATAGATAAAGCTGGGCGGCTCGTCGAGATAGATTTCCTGCTGCACCACCGGCCAGGGGGACCCTGCCGGGTAACTGGGGTAAGTGACCGGAACCACCACCGGCGGCGCCGGCGCCACCACGGGCACCCCGATGTGGACGCTGACGTTCATTCCGGCCTGCGCCGTCGCCACTACGGCAACGACCAGGAGAACTGCTGCGGCAGATGTTGCTACGATTGTCCTTTTCATAAGGCACCTCTTGCGGCTTTGCGCCGACTTGGTTTATGGAGTCTCCGCTCAGAACTCTCTGAATCGGAATCCTCCAGACTCTTCTTAACCTTTCCCATGACGCTAAACTAGCAATGAAATATGTATGAATTGTGGAGGAATTGTGAAATTACAGGGGCTCGTCAGGATCTGGATGGCACATTTGACTCGGCTATGCTAAAAAAAGAACAAGTCAAAGGTGTTCAAGGACGTTATGCCATGAAGATCATGATCAAATACCGGCTTTTCCTGGCCATGCTGGCTGCGACCGGCGCCGTGGTCATCTGCATGTTCCTCATCATGCAGTGGAGCATCGCGCGCGGCTTTCTCGCCTACGTCAACACCATGGAGAAGGAGCGCTTCGAGAAACTGGCCGAGGTGCTGGAGGAGTCGTACCGCGCCAAGGGTGGCTGGGACTTCCTGCGCGACGACCCGTCGGCCTGGATCAGGCTGGTGGCCTCGACGCAGCAGCGCGAGGCGGCCTCCGGGGAGCGTTGGGACCGACCGGAGCGCCCACCACGCCCGCGGCGAGAGCCCGGCTTCGCCAACACGACCGCCGCGAGGCCGCCGCGCTATCCCTACCGGTTCGACTCACGGGTCTGGCTGCTCGACCAGGGGCGCAAACGGATCGCGGGAGCGCCGGAGCAACCGCCCGAGCACTCCATGTATCATCGCCTGCATAGCGATGGCCGCTTGGTAGGCTATCTCGCCATGCGCCCCAGGCAGCGCCTCACCGAGAGCCACCAGCTTTTGTTCGTCAAAAAGCAGAAGTCCGCCATGGCCTTGGCCGCGGGGGCGATGCTGCTGGTCTCCGCGGTGATCTCGCTTCCCCTGGCCAACCGCCTGGTGCGGCCGATAAAAAGGCTCGCCGCCTCCACGCACCGCCTGGCCAATGGCGAGTTCAGCACACGGGTGGCGGTGGGACCCGAGGACGAGCTGGGACAGTTGGCGCGCGACTTCAACACTTTGGCACTCTCCCTGGAGAAGAACGAGCAGGCGCGCCGCCGCTGGGTGGCGGATATCTCCCACGAGCTGCGCACGCCGCTCTCCATCCTGCGCGGCGAGATCGAGGCGATCCAGGACGGCGTCCGGCAGGCGGGGCCGGAATCGATGCGCTCGCTGCACGGCGAGGTGATGCGCCTGAGCCGCCTGGTCGACGACCTGTACCAGATCTCGCTCTACGACATCGGCGCCCTCACCTATCGCAAAAGCGTCATCGACCTGCGCGAGCTCCTGGAGGACGCGCTGGATTCCTTCGACGCCGAGTTAGGCCAGAAGGGGATCGCACTGCATGCGGAGCTGCCAGCCGCAGCGGCTTTCCCGGTCTTCGCCGATCCGGGCCGGCTGCAGCAGTTGCTCGCCAACCTCTTGGACAACTCGCTCAAGTACACCGATGCCGGCGGCGAACTGTCGGTCAAGCTGGAACGCCGGGGCGACCGGGCGCTGCTGGAATTTGCCGACAGCGCACCGGGGGTGACCCCGGAGGAGCTGGAGAAGCTCTTCGACCGGCTCTACCGGGTGGAGAGCTCCCGCAACCGGGCACTGGGCGGCGCGGGCCTTGGCCTTGCCATCTGCAAGAACATCGTGGAGGCTCACGAGGGGACCATCCGTGCCCTCCCCTCCCCCAAGGGGGGGATCCTGATCGCGATCGAGCTGCCACTTACCACCGGGAGCAGAGTATGACCACCATAATGATCGTCGAGGATGAGGAAAAGCTCGCCAGCCTGCTTGCCGACTATCTGAAACAGTCGGGGTTCGAATCGACCTGGATCGCCAACGGTACGGAGGTGCTGCCCCGGGTCAGGGAGCGCCTGCCGGATCTGATCCTGCTCGACCTGATGCTGCCGGGACGCGACGGTCTGGAGATCTGCAAGGAGATCCGCACCTTCTCCGAGGTGCCCATCATCATGATTACGGCGCGCGTGGAGGAGATCGACCGCCTGCTCGGGCTGGAACTGGGGGCCGACGACTACATCTGCAAACCCTTCAGCCCGCGCGAGGTGGTGGCTCGGGTGAAGACGGTGCTGCGCCGTTCGGGGGAGCACCAACCGCCCCAAAGCGGCCCCCTCACCCTGGACCCGGACCGGTTCCTGGCGCTCCTTAAGGGGCGCGACCTTGACCTGACCGCGGTGGAGTTCAAGCTACTGCACTTTCTCTATCAGAACCCCGGACGCATCTACTCCCGCTCCCAGCTCATGGACCGGATCTACTCGGACCAGCGCATCGTAAGCGACCGGACCATCGACAGCCACATCAAGAAGCTCAGGAAGAAGATCGCCGCCGTAGCGCCCGACGAAGAGCTGATCCACTCGATCTACGGCGTCGGCTACAAGTACGAGATCTCCTAGCTTCCCGCCCCGGTTCCGATCCAAGCGAAACCTCGGGCGCCGCTTTGCATACGGGCAACCGCATCTCGCAATCGCCCCCTCTCCCTACCTCTCCCTACCTCTCATTCTCGTTCCCAAGGTCCACCTTGGGAACGCACCGAACTTCTCCTTCCGTAGGGTGGGCCGAGCCCACCGATCACACCACCGGTCGGTGGGCACGGCCCCTACGGGGCAATAGCCAGCTCTAGTTACAAGCAGATGTTGTTAAGTTAGCGCCCTTCCCTGACAACTGGAAACCTCCTGTGCGGGCACTCTTACTCAAAGAAGCGAGGTTCCAGCGTCGGTTACTGTCATAGAGAACAGCTCATGCGAGCCACGTGTGTCTCAGCGCGTGACAAATAAAATTTATGGAGAAAATAATCAGTCACAACAGCCGATTAAGTCGGGTAATGACAGTCTGCGCCAAGCTATGTGAGTGAAGGCGCTAAATTATGCTAAAGCGGCCAAAGCTAAGAGCCGATAACTGTAATGTCACCCAGGATGGGTGAAATACGGCACCATGGGCAGTGTAAAGGGGGGAAAGAGATGCTGAAAAACATGAGAATTGGCACTCGGCTGCTGTTGAGTTTCGGGCTGGTTTTACTCCTGCTTATAGTGGTGGCCGGCACCGGCTACTGGGGGGTGAAGAGCGGGGAACAAACCGTAGTGACCCTCCTCGACACCGAAGGAAAGCTGGCCGAGCACTCCGCCCGGGCCCGGGCCAACATCCTCGGCATGAGGCGCTACGAGAAGGATATGTTCCTGAATCTCGGGGATCCGAAGAAGGTGGATGAGTACTTCGTGAAGTGGACTACAGAGGCTGACAAGTCGGCCGAGCGTGTGTCGGACCTGGAAAAAACTGTCATCCACAAGGACGATGCTGAAAAGATCAAGGTGATCAAAGAAAACCTCAGCGAGTACAAGACCGGCTTCACCAAGGTGGCTGCCTCGATCAGGGACGGCGGCATCAAGAACGCCGCAGATGGCAACGCCGCCATGGAGCAGTACAAGGGTGCATCTCGCGATATGGAGCAGACAGCGGTCGCGCTCGCCCAGGCGGCCAACAAGGAAATGCAGGAGGCGAAGGGTGTGATCCAGGAGGCGACCCGGAAGGTCGTGTTCCTGCTGGTGGCCGTTGCCCTGGCGGCCGTGCTGGTCGCAGTGGCGCTTACCCTGCTGGTGACCCGAAGCATCAAGCGCCCCCTGCAACTGGGGGTGGAGACCGCCGACAAACTTGCGGCCGGCGACCTCACCATCGAGATAGGCCTCACCGCCAAGGACGAGACCGGGCTGCTTTTGGCTGCCATGGGCAACATGGTGAGCAAGCTCAGGGAAATCGTAACGGAGGTCAAAGCCGCGACCAACCACGTCGCTACTGGGAGTCAGGAACTCTCCTCGAGCTCCGAGCAGATGTCGCAGGGTGCGAGCGAGCAGGCAGCGGCGGCGGAGGAGGCGTCTTCCAGCATGGAGCAGATGAGTTCCAACATCCGCCAGAACGCCGACAACGCCATACAGACCGAGAAAATGGCGATCAAGTCGGCGCAAGACGCCCTCGAGGGGGGCAAGGCGGTTCAGGCGACAGTGCAGGCCATGAAAGAGATAGCATCCAAGATCAACATCATCGAAGAGATCGCCCGCCAGACCAACCTGCTCGCCCTGAACGCGGCCATCGAGGCGGCCCGCGCCGGCGAGCACGGCAAGGGGTTCGCGGTCGTCGCCAGCGAGGTGAGAAAGCTCGCCGAGCGTAGTCAGAAGTCGGCTGCGGAGATCTCCGAGCTCTCCGGCAACAGCGTGGAGATCGCTGTCAAGGCGGGCGAGCTGCTCGCCAAGATGGTGCCGGATATCCAGAAGACGGCGGAACTGGTGCAGGAGATCAGCGCCTCCAGCAGGGAGCAGGATACCGGTGCCGAGCAGATCAACAAGGCGATCCAGCAACTCGACCAGGTCATACAGCAAAATGCCGGCGCCTCCGAAGAGATGTCCTCCACCGCCGAGGAACTGGCCTCACAGGCGGAACTGCTGCAAAGCACCATAGCCTTCTTCAAAACCGGCGAGCAGGGCGTTGCGAAGCAGGTTGCGGCGAGGCGGGTCAAGAAGGAGCGGGGGAACTTCAAACATCTGACCTTCAGCGACGGAGGGAAAAAATCGGCAACCGGCCTTGCCGCGGATGCCCATGGCGCCGAGCTGCAGATGGACGAGGCGTTTGAAAAGTTCTAGCTGAGAAGTCCGAGCCGGCCAAGAGCGCCGGTCGAAAAAAACCGGGCTCCGGCGCGTGACCGTCAAGTCATACGCCGGGCCCGGCCTTTTTTTCACCACGCCTGTGCGCCTACAGCAGCTGCACCTCGCTAACCCTCACGATCAGCAGCGCCTGGCGGAAGTTGACCGTCAGTCTTTCGCGGTACTTTCCCCACCACTGCCGGTCCAGTTCGGCCGTCATCACCTCGTAGATCACGATGTCGTCATGCACCGTGGTGTCGCGGGTCTCCTTCCAGAGCCCGCGCGCCGGCGAGCGCATGTAGGTGGTTATGCCCCCGAAGCGCTCGGACAGGTCGTCGCGCACCCGCAGGAACTCGTCCTGGCCGAACGGTTTGCCCTCGTTGTCGTAGAGCGGCAGCAGAATCTGGATCAGATGCATGGCCTTCTCCTAACTCTCCCGCACGTCCAGGATCTCCAGCACATGGGGGCGCATCGCCTCGACCAGCCGATCCTTGGCAACCCCCTGGACCTTGAAGGTGTTAAGCCAGCGGCCGGCCGATGCCGCTCCCTCCAACTCGTTGAAACCGAGGCCGACGATATTGCCGCCAGCCTCCGAGATGGCGCTGGTGACCTCGGCGAGGGTTCCCTTGGTGCCGTGGGTGGAGACGGTGATGCGCACGCCGGCACGGCGCCCCCCCAACAGTTCCAGGAGCGTCTTGAACAGGTCGGACTCGGATATGATCCCGACCAGGGTGTCGCCCCGCATGACAGGGAGGCCGCCGACCTTGTTGTCCACCATGACGCGCGCGGCCTCCTCCAGCGGAGTCTCCTCCGAGACCGTGATCACCTCGCGGGTCATGGTCTTCTCCACGGTCAGCTTGGCGAGCAGGTCGTGGATCTCCCAGACCGCCAGGGAGGTAGCCGGAGAAGGAGAGGCGAGGAGCAGATCGCGGTCCGAGACGATGCCGACCAGGTCGCCAGAGCCGTCGAGCACCGGCAGGCGCCGGATCTTCCTGTCCGTCATCAGGCGCAGGGCTTCGGTTACCGAGACTTCCGGCGTTATGGTCACAGGGTTTAGAGTCATCCGGTCTCGCACAAGCATGGGCAACCTCCTCGGGGTGGAATCAAGCAGCCGGCGTCATTGCCGGTGTCGTCATGAAGGGTGATCATAATGCTCCTCCCCCCGCAGGGGGGAGGTTGGGCTTGCGCGCCGTAGCGCTTCAGCGCGCAGGCGGGAGGGGGGATACTTTCGGCCCGGGCGCTGCAGGGCCAGAGGCTCGGAAGCCAAGGGTGCGCCAGCCCTACTTGCCCGGGAGACCCGCCCCGGTATCGCTCTGCGGCTGCTCCCGCACCATCGACTTCTTCATCATGTTGGTCGCGTTCTCCTTTATCTTCACGGTACTCTCAACCATGTGCGTCACGTAGGCTTTATAGAGGAACACGAAGACGCCGAGGAAGAAAGCGATACAGATCGCCTTGGACAATAGCGGCGACGGCAGCAGGGAGCTCACCTTGAACACGACCGCGGTGAGCAGCACGATGACGGCCAGGTAGACCAGCGGCCTGAACCAGGGAAACCGGGCGGAAAGCTCGGCGAACTTGCCGGCGGGAGCCTGCGCGGCAGGCTGCACGCTCTCCTGCTCAGCAGCCGCGGCCGGTGCGGCTTCGGGCTGGGCCTGCTGCGCCTGGTTGGCGGCGGCAGGCTCCGGCTTCGGGGCTTCGCGCACCACCTTCATGTTGGAGCGGTATTTGGCGGGCACCGACTCCAGCTTGTTGGTGATGTTCACCACACCACGGCCGTCGGTGTACTTGTAGTAGTCGGCGAGGGCCTCGCCAACCAGGGCGGAGTGTAACAAGAGGGAGAGACAAAGCATGACGATCGACAGGGTTAGCTTGCTCATCGGTATCCTTTCCAGCGGGAATAGGTGAAGACTCGTTCCATGAAGTTTTCCAGGAGGATAAGATCGGCAAGATCCCCTTCCTCCGCAACCGGCAGGTGGGGGAACCGTTTCACCACCTCCGCGGCGAAAAGCCCCCGGCCGTACCTGATCGGCGCGCCTTCGCTGTAGACCTTCACCCGGTGCAGCCCGGAACTCGGGGAATTCATCTTGAAGACGAAGCCGCAGATCCTGTCGCGCTCCAGTTCGGCAACCTTTTTGGCGCAGTAGCTGCGCATCTGGTCGGTGAGGTCGATCCGGCTCTCGATGGTGACCAGCCGCGGGTTGGCCCGGCTTCCCTCCAGGCGCATCGGCTCGCGCGGTACCGGCAGGCCGCTCTCCACCTCGGGACAGACCGGGACCAGGGTGAAGTACCGGCCCAGCGTCTCAATCAGCTGAGGGTCGTGCTTGTGTCCGCCGTCGTAGCGGACGTTTTCGCCGTGCAGACAGGAACTGATGCCGATCCGTAATTCCATGAAGTTTCCTCCTTGGAAAGCAGTACAGGGCCAACAACCGTTGGCCCCTACGAGGGAAGCAGCCCGTCGACCAGGTGAAGCACCGCCTCATCCCGGTTCAGCGTGTAGATGTGAACCCCCGGCACCCCGGCGGCCAAAAGCTCTTCGCACTGGCGCCTGGCGTACTGAATGCCCAGCTTTTGCACGGCCTGCGCCCCGCCGCTTCGGTCCGCCTCCTCCAGCTGCGCCTGATACACGGGAGGGAGCTTTGCGCCGCACAGCGAGACGATGCGCTGGATCACCTTGAGGCTCACCACCGGGATGATACCGGGTATGATAGGCTTGTCAACACCCGCTGCGCGGGCTTTTGCGAGGAATTCGAAGTAGTGGCTGTTCTCGAAAAAGAGCTGGGTGATGGCGAAGTCGCCTCCATTATCCAGCTTGAGCCCGAGATAGGAAAGATCGCTTTGCGGGTCAACCGCCTCGGGGTGCGTTTCGGGATATCCCGCCACGCCGATCCCGATCTCGGGGTGGCTTTCCTTGATGAAGCTGACCAGGTCCGAGGCGTGCAACAGAGTGCGGCAGGCCGAGAATTCGGGGGGGGCGTCGACGGGGCGGTCGCCGCGCAGCGCCAGCACGTTATCAACCCCCGCCTGGGCCAGGCTGTCCAGGAACTGCTGCAGTTCGCCGCGGTAGGCACCGACGCAGGTGAGATGCGCCATGGTCTCCATGCCGTACTCCTGCTTCAGCCGGGTTACGATCTCCAGGGTGTCCCCTTTGGTGCTGCCGCCCGCCCCGTAGGTGACCGAGGCGAAGAGAGGGTCAAGCTGCGACAGCCTCTGCGCTGTCCTGAAGAAGACAGGCCATTCCGCCTTGTCCTTGGGAGGGAAAAACTCCAGGGAGAGGAACTGCTTTCCCTGCTCGATTTTGTCAACGATCTTCATGCGATCTCCGGGGCGTGAACTGCTTGATACGAAACGACACCTTGCCACATTGGCGCCTGAAAATAAACTTTTTTGTCGGGATTCCGGCATCGCGGCGCGGTTTCGCAGAAATGCGTTGCCGCGCGGCGGCTAAGAATGGTATAAACGTAAGGTTCATGAGAACCACAGGAGCTACCCTGTGGTTTTTTAATTGTCAAAAAAGGGAGCAACTCAGCATGATCAGCGCATCAAACGTCACCCTCGGCTACGGCAAGAGGGTCCTTTTCAAGGACGTCAACATAAAGTTCACGCCCGGCAACTGCTACGGCCTCATCGGAGCCAACGGCGCGGGCAAATCCACCTTCCTGAAGATCCTGGCCGGCGAAATCGAGCCGGACAAGGGAGACATCTCGGCAGGCAAGGGAAGGATCGCGGTCCTGAAGCAGGACCAGTTCGCCTACGACGAGCACACCGTGTTCAACACGGTGATCATGGGGCACAAGAGACTTTACGAGGTGATGGCAGAGCGGGAGGCGATCTACTCCAAGCCGGAGTTCACCGAGGAGGACGGCATCCGCTCCGCCGAGCTTGAGGCCGACTTCGCCGAGATGAACGGCTACGAGGTGGAGTCGGAGGCCGCGGTGCTCCTGAACGGACTGGGGATTCCCGAGGAGATGCGCGGCAAGCTGATGAAGGAGCTGGAGGGTGGCGAGAAGGTGCGCGTGCTCCTGGCCCAGGCGCTTTTCGGCAACCCGGACGTGCTCCTTTTGGACGAGCCGACCAACCACCTGGACCTGAAGTCGATCGGCTGGCTGGAGGAGTTCCTGTACCGCTTCCAGAACACCGTGATCGTGGTATCCCACGACCGTCACTTCCTGAACCAGGTCTGCACCCACATAGCCGACATCGACTTCAGCCGCATCCAGGTCTACGTCGGCAACTACGACTTCTGGTACCAGGCCAGCCAACTGCACCTGAAGCAGCGCCAGGACGACAACCGCAAGACCACCGACAAGGCCAACGAACTGAAGGAGTTCATCCAGCGCTTCAGCTCCAACGCCTCCAAGGCGAAGCAGGCGACCTCCAGGAAGAAGCTCTTGGAGAAGCTGACCATCGAGGACATGCCGGTCTCCTCCAGGAAATACCCCTACGTGGTGTTCAAGCCGGAGCGCCCCTGCGGCGACATCATCCTGGAAATCAAGGGGCTGTCCAAGAGCATCGACGGCGTTCCCATCTTCAAGGATTTCGACCTCATGGTGCGCAAGGGTGACAAGATCGCCTTCGTGGGCGGCAACTCTCTGGCCAAGACCACCCTGTTCCAGATCCTGACCGGCGAACTGGAGCCGGACGAGGGGACCTTCCGCTGGGGGATCACCATCACCCAGGCCTACTTCCCCAAGGAGAACAGCGACTACTTCAAGAGCGACCTGAACCTGATCGAGTGGCTGGGGCAGTACTCGCCCCCCACCGAAGGGGAGAGCTTCGCGCGCGGCTTTTTGGGGCGCATGCTCTTTTCCGGCGAGGAAGCGACCAAGAAGACCAGCGTCCTGTCCGGTGGCGAGCGGGTGCGCTGCATGCTGTCCCGGATGATGCTCACCGGCGCCAACGCGCTGATCCTGGACGAGCCCACCAACCACCTGGACCTGGAGTCGATCACCGCGCTCAACAACGGGCTGATCTCCTACAGCGAAGTGATCCTGTTCTCCTCGCACGACCACCAGTTCGTCTCCACCGTGGCCAACAGGATCATCGAGATCACCCCCAGCGGCATGATCGACCGGGTGATGAACTTCGACGACTACCTGGAGGACGCCGACGTGACCGCGACCCGCGAGGCGCTGTGCAACGGGCACGCGGAGCTCAGCCTGTAGCGATTCCCGCCGGTCCCGCCCGACCATAGAAGCGACAACAAGAAAGGGGACTTCCTGCCAAGGAGGTCCCCTTTCTTGTTGCCAATTCCCCCTCACCCCTTAAACAGAATCATCCACTCCTCATCCCCGCCTTCGGGTGGGATCCTTCGCCCCCCTCCCCTTCGCACACGCTGAAGGGCGAATAGGCGGAAATTACATAAGATTTTTAAATTGATATCCCCTAACAGGACATGGTAAGTTGCGTCAGCCAGTGGGGACTCAGACGAGTTGAGCCAGTGCGTCTGGTTGAATGGATGGAAGTTCGGCGAGTAGCTCCGCTTCCACACCCCATATGCCTTCGATTATGACACCGGAATCAGGTGTCCGTTCCTAGATAAGGGACCTGAAACGGTTCCCGGTATGGAAGTATGGCAGCAAGGACTGGGTTTAATCCTGACTATTTGAATCGGAGGGGATCTATGACATTGAGAATATTGCGCACTACGGCGGCTCTTTGGCTGGCTTTGATGGCTGGCTGTGGCAGCGACAGTGCCACGGGGGGGAATAGCGGGGAGTATGTCTCTTCAAGTTGGCACGATGATACTGTTGCACACCTGCTGGTGAAACCAACTGGTGAGGTGAGCGGCTATCTGCTTGTAATGTACGGGTGGGTGTACGAAATGACTGGTTCGGTTTCTGCCTCAGGAACTCTAAGCCTTTCGGTTAAAGACCCCGTGACGCAACAGCCGGTACCAGGAACAACCTCAACAGGATCCTGCGATGGAGCAGGTACCTGTACCGGAATTACCTATGCAGGGCCAAATCAGCCGTTTCAATACGTCTTGGTTCGTGTTACGCCGCAAACCAACAAGTTTGCTGGTGTATACAAAGTCCCCTTGACACTTGATGACACCACTCCAGTTGGAACCTCCTGGTTTGGAGTTGACTCCAATGGGAAGGGCTATGGCTTTGAAGAAGGACTGACAGTCACAAATAGAACGAGTATTATCGGAGATGTTGTTCCAACGTCCGGGGATTTTACTCTCACAAACACCCCCTTGGGTTCTGCTGAGGTGGCTATATCTGGGAAAATCGGGACTGATGGGCTGATTAGTAATGGCGCTTGGCATACTTCATTGTACTCCGGCAAACTTTCCGGATCGAAGCTAACGCCCCATTAGGAGATAAGCGCTGCCAGCCCACCAACCACCTGGACCTGGAGCCGATCACCGCGCTCAACAACGGGCTGATCTCCTACAGCGAAGTGATCCTGTTCTCCTCGCACGACCACCAGTTCGTCTCCACCGTGGCCAACAGGATCATCGAGCTCACCCCCAACGGCGTCATCGACCGGGTGATGAACTTCGACGACTACCTGGAGGATGCCGACGTGACCGCGACCCGCGAGGCGCTCTGCAACGGGCACGCGGAGCTCAGCCTGTAGCGATTCCCGCCGGTCCCGCCGGACGATAGAAGCGACAACAAAAAAAGGGGACTTCCTGCCAAGGAGGTCCCCTTTCTTGTTGCCAATTCACCCTCCATACCCCCTCGCCCTCCGGGAGAGGGGCAGGGGTGAGGGAAGCGCCTCCCAAGCTCATAGCAGGCTCCAGGCTCGCCTCGTGCTTCCTTCAACCCCTCCCCCCCCTTAAACAGAAACAGCCATCCTTATCCCCGCCTTCGGGCTAAATCCTTCGGCGGCCCCCTCCCCTTCGCCCGGCGCTGAAGGTGCGAATAGAGGGACAATTCTCGAAGATTTTTAAATTGATATCCCCTAACTGGCCATGATAAGTTGCGTCAGCCAGTGGAGACTCAGACGAGTTGAGCCGGTGCGTCAGGTTCCACTAGGAAGGGTTCGGCGAATAGTTTCGCTTCCACCCGTGGGTGGAGCGAAGAAGCGAGTAGTAGAGCATCATTGAACCTACCCATATGCCTCCGATCATGAACCGAATCAAGTGTTGAGGTGAGGTGTCCTGTCAATAACGGACACTCCGACTTAAGCAGCGGCCGATTCCATAGTGAATTTTTGTGCAAATGCTGCTGGTGAATGGTACCCAAGACGTGAA
>Ga0209212_1002123_pt1 | contig 29376 bp, 23 predicted proteins | sample RifGroC2_FD_183996 | JGI IMG/M metagenome (GOLD analysis project Ga0209212, IMG submission 183996) | Groundwater microbial communities from Rifle, Colorado, USA - Groundwater C2 (SPAdes) (version 2) | ecosystem: Environmental > Aquatic > Deep subsurface > Groundwater | place: Rifle, Colorado... | reverse complement strand
TAACAGGTATTGACCTGATAAAGGAACAGATAAGGATTGCTGCAGGAGAAAAGCTAAAGATAAAGCAAAAAGAGGTAAACATATTCGGCCACAGTATTGAGTGCAGGATAAATGCAGAAGACCCTGACAAATTTATACCATCTCCCGGCAAAATAACCGCTTTAAATATTCCAGGCGGTCCAGGGGTAAGGGTAGATACTGCCATATATTCCGAATATATTGTCCTTCCATACTATGATTCCCTGATAGCAAAATTGATAGTTCACGGACATGACAGAGAAGATGCGATTGCAAAGATGAACAGGGCATTGGAGGAGTTTCATGTGGAAGGAATCAAGACCACCATCCCATTTCACAAAAAGGTTCTCTCCCATAAGGATTTTCTAAAAGGAGAATTCTATACCGATTTCATAGAAAAAATGAATTCCAAATAATGGTAAATAGGTGAATCGGAGAATTGGTAAATCGATTAATAGATAAATCAGTAAATTGGTAATCTATTCACCTGTTAACCCATTCACCAATAATTAATATGTCTGATTACGATGTAATAGTTATAGGTTCAGGCATAGGCGGATTAACCTCTGCCTCTCTCTTATCAAAGAGGGGATTGAAAGTCCTCATTGTAGAACAGAATTCAACAGCCGGCGGCTTATGCAATTCATTTTCAAAAAATGGATACACCTTTGATATAGCCGCATCGATCTTTTGGGGATTCGGGCATGGGGAAGTATTTCATTGGCTGTTCTCAGAATTTAATATACTCAACGACCTCCTTGAAAGAGAATCTGTTATAAGGAAAATAGAGCCGGGGTTACAGGTAATACTGCCAAATCACAGGATAAATATCTATTCGGAGAGGAATAGGTTTTATGAAGAGTTAAAGAGGGAATTCCCCTCTGACATGGAAAACCTAATAAAATTCTATCAGGAGTCAGACAAGATAGAAGATGAAATCTATTACCTTTTAAACAAAGACCATTTCTATTCGGTAAAAAATCATTACCCGCATGAAAATAAAAGATTAAAGAAACTTTATACTGCAATATCAATCTTCTTAAAAAGGAAAAAGGATATCCTCCAGATAGCTGGCAGATGGGTCAATCCGTTGGAGATAAAATATTTCATTGACCTCCAACTCACCTATTTTATGCACAAAAAGACTTCTGATGCTTCCCTCCCCTTATTATCAATTATCCTTGGGATACCAAAGAGAGGGATATATGGAATTAAAGGTGGGGCAAGGGTATTAACAGGCATACTTGAAAAACAGCTGATAAAACATGGTGGTAAGATTACATACAATTCCACTGCGGAAGAGATTATCCTAAAGGGGAGTAAGGCATGTGGTGTAAAAGTAAGGCAGGGAAATTCAGTCAGTGAGTTAAAGGCAGACTGGATTATTTCCAATACTGCCTTTTCGAATATTGAAAGTAGTTTAATAAAGAAAAAAAGGAAAAAAAATCAATTTTTAAAAATTAATAAAAAAATAGAAAACGGACTTATGCCTTTTTCAGTCCTCCTCGGTGTAGATGAAAAGGTAATACCTGAACTAATGGGTGAACATGCCATAATGTTAAGGGACTATGAACTTCCATTTAGTGATAGTAATATACTATTTATTTCTGTCAGTCCGGGATGGGATGAGACGAGGGCACCCCATGGGAAGAGGTGTATAACAGCCACCTATTTTTTATTTCCTGATGAGGCAGGAAAAATTAATTGGGAAATAGAGAGAGAGAATAAAACAAAAGAGATGATTGACCATTTGGAACAACTTATACCATTCATATCGGAATTCATAGATTGTGCATACAGCATAACCCCTGATGACTACCAGCGTTCAACCATGAGAAGAGAGGGAATACTGAGAGGTTTCAGCAATCTGTCCGGTCCTTATGGATTTAACAGCCTCTCATTTAAAACCCCTGTAAGAAAACTCCTCAAGGTCGGTGATGAGGTGTTCCCAGGTTTAGGTGTTGCACATACTGCAAAATCAGGAATAAGGGCTGCAGAAGAGATATTGAAAAGATATTGAAAAGAATTTGACACATGAAATAGCTTAAGATAATATAAGTTTTCAGGTATTTTTAAAAAACAAGGAGGATTTAAATGGCAAAGGAAAAGATTTTTAGCGATGTTGGAGAGAAAGAGGTAACAAGGGCAATAGTAGAGGGTTTTTCAAAGACATTCAATGAGTATGTTGACAGTGATGTAATTATAGTAGGCGGTGGTCCAAGCGGACTCATGGCAGGCAAGGAACTGGCGAAAAGCGGTATTAAGACCCTTATAATAGAGAGAAATAACTATCTTGGTGGAGGATTCTGGATAGGCGGGTATCTTATGAATAAGATAACTGTAAGGGCACCCGGACAGAAGGTGCTGGATGAACTCGGTGTTCCCTATGAAAAGGTAACTGAGGGACTATATATGACTAACGGCCCTCATGCCTGCTCAAAACTAATCGCAGCCGCCTGTGATGCAGGCGTAATGATTATCAACATGACAAAGTTTGATGATATCGTAATTAGAGAAAAAAACAGAGTCGCAGGTGCTGTAATAAACTGGACACCTGTGTCAGCACTACCAAGGGAGATTACATGTGTTGATCCTGTGGCACTTGAATCTAAAATTGTTGTAGATGCAACAGGACACGATGCATGTGTCGTGGCAAAGCTTGAGGAGAGAGGTTTGATAAAGACAAAGGGGTTCGGCGCTATGTGGGTGGAGAGGTCAGAAGACTTAGTTGTGGAATATACAGGAGAGGCGCATCCCGGGCTTGTGGTTATGGGAATGGCAGTTTCAACTGTATATGGCCTGCCGAGGATGGGACCTACATTTGGTGCAATGCTCCTCTCAGGCAAAAAAGGTGCAGAGGTAGTTAAAGAAAAATTGAAGAAAAAATAAGCAAGTAATGGGGAGTAAGCAGTATATTACCGCTTACTCCTTGCCCCTTCCTTTATGTATCGTGTTCCTTCTTTTATCCATATCTACGGAAAAAAAGCTATTACAAATCCAAATCTGAAAGAAATATCCTCATATCTAAAATCACTCCTCCCAAAAACTATTATAGATGTAAGAACAGATCTTATTTCTAATTTTCTTGAACCCTTAGATTCTTCAAAAAAGGATGAAGCGGTTGACTCGCTTGCAGAGAAATTGGCAGGCATAAGGGTATTAGACTATTCAAAACAGAAACTAAACCCTGAGCCTATGTATGCAGAAATAGATTATGAACGAAGAAAGATACTAAATCCTGATACAAAATCAATAGGCGTATTTTATGATGGTTTTGAACTTCAAAACATCTTTTACTCCATTATCGGCAAAGATGAACGTTCTTTTTCTCATATTCATGTAGTATTTACAAACCAACTCATAGCAACATGGGAGGATGATGACAGCAGGTATCATGCAAGGTCATCTGTATACGGATTTCCATCAATTATATCCACTGCTGGAATTGTTGAGGCACCGGCAAAGCCGAGGGAATTTTATTTAATGAAGCAACAATACGGGATGATGGGGATGGATGATTTAGCCATTGCAGAGTTTAAAAGGAAATTTGAGGGGAGATTCATTGACTATAATGACCCACATATGACAGAAGTCTGTAAGGGATATGCAGCACAGGCATTATTCTTTCACATCACAGGAGAGCCATTTTGTGAGGATAAAGGGTGCAGGCTGTTTAATGCCCACTGGCAGGAGGAACTCATTTATTCACAATTGGAGAGCCCCTATGAATTTTGTAAAGCCCATACTGATATGCTGAAAAAAATTATTCGCAACGGACTGACACAGACTTAAATTAGTGTCAGTGTCAGTGAACAGTGTCAGTTAAAAATGTTTTTTTCTGACACTAACACTAATCACTTATTAGTCAGTGAAAGTCTTTGGCAAAAATATAATCTCATGCGAAATATAAAACTCCTCATTGAATACGACGGGACAAATTATCATGGCTGGCAGAGGCAGCTAAATGCCATCACCATTCAGGAGATAATGGAGAATATGCTTTTCAAAATAACATCTGAAAAGACTCCCATTATCGCATCAGGCAGAACTGATTCAGGTGTTCATGCACTCGGCCAGGTTGCAAATTTTAAGATAGATTCACAGATGGACGATATATCTTTTAAGAAGGCATTCAACAGCCTTCTTCCAAAAGATATCGTAATTAAAGATGCCGTCACCGTTGAAGATAATTTTCACTCCCAGCATTATGCAAAAAGTAAGATATATAGATACTGCATATTGAACCGTTCATATCCTTCATCTTTTGACTATAGATACTCATGGCACATCCGTTATCCTCTCAATATAGATGAAATGAGAGAGGCAGGAGCCTTCTTGATTGGAACCAATGACTTCTCATCATTCAGGTCTTCAACATGTGAGGCAAAAGACCCTGTCAGGACACTCTACAGATTGGATATAGAAAAGAACGGAGATAAGATTTTTTTATGGTTTGAAGCGGATGGGTTTTTAAAACAGATGGTGAGAAATATTGTAGGGACACTTGTCTATGTAGGAAATGGCAGATTTAAGCCTCAGACTATGCAAAGGATTCTTGAAAATAAAAACAGAACTTCAGCAGGTCCAACCGCACCTCCACAGGGCTTGTTTCTTATTGAGGTTAATTTAAGCATGGATAAAAAACTTGAATTAAAGGATATAGTTCTTATTGGTCGGACATTTGATGAATACTATAGAATGTTTGAACTCGGTAATATAAATTTTAAAGATGAGAAAATTCTTGATGTGGCTTCTGGAGTCAGTTCTTTCTGCTCTGAGGCAAACTCTAAGGGATATAATGTTACTGCCTCTGATAAAATTTATAATTTTTCTGCAAAAGAGATTGAAGAAAAGTGTATCAGTGACTTAAAAATGGTAATGGAAAAGCTACCCTCAGTTGCGGATTTGTATAAATGGGAATTTTTTAAAGATATTGATGTCCTGAAGGAAAATAGGGAAAGGGCTTATAAATTATTCATAGAAGATTTTAAGAAGGAGAATGGCAACCGATATATTGCTGCTGAATATCCAAAGACTCGGTTTGCTGATAAAGAATTTACAATTTCTCTTATATCACATTTTCTTTTCATGTATGATGAACATTTGAGTTATGAATTTCATAAAAAGACCCTTTCAGAGATTATCAGGATAACTACAAAAGAGATAAGGATATTTCCAATTGTCAATTTGAAGGGAAAAAGGTCTTTGTTTGTTGAGAAGCTTATGGGAGATAGAGAGTTTAAGGATTATGAAATAGGAGTCAAGAAAGTTGATTATGAATTTGTGAAGAATGGAAATGAGATGTTGTCAATTAAAGTAAATTAAGAGAGGAAAATACCGAATGGCATTTGAGACATATATAATTTCATGGAATATAACAAAGAGGTGTAACCTCCGCTGTGCCCACTGCTATCTTGATGCATCATATCTCACTGGAGATGTTACAGATGAGCTATCCACAGTGGAGTGTTTCAGGGTTATTGACCAGATGGCTGAGGTGAATTCAAATGCAGTCTTAATACTTACAGGGGGTGAGCCTCTGCTTCGTAAGGATATATTTGAGATTTCAAGATACGCATCTGATAAAGGTTTTATGACGGTCCTTGGGACAAATGGGATACCTATAACGGAGGGTATTGCAAAAAAGATAAAAGAGAGCGGGATAAAGGGTGTTGGTGTAAGCCTTGATTCTCTGAATCCAGAAAGGCACGATTCTTTCAGGGGTATAAATGGGGCGTGGGATAATACAATTAAGGGGATTGAGGAGATAAAAAGGGTAGGGGTAGAATTTCAGATACAGACTACAGTAACAAAAGAAAATTATAATGAGATACCTTCAATAATTGATTTTGCATATAAAACAGGTGCAAGGGTGTTTAATCTCTTTTTTCTTGTATGCACAGGGAGGGGTGAGGAGCTTACAGATATATCAGCAGAGCAGTATGAGGATATGCTCTCCTATGTTTATAAAATCCACGATAATTTTAAAGGGATGATGATAAGGCCCAAATGTGCCCCCCATTTTAAAAGAATTGCCTATCAATCAGACCCAAAGTCACCTGTGTTGAGCGGCTATATAGGCGGGTGTCGTGCAGGGACAAACTATTGCCGTATAACGCCCGAAGGTAATGTAACCCCATGTCCATATATGCCTGACTCAGTCGGTAATGTAAGAAAAAAGAGTTTTACTGATATATGGTGGAATTCTGATGTATTTAAAAACCTTAGACAACCTGAATATCATGGTAAATGTCAGGAGTGTGAATATAAACTTCTCTGCGGAGGGTGCAGGGCAAGGGCTTCTGCATCAAGTAATGATTATATGGGTGATGACCCATGGTGTCTATATGAACCCGAAAAGAGCGAAAAGAAGATAATAAATCTTGAGACAGTCGTAAAATACGGCATTGAAGATGAGGAGGATAGCGGTGATATTCTCTGGACTGATGATGCACTAAAATTCCTTGAAAATATTCCATTTTTTGCAAGGGCTATAGCCAAGAAAGGTGTAGAAAAACATGCGAGGGAGATGGGCTATAAGACTATTACAATGGAAACAATGAAAGAGGCAAGGGAAAAGAGGGCAGGGAAGATGAAGTTCAGGAGTTAATGAGTTAAACTCCTAAACTCTTCAACTCCTCAACTTTTATGTGGTTCTATGATTACCTTGATTGAATCCTGTGCCTTTGCAACAAGCTGAAATCCAAGCCCTGCCTCTGATAGGCTCAGGCGGTGGGTTATCATATCTTTCACAATCAGATGGCGGGTTTTAAGCAGTTCAATAGCAGTGGCAATATCTGATGGTGCCCCTGCATAGGATGTTGTCATTGTTATTCCGTCACGCCAAATATCCCATAAAGGAATTGGTATTTTGGTTTCAGGCTCTGCCGGTGCAAAAAATAGAATTGTTCCGCTCCTCTCAACCGATTTTAAAGCCTGTGAAATTGCAGGAGGTGCGCCTGTGCATATTACCGCCAGATCTGCAAGCCAGCCGTCATTGACCTGTCTTAGTTTTGCTGGAACATCCTCTTTTGCATTGATAACTTCATCAGCACCAAATTTTTTTGCCGAATTTAATCTATAGTCATTAATATCAGTTGCAATAATTTTCCCTGCACCCATTGCACGAGTTAGCTTTACAAAAAGTAGTCCTGAGATACCACTGCCAATAATAAGCACCCTCTGACCTGCCCTAAAATTTGATTTATTTAAGCCTCCAAGGACACATGCAAGGGGTTCAATAAATGTCCCATCTTCAAATGACAACTCATCCGGTAGCTTAAAAGTCCCGGAATCTGTATTGATTTTTGGGACACGGATATATTCGGAAAAACCGCCGGGGTCAAAATTAGTTTTACGGAGTGTATCACATACTGAATGATTTCCATTCAGGCAGTAGTAGCATGTATTGCAGGGGACATGGTGGGATACAAATACCCTGTCTCCCTTTTTATATCCTTTAACACCTTCTCCGACTTCAACAACCTCACCGGCAATTTCATGTCCGAGGACAAGGGGAGCTTTCTTGATGCGATACCACTCCATTACATCACTGCCGCAGATACCGCTTGCAATAACCTTTACAAGAAGTTCTCCGTTACCTATCTTTGGAATGGGTCTTTCTTCAAGTCGGACATCTTTATTATTATGATAAACTGCAACTCGCACATTACCCTCTATTTCTTTTTCTTCTCACTCTCGTATAACTTATTCGCCTCTTTTGCTGATGCGTTTTCGTGGATAATTGCACGGATTGCCTTAATCATGGCTACCGGGTGTTGATTCTGCCAGATGTTCCTTCCAAGATTTACCCCTATGGCACCTTTTTGCATCCCGTCATGGACAAATTCCAATACCTCAAGTTCTGTTTCTGTCTTTGGTCCGCCTGCTATGACAACAGGGACAGGACAGCTGTTTACAACCTTATCAAAATTTTCACACCAGTATGTCTTTACGACCTTTGCACCAAGTTCGGCGGCAATGCGGCAGCACAATGCAAGATAACGTGCATCACGTTTTTCTAATTCCTTACCAACTGCTGTAACTGCCATTACTGGAATACCGTATTCTTCAGCCTCATTCACAAGGTTTGACAGGTTCATGAGAGTTTGATGCTCATATTCACTGCCAATAAATACAGATAACCCTATTGCAGATACATTGAGCCTGACTGCCTCTTTTATAGATGTAGTGATGCCTTCATTGGCGAGGTCTTTCCCTACAACACTTGTGCCTCCTGATACCCTTAAGATGATAGGTATGCTGTTGTCAGGCGGGATGCATGACCTTAATACCCCCCTCGTAACAAAGAGCGCATCGCTATATTGGAGAAGGGGCTTAATTGTCTCTCCGGGTTTTTCCAATTTTGATGTAGGACCAAGAAAATATCCATGGTCAATAGGCATAAACAAACATTTTCCATCAGACTTAATTAACTGCGATAGACGATTCTTCATTCCCCAATCCATATTAAAATCCTCCTTTCAAATTATATTCCTACATAAGCTATGTGCGGGATGGCTGATGCCTGTTTTTGGATTAAAACATAACAGAATTGGCAAGTCAAATATTTTTGATTCTGCCATTTAGTTGATAGAGAGTTGATATAAATGGTGGACAATGTTATCTTAAGAAAAGAGAGAAGGGGTGGAGATTTTTACTAAAAAATATGCATAAGTTTGACCCAAAGAAGATTGAGATGCTTTTGAGTGAAGACAGAAAGAAAGAGATTGACCCTATGAAGTATTTAAAAGAAAAGGGGTTGAAGGCGGGGATGGTCTTTGCTGATATTGGCTGTGGTCCCGGTTTTTTTGTATTTCCTGCATCTGAGATAGTTGGTAAGAATGGGAAGGTTTATGCTGTTGACACACAGCAGGAGATGTTGGATGAACTTAAAAAAAGGAAACCAACAAAGAATGTTATTATATTAAGGTCAGGGGAAAGTAAAATGTATGTTGATAGCGCTATAGTTGATATTTCCATTATGGTTTTTGTTCTACATGAGGTATATAAACCTATAGAATTTTTAAAAGAGGTAAAGAGGGTTCTAAAACCTTCTGGAAAGCTTATTGCTATTGATTGGGAAAAGAGGGTAGAGGAGAAGGGACCACCGTTTGAGGAAAGACTGCCAAGGGAAAAGGCAGAAGAACTATTTCATCAGACAGGGTTTAAAAAGATAGAAGTGAGCAGTCTTAATCCGTCACATTATGAGCTCATGGGCTGTCGGGAGTAGTTGATAGAGTCTTTACATAGATAGCAATAGCATTTACCATATCCTTGGTAATTGTCCTTCCAAATATTGGCATTTTTCTGTCTCCCTTTTTTTTCAATCCCTTAACATGAGCAAAAATGTCCTGCTCTGTAAGTTTAGACATTAAAACTGGATCATTCAGAGCTGAGGGTTTACTCACTAACCCTCTTGCGGCAAATCCCTTTCCATCTCCTGATATGCCATGACAGGGTGAGCAATAGCGAATGTAATATATCTTTCCTCTTTCCAGTGGCTCTTTAAATCTCTCTGCCCTTTCTTGGGGAGATGGCGTTTTTATAGGTCCCTTATCCACAGTTATTGTCCTTAAGTAATAAACAATATCCCAGCTTATGGATTCTTCTATTTCGCTGTCACGACCAGGCATCTGGAGATAGGGGAATACCTCTTCTCCATAAAGGATTATTTTAAATATATCATCATCCGTTAAAAGGGACATATAGGCTTTATCTGTAAGGTCACGGGGGGGGACCCCGCTGATTTCACTGCCAGGTCCATCACCTGAGCCTGTCTTTCCATGACAGACACTGCAATGTTTTTTGTATGCCTCTTTGCCTCTCTTTATCCTTTCATCATCTTGTGCCAGGATATACTGATTTGTGAATATTGAGAGAATCGCAATACTACAAAAAAATATGAGAATTTTTCTTTTAGATAGGCGAATGTTTTTCATGGTGTGAATTATAGACTTAAGAAAAATGGCTGTCAATGTCAAATTTAGCCTTGCCCACAGCAAGCATAGGCATGGATGCCGAAGCGAGCTGCAAGCGGAAGGGTTCCTCCACGCCTAACTATCTGATTTGACCATGTCTATCTCAAAGAATGAAAAAAAATGGGGGTGGGCAAGAGCCATAGTTATATTGACACATTATGAATACTTCTGTTAAGATTGGCTCATTTCTCTCACCTCGCACATCATTATATGTGAGGGAGAGGTTTTCTTTATATGAAACAGGATGTAAAAAAAATTATAAAAGACTCGTTATCTGCTAACAAACAATCCCTCCTTGAACCTGAGTGTAAGGCTATTGTATCAGGATGTGGCATACCTATACCAAGATCAGTTTTAATTAAAAATAAAAAAGAGTTTAAAACAAAGGCAAAAAAACTCACACCCCCCTATGTCTTAAAAGTAGTATCACAGGATATCCTCCATAAGAGTGAAGCAGGCGGAGTAGTTACAGATATAAAGAATATTAAAGAACTAAATAATGCATGGACTAAGATGGTAAAGTATATTTCCCGTAAAATGCCGACTGCAAGAATAGAGGGCTTCCTTTTAGAAGAGATGTCTCCAAGAGGGGTAGAAGTTATAATCGGGGGACTAAGAGACCCTCAATTTGGACCAGTAGTTATTTTCGGTACAGGAGGAATTTCGGTAGAGCTAATGAAGGATGTATCTTACAGGCTTGCCCCCCTTAATAAAAAAGAAGCACTTGAGATGATAAGGGAGGTAAAGGGCTATCCGCTTCTGACTGGATTCAGAGGCTCAAAGCCTGCTGATATAGACAGCCTCTCAGAGACAATAGTAAAGTTATCAGAGATATTAATTGAAATAGAAGATATAAAGGAAATTGAAATAAATCCCCTGATTGTTTATGAAAAAGGTGTGGCGGCAGTAGATGTAAAGGTAATTCCTAACCTAAATTAAAAATATTTTTATCTTTCAGTAAATTCACCCATCACTCTAAATTTTTCTCTCCTCTGCTGGATTAAATCATCAGGTGAAAGCAATGTTAATTCCTGCAAATGTCTCCTCAAAACTCTCCTCAATATGCCTGCAGTTGCCTCTGGATTACGATGTGCACCACCGAGAGGCTCCTTTATTATTTCGTCTATAACACCTAATTTTAATAAATCATCTGAAGCCAAACAAAGTGCCTCTGCTGCCTCCTCAACCTTTTTACAGTCCTCCCATAGAATGGTAGCACACCCTTCAGGTGATATTACAGAATAAACTGAATGTTCAAGCATAAGAACCCTATTTCCAACTCCCACTGCCAATGCACCGCCACTGCCACCCTCTCCTATAACTACTACTATTATTGGGACAGAGATATTTGCCATCTCATAAAGATTCCTCGCTATAGCCTCTGCCTGCCCCCTCTCCTCAGCACCTATGCCGGGATATGCACCGGGTGTATCAATTAATGTAATAATGGGCTTACCAAATTTCTCTGCAAACTTCATAAGTCGGAGTGCCTTCCTGTAACCTTCCGGCTGTGGCATACCAAAGTTCCTATACATCTTTTCCTTCAGGTCCCTCCCCTTCTGCTGTCCTATTATAAATACACTCCAATCCTCCAATTGAGCAATGCCTCCTATAATGGAATGGCAATCGCCAAAATGCCTGTCTCCATGTAGTTCTATAAAATCTTTTGTCATCATATTTATATAATCAAAAGCATATGGTCTTGAGGGATGTCTTGCGAGCTGAGTCCTCTGCCATCTTGTAAGTTTTGATAAGAGAGAGTGCTTAAGCCTGTTCGCCTTTTTGTGCAGTCTCCTTATCTCTCCAGAAAAATCCACACCATTATTCTTGGAGACAGACTTAAGTTCAGCTATCTTTTTCTCAAGTTCAATAATCGGTTCTTCAAAGTCTAAATATTGTTCTGCCATAATTTTTAATTGAAGATTGAATATTGGAAAAATAAAATTCCTCAAATCTTCAATTTTCAATAGTCAATAATTCTACTCAAAGTATACTGCCTCATCCCCAAATAGGTTTTCAATCTCCTTAACCATGGATTCAGTTGTGCTGACCTGAAATTTTTTATCTACCCCGATATTTATCTGGCTCTTATCAGGAAAGAATAGGTGCAGATAAAGGGCATTCTTCCCCTTACTTGATGATAAAATCTCCTTTAGCCTGATAAGCATATCCTTCTCCAACCCCACTGCTTTAAGATTTATATGAACATTTGAAGAGAACCTCTCCCCAATATTCGTCAGGGGGAAAATCTCCCTTGCAATTATCTTTGTAGAATCCTCCTCAGCACTTATATTCCCCTTAATCAGGACAGGCTCTTCGCCTTCAATCAGATTTCCAGATGCCTTAAATACATCAGGAAACACTATCACCTCTGCAGAACCATTGAGGTCTTCAAGGGTAACAAATGCCATCTTATCCCCTTTTTTTGTAACCTGTGTCCTGTATTTACTTATAATACCGGCTATGCTTATCTCCCTGCCATTTTTAATCTCTTGAAGGTTTTGTGTATTTGAATTAGTAAAATGTTTTACCTCCTTTTCAAATCTTGACAAGGGATGCCCTGATATATAAAAACCGAGTGCCTCTTTTTCAAATGAAAGAAGCTCCTTCTCAGTCCACTCTATTTCCGGGTTAGGAGTTTTGAGTTCGTAGTTCGGAGTTCTAATTCCTAAATCAGAAATCCCACGACCCACTACGGTGGGTGCCCCGAAATCCCAAATATTGAACTGCCCTTTTTCCCTGTCTTTCTGGATATTCTGGGCGCCTCCCATAATTATGTCAATATTATTAATCATCCTCGCCCTGAATTTTCCCGGAGGAAGATTGGCAAAATCTACACTATCAAAGGCACCGCATTTTATAAGGCTTTCTATTACCTTCCTATTTACAACCCTTAATTCAATATTTTCGCAGAAATCTGACAAGGAATCAAATCTTCCCTTCTTTTCTCTCTCCTTTAGTATTGACTCTACAGCATTCACACCTACATTTTTTACTGCTGCAAGACCAAAACGGATGCCACCCTCTACTGTGATTTGAGATTTATTTTTTTGGGGGGCATCATATACCACTGTAAAATCTTTAAAACTTTCGTTAATATCAGGTGGAAGCACCAGAATCCCCATATCTTTACATTCGGCTATATACAAAATAACCTTATCAGTATTTCCCATCTCGCTTGTAAGGAGAGATGCCATGAATTCTAAAGGGTAGTGTGCCTTGAGATAGGCAGTCTGATAGGCAATCATGGCGTATGCAGCACTGTGAGACTTGTTGAATCCATAGCCTGCAAAATGCTCCATAAGGTCAAAAATCTTTTCAGCCTTATTTTCTGCTATCTTATTGGCTACCGAACCTTTTATAAACTTCTCTCTCTGCTGTGCCATCTCTTCAGGCTTCTTCTTACCCATCGCCCTTCTCAGGGAATCTGCGGCGCCCATACTGAAACCGCCGAGCGCACTGGCAATCTTCATTACCTGCTCCTGATAGAGGATGACGCCATAAGTCTCTTTTAAGATTTCATCTAACTGAGGGACTATGTTTTTTATGGGAATTGTCCCATGCTTTCTCTTGATGAAGTCATCCACCATACCGCTGCCAAGGGGACCCGGGCGATATAGTGCCACCAATGCAATAATATCTTCAAATACCTCAGGTTTCATTTTCCTTAATATGTCCCTTATGCCTGAACTCTCAAGTTGAAATACACCAAAAGTCTGTGCCTCACCCAATAATCTATATGTATCCACATCATTGAGCGGAATATTTTCTATATTGAAATCTATTTTATATTTCTCCCTTACAAGCTCCTCTGTATCCCTTATAACTGTCAGGTTTCTGATACCGAGGATATCCATTTTAAGGAGGCCGAGCTTTTCAATATCCCCCATCGGATACTGGGTTGTTATTTCACCTCTGTTTCCTTTATATAGCGGCATAAACTCTGTGAGAGGGGAAGGAGATATAACAATACCTGCTGCATGGGTAGATGCATGTCTTGGAAGACCCTCAAGTTTTTTTGCAATATTCAGAATCTTGCCTACCATTTCATCCTTCTTCCCAATCTCTGTAAACCTTGGCTCTTCTTTTATCGCCTCATCAAGCGTTATGTTGAGTTTATTTGGGACCAATTTGGCAATCTTATCCACATCTCCGTAAGGGACCGCCAGTGCCCTCCCTACATCCCTGATAGCCGCCTTTGCATTCATACTTCCAAATGTTATTATCTGTGCAACATTTCCATATTTCTTTGTTACATAGTCTATTACCTCGTCCCTCCGCTCCTTACAAAAATCTATATCTATGTCAGGCATACTTACTCTATCAGGATTTAAAAATCTCTCAAACAATAAGCCGTATTTAATCGGGTCAAGGTCTGTAATCCTTAAGGCATATGCAACCAGACTTCCTGCGGCAGAACCCCTCCCCGGACCTACAGGTATTCCGCTTCTGCGGGCATAATCAATAAAATCCCAGACAATTAAAAAATATCCCGAATAACCCATAGCCTTTATTATCTTAAGCTCACTCTCAAGCCTGTCATAATATACCTTTCTTATATCTTCTTCTGACCACTGACCACTGACCACTGACACTTGTTTTTTGAGCCTCTTTTCCAAACCGTGTGTCGTCATATCTCTTAAGTAGCCGTCAAGTGTTGAATCAGAGGGGATGTCATAGCGTGGAAGGTGAATCTGGTCAAACCTGATTTCAAGATTACATCTATCCGCTATTTCCAGTGTATTTGAAATAGCCTCAGGCACTTCTTTAAAGAGGAGCTTCATCTCCTCCGGTGATTTAAAATAAAACTGGTCGGTTGTAAACTTCATGTGCTTTGGGTCATTAACTGTCTTTCCAGTCTGAATACAGAGGAGAACCTCATGTGCCTCAGCATCACTCTTATCCATATAGTGGCAGTCATTTGTAGCAACCAATGGGATGGAAAGCCTCTTTGCCATCTCTATTATGGTTTTATTAATATCCTTTTGTTCAGGAATACCCTGGTCCTGAATTTCAAGATAAAATTTTCTCTCCCCCATTACCTCCTTATAAAAAGAGGCTGACTTATAAGCCTCATCCTCCTGCCCTTTAAGGATGAGTCTTTGAACTTCACCTTTCATACAACTGCTTAAGGCAATCAAACCCTCTGTGTGCTTTGCGAGAATCTCCTTATCTATGCGAGGTCTATAATAAAACCCCTCCAGATAACCGGCACTTACAAGAGTAACGAGGTTCTTATACCCTGTAGTATTTTTTGCCAGTAATATAAGGTGATAGGAGCTGTCAGATATGCCTTCCTGTGTTGATTTTTCAAGTCTGCTCTTGGGGGCAACATAGACCTCACATCCGATAATGGGCTTGATGCCGTATTTTTTGGCTGTCTGATAGAAATCCACAGCACCAAACATATTCCCGTGGTCGGTCATGGCAATGGACGGCATCTTGTATTCACTTGCCTTTTTTAAGAGCGAGTCAAGACGAATAGCACCGTCTAATAGACTATACTGTGTATGGAGATGCAAATGGACAAAATCAGAATGATGCATAGGCACTCAAAAGAAGGGTTCAAAGATTCGAGGGTTCGAGGGGATAAGTATTTTATTTTCACTTAACCCCTTGAATCCTTGAACCCTTGAGTCCTTTAAGTTAAAATTCTTCTTCTTCATTAATTTCAAGAGGGAATTCTTCATCTTCTATCCCGCCAAAATCCTCTTCATCCTCTTCTATATCAGGGGCAATCTCTTCAGATAACTCCTCCTCAGGAATTGGAATTACCGGCACCTTGTGAATTGCCGCATGTGCCGACTTTTCACGTTTCGGGGCACCAGACTGGTCAGCCCCGCATTTTGGGCATATTGCCTTAGGTTTGTTTAAGTCATAAAATTTACATCCGCATTTAAAGCACTGATACCTGCTGCCATATTTATTTTTTGTCATAATCCTCCCATTAAAGATAGTAGGCAGTAAGGAGTAAGCAGTAAGCAGTAAGCAGAAAAAACAAACTGCCTGCTATCCTTTCTTACTGCCTACTGCTTACTGTCTACTGTTTACTGTATTTTTACTCCCACTCTATTGTACTCGGTGGTTTTGAGCTTATGTCATAGACAACCCTGTTAACCCCCTTCACCTCATTTATTATACGGCTTGATATAATCCCCAATAAGTCATAGGGGAGTCTTGCCCAGTCTGCAGTCATCCCGTCAGTGCTCGTTACAGCCCTTAATCCTACTACATTTTCATAAGTCCTCTCATCCCCCATTACACCAACACTCTTTACAGGCAGAAGCACTGCAAACGACTGCCATATCTCTCTGTAAAGACCTGCCTTTTTAATCTCCTCAAGGACAATTGCATCTGCATCCCTCAACAACTCAAGCCTATCTCTTGTAACCTCACCAAGAACCCTTATAGCAAGACCTGGTCCCGGAAACGGCTGTCTCCACAAAATATCATCAGACATATTCAATTCTTTCCCCAAAAGCCTCACTTCATCTTTAAATAGTTCTCTTAAAGGCTCGATCAGCTCAAACTCCATGTCAGTTGGAAGCCCCCCGACATTATGATGGGTCTTTATAGTAGCAGAAGGGCCTTTAAAAGATGTACTCTCAATCACATCAGGATATAATGTTCCCTGTGCAAGGAAATCGAACCCCCCTGTCTTTTTTGCCTCCTCTTCAAATACAGCAATAAACTCCCTACCTATAATCTTTCTCTTTTCTTCCGGGTCTGTAATCCCTCTAAGTTTATTTAAAAATCTCTCCTCAGCATCTGCATAAATTAACTTAATATGAAAATTATCCCTGAATATTGATAATACCTTATCTGCCTCTCCCTTTCTCAAAAACCCATTATTGACAAAAACACATGTAAGCCTGTCACCTATTGCACGGTGAACTAAAACAGCAGTAACTGATGAATCAACACCGCCGCTCAATGCACACATCACCCTTTTATCTTTTACCCTGTTTTTGATATCTTCTACAGAATATTCCACGAAAGACGCCATTGTCCACAAGGGTGAACAGAGGCAGATATTATAAAGGAAATCTTTAAAAATCTCTATACCCTTAGCTGTATGAACCACCTCAGGATGAAATTGAATCCCAAATAGCTTAGAATCCCTGCTCTTCATGGCTGCAACAGGAGAATTATCAGAATGTGCAATTTTTATAAAACCCTCCGGCATCCTTTCAATCCTGTCACCATGACTCATCCACACCGTAATAGATTTGGGATTTGGGATTTGGGATTTGGGAATTATATCTTTAAATATATCACTATCATCATCAATCACCAGTTCTGCCTTCCCGTATTCCCTTTTTGCAGACTTTGATACAACACCCCCTAAAAGATGGGTCATCAACTGCATACCATAACAGATACCAAGGACAGGGATTCCGAGTTCCAATACTTTTTTATCTATCAAGGGTGCATTTGGCATATAAACACTTGATGGACTGCCGGACAATATTATCCCCTTAGGATTGTCTCCCTTAATCCTCTCAATCGCTGTATTAAATGGTATTATCTCGCAATATACCCTGCACTCCCTCACCCTCCTTGCAATCAACTGGGTATATTGTGAACCGAAATCAAGTATTAGTATCTTTTCCTGATGAATATCTCGCATATTTTTTAACTTGTTATAATAACAAACATAAATATTATGTCAAAACAATAATTTGATTATTTGGTTAAAATATGCTATTTTTGATTAAAATAGCATTAATTTAGGAGGTTTGATATGCCAATATACGAATATAGATGTTTGAATTGCAACAATAGGTTTGAAATTATGCATCTTGCATCAAAAAAGGAAGATGCCGTATGTTCAAAATGCGGTTCTAAGAAAACTGAAAAACTCATGTCATCATTTGCTGCCGTAGGTTCTTCTGATAGTTCATCTTCCTGTGATACTGGAAGCTGTGATTATCCTTCCCCGGGCGGTTACTCACCATGCAGCGGCGGCACCTGCGGCATGATGTAACACCGCTACTCCACTATATAATTTGGTGCCTCCTTTGTTATTATAACATCGTGGACATGACTTTCCCTCAAGCCTGACTGGGTTATTCTGATAAATCCTGTATTTTTTCTTACTTCCTCTATATTCCTGCATCCGGTATATCCCATACCTGCCCTCAACCCGCCGAGTAGTTGATGAACAGTAAATGAGAGAGAACCTTTATATGGAATCCTCCCCTCTACACCTTCAGGGACAAGCTTTGTCTCTGTGAACTGCAAATCCTGAAAATACCTGTCCGAACTCCCCTCTGCCATAGCACCGATAGAGCCCATTCCCCTGTATTCCTTATAACTTCGTCCTTGATATAATATCTTTTCTCCCGGACTCTCCTCTGTCCCGGCGAATAAGCTTCCAATCATCACACACCTTGCACCTGCTGCAATTGCCTTTGTAATGTCCCCGGAATACTTTATACCGCCGTCTGCAATGACAGGTATGCCATACTTATCTGCAACCTTTGAGCATTCGGTAATTGCAGTTATCTGCGGGACCCCGACGCCGGCAATAATCCGTGTCGTGCATATAGAGCCTGGGCCTATTCCGACTTTTACAGCATCAACACCTGCCTTTATTAAATCCTCTGTCCCTCCAGGAGTTGCCACATTCCCGCCAACCACCTGAATATCAGGATATTCACCCTTAATTGACTCAATGACCTTGATTACATACTCAGAATGACCGTGGGCTGTATCTACCACAATTATATCCGCACCTGCCTTCACGAGCGCCTTAACCCTTTCCTTTCTGTCATTTGATATTCCTACCGCCGCACCTACTATAAGCCTTCCAAAGCTGTCCTTAGCTGCAGATGGATATTTTCTGTTCTTTTCTATATCCTTTATTGTAATAAGCCCTTTAAGGTTTCCTTCTTTATCAACTACCAATAGCTTCTCAATTCTGTTCTTATGAAGAAGCTCTTTTGACTGCTCGAGGGTAGTCCCTAAAGGCACTGTCACCAAACCGTCTTTTGTCATCAGTTCGGATATCCTTTTTTTCAGGTCTGTCTCAAATCTCAAATCCCTGTTTGTAAGGATACCAACCAGTTTTTCTCCTTTTGTAATTGGTATACCAGAAATCTGATACTTCCTCATTACATCAAGAGCCTTGCTGATACTTTCATCAGGAGACATAGTAATCGGCTCTACTATCATGCCGCTTACAGACCTCTTCACCTTTTCAACTTCATTAACCTGTTCTTCAACTGAGAGATTTTTGTGTATTATGCCTATCCCGCCCTCCTGTGCAAGGGCAATCGCAAGACCTGCCTCAGTAACTGTATCCATAGGGGCACTGACCAACGGGCAATTAAGTTTTACCTTTTTGGTGATATAGGTTGATATATCCGCCTCCTTTGGAAGTACAGATGATTTCCCCGGAAGGAGAAGGACATCATCAAATGTGAGACACTCCTTTATTTCCTTATTTAGCATTTGTTACCTCCTGAATATATTGTCAAATTTAACCACAGAGGATAAATAAATTTCAAATTCCAAAATCCAAATCCCAAATAAATCTCAAAACTCAAATACCAAATTCAAAACCTTTTGATTATTTGGTCATTGGTATTTGGCGCTTATTTGTAATTTGGTGCTTGAGATTTGGAATTTACTCCATTAATTCTCTTTGTCACCATTATACTTTTTACACTACCTTCTCAAAAACCCCTTTAATATCTGTCCCTTTTCTATGCTTAGTGCAATGGGTCTGCCGTGAGGGCAGGTAAATGGCCTGTTTGTATTCATCAGTTCTTTGAGCAGGGAACCCATCTCCTCTATACTCAAAATCTGCCCTGTCTTAACAGCACCCCTGCAAGCCATTACCAAAATCATTTTATTAATAACCTCATCAAAAGATGTGCCTTTTTGCTCTGATACAAGTTTATTAAGGATATCTTTCACTGCCTGTTTACAGTCATCTCCGGAGAGAATTGACGGCACTGACCTTATCACAAAACTATTCTCTCCAAAAGATTCTATATCAAACCCCAATTTTCTAAAATTGTCAAGATTTGATTGCAATACTAATGACTCCTTACTTGGCAACTCAATATTCACAGGTAAAAGCATGGTTTGAACTTCTATCTTTGAATCTCTCATCTTATTTAATAATCTCTCATATAAAATTCTTTCATGTGCAGTATGCTGGTCTATAAATATAATATTGTCAACCCCCTGAAGAATCATGAAAGAGTTGAATATCTGTCCAATCGGCTTGAATTTGGAGAGGTCTGATTCCATTTCAGGAGACAATGAAAGTTCGGAGTTCGGAGTTCGGAGTTCGGAGTTTATTTTATATTCTGCACTTTGCATTCTGCATTCTGCATTCAATAAATCTGTTTCATGACTTGATATATACCTTTCAGTTGTCTCTTTAACCCTGTCTTTATAATAATCTATTGAGACTGAAGGCTGAGGAGTGAAGGCTGCTCTGTTTTCTGTCATCTGTCTTCTGACTTCTGTCCCCTCTCCTCTCCTCATACTATCCCTTACAGCATCTCTTATAAAGTCATGAATCTCACCTTGCTGCACAAACCTCACCTCAATCTTTGTCGGGTGGACATTAACATCTATCATTCTCGGGTCAATATCTAAAAATAAAAAATACATTGGATGTCTATCTCTTGATAACATAGTCTTATATGCCTCATAAACTGCATGGCTTATAACCCTGTCCCTGATATATCGGTTATTTACAAATACATACTGCTTCCCCCTGTTTCCAGTATCTAAACCTATCTTGGAAATATACCCCCTGACACTGAGTTTTAAGCTGGACGAATATTTTTCTTCAACAGGCATAAGATTGTTCACCATCTCATTTCCAAAAATAGATGCTATGCGATTTAATCTATCATTCGTTGAAAAGGTGTCAATCAGCCTTTCCCCCTCCCTTTCCATTCTGAATTTTATCACCGGATGAGATAAGGCGTGCTGATTTACAATTTCTATAATATGTGAAGTTTCTGTTGTATCTGACTTCAAAAATTTTAGCCGTGCAGGTATGTTTAAAAAAAGGTCTTTAACCTCAACTGATGTCCCTTTTACCGGCGGGGCATCCTTTACTGACTTCACTGCCCCATTATTAATATCCATCTCCGTTCCTACAGATTCTCCTTCATTACAGGTAGATAATCTTACATTAGAAACAGCTGCAATGCTCGGAAGTGCCTCGCCTCTAAACCCAAGTGTAGTAATGGCATTTAGGTCTTTAATAGTTTTTATCTTACTTGTTGCATGCCTTTCAAAACACAGGACAGCATCATCCCTTGTCATGCCAATACCGTCATCAGTCACCCTTATATACCTCTTGCCGCTGCCCTTAATTTCTATTGTAATATTACCGGCACCTGCATCTATTGAATTATCAATAAGCTCCCTGACTACAGAAGCAGGCCTCTCGACCACCTCACCTGCTGCTATACAATTAGCCAGCTCATCGGGTAACTTTATAATTCTGCTACTCATAATTTTCTCTACGCCCTTAAGTCCTTTAGTTCTTCAGCAAGAAATCTCCTTGCACGGTTTATACGGGAGCGAACAGTCCCAACAGGGCACTCTAAAACCTCAGATATCTCCTGATATGAAAATCCCTCTACATCACACAGTATAATCGCCATACGAAATTCCTCAGGGAGTTTGTTGAGAGACTTCTGAATGGTTTCATCAAACCCCTCATCCATAACAGTTGATGAGTTGATGAGTTGATGAGTTGATGAGTGAAACTCCTCACCTCCTGAACTCCTCACCTCCTGAACTCCTCTCACTTCTCTCATCTCCTTTTTTATCCTATTTATAAATGTATTTCTTAATATCTTAAACAGCCATGCCTTGCAGTTTGTTCCCTCTACAAACTGATGAAATGACTTATATGCCGATAAAAATACGTCCTGAACAAGGTCTTCTGCGTTATTCCTATTTCCTGTCATCCTGTATGCAGAATTATAGAGGATATTGAAATAAGGGACGGCAATTTGCTCAAATTTTTCTTTTTTATCATCCTCCATGTTCTCTATACCACCCTTTCAACCTATTTGGAGAAATCCCTATTAGGTATAGTAAGATAAGAATCCAATTTCTCATTGTTGTATATAATATGCCTTCTCTATCCCACCTTCTTGATGATGTAACAACAGACTCATTCAGTATAATAAATTTCCCATTCTCTTTCAGCCTTTTTACAAAATCTACATCCTCCATAATAGGTATATCAGAATAACCGCCAATCGTATAAAAAATATCCCTCCTTACAAATATCCCCTGATCGCCGTAGGCAATATTCAATATCCTTGACCTCATATTTGCAGCGGAGGATATAATTTTAAAGGCTATCTTACCCCAACACCTATACATAGGTGTGGGGGAATCTATCTTAAGTCTAAAAGCACCCCCTGCAATTCGGGATTCTGAATTAGGGGTTAGCAGTTCTAAATCCATAATCTCAAGCATTCTCAGCATTCCTGAATAGGATATTATAGAATCGGCATGTAAAAACAGAAACCACTCTCCGGTAGAAATCATAGCACCTGCATTCATCTGATGCCCTCTCCCCTTATCAGAGATACATATCCTGTCGGTAAACCTTCTTGCAACCTCTACGGTTTTATCCTTACTGCCACCATCTGCTACGATTATTTCAAAGACTGAAGTTAGATTAGGCTTAAGAGAGGCGAGATTTTTTTCAAGAAAAGACTCTTCATTCAAGGTGGGAATAATTATAGATAGTTTCATCTAAAATAACCTTATTCACCATAGTTACAGAAAACACAAAGAAAGGCAAAATTAATTATTAATCCCTTTAAAACAGTTCAAGCTGTGATGTATCCATACCCTCAAAGCTTACGGGATAAACCCCATCAAAACAGGACATACAGAAATCATTCTTCCTCTCTTTAAAAATATTCAACATTCCCTCTAAACTTAAATATGAAAGACTATCGGCAGTAAGGTATCTGCGAACCTCTTCTATTGTATGTGTTGCTGCTATCAATTCCTTGCGATCTGGTGTATCAATGCCATAAAAACAAGGGTGGGTTGTAGGCGGTGAGCTTATTCGGACATGCACCTCCCTTGCACCCGCATCTCTCAGCATTTTTATAATCTTTCTGCTCGTTGTCCCCCTTACAATTGAATCATCAATCACAATAACTCTCTTACCTTCAATTATCTTTTTTACAGGATTAAGCTTCAGCTTAACTCCAAAGTGCCTGATTGCCTGCTGAGGCTCAATAAATGTCCTTCCAACATAATGGCTCCTGATAAGCCCCATATCAAAAGGTACCTTTGACTCTAAAGAAAAACCAAGTGCAGCCGGGACACCCGAGTCAGGGACAGGAATTACAATATCCGCATCAACCATTGTCTCCCTTGCAAGCTGTCTTCCTAACTCCTGCCTTATAAAATTTACATTTTCCCCGAATATATTACTGTCAGGCCTTGCAAAGTAAATAAATTCAAAAACACAGTGAGACCTACTTGATGCAGGAAAAGGCTTATAAGATTGGATCCCCTTTGAGTCTATAACTACAATCTCGCCCGGCTCAATATCCCTTTCATACTTTGCCTCTATTAAATCAAATGCACAGGTCTCCGATGCCAGCACATACGAGTCTTTCAGCTTTCCCAATGATAACGGCCTGAAGCCATTAGGGTCCCTTACACCCACCAATTCATTCTCGGTCATTATTATAAGCGAATATGCCCCCTTAATCCTTGAAACTGCATCTATCACCCTGTCAAGCAGCTTGTCTTCTTTAGACTGTGCAATGAGATGGACTATTACCTCTGTATCCATGGTAGAGCGGAATATTGAACCGTATGCCTCAAGCTCACTTCTGATATATGCAGCATTAACCAGGTTACCGTTATGGGCAAGGGCAAGAGAACCGCGGGAATAATCTACCAGAATGGGCTGGGCATTTTTAAGGAGGCTTGCACCTGTAGTTGAATATCTGTTGTGCCCTATTGCAATATATCCGGAAAGTTTATCAAGGCGGTCCTGCGAAAAAATATCTGCCACAAGACCCATATCTATCTCTGAGTGTAAAAACTTCCCGTCAGATGATACAATACCTGCACTCTCCTGCCCCCTGTGCTGTAAGGCATGGAGTCCAAGATATGTTATATTCGCTGCCTCAGAATGGCCGTATATTCCAAATATTCCACACATTTATTTTGTTTATTGAATATTGATTTTTTCGATCTTCAATTTAACTCTTAAACACCCTCTTAAAAATATAACTCACATTTTTTAAATGATGATTTATGCTGAATGCCTTTTCTATAGAAGCAGGGGTAATATATTTCATAATCTCCCTGTCATTCAATATCAACTCCTTAAAATCTCCTCCCCTCTCCCATATCTTCATGGCAACCCGCTGAACAAGCTTATATGCCGCTTCCCTCGCGATTCCACTTCTGACCAATTCCAATAATATGCTTTCAGAATATATCACCCCCCCCATTTTATCCAGATTTTTTTTCATATTTTCAGGATAGACAAGGAGCTTATCAATCAGATTTGCAGCTTTATTCAGCATATAATCAATCAATATTGTGCTGTCGGGTATTATAATCCTCTCCACAGATGAATGGCTTATATCCCTCTCATGCCAAAGGGCTACATTCTCCATTGCGGCAATTGCATTAGCTCTGACTACCCGTGACAATCCTGCCAATTGCTCTGCTGTTATAGGGTTTCTCTTATGAGGCATGGCAGAAGAACCCTTTTGCCCCATTGAAAAATATTCTTCAGCCTCAAGGACCTCTGTCCTCTGAAGATGCCTCAATTCCACTGAAATCTTCTCAATTGACGATGCAATCAATGATAGAGTGGTTAAATATTCTGCATGTCTGTCCCTCTGGATAATCTGATTTGATACAGGTGCAGGTTTTAAGGAAAACTTATTACAGACATACTCCTCTACTGATGGGTCAATATTTGCAAATGTTCCGACTGCACCTGAGACCATTCCGTAACTGATAGTTTCTTTTGCATGCTCCATCCTCTTTATATTTCTCTGATTTTCAGAATACCAGAGGGCAAGCTTTAAGCCAAATGTAACAGGTTCTGCATGAATGCCGTGAGACCTTCCAATCATCACAGTATCCTTAAACTCATAAGCCCTCTTCTTTAATACATCTGAAAGAACATTTAAGTCTTTTAATATTATAGCTGATGCCTCTTTTAACTGAATAGCGAGGGCGGTATCAAGAAGGTCAGATGAGGTCATCCCCATGTGGATATATCTTGAATCTTCACCTACATGCTCAGCAACATTTGTAAGAAATGCAATTACATCATGCTTGACAGTCTTTTCTATCTCATCAATACGGGAGGGGTCAAATTTTGCGTTACTCTTGATATTTTCAAGGGCACTCTTTGGTATCTCACCTTTTTCAGCCAATGCTTCACACACTGCAATCTCAATCTGGAGCCACTTTTCATATTTATTTTTTATACTCCAGATACTTGCCATCTCCGGTCTGCTGTAACGGTCTATCATAATAATCCCACCCCTTCCTTATCCGCAGATTTCGCAGATTAACGCCGATTTAAAAGAATAAGGTTTTAAAATCTGCGAAAATCTGCGTAATCTGCAGATTATTAAGTTTTTGTTCTTCTTGTTAAAATTAAATAATAAAGTAATGGCAGCATAATCTCATGATGGCCTGTCAGTGTATATCCCTTTCCCTCTCCCTGAATCGGTCTATTGACCACATTGACATGAGGACGATAGTGTTGAACCATATCCATATTTACTGTAATAAAATCATGAGCCTTATATCCCATATTTCTCGCAATGGATAGTGCCTTTATAAAAACTTCAGGAAGAATAACAGCAGAACCAATATTAAAAAAACATCCGCCTTTTCCTATATCTGATAGAAGAGAAGTAAAAAGCTTAAAGTCATTAAAACTCCCCCTGCCAATTACAGTCCCATCAGCAGAAGGATGCATGTGGATTATCTCTGTCCCTATAGCAGAGTGTATCGTTACAGGAATATTTAATTTATATCCATGATATAGAATGCTGTATTCTTTATATTTGAGTCTTTTCTCATAAATATCTTTTCCCAGAGCCTCCCCCATACCTACACCATCAGTTATAATTTTTTTTATGGCGGAATTCATCATGGCTCCCGTCTCTTCAACCATTCCAAACCGTCCTTTTTTTATCTCTACCGCAACATCTTCAGATGTCTCTCCAATCATTGCAATCTCGTAATCATGAATCGCACCTGCACCATTCATTGCAATCGCGGTAACTATTCCCTTTTTCATTAAATCAATAATTATTGGAGATAGACCGCATTTGATTACATGGGCGCCGATTGCAAATATGACAGGCTTTTTCTTTTTTCTTGCGTGGACAACAGAATTGACGATTTCTTTGAGTTCATTACCTTTTAATATATCAGGTATTAACCCATCAAACCCTTTTTTAAGACAAGCGAATTCATTAATCTTAACCTTATTCTTTCTCTCTTTTATAGGATAGGTTTTTATCTTCTTAAAATCTAAGGTTTTTATACCGTATCTGTTTTTCAACTATACTTCTCCATTATCTTTTTCACAATATTAGATGTTGACATCCCCTCAACCACAGGAACTATTTCTACTCTTCCACCATAACTCTCTACAATATCTCTGCCGACCACCTCTGCCTTTGTGTAATCCCCCCCTTTAACCAAAACATCAGGCTTTATCCCTTTTATTAATTTTTCAGGTGTAAGCTCAGAAAAAAGAACAACATAATCCACACAGTCAAGTGCAGCAAGGAGGTGCGCCCTCTCATCCTGTCCAATCAATGGCCTCTTTGGACCCTTCAATTTTCTAACTGAATTATCATCATTTAATCCTATTATTAAAAGGTCTCCATAACTCCTTGCCTGACGGAGGTATTTTATATGCCCGATATGAAGGAGGTCAAAACATCCGTTTGTAAAGACAACCTTTTTCTTTTTATTTTTCGCAAGGCTTACAATCTGTCTTAATTCAGGATAGCTCAATATCTTCCCCTTAGCCCTCAATTCTCCTTCGTCAAGATAATGTATCATCTCCTCCTTTGTAACCACCGATGTCCCAACCTTGCCAACCTCAATACCTGCAGCAATATTTGCAAGCCTCGCTGCATCTGCCAAATCGTATCCGGCAAAGGCAGCCATCCCGAATACGCTGATAACTGTATCCCCTGCACCTGATACATCGTATACCTCTTTAGCCTCCGTTGGTATATGCGTAACCTTTCCATTCCCCTGAAACAAAGACATCCCCTCTGCACCCCTTGTAACTAATACTGCATTTCCATTAAATACATCAAACAATTTTTTAGCCGCATCTTTTATATTCTCCTCGCTGTTTATCACTATCCCGGATGCCTCTGATGCCTCTTTTTTATTAGGTGTAATTATATTCACTCCCTTATATTTTGAATAATCGCTCCCCTTTGGGTCTGCTATAATCAGCTTCCTGTGTTTCCTTGCAGTCTTAGAAATAAAAGAGATAACATCTCTGCTTAAAACCCCTTTACCATAATCTGAACAGATTACACCATCAATATCGGGTATTATCTTTTCTATGTAGTGAATCAACTTATCCTTTATGTGGTCATTTGCAGTCCTTCTATCCTCTTTGTCAATCCTCAATATCTGCTGACTATGGGCTATTACCCGTATCTTATTCGTAGTAGGCCTGTCAGGGTCTTCCAGCACACCTTCGCCATTAATCCCTCTTTTTTTAAGAAGCCTCTTTAACCTCTTCCCCTTTTCATCCCTGCCTACAGCACCGACCAGATAAACCTTACACCCGAGACTGCTTAAATTATTTGCCACATTCGCAGCACCACCAAGGGCACTATTCTCAGATTTACATTCCAAAACACCTACCGGCGCCTCTGGAGATATTCTGTCAATATTCCCCCAGATATATTCATCAAGTATAAGGTCACCCACAACCATAACCTTTAGCCTATTACTATTAAGTAAAATCTCTTTAAGTCTACTGTTCATATACTTTCTTCTCCACCCCTTCACAAATTATATGCCCTATTGTGATGTGAGATTCTTGAACTCTCGGTGTATTTTTTGATGGGACTATGAGAGGAATATCCGAAAGCTCTTTTATCTTGCCTCCGTCATTTCCAAGTAAACCTATTGTTATAAGCCCTATTTCTTTCGCAAGCTTCATTGCCCTATAGATATTCTCTGAATTGCCACTTGTACTAATACCAATAACCACATCCCCTTTATTACCCAATGCCTCTATCTGCCTCTCAAATATCTTTTCAAACCCATAATCGTTTCCAATAGCAGTTAGAATTGATGTATCTGTTGAAAGGGATATTGCAGGAATCGCCTTCCTCTCTTTTTTGAATCTCCCAACCAATTCCCCCGCAATATGCTGCGTATCAGCAGCGCTTCCGCCATTTCCCATCAGCAATACTTTTTTACCTGATTTAATGGCGTCAGATATTAAATCAATAGCCTTTTGAATGTCGCCAGCCATTGTCTCAGCAACCTTTCTTTTCAACTCCGCACTTTCCATTAATGATTCTTTAATGAAGTTCATATTCCCTTTCACTATCCACTAACAACTATTCACTATTCACTGCCTCTATGTAATAGCTTATCATTTCTCCAATCTCTCCTCAATCTATGATTTAAAATCTCTGCAAGTCTTATTATTTCCCATCTGCCTCAAGATTTCAAGACCTTTTGTGTTTTAATATTGTTTAACTATGGAAAAGTGATTCGTCCACCTATTTCTCTTGAACGATTATCTGTAGCTTGCCCTGAACTTGATTCAGGGATGACCAAAAGGCAGATGTCACTTATCAGGGTAAACGGGATGTCTATACCTTTCATCCTCTTGTCTTTCTGACAAATCTATCCCTTCATGTTGCCAATCATGGGGAACAAATGGTTAGGTATTACGGCTGGTATTCTAATAAGAAAAGAGGGATGAGGAGAAAATAGGGGATATTAAATAAGCTAACAACTATTTTTCAGACTATATACCAGACATAGAGTTTTATTGCAGGGATATTTGAGAGAAACGAGGGAATATCAAAAATCCCTAACAGGATAGTTATGCCCTGCATCTGCCAATTTTTATACCCTCTACAGCCATTTTTAATTTCATGCCGGACAATCCCTTCGCTGCATTCCCTACTCTTTCAAAATTCTCCCAAAAATTACCTTCCAAAGTCAAAAAAATGTCAAATTAATTAACGATAGTATTATTATTGCCTTTTTTAGTGTCATCATACAATTTCCAAAATCAGATGAAGGCAAGGCTGAAGCCTCGCACTATTTCTTCTTCCTCAATGGCTGAATAACTACCAGCTCCTTTATT
>Ga0209212_1002121_pt1 | contig 29381 bp, 26 predicted proteins | sample RifGroC2_FD_183996 | JGI IMG/M metagenome (GOLD analysis project Ga0209212, IMG submission 183996) | Groundwater microbial communities from Rifle, Colorado, USA - Groundwater C2 (SPAdes) (version 2) | ecosystem: Environmental > Aquatic > Deep subsurface > Groundwater | place: Rifle, Colorado... | reverse complement strand
GTCTTGTCGTCAGCGTGTGTGGGCATATCGGTACAATTACAAAAGCTTCCAATTCAGGCACGACAACAGGTCCTCCTGCGGAAAGAGTATAAGCTGTAGATCCTGTAGGTGTAGAAATAATTAACCCATCCGCTATATAATCACATACGTGCTTGTCGTTTATGTATAAAAAGAGCTGCATTGATCTTGAAACATCGCCGCCTTTTATAACTACATCATTAAGGGCAATTTTTGTTTTTGATTCGTCTATAGAAGTATTTGACTTAATCATAAGTCGTTCTTCTATAGCAAATTCCCCTTCCAATATTTTTTCTACGCCTTTTTCCAGTTCTGATGGAACAAGCTGTGAGAGAAATCCAAGCCTGCCAGTGTTTATTCCAAAGAGAGGTATGTCATAAGGCGCAAAAAATCTTGCAGCTCCAAGAAAAGTGCCGTCACCGCCGATAATAAAAGCCATACTTATATCAGGAAAAGTATAAGTCTGATTTTTTTGCTTTCCTGTAATTGCCAATATTTTAATGTCGGAAAATCCTTTGGAAGTTAGAATTTTCTCAAGGCTTTCAGCGACGGATTGGGCTGTTTTATGATCGGTATTGTATATAATGCCGATTTTTGAAAGATTCAGGATTTTATTATTTGTTGATTTTATTTGAGTTAAAGTGTTCATGAGCCTTCTCTACTGTTTCGGTAATTGATTTTTCGAATTCTGTTTTATTATACTCCGCTTTGTTTTTAAGATAAATAAGATATTCTATATTTCCGGCAGGTCCTTGTATAGGAGAAAAAGTCAAATTTACGGGGAAAAGATTAATTTCGCTTGCAAAATCCACAATATTTTTAATCACACTAACATGAATATTTTTATCTTTAATCACTCCGCTTTTGGGTACAAGTTCTTTACCCGCTTCAAACTGCGGTTTTATGAGGGCAACGATTTCTTTTTTATCGGGATTCATTAAATTTTTAACGTTGCCAAGAACTTTTGTTATAGAGATAAAAGACAAATCCATAGTACAAAATTCCGCAAAAAAATCACTGTCATTGCGAGGAGCTTGCGACGAAGCAATCCATTCATTATTTTGGTTGTAAACTGCTTCCGGTTTAGCGTTTCGGATGTTAGTTCTTTCGATGACGACAACTTTCGGGTCGTTTCTAAGCTTCCAGGCTATTTGACCATACCCAACATCTACCGCATAAACTTTAGCAGCAGCATTTTGAAGCATGCAGTCAGTAAAACCTCCTGTAGAAGCTCCGCCATCAAGACAGATTTTGTCCTGAAGATTTATATTAAACTCTTTTAAGGCTTTTTCAAGTTTAAAACCGCCCCTGCTAACGTAAGGCATCGATTCTATTTCAATATTTTGAGGTTTTTCGGTATTTATCTGAAAGCCGGCTTTTGTTAAAACTTCACCGTTTATCTTGACTTTGCCGGCGAGAATATTACCCTGAGCCTGATTTTTTGTGTCAAAATATCCGTTTAATACAAGATAATTATCTAATCGTTCTTTTTTATTCATAATTTACCTATTTTGTGGTTCCGCAGTTGTTGCTATTAAAACCTTCTAATATATTATTTACCGAAATCATGCCCATTTCAAACAATAATTCTACCTGTGATTTGTTATAACCCAAAACAGCAGCTACATGATTTATTTTTGCAGCAGTATAACTGCTTTGCGCTTGAAGAACATCAATAAAAGTTCCTATTCCCGCTTTAAGTCTTATTACGGAAATGTTTCTGCTTTCGCTTGCCGCTTGAACTTCTGCCCATGTTGAATCTATAAGACTTCTTGAAGCTACTGTATTAAAAAAAGTTCTTACAATATTTTCTTCAATATTTCTTGATTTTTTTATATAAGTTAATTTTGACTCATTTAACTCGGCTGTTTTAGATTTAATATCAGCATATCCGATTAACCCGAGTCCTTGTCCTGCAAAATAACTTACTTGATTATAATATCTGTATTTTAAATCCCATCCTACAAATACTCCGAATTGATGATTTGGAGCAACTTTATTTCCTACTACTCCCTGTTCTGAACTTATACCAAAAAGTGCAATATCAGGCAGATAATTTGCATAAAGCCTGTTTCTTTTTTGCCTTGCCGCTTCTATATCGAATTTTGCAGCCTGAAGGTCTTGCCTGTTAAATGTAGCGATATCTTTTGCTTTATCAATATCAAAACAATCTTTAAAAATTTCTTTTATTTTAATATCTTTATCATCCGGCACAAGCTGAATAAAAACAGACACTCCTATAATATTTGCCAACTTAGCCTGGTTAAACCTATACACATCATTTGCAAGCGTTAATTCCTGATTAGCCCTTGCTAAATCCGCTTGAGCTCTTAAAACATCGAATTTTGTACCTATTCCCGCTGTTTGTTTTTCAGTATTTATTCTTAATTGTTCTTTAATTTGTTCAAGGTTTGTATTTAAAATTTCTATTTTTCTTTTACTTTCCAGAAGTTCATAATATTGTATTGTAGAATTTTTTAATACTTCTTCTTTTGTAAATTCCAATGTTTTTTTCTGTGACTTATATTGGTTTCTTGCTATTTGTAAATTGAAATACTTACTTGCACTTATTGTATAATCATAATAAAAGTTTAATTGAACAGCGGTTTCTTTTACTGAATCAGGAATAATGCCTGATACGACAAACTCCCCTATATTTTTTTGAACACCTTGCTCTAAATCTATATTAGGAAGAAAATCAGCGATTGAAGCGTAATAATCCCATTTGTTTTTTTCTGCTCTTTGTCCGAATATCTTAATGTCAAAGTTCTTTTCCATAGAAATTTCCAGCGTATCTTTAAGACTAATAGGCTGCTCTTTTTCTGTTAAATCAAAAATTATGTTGCCGCAAATATCCGGTTTATTGGGATTTGCACCTTTAGGGCGTTCAGCCGGCTTATCTTTAGGAACTTCTTTTGGCGGTTCATTTTGTTTAAGAAATTCAGCTATAGAAGAAGGAGTTTTTTTATCAATTTTTGACATTTCTTCTTTATCTTCAGATTCAAAGATTTTAGGAATAACTGATTTTTCTTGAGTTTTTTCTTCGGGTTTAAGTATTTCAGAACTAGTCGGCTGTTTAATATTTTCAGTATTTTCACTTATTTTTTCAGGTTGTGCGGGCATTATTTCCTGAGCAAAACAATGAGTAGCTGTTAAAAAGCTAACAGCCATAATAAAAATAAAGATTTTTATTATTTTTATTACCATTTAAATTTTTTCCACAAAATTAAAAATTACCGGTCGCGTTCATATAAATTTTGTTCAGTATAGTTTTTAAAGTTTCTATTTCTTCTTGTTGAAGATTTTCTCTGATTTTAAATTGAATTTCTTTGGCAATAGGAATTAGTTGGGCTACGGTGTCTTTGCCGTCCTGCGTAAGATAAATTTTAAACTTTCTGCGGTCTTTTTCGTCGGAAATTCTGATTATCAGATTTCTTTTTTCCAGAATATCAAGAATTCTTGTTACAGTGGGCTTATCTTTATACAAAAAATCTGCTATTTGCTTTTGATAAAGCCCGTCTTCTTTGTGAAGATATGACATAACTGCCCATTGTTCAGGAGTAATGTTAAAATTTTTTGCTTTAAACTCCCTAAAAACAAGATTTTTAATACTTTGTACGGTTTTTCCGATAAAATAACTCATACAATCTTCATTAACAAATTTTTGAGTATCCATATTACCTTCCCCAATTGTCTAAACACCGTTAATTGTTATGATAATTAAAGCAAAAACAAACTATAGTTGCAATAGCAACTATAGCAAAAACAACCATATATAATATTTATTTGTTATTATACGTATTTGTTTATTTTTCCCAATAAGTTTTAAAACTATTTAATTCATCTATTGTTTTTAAATAATCACCTTCAAATTTTATACCTCTATCATCAATATAGGCATAGGCAGGCTCTTTTTTATCAGTAATTTTAAAAACATATTTTTTTAGATCATATTTTTCAAGCCATTTTTCAATATGAAAGGGATTTCTGGTTGAAAAAATATAAATCCGGTAAGACATGGCAAGTTCTTGCAAAAATTCTTTAGCACCGTCTTTAAGACTGTATAATTCATCATTTCCCTGCCACCCTGTATAAGTGTTTAAAACCCCGTCAAAATCTATGCATAAATTTTTCATCATATAATTCCTAACTTGCTAATAGCAAGATTATACACAAAAAAACCCTGCTATTAGCAATAGTATTTTGTTAAAAACTCTTGTATAAAGACTTTATGGCTAAAAATTTTGATAAAAACTTTCATAAAAAATTTGGAAAAAGAATTAAAGAGTTGCGAAAAGAAAAAGACTTGACACAAGAGGAATTAAGTCTTGAAATTGGAGCAGGCAATTCATATATAAGTATTGTTGAAAATGCTCAAAGAGATATACCTCTTTCAAAAATTCACAAAATTTCCAAAGCATTAGGCATAAATTTACATGACTTTTTTGAATTTGATAAATAATACAAATCGCTAATTAACTCGAGTCGCGAATTAGGAAAAACTGTCATTGCGAGGGCTTTGCCCGAAGCAATCCAAATTGATTTTATTTTTTTAGATTGCCACGCTCCCGTTGGTCGCTCGCAATGACGATTTCGGTTATTTAACAATTTAAAAAAAATGAATTAATTTTATTGATAAATTCCTGAATGTTTATAGGCTTGGTGATATAGTCAATACACCCTGCTTCGCGGCATTTTTTCATGTCAGATTCCATTGCATGGGCTGATACGACTATTATCGGAATGTCTTTGCTTTCAGCATCTGCTTTTATGTTTTTTATGACTTCAAGCCCGTTAATATCAGGAAGTTGCAGATCCATGAGAATTAAATCGATTTTGTTATAATTTTTTTCAACTAATTCAAGCGCTGATTTTCCATCAACAGCCTCAAGCACTTCAAATTTTTGAAAATTCAAAATATCTCTTAATAGTTTTAAGTTTATAGGGTTATCTTCAACAATAAGTATGGTTTTATGGGTTTGCATCCGTTAATCCTTTATGGGCAAAGTGAAAATAAAAGTCGCCCCTTTGTTTAACCGGCTCTCCAAAATAATTTTCCCGTCATGGAGTTTGACGAGTTCTTTGGTTATTGTCAAACCAAGCCCTGTACTGCCCTGTTTCGTTGAAAAAGAACTGTCTACCTGTTGAAATTTACCGAAAATCTTTTCATGAAACTCTCGAGCGATTCCAATGCCGTTATCTTTCACCGATACTTTCAAAAATTTACCGTCTTTTGTTGCTTTTATTTCAATATCGCCGTTTTCCGGTGTAAATTTTATTGCATTGCTTATTAAATTATATAGTATTTGATGAAATTTTCTTCTGTCTGCGGATATTTCAAAAGATTCATCCTTGCATTCAAACTTTAAATTCTGTTTTTTCTGTATAAGAAGCGGAGAAACTATATTTAAAGCTTCTTTTATTGCTGATTTCACATTAAATATTTCTTTACTAAGCTGCATTTTTCCTGATTCAATCTTGGATAAATCCAGTAAATCATTAATCATTCCCAACAAATGTATGCCGCTGGAATTTATATCTCTTATGTATTCAGATTGTTTTTCGTTTAATTCACCGAATATCTTAAGATTTAAAGCTTCAGAAAATCCAATAATCGCATTCAGAGGAGTTCTTAGCTCATGGGACATGTTTGCGAGAAATTCGTTCTTTATTTTGTCAGCCTCAAGAATTTTTTTATTTTGTTCTTTTATAAGTTCAAGCGTTTTTGTTCTTTCTGTAATGTTTTCTTTAAGAATTTTGAGCTGCATTTTAAATACTTGACTGAGTTCAGCATCTTTTATCAAATAAGATGCTGTTGAACTAATTGTTTCAAGGATAGAAACATCACTTTCTTCATATTTGTCGGGCTGATTCTGAATAAGTATTATGAAACCGTATACAGTTTCCCTGATTTTCAAAGGGGAAATTATTGCGGAAAATTCAATATCATCGGCGAACCCCAGCTCTTTCAATATTGAGCTGTTAAATTCATTGTTGTTATCTATAATGCTCTTGCCGTTTGAAAGGATATAATTTAAAATTTTGTCCTTGTCTGTTATAACTTTCTTGTAATTAGCAGGGTAATCTTTAAACCCCGTCTGAACTTTTGTGACAAGAGTATCCCCTTCAAGCAGAAATATAATGGATTTGTCATAATTTACAAGGTTTTTTATCTTTTCCAGAATGTCGCTAAAGATATTTTCTTCAGAAGAACTTTGCCCTTCAAAGATTTCCATGTTTGTATGGAGAGTTTTTATAAGCCTGTTATTAAGTTCTTTGATATTTTGATATTCAGAAGCCGGCATTGATAACGAAATTATATTTTCATTATTTTTTAAAAATATTGTCTTTGTAAATAAAAAGTTTTTATTTTTTTGTATTAAGTTTATTTCAGAAGAAATCTCGTTGAGTTCATTCAGGTTTTTGCTAATTTCAGATATTCTGAAGTCAAAAACTTTATGCAGACTTAGATTAGAAAATTCATCCTGACTAAAACCGAGTTTTTCCGGTAATCTTTCGGAAAAATTTATAATTAATCCTTCTTTATTAAATACAATATGAAAAATTTTATCAGATTTAGTTAAAACTTCTGATAAATTTAGGTTATATTCCTGATTACGTTCGGATAAATTCATAAGATAATTATAATACTCTTTTTATATATGTAACCCATTAAATTTCAGATTCCTGTTTTTGGAATTTTTAAATCCTTCAACTATTTCACATTTTAATAAATCCAAAAACTAATTTTAAGTTAAGCATAAATAAATTTTAAGGTGTATACAGTGTATGATGTTCCTTTTATATTGTTGGTTTTTTTAGTAGTATGCTTTTTTATAGGTTTGTATATTGATAATTTTTTAAAATTACAGTTGCCTGTATTTACTGTATTATTTACTATAATAGGTATAATAGGCGGAATTTGGAGTGTTCTTAAAAGATTGTCAAAGTAAAGTAATAATCAAGAAAGTCTTTTTATTTAATAGTTTGGTATAAATAGACTTCTCCTCCTTTTTTTTCATCTTTCATATATTTTATCAATTTTAAATCTTTTTGGCTCTCCAAATATTTTTTGAAAGCTATTGTTTGTTCAAATGTTATACGGTCATAATCTTTACTGTTATATGTGGCAAAAAAAGGAAACCATATTCTTGTTTTTTGTGTTTTCAAAGTTTCTATATCTTTTTTAAAATAATCCAGGCTTTTTTTGTCGACGGAATATATTTTTTTATCGCCATAATATAATTTTTCATTACGATTATGCAGTTCATTATCAATTATAAAATAACCTTTGTCATAAGGAGTTAAATATATATAATCAGTCTTTTCCATATTTTGTTCTATAAATACAAGAAAATCATTAATTTTTATATTTGTTCTTATATGAAAGTAATTTTTTGTATTAAAAGGTATTTGAAATAAAATAATTGCACTTATTAATAAGACTAAGCCGTTTTTAATAATATTATTTTTAATAAATTTATCAAAATAATTAAGATATTCCAAATTTTTTGCTACAAAAATTATAACAATCGGAGCTAAAAACAATATTAACCTGTCGCCAAAAGGATAAGCTTTTATACAGGAGGCTGCCAGCGTAAATATTATCGGGAGAACAAGCAATACTGATTTTTCTTTTTTTTGAAAAATACAAAGCCCTGCGCCTGTTATTATTAATAAATACATTAAAATTGAAGAATGGAATACGCTTTGGAACGTTGTATTACAAAGTTGGCTCAAAGCAAGCAAAAACCAATTCCAATCAGGCGGAACCGGCATAAAATAATCTTTCCAATACCATAAAAAATAATCTTTGCTGCGAAGAAAATTAGAATAAGCAAAAACAGATGAAATTAAAAAACTTACTAACCAGATGTAACATACGGTAGATAATCTTAATAAATTAATTTTTTGTTTTTTATAGAAATATACAAAACCATAATAAATCCCAACCGAAGCTAATACAAAAACTACCGGATAAGATAACCAGACCAGAAGAAGACCCAATAAAGAAGGAATAAACATACTAATTATTTCTTTATTTAAAAAGTATTTTGCCATAATAAAAATAATTAATATTGCCATTACATCTACAGAATAGGGTTTAAAAAAAACGCTGTATGATACTAATGAGCCGGATACAGCAAAAATAAACACACTAAATAGTAAACTCTTTGATGATAAATAATCTTTTGCAAAAAAATAGAACAAAAATATTGAAAATATTCCGCTTAGAAGAGGAAAAATTCTGAGAGCCGATTCGTTTATTCCCCAGATATTGGAAAAACATTTTGAAATGACCATAAATCCAACAGGAGCAGCCTGATTAAACCAATATAAAGGTGTAAAAATCAGTTCATGAAAAGTTTTTTGTTTAAGAATATTTATGGCTAGTGAACATTCATCGCCTTCAAGGGAATATTGTTGTAAAAAAACATAAATTCTTAGAAAAATACCTAAAAAGATAGAAAAAAACAGAAAAAGATAAAAATATTTATTTTTTTCTATCTTTTTAATTAGTTCTTTAAACACGATAAAGCCTTTAAAATTTTTATCTTTTTAATTGTCCAGATTTTGTTTAATAATATCAGTCGTAATCCCTTGCGCTTTAAGCGAATCCAGAAAGTTTTGAGCAGCTTGTCTTTGAATATTTTGAGGAACGACTCTTAATAATTCCACAGCTTTTGCCAAAACAGGATCTTGATCATACCAGCGTTTGCCGTCCAATGGTTTAACTTTCTCATAGAAAGCATCAATAGCTTCTTTTCCAACATGGTCTTCTATTTTAGTTAAAAATATTTCCGCTTGATCTCTAAGATCGTCCTGAAAATTTCTTAGCAATTCCATGACTTCCATTAATAAAGGATCATGGTCATACCAACGTTTATAATCGGCCATTTTATTGATTTCCTTGATTTGAATTTTAAATTGCTTAAACCTAATTTTATTAAAGTTTAAGTTTTATATTTATCTTATTTTAGTATAACTTAATTTAAAAATTAAATTACACGAATTTCATCTGCAATAAGTTTAGCATTAATATCACTTTCGGTAATATTAACTCTTTGAATATCGGCGCCTATTCCTGATAATTTTTCCAGAACTTTTTCATAACCTCTGTCGATATGATAAAGATCGGTAATTTCGGTAGTTCCTTCCGCGCATAAAGCAGCAACAAGAAGAGAAGCACCTGCTCTAAGATCGCTGGCTTTTACCTGAGCCCCTGTAAGTGATTTTACTCCTTTGACAATAGCCCTGTTGCCTTCTTGCTGAACGTTTGCACCCATTCTGGTTAATTCGCCGATTTGTCTGAATCTGTTTTCGTAAATGCTTTCGGTAATGACACTTATTCCTTCAGCTACCGCCAATACAGACATAAATGGCGATTGAAGATCGGTAGGAAATCCGGGATGCGGTTGTGTAACGATATTAACGGCATTTATAATTTTTCCGCAAGAAATTTCAATACTAAACGGATCAAGAATATTTATATTTGCGCCCATATCGGTTAATTTGCTTATAACAGCGCTTAAATGACTTGGAAATATGTTTCTTATAACAGCTTTTCCTCTTGTGGCGACAACTGCTGCGATATAAGTGCCTGCTTCAATTCTGTCAGGAATTGTAGTATAAATTGTCGGATGCAAATCTTTTTGTTTAACACCGTTAATAATTATTTCAGAAGTTCCTGCGCCTGTAACATCTCCGCCTAATGCATTAAGGAAATTCGCCAGATCTACAATTTCAGGTTCTTGCGCCGCATTGCTGATAATAGTTGACCCTTCTGCAAGTATAGCAGCAATCATAATATTTTCGGTTGCTCCAACGCTTGGTCTGTCAAGATATACGGTTGTACCTATAAGTTTTTTCGCTTTGGCAATAACATAACCGCCCTCAATTTTTATTTGAGCGCCTAATGCTTCAAGCCCTTTGATATGAAAATCTATTCTGCGTTCACCGATGGAACATCCTCCGGGAAGCGCAACTTTTGCTTCTTTACATCTTCCAAGCAAAGCTCCGAGTACAGTAAATGAAGCCCTCATTTTACTTACAAGTTCATAACAAGCTTCAACGCTTGTTAATGTGGAAGAATCTATTATAATTTTCTTTTCATCGGTGTCATAGTCAACTTTTGCGCCCAAACTTCTGAGCACTTCAACCATTATTTGCACGTCAGCAAGTTCCGGCACATTATGAATTTCACATGCGTCATCCAATAAAAGCGCTGCCGCCATTAACTTAAGAACAGCATTTTTAGCGCCGCTTATATTAACTTCACCTTTTAATTTCTTCCCGCCATTTATTAAAAACTTCTGATCCAAGAAAGTTTCCTCCTAAAGCAAAATCTGTTTACATCCTTCATGATCTTTAAAATATCTTTTCTGTTTTGATTTTAAAAAATATTATAAATATTATTCAGCCTTAATATTAATATCTACAAATCATTAAGTAAACCTCTATATATGAAATTTTGTTTTTCAAAGGTTATAATTGTTGCTTGTAGTAACTATACAGCATTAATAAAAATAACTTAACAAAAATCTATAAATTTTAGTAATTATAATTCTATCAAAAGTATACGCGTGTGTTTATCAGCTTATAATATGATTTTTTTCTTTTTATAATCGACATACTTTTAACATGCTATCATCATAATTATGAATTATCAATGTATATCAGGCTAATAAACTTTTTAATTAGCTGTATGAATAAAATATTTAAATAAATCCCCGAATAAACTAATTCTTTATATGGTTAATTTAAGAATTAAATGTATGAATTTTTTCAAATTTATGGCATGATAATCCTGCTTTCTTAAAGCAAGGATAAAACAGTACCCGTATTTTATTTGATACTTGTATAAATACTTACTAAGCGGTTAAATATAATTGGTAAAAATATTATAAATTTGCCATAATAATATTGTAACAATTCGTAACAAATTCGTTTTTTTGAGGAGACTATTAATGAAAAAATATCAGTCAACAGGTGTCTATATAACTTTATTAGTTATTATAATGGCATTTATAGCATCTTTAATGACCACAAAGACAGATGCAATAAGAGACATATCCTATTCAGCTTTTATAAATAAAGTAAAACAGGGAGAAATCCTGAAAGCTTCCATCTCTGAAGATTATTTAATAGCTGAATCAAATACAAAAAATGCCAAACAAGCTGTTAAATATAAGGTTTTAATTCCGATGAACGATCCGGGATTAATAACAAAGCTTGAAAACAATAGTGTAGATATAAGTGTAAATCGCCCTGACAATTCGGGGCAATGGATAGGACTTATTGGTACGCTTATTTTTCCTTTATTCTTGTTAATAGCTTTATTCTTAATGTTCAGAAGCGCATCCAGCGGTGGTTCTCAAGCGATGTCATTCGGAAAAAGCAAGGCAAAAATGATGCTTGATAATAAAGTTAAAATAACATTTGCTGATGTTGCAGGGATTGATGAATCCAAACAGGAACTTGAAGAAATCGTTGATTTTCTTAAAAATAGCCAGAAATATGTTTCTCTTGGCGCAAAAATTCCAAGGGGAGTTCTTCTTGTAGGCGCTCCTGGAACAGGTAAAACCCTCCTTGCAAAAGCCGTTGCAGGTGAAGCAGGAGTTCCTTTCTTCAGCATAAGCGGTTCTGATTTTGTTGAAATGTTCGTAGGTGTCGGTGCTTCACGCGTAAGAGATTTATTTGAACAGGCTAAAAAGCATGCTCCTTGTATTGTGTTCATAGACGAAATTGACGCAGTAGGCAGACAAAGAGGCGCAGGCATGGGCGGCGGGCATGACGAAAGAGAACAAACTTTAAATCAGCTTCTGGTTGAAATGGACGGCTTTGACGGAACAACAGGAATTATAATAGTTGCAGCGACAAACAGACCTGATATTCTTGATAATGCTTTATTAAGACCGGGCAGGTTTGACAGACAGGTTGTAATTGATAGACCTGACATACTCGGACGTGAAAAAATTCTTGAAGTTCACGCAAAAGGTAAGCCTTTTGCTCCTGAAGTAAACTTGAAAACACTTGCTAAAAGAACTCCCGGATTTACAGGCGCTGATTTATCAAATTTAATAAACGAAGCAGCACTTTTAGCAGCCCGACACGAGAAAAAAGAAATAGATATGCCGGATTTAGAAGCTGCTATAGATAAAATAATCGCGGGACCGGAAAAGAAAAGCCGCATTATAGATGATCAGGAAAAAGAAAATACAGCATATCACGAAGTTGGACATGCTTTATTGGCAAAACTATTGAAAGATTGTGATCCGCTTCATAAAGTCAGTATTATACCTAGAGGCATGGCTCTTGGCGTAACGATGACTCTGCCTGAAAAAGATCATCTAACTTATAGAAAATCCCAGTTACTGTCGAGAATAGCTATGCTTTTAGGCGGAAGAATAGCTGAAGAAATAACATTTGGTGAATCAGAAATATCAACAGGCGCATCAAATGATATAGAAAAAGCTACTGATTTGATAAGAAAAATGGTTACATCTTACGGAATGAGCGACAAAATCGGCCCAATCGCCGTAGGCAAAAGAAATGAACATGTTTTCATGGGCAGGGACTTTGGCGCTGATAAAAATTACTCTGAAGAGGTGGCATCTATTGTCGACAGAGAAATAAAAACCATAATCGAAGAAAGATATGAATTCGCAAAGAAATTGCTTCTCGAAAATAGAGATATAATTGAAGAAATCGTAAAAGTTCTCCTTGAAAGAGAAACACTGGACGAAAAAGAAGTTGATGAAATCATCGAAAGAATTCGTTCGGAAAGAAACGTTCAACCAGCTTTTTAAAGTAGAAAAATGATGACAGATAATAATAAAAAAAACAGACAAATTCCTCATTCTTTAGACCCTGCCTACAGAAACAAGAATTTTGAAGAAGTTGAGACTAATTTTACTGATGAGCAAGCACAAATAGAAGCTGAACGCTGTATTCAATGTAAAAACCCCAAATGCGTTCAGGGTTGCCCCGTCAACGTTAACATTCCCGGATTTATTTCTGAAATTAAAAAGGGCAATATTAAAGAAGCAGGAAAAATTATAAGACAAACAAACTCTCTGCCTTCTGTATGCGGGCGTGTTTGTCCCCAGGAAAAACAGTGTGAAGGCGCATGCGTACTTGGCATAAAAGGCAAACCTGTTGCAATAGGCGCTCTTGAAAGATATGTTGGTGATAACACCAGTCCAGATTGTCATAATGAGTGGATTGCTTCGTCGCAAGCTCATCGCAATGACGAAGTCGTTCAAGACAACAAAGGGAAAAGTGATAAAAAAGTCGCCATAGTTGGTTCAGGTTGCGCAGGAATGAGCGCCGCAGCTGATTTGGCAAAAGCAGGTCATAGTGTGACAATTTTTGAAGCTCTTCATTCTGTTGGTGGTGTTCTGCGATACGGAATTCCGGAATTCAGACTGCCGAGAAAAGTTCTTGACAGGGAAATAGACTATCTTAAACAGCTCGGAGTTGAATTTAAGACCAATGTCGTCATAGGAAAATCCCTGACCATCAACGATTTGTTTGAAGAAGGATTTAACGCGATTTTTATATGCAGCGGCGCAGGACTTCCGATGCTTCTGCATATTCAGGGCGAAAGCCTTAACGGGGTTTATTCCGCTAATGAATTTCTTACAAGAATCAATTTGATGAAGGCTAATCAGGAAGATTATCATACTCCGATAAGAATAGGAAAAAAAGTAGCCGTAATCGGAGGCGGAAATACAGCAATGGATTCAGCAAGAACCGCAAAAAGAATCGGTTTTGATGAAGTTACTATTGTTTACAGGCGTTCAGAAGCAGAGCTTCCTGCGAGGTTGGCTGAAATTGAACATGCCAAAGAAGAAGGCGTAAAATTCATGTTGCTTCACTCACCTGTAGAAATCACGGGCGAAAACGGATATGTAATCGGTTTAAAGCTTCAAGTTATGGAATTAGGAGAGCCTGACGCATCAGGCAGAAGAAGTCCCGTTCCTGTAGAAGGAAAAATTATTGATATGGAAGTCGATACGGTAATCGTTGCTCTGGGAACAAGCCCTAACCCTATAATTCAGCGCTCTGTTGTTGAAGAAAACATAGACCTTAAAGTAAATCCTAAAGGTTATATAATTACCAATCCTGATACGGGCGAAACTTCTATTAAAGGCGTATGGGCTGGCGGAGATATTTCTCCTACCGGCACATCCAATGCAATTAATGCTATGGGCGCAGGAAAACGCGCCGCAGCTTCCATTAACGAGTATCTATTGTCATTCTGAGGGCTTTAGTCCGAAGAATCTATCCAACTGAGTATTTTGACTAAAAGTGTCATACTGAACTGGTTGCAAAACAAGGCAGAGCCATAGTTTTATGCCCCTACCTGGTGATTCAGCATCTATCAATTTGGGGATTATAGCGTTCAATTGTTTTTTGGTTAGACCATTAATCAAGTTTAGGGTGACAGTTCGTTAATTAGACAGATTCTTCGCTTTGCTCAGAATGACAATTAAATTTGTCCAAAAATTTCTGCTTTTAATATTAAGTCTGGTAATAAATCTTATATTTATAATTAGATTGCCACGTAGCCTCTTCTAGGCTCCTCGCAATGACAGCTACGCCTGTGCCTGTTGGACAGGAGCGGAAGCGTTATGGCTTTTTAACTGCCAATAATCACCGATAAGCGAAAGTCTTGCATCTCTTTGCGGCGGAATATATTTTCTAATGACATCCTTCGGAAGATTTGCATGGTGGAGTGTTCTTATAAGCTCGCTGACTTTGATGAAGGAAGGCGCATAATTATCCCCATCATCGGTATCATTGTATTTAAAGAATTTTTCTCCTGCTTTATCCTGAACAATTCCTGTTAAAAGAACTTCATGCCCGTTTGCGGAAACAAGATTTCCTTTTTCATCAACATCAGTAAGGAATCCCACCATTATATTTTTGCCGCGGTTTAGTGTTTCCGTAAGTTGGGCTTCGGTTGCTTGCGGGTCAAAATTATATTTGTTGATTTTTGTAAGATTTTCATCGAGATCCATGTAGGTCACAGAATCTTTTCCGCCTTCGTAGTCGACAATTGATTCTATAAATGCGCCTTCTTCCTGATTAAGACCTCTTCCGTTGCCTGTGTCTTCGGAGCGGAGGTCGGTGAGGGAGTTATAAGTTTTTTCGCTGCCAACTTGCATAAAAGTTGACTGGAGCAGTGAATCTACAACGGAACGCGAATCTTTTGCCCTGCCATATTCCTGTATAATTGCTCTCGGGTATGCATTTTCATCAGGACGCAATGTAATTTCAATATTATCCGCGTTTAATTTCTTGTAATCAATTTTCCAGTCTTGTAATTTTGAAATCGCTGCCGGCATATCGTCCGCTATATTTGAATATTTTATCTTTGTTTTTACACATTTATCAGGACTGGTGAGTTTTTCAAGGTATCTGACAAATTCAGCGGGTTTTTTGTCCGCCAAATCAAATTCTATACTGGCAGCCGGGCATGTATGCCCTTTATTGAAGTCTATGTCTGTAGGAGTAATAGTTTTAAGAAGTTCTTTCTTTTCAAATGGAGATGCGGGATAATTTTTCTCTTCTTCAAACTTGCTTTGAACACGGGTATTTTCTTCAGTGATCAGTTGCGGAATAATAACTTCAGGGATTTTGCCAAAATCCTGCGTAATTATATAAGGATCAGCAAGAGTTTTAAGTGCTTCCTTAAGTATAATTTTAGGGTCAAATCCGCCTGTTCGGGATTCTGTCATTATTTTATAAAGGTTTTCTATGGTTGTAGAATTGTCATTTGAATTGTTTGAAAGCAGTTTTTTGGTTTCGTGAAGAGTTTGCAGATGTTTTTTGCTTTCATTATCAACAAAATCAGACAGTTGCGAGAACATCTTTGAATAATTTGAACTGTCAATAGTATTATTTCGAGTAGGAAGTACTCTATATGCAGCATTATCAGGTAAATTACTGTTTTTGTTTTGCTGATTGCCCGTATATTGATTAACAATATTAACAAACGTAGGCGTGGAATCGCTTAAACCAAAAGCTGGTCGGCTTTTGGCAATATTATTATTTAAATTATCTATTTTTAAAAAATCAACCATTCTGCCCGAGTTTTCCTTCCTTCTATATTTATAAAAACATTTTAGGTTTATAAATTGCTTTTTGTTTTCAAAAAATGTAAATTAAAATAAAATATTTAATCCGCAAGAAGGTCTTATTATTAAAAATCATATAACTCATTCACAATCATTAATAGAAGCGCCAATTATTATGACAGGGCTGGAAACTGACAAAATAGTGTTCAAGCCGATGTCTTATGAAGAATTAAGCATATCATTAGAGCGTTTACAGCGTTTTAATAACCCTTTTAGAAAATTTGACAGGGTGTATCGGGAAATTTTAATCAAACACCTTGTTTTTCCTAAAATAAGCCTGAAAAACTATTATAAATTTTCTTTCGGTACGCTGAATTTTCTTGCACAGCTTATCTGGAACGAGTCTGTAAGAATATTAAATCCTGCTTATTCTAAAGAAAATAAAGAGAATTACGGGATAAATTCATATCTTTTTTATGAAGAAACAAAAGAATTTTCGGCGAAAGAGATGTTAAAGCGGATTGTTTTTTCAGAAAGCGTTTCAGGTTTTGCAATGCCGGCAAATTTTGCGGAATCGGATTTTATTTGTGATGAAAATGTGTTAAAAAATATTTTTGAGCAGGTCGGAATAAATTTTGAAAATAAATATTTAGAGATCCAAAATCTTGATATATTTTCAAGAATTTATATTGCAGTAAAGATGAATTATCCTATTAACATTGACGGTTTTCTACAGTTTGCGGATAAGCAAAAAGATATTTCACAAAACATAAAAAGACTTATATGGCTCAATAATCAGATTAAGAAGTCCAATTTGGCTTTTGATTTTGAAAAAACATATAAATTGGCTGAAAATTATAGAAATCAAAATCGTTCAAGAAAACCGTTAAAATTGATTGTTCTAGTTGAAGGAGCTACAGAAGAAGTTTTATTGCCTTTATTTTCTTCTGTTGCAGGAATTGATTTTGAAAAAACCGGCATAGAACTAGTCGCTGCGGGCGGAAAAAATCAGGTCGCCAGAATTTATGCGGAAATTAATCTTGGAGTAAATCTTCCGATTTTTATAATTTTAGATGCGGATGCGCAGGAAATTGCGGATGAAATCAGAAAAATTATAAGACAGCAGGATAGACTGTATTTGATTTCAGGAGGCGAGTTTGAAGATATTTTGCCTGATGAATTAATTTGCAGGGCGACAAACTCTTATTATGGACTTACGGGGAAAATAAATAAAGAAGAAATAAGCATTAATGGCCGTAAAACAGTTACCCTTGCTAACTTATGGAAGCAAAAAGGGTTTGGTGAGTTTAAAAAAGCTGAATTTGCTCAAATAATCGCAGAAAACATAAAGACTTCCGCTGATTTATCAGAAGAAATGCAGAAAATCATTTTAAACATACGGGAAATGATTTCAAAATAATTACATAATAGAAGCTATGATAGCTTTTTGGGCGTGAAGTCTGTTTTCTGCCTGCTCAAAAATAATTAAAGCGTGTTCTTCGAGGACTTGTTCGGTAATTTCTTCGCCTCTGTGAGCAGGTAGACAGTGAAGAACAATCACATCATCCGCCGCGTTCATCAAAAGCTCTTTATTAACCTGATACGGCTTAAAAATCTTTCTTCTGGATTCTGCTTCATCTTCCTGTCCCATACTTGCCCATACGTCCGTGTAAACAACGTTAGCATTCTTAACTGCTTCAATCTGATTAGAAGTTATTTGAATTTTTGAGCCGGATTTTTGAGCAATTTCTTTGCATTTTGCCAGAAAACTTTCGTCAGGCTCGTAATTTTTCGGACAACCGATAGAAACATCCATCCCGAAAATCGAGCAACCAGCCATAAGACTATGCGCCATATTGTTTCCATCGCCGACATAAGCCAGTTTAAGATTCTCCAGCGAGCCGAAATGTTCTTTTATGGTAAGCAAATCCGCCATTACCTGACAGGGATGAGAAAGATCAGTAAGAGCATTAATTACCGGAACATCCGCATACTTTGCAAATTCAACGACATCTTCCTGTGCGAAAGTCCTTATCATAACCCCGTCAACATATCTTGAAAGAACTCTTGCCGTGTCGGCTATGGTTTCCCTGACTCCGAGATTTATTTCGTCCTGTTTAAGAACAAAAGCATTTCCGCCTAACTGCTGAATCCCTACTTCAAAGCTTACGCGAGTTCTCAGGCTTGGTTTTGCGAAAATCATCGCAAGTGTTTTATTTTTTAAGACATGATGAGTTTGTCCAATTTTATTTTCTTGTTTGAGTTTTGCCGCTAAATCAAGCAAATAAGACAAAGTTTCTCTGTCAAAATCCAGCAGGCTTAAAAAATCTCTTCCTTTTAAGTTCATATATCATATACCTCTATCATGTTTTCAACGCAAACTAGTTGTCATTGCGAGTGAAGCGAAGCAATCCAAGAAAATTAGGCTTTTTCATAAAAAAATCTATCCGAAATCATTTATTTTTAGATTGCTTCGTCGGTGCTATGCGCCTCCTCGCAATGACAATAAAAGGATTCTAGCTTCTTTTCCTTTACCATGCATAATTATACCAACAGAAAAATTTATAGCTATTATGTATTATTTATAAATGTTGTAAAATTATAAAGTAAATGAAAAATCTTTATTATAAAAAATAAAAAAGGCGAGCGAGTCGTCGAAGACGACGGAAAGCGAGCCAAAAAACACAACTCTAGCCCCCTACCTGTGAGGGAGGGGGTTGGGGGTGGGTGTAAATAATGATTTAACGAAAACTTATTTAAAAAAGTATAATCAATAAAAAAGAGATTTTTATGTCCGACAAAGAAATGAAATTAATTGCCCTTGATGTAGACGGAACAATAATGGACAGGAATTTTAATATATCAGGGCAGGTAAAAACAGCAATAAAAAAGGCTGTCGATAAAGGAATTTATGTGCTGATTGCAACAGGAAGAATGTACAGCGCGACGGTTCCTATTGCTAAACATCTCGGACTTAAGACACCGCTTGTTATTTATCAGGGAAGTCTTATTCAGGAATTTTACGAGTCAAACAGAATACTTATGCACCATACTGTTCCTTCTGATATTTCTTTGCAGGTGGTAAAAGATTTACGGGAATATGGCGTGCAAATAAATGCTTATATTAATGACAATCTTTATGCGGAAAAAACTTCGCCTATTCTCGATGAGTACACATCAAAGAGAAATACTCCTATGGTTAAAGTTGATAATTTTGAAAGTATAAGCCAATTTGAACCCACAAAATTACTGGGACTTGATTATGACGTTAATTTGATGGATAAAATAAAGAATGAACTTAAAGAAAAATATAAAGGCGTAATAAATATTACGAAATCAACCCCAAATTTCTGTGAATTTGTAAATAATAAATGTTCAAAAGCTAATTCAATTTTGTTTTTGGCGGAAAAATGGGGAATAAACCAATCTCAAATTCTGGCGATAGGCGATCAGGAAAACGATAAAGAAATGCTTAAAGTTGCAGGAATTGGCGTTGCGATGGGCAATGGTGACAAAGAACTTCAGAAGATAGCTGATTATATTACTGATACGGTAGATAATAACGGAGTAGCCCACGCTATTAAAAAGTTTGTGCTGGATTAAAAACGGGTAATGAACAATGCAATACAGAATCGGAAACGGCTACGATATACATAAACTTGTAGAAGGAAGAAAATTATTTATCGGCGGAATAGAAATCCCTTATAAATATGGACTATTAGGGCATTCTGACGCTGATGTGCTTATACATGCAATTATGGACGCAATGCTCGGTGCGCTCTCTTTAGGAGATATAGGAACACATTTCCCTCCAACAGACGCGAAATACAAAGATATAAGCAGTATTGAACTTTTAAAAAAAGTCAAAAAACTTGTCAAACTTGAAAAATATTACATAAACAATATAGACGCGGTCATTCAGGCAGAAAAACCTAAAATGGCTGATTATATATCATTTATGAGGGAAGATTTGTCTAAAATTTTGGAAATCAAAAAAGAGCAGATTTCTATAAAAGCCACAACCATGGAAGGTTTGGGACCAATAGGCGAAAGCAAAGCTATAGCGGCTCAGGCAGTAGTCCTTTTATGTAAAGACAAGCCTAGTTTCGTTGAGTAAATCTGTTTACTAGTGAGAGAAAACTATTATCCGCAGGCTTGTCGCTTTTTTCGATAGTGATTCTGCCTGTTTCTATGTCTATAGGTCTGTTTTTAGCGGCAAAATCTGTTTTTACATAATTTATCAGCATTTCTCTTTGTTTAACATATCTTTTTATAACTTGTTTTTCATCAACTTTAAGTTTGTTGTTTTCTGTTATAACAAAATCCTTTAATATCCCTCTTTTTGCGATTTGTTCAATCATAAAATCAGTTAAGGCTACTGTAAGTTGTTTTGAACTGTTTTCGGCGACTACATTACCTTGTGAATCAACAAGATCTAATTGTTTATCACCTTTTTCATCAACAGTGTAAAGGTCTTTCAGTTTTTTATCAGGTGTTATTGTATATTTTAAGCCTGCAACTTGGAAAAGTCCCGGATTCACATGCTCGGGTTTTGTAGATTCAACTCCTAATTTTATTACGTCCGCAATTTGTTTTCCGGTGCATTTAATTTTAACTACATCATTAGAAAACGGGATACAATATTCGATATTTCTTTGTGTAATTGGTCCTGCGTTTATAAATGACCTGAAAGAACCTGCATTTAGTAATGCGATATCGGATTTTGTTACATTTTTTAGAGCATCTGCATTAAGAGTAGCCAGAGGATTTTCCTCGATTAAAGGATTATCAGGTTTTATTGTTTTGGTTAAAACCCCTAATGGCATGGCAGCTCCAAGTATTTTATCTTCAAGCTCTCTTACTTCTTTATTTTCTGCAAAATCTTGATGGTACTTAACAGTGTTAACAGGCTCATTGCCCTTTGAAAGATCTATTTTGCCTTCTTTGTCAAATACAACGCTAAGCTCTCCGAATGTTTTTTCATTTCCTGCCTGTACCATTAAAACAGGTTCGTTTTTAGGCGACATGAAAAGGTTTTCACCCGGAGTTACTCCCTTAACAAGATTATGAGAGTGACCGCCTATTATAACATCAAGACCAGAAACCTCTTGGGCAATTTTTTTGTCCGCATCTATTCCAAGGTGGGAAACTAAAATAAATTTATTTAGTGACGGTTCTTTTGCCTTTAAATTTTGAATTTCAGTTGTTATATCTTTTTTGGTTTGATCCAAATTATGCATTTTACAATGTTCAAACTGATAGTCATCATAGGTTGTAGCTCCTATGATTCCATATTTTTCATTATTTTTAGTAATTATTTTAGATTGGAAAAGTCCTTCATTTTTATAGATTTTATTATCAGGTGCATCTGTATTACAGGAAAGATAATTATTAAATAACAGATTAGGTGCGTTATTAAAAAGTTTGTTAAATTCACCGTAAAAATTAACTTTGTTATCCCATTCATGGTTTCCTACGGCAGAAGCATCCATTTTCATTTGTTTTAATAATCTGTAAAGAAGAATATTTTTTTTAGGATCACTGCCTGCTGTTATATCACCACCTGACAGCTTAAGATTTTCGGAGTCCTGATGTTTTTTATCAAACTCATCAGACGCAGTTTTTAAGTGCCTGTAAGCAGGAACATTTCCGTGATAATCGCTAAAATAAAAGACATTAACCCTTTTTGAATCGCCGGAATTCGTGCCTGAAACTGAACTTACCATAGATAAATTTTCCCTCACATACCATTATTATTTTCACAAATGACTACTATAAATTTATTGCTACTTATATAAAACTCCTCAAAAAAAAAGTTGATAGCAAAATAAAAAATATTTTTTCTTGAAAAAATACTATTTAATATATGATAATTTTGATTACGGATTAGTTATAAATTTAGGATTTAAATATAAAATGAAATTTAGCAAAATTATAAATATATTATTGATTTTAGGTATCGTAGGAATCGGGTTAAAATCCTATCTGAATGCTGATACTCCTGAAGTTGTAAAAAATAATACTAAAACCCAAAATACACTTAAATTTATCGCGATAAATCCGGGTGAATTCAAAACTGTCGAAATTAACGGCGTTGAATACAGACAAGCCAGAGGCGAAGTCGGAAAATACGGCGGGACTTTGTATTCTTCAAGCATAGGCGAAGGACCAAAAACTTTTAATCCGTGGAATTCAACTGATGCTACTTCTTCTTTAATGGGAGAAATGATGTTTGACGGACTGATTTCAACAGATGCTTATACGGGACAGGTCGTTCCAATGCTTGCAAAATCCTATGAAATTGATAAAACAGGCTGTATTTATACCGTAAAATTAAGAAAAGGCTTAAAATGGTCTGACGGTATGCCGATAACTTCGGAGGACGTGGTATTTACATGGAAGGATATAATTGCAGGCGGTTTTGGGAATACAAGCATGCTTGATAATGCTTTGATTAACGGAAAAGTACCGGAAATTAAAGCTTTGGATAAATATACGGTTCAATTTAAGACATCACAACCGTTTGCTCCGTTTCTAAGACAACTTAGCCAGAGCATCGCGCCAAAACATGTACTTAAGCCTGTTCTTAAAAAAGGAAAAAAAGAATTCAATTCTTTCTGGGGAGTTACAACATCGCCTGAAAAACTTGTAACAAGCGGCATGTTCAAGCTTTCTCAATATATTCCCGCGCAAAGAGTCGAATTTGTTAGAAACCCCAATTATTTTCAGGTAGACAAAAAAGGACAGAAGCTTCCTTATTTGGACAAATACATAATTTATATTGTCGGGGATTTAAACAATCAGGTTTTGAAATTTGAAGCAAAACAGCTTGATTTGATTTCTCTTAACGGTGCTGATGTGGCAAGATTCAAAGAAATAGAGAAAAAATCCGATTATAAAGTTTATAATCTCGGTCCTAATTCAGGAACTATGTTTTTAACGTTTAATTTGAACACCAGAAAGAATTCTGACGGAAAATATTATGTAGATCCTATTAAACAAAAATGGTTTAACGATAAAAACTTCAGAAAAGCTGTTAATTTGACTGTAGACAGAGAAAGTATTGTCGCCAATATCTTGAGAGGAGTCGGTTCGCCGCTTTATACAGCAGAAAGCCTGTCTTCAATATTTTTAAATCAAAAACTCAAAAATGGCGAGCCGAGAAATCCAGACAAAGCAAAGAAATTGCTTAAAGAATCAGGATTTTATTGGAGCAGTACAGGGCAGCTTTATGATAAATCAGGGCATAAAGTTGAATTTAACCTGTCTACCAACGCAGGAAACACAGAAAGAGAATCTGTTGGCGTAATGATTAAACAGGACTTAGAAGAACTTGGAATAGAAGTCAATTTTAAACCTATAGAGTTTAATGTACTGGTAGGAAAACTTGTTGACTCGCTTGATTGGGATGCTGTTGTTATGGGACTTACCGGAAGCACTCTTGAACCGCACAGCGGAAGAAATGTTTGGAGCTCAACAGGCTCGCTGCATATGTTTAATCAGAGAAAAGGCGCTGATTTAATTCATCCTAAAGATGTTTTGCCATGGGAAAAAGAAATTGATAAACTCTTTGAAGAAGGCGCAAAAACAGTTGAATTTGATAAAAGAAAAATAATTTACGACAAATATCAGGAAGTTGTGTGGGAAAACAATCCTTTTATATATATTTATTCGCCTTTAATGGTTTATGCGGTTCGGAACAAGTTTGGCAACCTGAATCCCACCCCGCTAGGCGGTGTAACTCACAATCTGGAAGAAATTTATGTGAAAGCGCCCTCTGTCATTCCGAGCGACTAAGATAAAACGAGGAGCGTGGGAATCTATCCAATTAACAATGATAAACAGCTTGCCACGTCGGCGCTTTGCGCCTCCTAGCAATGACATAACACAAAAGGTAAAAAACAAATGTCCATGCCTATTTACATATTAAAAAGAATACTACAAGCAATCCCTTTGTTGATTATAGTCTCAATAATGAGCTTTATAATCATCAAATTAAGCCCGATAGACCCACTCGCGGAATTAAAACTTAATCCTGCCATTTCGCCTCAAGTTTTGCAGTCGGAAAAACAAAGGTTAGGTCTTGATTTGCCTGTTTATAGACAATATTTTAACTGGGCGGGGAATTTTGTAAAAGGTGATCTGGGAGTTTCTACCTCAGGAGAGAAAGTTTCCGACAGATTAATGGAAAGAATCCCAAATACACTGCTTTTAACGATTGCAGTTATAATAGTTACTTGGCTAGTGGCTATTCCACTGGGAATTTATTCCGCTTTGAACTGGAAAACGCCTTTCGACAGGTTTTTAACAGTAATTTCTTCTATGGGAATGGCTGTGCCGACTTTCTTCTTTGCTTTGTTGTTATTGATTTTCGCGGTAAAGACAGGATGGTTTCCGGTTGGAGGTCTTACCAGCGTGGGATTTGAAAACTTCAATCCTGTTCACAAGTTCTTTGATGTTGTGCATCATTTAATTTTACCTGTAACAGTTCTTGCTACGGCAAGTTTGGCAGGATTGCAAAGACAAATGAGAGGAAATCTTCTAGATGTTCTTGAGTCTGATTATGTAAAAATGGCTCGCGCAAAGGGACTTCCTGAAAACAAAGTTATTTATAAACACGCTGTAAGAAATGCGATAAACCCTATGGTAACGTTGTTTGGCTTTGAGTTTGCTTCTCTTTTGAGCGGTGCAGCGCTTACAGAGTTTGTTCTTCAATATCCCGGACTTGGAAGATTGATGCTGGAAGCTGTTATGAAGTCAGATATGAATCTGGTTATGGCATCTCTTATAATAGGAACTCTAATGCTTATAGCGGGTAACCTAATTGCGGATATACTCCTTAAATTCGTCGACCCAAGAGTTAGCTTGGATTAAATTCAAAATTAAGAAATAAAAAACAGGTAATTTATATGAAATATTTAGGTAAAAATAAAAAAAGGGCGAGCGAGTCGCCAAAGGCGACGGAAAGCGGATTGATGGCGAGCCAAAGAACTAACTCTAACCCCCTCCCTCGAGGGAGGGGGTTGGGGGTGGGTGATAAAAAATACATTTGATTTTAAGAAAAAACAAGGCAAAAAATGAACATATTTAATAAAATTGCTAATAATAAATTTTTGAAAAAACTCACTAAAGACAAGTTTGTATTTATTTCAATGCTTATTCTTGTCTTTCTTTATCTATCCATAACTTTTGCGGGATTTTTTGCGCCTTACGGAAAAATGTTCAGTGACAGAAGACTTTCTTATGCGCCACCGTCGAAAATATTTGTAATTGATCAACAAGGCAAACTTTCTTTGCCTTATACCTACAATTACAAAAGGTCTTTCAATCCTGAAACTTTCCAGATGGATTTTCAGCTTGATAAAAGCCAAAAATATTACCTGAAATTCTTTTCACAGGGAGATGAATATAAAATATTTAACCTTATTCCTTGTAAAACTCATCTTGTAAAAGTAAATTCGCCTGGAAGACTTTTCCTGCTTGGCGCGGATATAAACGGAAGAGATGTTTTTTCAAGGTTGTTTTACGGCGGACAGATTTCATTAACCATAGGATTCCTTGCCTTGCTGATTTCCTTCCCGATAGGGCTTTTATATGGAGGAATAGCGGGATATTTTGGCGGAGCTGTGGATAATATTATGATGCGTATTGCTGAAGCCATAATGAGCATACCCGGTTTTTATCTGCTTATAAGTCTTGCGGCAATATTGCCTGCAAATATGACTAGCATCCAAAGATTTACGCTCATTACCGTAATCCTTGCCTTCATAGGATGGGCGGGATTAAGCAGAGTAGTGCGCGGTATGGTTTTATCAATCAAGAATCAGGAGTTTGTCGAAGCTGCTAAAGCAATTGGCGCAAGCCCAATGCGTATAATCACAAAGCATATTCTTCCGCAGACGGCAAGTTATGTTATCGTAGCCATAACATTAAGCGTGCCGGGATATATTCTTGCTGAATCAGGTTTAAGTTTTTTGGGGTTGGGGATTCAGCAGCCTGACGCAAGCTGGGGAAATATGCTTAAAGAGGCGCAGGAATATATTAACGTTCTTTATCGTCCGTGGCTTTTGACTCCCGGATTTTTGATTTTTATTGCAGTGCTTGCGTTTAATCTTGTGGGCGATGCGGTAAGGGATATACTTGATCCAAAAAGCCGTGCCAGAAGATAAAAAACCGACCAAATGGTCGGTTTTTTATTTGAATTTATTATATGAACTTCAAATAATTTGAAATTTTAGGCAATGCGACCAGGAATAGCATACATCAATGCAAATTGTTGAGCTTGTTGAGTTGCAGCGGCTATTTGTTGGTTAATATATTGAGTAACAAGCGGATTTTGAGTTGGAGCGGTAAAACCAGGAATCATTCCTTGTGGAGCTTGATATGGATTAGAAAATTCCGGTGTTTTTTGATTTTTTAATTCGTTTAGAATTTTTTCATCGTTTAATGCCCCAATACTATATTTAGCTGCTAATTGAACCATTTTTTTAGAAAAATCAGCGCCTGCTAAATTACCTTCAGCTGTTTGGGTAGTTGATTTTTTACCAAACAAAACTGCATCATGAATGTTAATTTGTCCATCATTGTTTTGATCAAATAAAGAATTCACCTTTTCTTTATTTGTCATTGACAAAGGAGTTTTAGATATATTTGCAAGTTGTAGATCGTTTATTGATCCATTGCTATATTGAAGAAGTGTTTTAGACATATTTTTAGAAGCTAAAGCACCATCTACATTACCTTGTTGTAATTGACAATCTGATTTTTTAGTCATTAAAACTGAATCGGCGTCATTGATTTGTCCATCATGATTAAGATCAAAAAGCGCTTTATTATTTGCATTTGCAACCGTATTGTTATTAGATTGCCTAGCTTGACTAAACCAATTTGAAGTCGAAGTTTGTGATGAGCGATTATTATTTGCATTAGCAACCATGTGTTGATTGTAACGACTAAAATCAGCATACCAATTAGATTTCATCTTAATCATAACTTTTACCTCACACAAATAATTTTTTACACACCTATTAAAATAAAAACACCCGATATATACAAATATCATAAAAAGTATATATCGTTACATTTCTTTACAGTGTTTTTATTGTTGAGTTCAATTTTTATTGAAAAAACTTAATTTTTCGAGTATATTTAAGTTTTCAGAGATAAATATTATTGACATGGGAATTATTAAATAAAAGCAAATAATTGTTTTTATTATTGGAGATTTAAATACAATGGATTATAAATGTACTGTCGAATTAAAGGGAGATATTTTTGATACCTTGAGATTGACTTCAGTACTTGACGAAATAGTTGACAGCGGTTGTATATGCAAAATTAAAGAACTAAAAGTAGGCGAAATCCGCTCAGAAGATTCTTATGCAAGAATAAAAATACGTTCTGAAAACAGAAAAGCTCTTGATGATTTAATTGAAAGTTTAAAAAAATACGGAGCGACTCCTGTTAAAATAATTTCCAGAACTATAGAAATTCAGGGGCATATTGTAGATTCTTTAACTCTATCTAAAATTCTTGATATGATATTTAATAACAATGCAAGATGCGAAGTACAAGAAATTAAAATCGGCCTGGAAAAAAAAGATTTTTCTTATGCAAAAATTAAAATTTCTACTACAAATCAGCAAATTATGGACAATCTTCTTGAAAAAATTATCAAACAGGGAGCTGTTCTAATCGAACAGTAGTTATTTGTTTTTATAAATCCAAAAACAAATATTGGCTTAGTAAAAAGGAATTCAAAAAAATGACCGCCAAATTTTTAATGTGTCCACCGGATTATTATAATAATATTGATTATGAAATCAATCCCTGGATGAAAAAAGGCACCGGTTGCGACAATAAAGTTTCTATTGATAAGTGGAACGAGTTAAAAAATATTATAATCAGCCTCGGTGGAGAAGTTGTAACAATGCAGGCTCAACCGGGACAGCCTGATATTGTATTTACTGCTAATGCGGCTTTGATTTATAAAGATACCGCTGTAATAAGCAGATTTAGACCTCCCGAAAGACAGCCGGAAGAAAAATTTTATGCGGAATGGCTTGAAAAACAAGGGTTTAATCTGGAATATCTTCCTGAAAACATGCATTTTGAAGGTGCGGGGGATGCTTTATTTTCAGGAGAAACTTTGTATTCAGGTTATATAACAAGAACTGATATAACCGCGCATACTTACATCGCTTATCTTTTAAATTTAAAAATAATTTCTCTTGAGCTTGTTGATAAAAGGTTTTACCATCTTGACACCTGCTTTTGTCCTTTGTCTGAGGGGTATTTGATATATTATCCCAATGCTTTCGATGAATATGCGAATAAAATTATCGAAAAAGATTTTCCTGAAGAAAAACGTATTATTGCTACAGAACAGGAAGCTCTGGGATTTTGCTGCAACGCCGTAAACATTGACAGGTCGGTGATACTGAATAATACAACTGACAGGCTTAAGAACGAGCTTAAGCAAAAAGGATTCGACACATACGAAGTTGATTTAACAGAATTCATGAAAGCCGGCGGCTCGGCAAAATGTCTTACTCTCAGACTTGATTAATTTTAATAATTTACAGCGCCGTCTAAAAGAATTTTGTTTGCACAGCTAACTCCCACGTCGGAATCATCACAATCATCAACATAAATATCATTATTTGTTCCACATGGAAATATTCCTGTTTTTGTTATCCAAAAAGTAAATAAATCTCTTCCAAATTTATTGGGTTTTTTATATCCGTTTATATCTATTACAATAGTCCCGCAAGTATTAACCAAAGGTCCTGTGCCAAGAATGGTTTGACATCCTCCTGCTAGAATAGCACTTATTCCAATAAAAGTGCCATCCGCTAAAATTCCTTTTGCTAACACAGTGTTTTCATTTATATTATCAACAGGAATATTATTAAGAGAAGTATAAACAGTATCAGAAAAGCATCCCGTTCCTGTTCCACAGTTTTTTATTAAATTTAATTTTGTTGCAAAATAGCTTAAAGCAATAACAGGAGTACCCGTTCCGGCAACAAAAATTGACTCCATCTTAGTATCATCCGCGACAAATGACGAATAAGCTTGTGAAAAAGAAGAATAAGCTTTTCTAACACTAGCTACTGTTGCGGAATTTTGAGTAGTTGTAATTAAATTAGGAATTGTTAAAGAAGCTATTATTCCTATAATAGTTAGTACAAGTAAAACTTCCGCCAGGGTAAAGCCTTTCTTCCTTATAAAATTGTCACACTGAACAAGTTCAGTGTGACAATTTTGAAATTTTAG
>Ga0209212_1002118_pt1 | contig 29417 bp, 27 predicted proteins | sample RifGroC2_FD_183996 | JGI IMG/M metagenome (GOLD analysis project Ga0209212, IMG submission 183996) | Groundwater microbial communities from Rifle, Colorado, USA - Groundwater C2 (SPAdes) (version 2) | ecosystem: Environmental > Aquatic > Deep subsurface > Groundwater | place: Rifle, Colorado... | reverse complement strand
TTGAGCAGGGGGCTATCCTTCTGGACAAGGGTGCGATGGTCCAAATTGTCACAGACTCGCTTCACCAGAGGCTTAAAGGTGATGAAATCGAGCAAGACGCCTACCCTGTCCAGTTCGCCCTCGACCGCAACGGAGACCTGGTAGTTGTGTCCGTGCAAGGCCTCTCTCTTGCCGTTGGCAAAGATAAGGAAGTGGGCGGAGGCGAAGTTGAAGTAGTCCTTAGCTACTTCGATGCTGAATCGGCGCGGCATGACCGGACGTTAGCTAAGAAGCAGGCATTAGGCAAGAGGCAACAGGCGAGAGTCTTTAATTCTCACACATTCCGCCTCACGCCTCACGGCTTACGCCTTGCCGCTTCCTTGCAACATCTGAGCGAAAAGTCTAAGTGAGGAACTATGACCCTCAAAGAAGCTCTTGGCCTGAAGAAAGGGAAAATGGTTTCCCTGATCGGCGCCGGTGGTAAAACCACAACCCTCTTTTTCCTGGCCCGGGAGTTGTGGGAGGAAGGGGGAAAAGTCCTTGTCACAACCACGACCAAAATCTTTAAACCCGCGAAGCCTCATGTCCACAAGCTTTTTCTGGTTCAGAATCTTAAAGCTCTGGTAAGAGAACTCACAAGAATTAAAGAGCCGTTGATCATTGGCGCAGGCTACGGACTGGATGACGCGAGGAAACTCAACGGCTTACCGCTAGAGTGGTTCGATATTCTAAAAAACAAGAGCGGGATAAACTGGATTTTGATCGAGGCAGATGGGTCGGCATCGCGCCCATTTAAAGTCCCTCTGGACTACGAGCCAGTGGTGCCGGAGGATTGTGATCTCACGGTTTGGGTGATGGGAATTAAAGTTTTGGGGCAGCCGCTTACACCGGATTGGGTCCACAGGGCGGAAAGGGCAGCGGCCTTGCTTGGCGTCGAGTTGGGGACACCTGTTACAGATGATCTCATCCTCAAGCTTGTGAAAAATCCTCTAGGCTGTTTGAAGGGGATTCCACCCAAGAGCCGGAAAGTTGCTCTCATTAATCAGGCGGATAGTCCAGAGGAAGTAAAAAAAGCGAGCGCGCTTGGCCGCGGGCTCATCACGTGTGGAATAGAACGAGTGGTTGTTACGAGCTACCGTCTAAAAGACCCAGTTAAAGAAGTGATTACGAGCTAAGAAGGCGAGAGGCGGTAGGCGCGAGGCGTAGGGGCGTATCGCGATACGCCCCTACTGTTGCCTGATGCCTAATGCCTGTTTCTATATGATTTCCGGCATTATTCTAGCAGCAGGTGCGGCGGAGAGAATGGGACGGCAGAAGCTGCTTCTCGATCTACGGGGGAAACCCATACTTCAGTGGGTTTTGGAGGCGGCCCTTTCCTCAGAGCTTGATGAGGTTGTCTGCGTTGTGCGGGAGGCGAACGATATAGAGAAAGGGATATCTCTGAAGGACGATAAGCTCCGCTGGGTCACCAATGAGAAGGCCTCCGAGGGGCAAAACACGTCGGTCATTGCCGGCTTGAAGGCGATCAGCCCACAAAGTGAGGCGGCCCTTTTTCTTGTCGGCGATCAGCCATTGCTTAAGCGCGACTTAATAGACGGCCTTATCGATCTCTTCAGAAAAACGGCAGCGTTAATCGTAGCCCCGACCTTCCAGGGCCAGACCCGAAACCCTGTCCTTTTCCGCAAGGACTTGTTCCCGGAATTCCTTGAATTAACGGGCGACAGGGGAGGCAGAGGGTTGATCGAGAAATATAAGGAGAAAACGGCCTTGTTAGAATGGAAGGACGGAGCTCCTTTTCTCGACGTCGATACCCGGGAGGACTACGAGGCACTTAAGAGGCGGAATTAGGGAAGTATGATAGACTCAGCGGTAACCTAAAGGAGCCTGGCTCGACAAGTAGTCATCGGGTATACCGAGAAGGGATCAGGTTCGACGGGGTTCCTTGTGCTTGGCAATTAGTTCCCGTATCGCAGGAAGCAACTCTCCGGCGACGTCGCCGTCGATAAGTCTTCCACTAACGCCAAAAGCGGCCTTTGCTATCAGGGAATCGATATGAGGCGGCGCATTAGGTGAGAGTCTCGATAGACAATATTTTTTTCTTGATGGCTTTGGGGAAGTCCACAAAAACAAAATGGTTTTTGTGATAGAGATAGTCTTCGCCGCTCTCGTCAACGATGCGCACAAGGTCATCCTTGGCTCCCCTCGAATCTGGTAGAATTCGATAGACTTTTCCCAGGATAAGAGAGACGTCGTAGTCAGTATTATCGACGCACAGAGCAAAAGGTTTCGTAGGCTGTTTCATCACTCATCCAAATAGCGCTTGATTTTCAACTCCTTCTTACCAATACCATGCGCCTCGTACCAGTGCAATTCTACCTGGCGCAGAGCCCCGTTCGGTAGACGAACAGCACATCGACCTCGACCATAAGCCTTGCGCAGGTAGCGAAGCACCCGAACCCCTGGGCCCGCCGCGATGACCTCAACATCTCTAATTGAGCCGACGACTTCGAAATCCACCGACCCTACATAAGATCACCCTTTTGCCGGAATTTCCATCCCTATCTACTTGCTCAGGCTCAACCGTCGCTGCTCAGCGGTCTGTCCAAAGCGCCGAGCTTAAACGTCAAGCCAAAGACTCCCGACCCTTTTTCTTTCCCGACCCTCTTTTTCGTGATAACGAATTTCGGGGTCTGGGCTTTTGATGGGCTCTACCCCAGAACTTTCGAAGGGCTCGTAGTCTGCTACATCGCGGCGATTCCCTTCTTCGGAAATACTCTTGCAGGGAGCTTTTTCTACGCGTTCTTGCTGTTCGGGGGTTTTGCGTTGGCTGAGCGAAAGATTCCCCTTTTTGCCGTAGCCACGCGCTCGTAGCAATCTTCTCCTGATCAACGATCAGTTAGGGCCGGAGTGACCCCTCCGGCCCTAAATCATTCCAGGCCCTTTGTTATTTTACAGATTGAAGATATCTCTGCGGCTGGATATACTAGAGTCAACTGTTGGCCGAGTGAGAAACCAATGCAGGCACACGCAATTCTCGAAAAGACCAAGCTAATTAAGAACGCGAAAGGCAAGCCAGTTAAGGCGGTTTTGCCTTACCGAGCGTACAAGGAATTGGTACAGCTTAAGATCAGCCAAGAAATCTACGAGCGCCCGGAAACACAGGAAGCCATTCGTAGTGCTAAGCGCGATGTCGCAGCGGGCCGTGTGCATCGGTTCAAAACCTTAGCAGAGGCGCTTCGGTGGCTCGACGAATAGTCCTCGATTTTACTGAGACTTATCGTCAAACCTATCGCGACCTTCCGGAACCGGTTCAGAAAAAAGTCCAAAAGCAACTCCGCTTTCTGTCCCGCGATCCGAGTCATCGATCTCTTCATATTCACAAGCTAAACGATGAGTGGGAATTTTATATCGATGTCCATTATCGATGCCTGTTCCACCAGAAGGGAGATGTGTATACCCTGCTCGCAGTCGGTACCCATAGGCTCGTGGACCGTTATAAAAGACGTTGAGGTTCAGACAATGACATGGGGCAGGAAGAAAGGCGAGGTTGCTAACTTTCTTTTGCCGAATCTCCCTGAAGAACAATAAGTCAATACTCAGGCCCGACCCCGAACTTCCAGCAACTGTGCTACAAGGTGCCATTGTTTTGCTCGTATATAGCTGCCATGGAGGGAGCTACTTTGGATACCTGCAACCTTAATCTGGGAACGGGGGGTCCATATGCGAGACAGAGGCAGTGGAGGCGCTGCCCAAACCGATGAGCCACTAACACCATCGAGACGCGGCATCATAATTTCTCCCCCGTCACAATGCGGCGCTACCTTGCTATGATGTAGAAGAATGTCGATCGCCGGATTGAACGGCTCGTTAGGAACGCTATTGAACCGCGATGTCCAAGCGGTACTAAAATCGGCCATGACCGTATGGCCTACGCGATTAGCTGCCCCGAGAGGAAACCCCGCGAGCAAATACCACGTAACTCCTTCAATATCGGTCATAACATCTGCGGCAGAAAGAATCGTCCAGTTCCGTTCGAGGGTGGAGCGAAGCTTTGGATCTTTTATCGGGAGAATAGCAACGTCGTGATCCGTCTCCTCCGATAAATGAACATCAAGGTGTCCGATTGGCCAAAGCTTTGCGCCTTTCTTAGCAGGGCTTTCGGGTATTCCTATAGAATAGTTCTGGAAATCATCAGCAACATGCCTTGCCGTGACTAGATAAAGTTGACCCGCGAGGTCAAATAGTGTGCCAGCGCCAAGGATTCCACTACCACGCTGATCGCGACAGATAATTGGCACCGTGCACTGCTTGGCAAACTCCTCGACAGCATGCAACTTTTCTCTTTCCAGGTCCGAAAGCTTAAAGGTTTTATCAGCCTCGTTCATAATTCCAGTGACCTGTGAGGGTCAGATACGAGTGTCCCGAGATCGCACACGACTATTGAGTTGTTTGGGCTATTTTTTACCTTTGCCCAGTAACCTTTCAACGTCGGCCAAATCCTGGGTTCGTCCCGCAGCCCGTTTGTTCTTGATCAAGTGTTCTCTGGACAACACGGCGATGGGTTGATCGGCAAACTTGGTGATCAGCCGGCCAGGCCAGGCCTCGGCAAAGTCCACTCCGTCAATGGCGGTGAGCACGTCGATTCGCAGCGGGGCCACGCCGATCTGAAAGACAACGCCCGGGTTAGTAAGGTCTTTTTCGGTCAGATCGTGTAAGGGAGCGCCAAATGCCCGCAAGGCCTCGAGGACTCTTTTTGCGTTCTCCGGGTCCGGGCGCACCCAGACATCGAGGTCTTCTGTGGCGCGGACATGTCCGTGCGCAGCCAGGGCATGGGCGCCGACCACAAGGAACTCAACGTTGCGGGCGTTGAATTCGGCTAATAGATCTCTGAAGTCGCGGTTCATCGGCTTGCTTTGATTGCCAAGCAAGGCAGAGAAGCGTCAGTTCCCATACCGCCTCGATTCGCTGCTCCGGCGCGGCCTTGTCCCAATGCGATTCTTGGGTTCGAGGATCTCCGTTCCGGATAACGCGGGTGATGAGACTCCTACGTGGGGAGGCCGTTTCCATAATTGTCTATTATAGCGTAATTCTCCGCGAATTTCTTTGGGTGAGTGCTGCGGAACGACAATGTAGACAATCTTTTCTGACGTAGTTTTTGCTCTATCGATTCGCCTTCCTGTATCCCAGGGCGTCCTGGGCGATGATGATTTTCTGAATATTCGAGGAGCCCTCGACGATCTGATAAGACTTGGAGTCGCGCAGGTAGCGCTCCACCGGAAACTCCGTTGAGTAGCCGTACGCCCCCAGGATTTTGAGCGCTCCGTCCGCCGCATAGGCGGCCGCCTCGGCGGCGGTATACTTGGCTATGGAAACTTCCAGATTATTGGGCTGCCCGCGATCTGCCAGCCACGCGGCGCGGTAGACCAGGAGGCGAGCTGCCTCCTCGTGCACGACCATCTGGGCGATGACGTCCTGGATCATTTGGAATTGGCCGATCTTCTGGCCGAACTGTTCCCTCTGGTTGGCGTAGCTTACCGCCGCTTCTTTGGCCGCCCGCGCCACTCCCAGCGCGCCGGCGGCGCAGGAGAGCCGCGTCTGATTGAGCTGCCACATGCAGATCTTGAACCCTTCCCCTTCATTTCCGATCCGGTTTCCTGCCGGAACCCGGAAGTTTTCAAAGGTCAATTCGCCTAGCGGAGAGGCGTGGACACCGAGCGCATCGAGAGCTCGGCGGCTCACTCCCGGCTGATGGAGATCCGCGTAAAAGGCGGAAATTCCCCTGTGTTTCTGGGATCGGTCGGTGACGGCATAAATCAGTGCGCTATCCGCGACCGGGGCATTGGAGATCCAGATCTTGCTGCCGTTCAAAGCGTAGCTGTCACCGTCTCGGACGGCCGTCGTCCTCATCGCCGCCACGTCCGACCCCGCGTCGGGCTCGGTAATTGCGAAACAGCCTACGCTCTCTCCCCGGATCAGGGGCGGGATCCATCTCTTTTTCAGCTCTTCGCTGCCAAAACGGAGTAGGGTGAGGGCCGGGCCCACCTGCATGTTCATGAAGACTCGCATGGCGCTGTGAACCCGGGCGATTTCCTCCGTGATGAGCGCCAGGGCGAGAAATCCCAGGCCGTTCCCTCCATAACTCTCCGGGATAACGCAGCCGTAAAAACCCAGTTCGCCCATTTTCGATACCAGGTCTCTGCGAAAGGTATGCTCCTTGTCATCCTTGGCAGCGGTAGGACCAATCTCCTTTTCGGCAAAATCTCGGGCTAGCTCCTGAGCCGCAACGAGCTCGTCTGATAAATCAAAATCCATGATTCCTCCTTTAACTTAAGTAGTTGGCAACAATGACATAAATGGCATTAGTCAAAATCTTTCTCGCTCAACCCGGCTGGCTATTTTTTAACAGATTTCTTGCGATTACCAGCCTTTGGATCTCTGAAGTTCCTTCGTAGATTCGCAAAGCCCGAACATCGCGGTAAAGCCGTTCCACCGGAGTTCCCACCACCACACCCGTTCCGCCGTGGATTTGCAGCGCCTGATCCACGATGCGTTGCGCCGCCTCGGTGGCATAGAGCTTGGCCATGGAGGACTTTTGCTTGAGATCGCTTTGGTTGTGATCTCTGGTCCAGGCGGCCTGGTAAACCAGAAGTCGAGATGCCTCTAGCTCCGTGGCCATATCAGCGAGCTTAAACTGGGTCGCCTGGAACTCCGCCAACGCTTGTCCAAATTGGCGTCGCTTTCGACTGTACTGAACCGCCTCTTCCAAGGCTCTCTGTGCCAACCCTACTGCCGCCGCGCCAACAGTGCATCTGAGGGTGTCGAGAGTAGTCAGGGCGATTTTGAGTCCCTCCCCCTCCTGGCCGAGGAGTTGTGTTCGCGGCACACGGCAATCCTCAAAGGCGATGACACCGATGGGATGAGGGGAGAGCAGGGGAGTCCTTTCTTTAAGAACAAATCCGGGGGTATTTGCCTCTACCACGAAAGCACTGATGCCCTTGGTTTTCTTTTCAGGATCAGTCAGGGCGAAGACCGTATAGGTCTGAGCCAGCCCCGCATTGGAAATGAAACACTTGACTCCCGTGAGACGATATTCTCCGCCTCGACTGACTGCCCGTGTCTCCATTGAGGAGAGGTCGGAGCCCGCCTGAGGTTCCGTGAGCGCGAAGGCGGCGATGGCTTCCCCCCTGGCTATGGGAGGAAGATAACGCTGTTTTTGCTCCTCGCTTCCCGCAATCGTGATCGGGTAGCTCCCCAGCGCCTGCATGGCAAACATCGTGTCTGCCAGAGCTGAGCCCCGGGCTAACTCCTCCCGCAGGATACAGAGGTCGCGCGCCTGAACGTTCTCTCTTGCTCCGCCGAATTTTTTGGCAGCCACATAAGCGGTAAAGCCCTCCTGGCCGAGGTGGCTTACGAGCTGTCTGGCTTGCTTGTCGATATCTGCCTCTTCTCTGATTCCCGGGATTAGGTTTTTCTCCACCCAGGAACGGACCCGACTGCGCAAGAGTAAATGTTCTTGGTTAAAAAAGAAATCCATTTTGGCTCCACTGATTCAGAGCTATCATACTGTTGTAAGCCATGAAACTCTCCTCCACATTCGATTTTAAATTTTTGATTTTAGATTAAATCCAAAATAGAAAACTCATACCATCACTGCGCCGCCGTCGATGTTGATCGCCTGCCCGGTGATTCCGGCCGCGGATTTAGCGGCCAGCATGACGGCCAGCTCGGCCACCTCTTCGGGGGCAATCAACCGGTTCTGCGGCGAACTGCCTTTAAAGAGCCCGAGCGCCTCCTCCAGCTTCTTGCCTCTTTTCTCGGCCAGCAGCCTGGCGTTGTTGAGTGTCATTTCCGTCTCGACATAGCCGGGGCAGATAGCGTTGACCGTCACGCCCGCCCTTGCCATCTCTATGGCCAGCGCCCTGGTGAGCCCTAACACCGCGTGTTTGGAAGTCGTGTAAGCGGAGGTGTGGGAGTAGGCTACCTTGGCGACGATGGAGGCGATGTTGATGATCCGCCCCCACTTCGCGGCGATCATCTCAGGAAGAAATACCTTGCAGCAATTGTATGTGCCGGTGAGATTGACCCTCAACACCTCCTCCCAGAGACTATCCGGCATCTCCAAAAAGCCCGCCGCAGGCGCTACTCCCGCATTGTTGATCAAGATCTGGACTGCGCCAGGCAGATTTGTAACCTTGCCTTTAAGGGCTTCTACGTCCCGCTTATCGGTTACATCACAAGCGAGGGGAAGGGCTTTGCCTCCCAGGCGATGGATTTCTTCCGCTACTGCATCGAGGGTTGCTTGGGTGCGACCGGTGACCACCACGTGGCTCCCTTGAGCGGCGAAGGCGAGGGCGATGGCGCGACCGATACCGCGGCTGCCTCCTGTAACCAGGACGATTTTTCCTCCCAATCCCTGATCCTTGTTCACTCCTCTTCCGCTCCTTTCTGCGCTGCCGGCGCCGCAACGCGCTTTAACCTCTCAGAGTATTCCTTCAGTTGTTTTTCCACCAGGCCGTTGACCGACGAGGCGGGGTAATGACCTTCGCTGTCCCTCTGTCCGGCCGGGACGCCGGTCAGAACCTCGATCCCCTCGTCAATGCTACCCACCGCATAGATGCGAAATTTCCCTTGTTCCACGGCTTCGACGACATCGCGGCGCAGCATCAGGTTTCTGACGTTGGAGCGGGGAATGAGAACGCCCTGCTCTCCGGTCAATTCTTTGAGCCGGCAAACGTCGAAAAATCCCTCGATCTTCCGATTGATTCCGCCGATCGCCTGGATATCCCCATTTTGATTCACCGAGCCGGTTACGGCAGTACCCTGGTGAATAGGGATGCCGGAAAGGCCGGAGAGAATGGCATAGAGCTCTGTCGAGGAGGCGCTGTCCCCATCGATCCCTTCGTAGGACTGTTCGAAACAGAGGCTGGCAGAGAGGGAGAGGGGGCGATCCTGGGCGTATTTGGCTCCCAGGTAGCCGCTCAGTATGAGGACTCCCTTGTCGTGAGTCTTTCCGCTCAACTTGGCTTCTCTTTCAATGTTGATGATCCCGCTGCGCCCCAAGAAAGTCTTGGCCGTGATCCGGGAAGGTTTGCCGAAGCTGAAATCCCCCATCTGATAAATGGCCAAGCCGTTGACCTGTCCCACGACGCTTCCACTGAGATCCACCAGCAGGGTTCCTTGGGCGACCATCTCTTGAATTTTCTTTTCTACGAGATTTAAGCGAAAGGCTTTTTCCTCCAGCGCCTTCTCCACGTGCCCGCCCGTAACCAGGTCGCTTCCCGCCTTTTCTGCCCAGTAGTTGGACTCGATCAGCACATCGACAATATCGCTAAAGCGGGTGGAGAGTTTTTTTTGGTCCTCCACCAATCTCGCCCCATATTCGATGACCCCGGCAACGCCGCTGGGATCAAAGTGGCGGAGTCCTTCGCGCTGACAACAGGCGCTGATGAAGCAGGCATAGGCCACAACATTGTCTTTGGTCCGGTCGATCTCAAAGTCGAAGTCCGCCTTGACCTTGAAGGTCTCACGGAAATCAGGGTCCATGGTCGAGAGATAGTGATAGAGGAACGGCTCTCCGATCATGATCACCTTGGTATCGGTAGGAATCGGGTCGGGTCTTAATCCCTGCGGAGGTAGCCAGCCAAAAAAGGTGGCCGGCTCTTCGATGCGCAGTTCGCGGTTCTTGATCATCCTTTTCAGCGCTTCCCACACCCCGGGATTGGCCAGCACGTCGCGGTCGTAAAGGACCAGGTAACCGCCGTTGGCGCGAATCATTGAGCCGGCCTTGATCATAGTGAAATCGGTGACATAACCGCCCATAACTGGTTTCTTTTCCACCACGCCAAAGAGGTTGTGATAAGTTGGGTTGGTCTCGATCACAATCGGCGGGCCCTGGGTATCGCTGTTGTCTACGAAGACATTGACCCGGTAGGGGAGGAAGGGGTCCGTAGGGGGCTCGCTCGGTTGCAACAGGGAGAGCGGGCCGAGCGCCTGGGCCCCATTGCCGCCCTTGAAGCGGTTAAGATTTTTCATGATGTGGTCTCGCACCGCATCGAGGTAACTGATCACCTTGGGGTAACCTTGATATTTTTCCTTGAGCTCGGATAAGGGGATACGCACCAAATATTCCCCCGCCTGCTGTTCCAAGGTCTCAAGCTGAGCGGTGATTTGCTGCTCTAATCTTTTTCCTTCTCGAAGGGCTTCCTCTACTTTCTTTTCAATTTCGCTGCGCTTCTCTTCCAACTCTTTCTTCTCTTCCGGAGAAAGGGCCAGATACTCCTCCTCCTGCATCGGTTTCCCATTTTTCAAAGGGATCAGGGCCATACCGGAATGTGAAAATCTCAAGGCGAAGCCATCTTTCCTCGCCTCTTCCACTAAGGACTCCATCAGCTCCTGCTGCTGTTTTTGGGTCCTTTCGGTATTGACCTGGCGCTGCCGGGCAAACTCCTCGCTCTCAAAGGTCTTCTTGGCCTCGCGCTGTAGGGTCTGGACTAAGACTTCCATGTCTTTTTTTAGGATCTTGCCCCAGCCACGGCGGATATTTAGGGCTTGAGGTCGATCAGGATCGCTGAAATTGTAGACATAACACCAGTCCTCTGGAAACGGAGAGTCTTCCTCAGGTGGGGTCTTTTCGGCTGTAACCTTTTTCAGGAAGGCCTTGATAATCGTGGTCTTTCCGGTTCCGGTCAGGCCGGTGACAAAGATATTGAAGCCCGGTTTATTGACTCCCAGACCAAATTCGATGGCGCGCATGGCCCTCTCCTGCCCGACGAAGTCCTCCAATGGCGTCATGTCCTTGGTACAGGCAAAGGGCAAAACGGATTGATCACAACGCCATGTAAGCCGTTCTAATGGGACCTGAAAAAGGGATGCCATCTATTTCTCCTCCCAATCTTTGATAGGACATAGGATATTGCCTCAGTGATCCCGGGTCAACTGCTTTATCCACTATTGCCCCCTCAGGGAACTCCGTCTATAATCAGCCCGATGTCTCGAAGACTGTTTGGATTTCTTTTAAGTGTCTATTTCCTGGCCGGGTGCGGCTCCTATCAACCTCCCAAAACCCCGTCCCTTCAGCCAATCGGCGAGGACCCAGAGGTAAGAATTAGTCGGGAATTCCGCCGGGAGGCGAAGAAGAGCCTCAAGCTGGTTCAGAACATTGAGGTTGAGCGCTACGTCAACCAGTTAGGTCAGAGGCTCCTTTCCGTTATGGGGCCGCGGCCCTTCGAATACCTTTTTTTTGTGGTGGAGGATTCCCAACTGAACGCTTTTGCGGTCCCGGGTGGATCCATTTACGTGCATACAGGCCTCCTGGAGCGGATCAGAAGTACGGACGAGCTCGCAGGTGTCTTGGGCCACGAGATTATCCACGTGAAAGGACATCATATGTCCCGCATGTCCGGCCCTGATCCTTCAAGCCTGTTAGCGCTCCTTGGACTTTTTCTCGGGGGTAGCAGCCAGGCACAAGCGGCCTTGGCTTTGGGCCAAGCCTTGGCTTTAACGCGCCAGCTCTCTTATAGCCGCCAGCTCGAACAGGAGGCGGACACGCTGGGGGTCAAATATATGGCTGAGGCGGGCTATGAACCGAAGGCGGCTCTGGTTTTTCTGAAGATTATCGATCAGGAGAGAGTATTAAACCCGATAGAAGTCCCTCCCTACCTGATGACTCACCCGGTGAGTCAAGAGCGTATCGCCAATGTAGAGGGGGTGATTCGATCTCTTGATCTGAAACGGCCGAAATCGGAGCTTCCCGACCCGCTCAAAAAGATTCAGACCATACTGCGATTGGAGCGGCGTGAATCGGATGCTGTGATAGCTGAATATGAAAAGCAGCTCAGTCAAAACCCGGAAAGCTCAGAGGCCATGCATCTACTGGGAGTGGCCCATTATTACAACGGGAGATGGGCGAAGGCTCGCGACTATTACGAACGGGCAAAGGCTGCCAACCCCAAGAGCCCGGGGATCGATCGAGACTTGGGCCGGGGTTATACCCAGCTCGGAGAGTTTCGTCTGGCTCATCTGGCTTTTGAGCGCGCGCTGGCTGCAGAGCCTAACCAGACTCTTAACTATCTTTTCCAGGGGGAACTGTACGATAAGGAGTTGAAGCTTCCCGAGGCTGTGGATGCTTACCTGCGAGCCGCCAAACTCTCGCCTGCGTGGGCCGTACCGGTGCGCCGCTTGGGAGAGGTATATGGAAAGATGAACCGCCTGGGAGATGCCTATTACTACCTAGGTCGTTCCCATCTGTTGTCGGATGAAGACGAGATGGCGATTGCCGCTCTGGAGCGGGCGCTAAAGTACGCCGGAACAACCACGCCTCGAGGGGAAATCATCAAAGAGGAGCTTGATGTTATAAGGGCGAGAAAAAGATAGCCTTATTCTCGGCTGCCAAGGGGGAAAGAGTAGACCTTACCTTTAGCCGGCCTTGCAGTCTTGAGCTCCCGCTTCAATAGAAAGTCTCTCAGGTAGTCTGGATCGAATCCCAACAGGTCACAGATGTTGTTGAAGGAAAAGAGCCAATCTGTGCCTTTATCCCCGATCCACTCCAGGGCGTTTTGATAGAGTTCCCTGCTGGAGCTGCTCCTTACCTCCCGATACTTTTCCAGACATTCTACCGCATCCTTGAGGATGGCGAGCATAAGTCTCTTTTCCCCCTCAAGCTGACGGGACAATCCCCCGTTGCCGTAGAACTGGGAGGGTAGGAAGGTATCCGGCTCCAGAATTCTTGCTAGAAAATCGTCGTACATATACGGACCTTTGATTAAGAACTAAGAATCGATATAAATATCACAAAACTCCTGATATTTCAAGGAAAACATTCGCGACTACAGGAAGGAGGGGGCTGGCAAAAAAACCTAATGTATCTAATGACTTAGGCAGCTAAAGCCCTTCCATAAATCCAGCCAGCCTGGCCTTGGCAATATAATGATCCCAGATTTTCTGGATAACCGGCATGCGCCTGCGTCCCTTCGATACGCGCTGGAGCTCGTCGTCGGTATAATAACGGATCGGTCCTAGCAGCGAGGCATAATAGAGCCTCGTAGCGCTCTCCTCTAAGTCAATGCAGGCGGCAAATGTCCACTCAATCGAATTGCCTGCGACGATAGAACCGTGGCCGCGCAGAATCGCTGCGTCGGCGGGACCAAGGGTCCGGGCGACTGCGTCCCCTTGCTCGTTGGTGTGGATAAGGGCAGGGTCTTGATAGACGGGAATGGGACCTGGGCCGAATAGGCCCCCCGGGTTAGAAGCAGGAATAAGAGGCCGATCAGCCATGCTCAAGACCACCACCATGCGGTTATGGAGATGAGCAACGCTTTGAACGTCGTCCCGCGCGCGGTAGGTGCGGATGTGCATGGGCAGTTCAGAAGGGGGATTCCACTTTCCCTCCACCCGTTTGCCGTCCCGGTCTACGGTGACGATATCATCGGGTGTAACTTCGGCGCGGCTCACAGGATGACCGTGGATCAAAAACCGGTCCGCCCCGGGTATCCTCACGCTGATATGTCCGCTGTAATCAACCAACTCGGCGACAAAAAGCATCCGGCACGCCATCGCCAATTTTTTTTTAAGTTCATCTATCTCCGACACGTTGTTTCCCCTTTCTATGATTTTTCTACGTCGTGCTATATCGTCCATTTGGTGAGCCTGTCAAATGGGGGTGCTTGCCCGGTTACAAAAGAAATGATTATTAGGGAAGGAAGCTAAAGGATTTTTATGGCCGCAAATAGCGCAGAAGGTATCCGTTGGGATCTGAGCGATCTGTTTTCTTCTCGCGATGATCCGCGGATTGAGGCGATGCTTAAGGACTGCCTGGCAAGAGCGGAGAGCTTCGCCAATCTTTTCCGCGGAACCATCAACACCGCTGCCGGACCAACCCCGGAACATCTCCTTCACGGGCTGAATCAATTGGAAGAAATCGAAGAATCGCTAAGCCGGGTGGCCAATTATTCCAGCCTGCTCTATGCCGCGGACTCCTTAAAACCCGAATATCAGGACCTGGAGCAGAAAGTTGAGCAGCGGGTGACAGAGGTGAAAAACCTTCTGCTTTTTTTCGAGCTCGAATGGTTGGGTCTGGGTGACGACGTGGTGAAGCACCTGGTAGGCCATCCAACGTTAAAGTCCTACGGCCATTATTTGGAAAATCTGCGCCGCTTCCGCCCTCACAGACTCTCCGAACCGGAAGAGAAAATCGTTAATGAGAAGGACAACACAGGCAGAAACGCCTTTGGGCGCTTTTTTTCCGAGATCACCTCATCCCTGAGCTTTTCGCTGGAACAGGAGGGAAAGGTAAAAGAGCTGACCCTGAGCGAGCTCCTTGCCCTATTACACCAGCCCGATCGGCAGCTGAGAAAGAGCGCCTGGGAAACGCTTTTTCAGGGGCTTTCCCGGCATGAGCAGCTCCTCACCTTCATCTATGACACGCTCATTCAAGATCACCTGACAATGGACCGTCTGCGCCATTACTCTGATCCCATGCGAGAGCGCCACCTCTCCAACGAGATTGATGCGGAGGCCGTGAGCCAAATGATGGCGGTGACCGAGGCGAATTATAGTATTGCTCACGACTACTTCCGCCTTAAAGCGAAGCTTCTCAAGCTTCCGCGCCTCGCGCTTTATGACCAATACGCGCCCGTGGGAAGAGAATTCACCCCCTTTCCCTTTGCTCAGGCCCAGCAGGTCATCCTGGAGGCCTTTGAGGTCTTCGCGCCGGCTTTCCGCGCCATTGCGGCCGAATTTTTTGCCAAGTGTTGGATTGACGCGGAAATACGCAAGGGCAAACGGGGTGGTGCCTTCTGCGCCGCTCCCTCTCCGCGGCTTCATCCCTATATCCTCTGCAACTATACCGATAACCTGAGAGACGTTATGACCGTGGCGCATGAGTTGGGCCACGGCCTCCATGGTTGCCTCAGCCGCAAGCAGAGTTTTTTGAACTACGATACGCCGCTCACAACCGCGGAGACCGCGTCGGTTTTCGGGGAGATGCTGGTGTTCGACTATCTGGTAGAGCGCCAAACCGATCCCCAAGTACAGATTGCTCTCATCGCCGGCAAGATCGAAGACGCCTGCGCCACGGTTTTCCGCCAGAATGTTCTCACCCGCTTTGAGCAGGCGGCTTTCTCGAAACGCCGGGCTGGTCGGTTGACCCCTCAGGCCATCGGGGATCTATGGGTTGGGGCCAACGCAAAGTATTACGGGGACGCGGTAGAGATGCCTGAGGGATATCGCTGGGGGTGGTCCTACATTCCTCACTTCATCCACAGTCGATTTTACTGCTACAGCTACGTATTCGGCGAGCTTCTGGTCCTTTCCCTCTATCGGATGTATCGGGAAGAGGGAAAGAGTTTTGTCCCGAAATATCTCGCTTTGCTTGAGGCGGGAGGATCCGATAGCCCCGAGGCGCTGCTCAAGCCATTAGGCGTAGACTTTCACGACCCAAAGTTTTGGCAGAAGGGGTTTGACGAGATACGGGGTTTGGTCAGTCGGATGGCAAGGCTAGCAGGGGAAACGAGTTTTTGGTTATGAGTTATGAGTTTTGAATTGAGTTTGGGAACTAAAAACTAAAAATTCACAATTAAAACTCTTATTTGAATTTAAACGCCGGCGGTAGCACTTCGTCCACGCTCTTTCCCGTCCAGTGCCATTTCGGGACGCTGTCCCAAACCTGTTCGCCTTTAGCCTGAACCTTCTCCAGCAGCTCTTGTTCGTCAAGACGGAGATACTTGCCGTTGTCAACGAGGGTCTCTCCATCGACAATCACCGTGCGCACGTCCCGGCTGACGGCGGTTTCCACCACGGCCTTGATCGGATCGCGCACGGCGCCGAAGGCAATATCCTTGAGATTGATGATTGCGATGTCCGCCTTGGCTCCCTTCTGCAGCCGGCCTAAGTCGTCTCTGCCCACCAGCTTCGCGCCGCCGAGCGTCACCGCGTTGAAAACATCGCGGGGATGGCCGGCGATGAAGCTCTTCTCCGCCACACGGGAGCAGAGCGAGGCGTAACGCATATCTGAGATGATGTCCTTGGGAAAGGTGTCTGTGCCTATCCCCATATTGATCCCGGCCTTTAGATACTTATCAAAGGATTCCATCACGATGCCCAGTTTCAAGTATTTTAACGGGCTGTAGGCCACGGAGGCGCCGGAATCGGCGATGATCTTAAGGTCGTCTCCGTAGGGATAGGCGAGCCAGCTATGGCCGCTTATGAAGATACAGTGCGAGAGAGAAACCTCCGGGTCGAGGAAACCGATCTTGTGGAGCAGCTCAATCGGCGTGCAGCGATGCAGGCGCATCACGGTGTGGAATTCGAACAGATTGATCGTGGCGTGAATTTGCACGCGCACCCCGAGCTCTTTGGCGGCCTTGCGGGTCTCTTTGAGAAGCTCCGGCGTGCAGGTATCCACGTGGCCGGGAAAAAGCATGGTGCCCATGCGCCCGTTGCACGCGCCGTTAAATTTCTTAGCGAACTCAACGGCCCTCTTCAGCCCTTCGCTTCCCCGCTCATCGTTCCAATCGTATTCCAGCCGCCCTTCGCGGTCCTGGAAGAAATTGACGTTTTTGTAGCTTGGTCCCGTGTAACAGCGGATTCCGGCCTCATCCACCATCGCGACATAGGACTCAGGAGTCGTGCCGGGACCACCGATCTCCAGAGTCGTCGTAACACCGCTCTTCAGCACATGGATGAGCGAGAAGCGCTGGCCGACGTCTATGTCTTTCAGATGAGCGTGCCTGGCTCCCTCGCGGGTAGGGGCGCCGTGGGCCAGATAGTTTGACGCAAAGTAGTCCACCTTATTCGCGTCGTTCAGCAGATAATCGCTTGCGTTGCCGCCCGAGTGAAAATGGGTGTCGATAAGGCCGGGGGAGACGAGACAACCCTTGGCGTCGATCTTCTTGTCTACCGGCTCAGTGTACTGCTTGCCGACAAAAATAACTCGATCCCGTTCGAAGGCCACCATGCCATCCCGAATGACCTCGTGCTCCTGGCCGTTAAAACCAACCACATATCCGCCTTGGATGAGGGTTTTCATGACTTTGTCCTTTCACTACTTGTAAATTCCATGCCGTGCCCAATGCAGGTAATGTTCTACGCCGCGATAGGCATCGAATTCCGGCGTGAAACCGGTCTCGTCACGAAGCCGGGAGATGTCAACACAGGTGTTGATGTCCATGGGAGTTTTGGTCGAGGTCAGGGGACCCGGCCCGTCTCCCAGGTGGATTTCGATATCCGGGAGGAGCTTTTTGATCGCCTCGGCAAACTCTCCGATGCTTGTAAGCTTACCGTATCCGAGGTTGTAGATTCGGTGATGCAAGCTTTGGGCTTTTAATAACAGGCTGAGCGCCCGGGCCGCATCCTTGACATAAATGAAGTCGTGGGCCTCCTCCGGATCGTAATTTTCCAGGGCAATCGGTTTGCCCTTTACGGCCCCCTCTACCATGAGCCCGGGGAGGTTTCGAATGCCCCGGTAAAGAGGCCCGTAAACACGGGTGAGGCGAACCGACACGGCCTCCATGCCGTATTCTTTGCCGTACATAAGACAGAGGATTTCCCCCGCCTTTTTTGTCCCAGGAATAAATCGGTCCGAGGTGATAAATAATTTTTCTTCCTCCTTGAAAGGGGCAGTATCCGTCATCCCCTGATAGACCGCTTCAGAACTGATGAAGATTACTCGTTTGATCCCCGCCCGCTGCGCTGCTTCGAGTACGTTGATCGTTCCGGTGATGTTCACGTGCATCGCCTGGTAGAGGGGCGTATTGCCCTTTTCGGAGCGGATGGCGGCATGAACGACGCTTTTTACGCTAAAATCTTGGATGGCCCGGGAGATGTTCTCGAAGGAGGTTATGTCCAAAGGTGTGATCTTAAGGTTTTTGCCCACAAAGGGAGCGAGAAGGGGAGGGACTTCGAGGTTGCGGTTGCTGGTAAGGAGGACTCTTTCTCCGGCGTCGCATAGGAGTTTTGCCAAGTTCGCTCCAAAAAAACCCAGCCCACCCGTGATCATGATCATGGCAGGTTCCTCAGAGAATCGTGCGGCACCCCGGAGAAATATAGTTCACAGGACAATCAGTTCATCTCCGGTTTTGTTTAGCCGTTGGTTCCCCTTTTCCGTGATGAGATAGGTCTCTCCCCAAAGGAGCGAGCTTCTCCCCAAAACCGGCCAGGGATGAACGATAAAAACCATACCTGGAGTAATTTCAGTTTCGTTCTTCGGTGTCGGTCGATCCTCGACCATGTCGATGCCGACGATGTGGCCGTAAATCGGCGTGGCCTCGAAGCCCATGCTTTTGACATGATCTTCCATCACGCTCATCGGTTTGGAAACCTTAAAGCCGGGCCTCAAATACGGGAGGGCCTGCTTAATCGCTTCAACTGAAACCCGATGCAGCTTCACCAAATCCTCGGAAGGCTTCCCGAGGGAGACGGCCCGGGCTAGCTGAGTCCAGTAGCCTCCGTAACAGGCCGTGATCTCGACGAAAACCATTCCCTTTTTCGCGAGCTTTTTCCCCGAGGGGGCATAGCCGTTGGTCTTGGGACCTTGAGAAATAATGTTGAAACTTTTTTCCACGCCGCGACTCTTGAGCACGCAGTCTATCCCGGCAATCACTTCCCACTCCGTTTTTCCCGGCTTGATATATTTAAGCCCCTGTTGGAATGCCAGGTCTACCAGCAAGGCCGACCTCTTAACCAGGCGAATGGCTTCAGGACTCCGATACTGGCGCAGACTCTTTAGCTCCGATCCGAAATCGGTGAGCGTAAAGTCAGGAAAAGCGTTCTTGATCTGTTGGTGCCACAAGAGAGGAAACCTATCCAGGCCATCGGCCCCGACCCTGGCCTGAACCAAATCTTTCTCTCTGATAATATCCAAAAGGCTTTGGAGAAAGTTGGAACTCAATCTCACGTCCTTAATCCAGGAGAATTGCTTGGCCCTGTCGGCCTGAAATCTGGACTCCGCAAGCAAAATGGGCTCCTGCCCGTCGTTTTTAAAGAAGACTAAGACCAGGGGGATGTTGACGTTTGGAAAATCGGTGAGGAAACGAAAACTCGCCCCGTCCCCGCGCACGGCGCTGGAGCCCCTCATAATCGCGGCATCGAGGCCTTGCTCCGCCATCTCCCGCCGCACCGCTTGATATCGGACCTCTTTTTCCTTGTTAGAAAGAAACATGACGTGTCCCTCCACATTCCATCGTTTCTACACGTTGAACCGAAAGTGAATGATATCCCCGTCCCGGACCACGTAGTCTTTCCCCTCCAACCGTAGTTTCCCTGCCTCACGGCACTTCGCTTCGCTTCCGAGCGCGATAAATTCTTCGTAGGGGACGACCTCCGCGCGGATAAAGCCGCGCTCAATATCACTGTGGATCTTTCCCGCCGCTTTTCTTGCTGTGGTTCCCCTCTTGATGGTCCAGGCGCGGACCTCGTCTTTTCCCGTAGTAAGAAAGCTGATCAGATCGAGAAGTTGGTAAGAGGCGCGGATGAAGCGCGCGCGCGCCGGCTCTTCGATGCCAATCTCTTTTAGAAAGGCATCGCGGTCCGCCTCGTTTAGCTGGGCAATTTCCATTTCTACCTTCCCGGCCAGGGCTAAGCTCTGGATTCCTCGGCGTCGGAGTTCCTCCTCGTAGGCAGGCAGCGGGGGTTGCCCCGCCCGCTCATCAGAAGTGTTAAAAAGCGCCAGCAGCGGCTTTCGGCTGAGAAAACCGAAGCCCGCGAGAAGACTCTCTTCGTCCGGATTGAGAGAAAGATTTCTCAGCCCCTCTTCGTTTTCTAAAGCCTTGCGGCAGCGCTCGAGGAGCGGCAATTCCTGTTCCTTTCCCTGCTCTTTTTTCAATCGGCCGAGGCGGTTCTCCACCACTACGAGATCGGCGAAGGTCATCTCGGCTAAAAGATCGTTCAGCTCTTTTAAAGGATCCGCCTGAGCGTCGAAATCGCGCAGCACAAGGGCGATCGCCTCGACCTCGCGCATCTGGCTGAGGAGGTCGCTGCTTGCTTTGAGATCGTCTTTTCCTTGATTCGCCGGAAAGTCGGTGAAGCGGATCTCGGCGTAGGTGGTTTTTTTGGGTTGAAAAATCTCTGCCAGCCGATCGATGCGTTGATCCGGGACCTTGATCACGCCCAGATGGATCTCGGCCTTGTCGCCGCCCGGGTATCCCCCCACCTGGGCCTCCAGCCCGGTGAGCATATTAAAAATCGTCGTCTTCCCTGAGCCGCGCCGTCCGATCAATCCTACTTTCATTATTCACACATCTATGGCTGGCTACTGGGATATCCTCGACAGGAACTGCGCCTCGCCGTACTCCTCTAGGGCCAAGCTCTTAAGGCCGCTCTTTTCGTAAGTTTCTCCTAGCAACAAGTGGACCACTGGCTCATCAGGGTCCGCCCTGACAGCTTCCGCCAGCAACTCCCTGGCCTCGTAAAGAAGACCATGCGAGAGCAGGAAATTTGCCTTCAGGATCGCCAGGGTGGTCTTGGAGATTCCTCCCGCGGCGTCCAGAGATTTGAGCTGTTCCTGGATGGGTCTGGCCTCTTCAGGAGAGAGGAGCGTGAAACGCGCCTTCTCCGCCGGGAAGCCTTTTTTCTCAATCGACCAGGAATATCCCACTCCTGGTTTTAAGCGGGGCGCCGATGAGGGATATTTAATCTGTGTGAGGGCGATATTCTCTGCCGTCCAGACCACCCCCTCAGGACCGTAAACCCGTAGCGTGCCAGGCTGCATCTCCATGCCCATCCATTTGAAGGTCGGCGACTCCGCTATCAGTTTGGTTTCGCGTGGCGCTATCAACGTCGGAGGGTGCTTGCCTCCCCGGACTGCCAAAGGAATATAAGTGGGAGGTTTTTTCTTCCCTAGAAGAAGACTTGCCACTTGTTTCATCCCGGCGCTGGCTTGGCCCGCCTTTGCCTCGGGCGGCTTAATTTCAAAAGGCGAGTTTTTTTCGTCGATGGTCACTGTTTTCATCCCTTCGGTAAAGAGAATCACCAGGGAGGCATCCTTAGAAACCACAACTTGGGTCCCCGCGTAGAGAGACTGAAGCGGCGCGGGTTTTTCCGGCGCTTTCTTCCCTGGGAGCCTGATCTGGACATCGCCGCGGTTGAGCTTTAGTTCCGTGATGACCGCCACAGCTTCCTGCGATTGAGCCCATAGCACGGGCGGCATAGGAGCAAGAAACAGTATGGTAAGGGACACCATCCGAGCCAAATATCTTTTCATGAGAATAACCCTCCCTGGCTTGTGTTAATGTAGTAAAGCTGCGGAAATTATCAAGGAAGCTGAGTCACACTCTTGATGTGACGCCGGTCACATAAAGCCACTCTCATTCAGGGGACCGGTTCAGGTCCCAGGACCTCAAAGACCTCGACCGGTTTATCTCTTCCCTTGACCTTTACTTCGCCGCAGCGTCGCACGTTAAATTTTTCGTTTACAGCTTCCAGGGTCTCGCGCGTGATCAGGGTACCGGTAGAAAATTCTTTGTTCAGTCCCTCAACCCGCGAAGCCGTGTTCACCGTGTCCCCGGTAAAGGTGAACTTCTTTCTCCCCTCGGATCCTATAATCCCCGCTATAACCTCTCCTGTATGAATCCCCACACCTATCCGGATCGGCTGGTAGCCTCGATTCTTCCATTCCTCATTGAGACGTGCGAGCCCCTCCTGGACCTCCAGGGCGGTCTCGACCGCGTCCATGGCATGGTCTGGATTATTCTTGGTCGCGCCGAAGACCGCCATTACGGCGTCCCCTATGAAGTCGTTGATCATGCCGTGATGCCGCGAGATCACCTGCGTCATCATAGCAAAAAGCTCGTTTAGAATGCCAACCACCTTTTCCGGCGGCGAGCCTTCGCAGAGGGTCGTATAGTCCCTGATATCGGTGAAAAAAACGCTGACCACTCTCTTTTGGCCGCTAAGACTCTCCTCCTGCTGCACGATCTGATCCGCGACCTCGCGGTCGACGTACTGTCCCAGGGACTTGCGGATATGCTTCCTCTCTAGGAGATCGCCCACGAGGCCGCCGAGCCGGATGGCCAAAAGGGGTGTCACGAAATCCACCCAGATTCCCAGGCGGGCGAAGGCGAGGTAGCTGAGCGGGATCAAAAGGAGCGGAATCGCGATAAAGCCAAGGATGGTTACCATGACCGGCCTAAAAAGGGAGAGAAGGACGCTGATAACGAGGGCGAACAGCAGCGATAGTGATAGGGCCACCCATCTTTGGGCCCCCAGGATCTGTGACCGGGAGAGAATTGTGTGGATGATATTGGCGTGGATCTCGACGCCGCTCATCAACCCTTGAGGCGTAGGAAAAAAATCTCGGCTTTCGCCAAAAGTTGCTCCGATCAGGACAATCTTTCCGCGAAAAGGATTGTCGGCTGCGAGGGAGAGATTCTGTTTTGACAAGGAAGCTACGGGGTCGCTGGGAATGGCCATGAAACTTCCTTGGGCGCCGGCGAAATTGATCTTCCAGATATCGTCGAAGCGGAAAGAAAGGGGAGTCACCTGCGGCAGAAGGCGTCCCTGGAATTTATCCCACTCGGGAAGGAGCAGGACTATCTCTTCCTCTTGATTGAGCGCCTCTTCCAGGCGGGCAGAGTCATATCCCGCGTAGCGAGCCAAAACAGCAAGGGCCAAAGAAGGAAGCACCTTGCCGTCCGCGCCCCTTACGGCGAGCGGCATCTGGCGTACGAAGCCGTCCGGATCTATCGGGGCATTTGCAAAACCGGCCACCGGGTTAAGTTTCGGACTGAAAAAGGAGGTGCGGGAGTAAAGGACCTTGCCGTCATCCTCTTTTTCCGGGCGAATCACATAAACCGGCACGACCTTGGTTACCCCGTTCTCCGAGGCCGCCTGAATAGCTTTTAACAGAAGCTCGTCTTCGCGCGGGTTGGTTTTCACCTTGATCTCGATATCCATGGCAATGACCTTGGCCCCGCTCTTGGCCAGGACCTCGATGATGCTTGCCAGGTAAGAGCGTGGCAGGGGTTGTTTTTCCTCTAGATTGCGGAAGGCCCGATCGTCAATATGGACTAGAACAATTTCAGGAGACTTGATCTGTCCGCGCGCCCAGAGGAGAAGATCCAGCGCCTTGGCCTCAAAGCCCTCAAAGTAGCCCATGGTGGAAGCCAGAGAGGTGAGCAGGCTGACAGAGAGGGCGAGAACGAGGGACTTGAAAAAGCGTCTCTTTCTTCTTTTGAGAACCTCAATGATCCTCATTTTTTCAGTGAACCCTTCTACACCGGCCATTCTTCCAGCCGGTACGCCTGATCCCAGAACAGAAACTCGTAGCGGCTGCTCAAGAGAAATTGGGAGCGCATGACCCTTTTCTCGTCACCTTTGGCGTTCGCCCCTAACTGATCCAGCAAATGGATCTGTTCTCGCACAGGCTTCCAAAACTCTTCCGATGCGTAGGTCTCAATCCACTCACGGTAGATCTTAGGGCTCTTGGGGCGATTCTTGTAGAGCCTCTTCCCCACCTCTCCGTAGATCCAATAGCAGGGGAGAACCGCCGCGACGATCTCTCCCAAACTCCCGCCGCGCGCTACCGCCTGCAGATGTCTGGTATAGGCTTCGGTAATAGGTCCTTTGGGCGCATTGTCGAGCTGCTTCTGGGAAAAACCCAGACTCCTGCCAAAGGTAGCATGAAAACTCCTCTCGACCTCGACGGCGATGAGCGCATGGCGGGTAAAAATTTCCAGGGTTTTAAGATCAGGCGACTTGGCTCCGCCTAAACAGAGAACCTGAGCGAAGTCGAGAAGGTAGAGGTAGTCCTGGAGGATGAAGTAGGTGAAGCGGTCCATGGGCAGAGTGCCGGCATGGAGCTCATTCAAAAAAGGGTGGCTGTAAATCGCCCGCCAGATGGAATCCGCCTGGTGTTTTAGCTGCTCACTGAACGGCCCTGCCACTTTACGTTGCCTGCTTCGTCCTTTTCGCTTGCGGAGCGAAATAGGCTATTAAATTACGACCCTTCTTGCAGTTTGCACAAATTCTTTCTATAACATAGCCGCGATATCTTGTCACCCTACACGGCGGCACAGGGAGAGTTGCAGCACGAGAGAGAAAGGGAGAGCGATGAAGAAAAAGATCCGCATACGTCTCAACGGGAAGAAGGTCGAAGTGGAAATACCCACCAACCGTCTTTTGATCGATTGCTTGCGTTACGATCTAGGACTGACCGGCACCAAGGAGGGATGCAGTGTCGGCGTCTGTGGCGCCTGCACCGTGTTGATGGATGGAGAGATGATCAGTTCCTGCCTTGCGCTGGCGGTATTCGCCGACGGCCACGAGATCACGACCGTCGAGGGACTGGCAAAGAACGGAGAGCTTCACCCCGTACAGAAGAGCTTCATCCAAAACGGCGGTTTTCAGTGCGGGATCTGCACCCCTGGCCAAGTCGTGGCGGCCAAAGCCCTGCTGGATGAGATTCCCAAGCCCAGCGAGGAACAGATTAAGGAATGGATGATGGGCAACCTCTGCCGCTGCACCGGTTACTACAAAATTATTGAATCGGTCCAGAAAGCGCACCAATTCGCCAAATAAGGATAAACTCATGATACCCTTTGAATACCGCACCCCTAAGAGCCTCAAAGAAGTTCACCAAGAGCTAAGAGAATTCGGCGCCGACGCCAAACTGATCGCCGGCGGTACGGCGCTCGTGATCATGATGAAGCAGCGCCTCGTGCGGCCATCTTCCCTGATCAGTTTACGCATGGTGCGCGGCCTGAACGGAATCGCCGAGAAGGATGGCGCGCTACGTATCGGCGGTCTGGCGACTCACCGCGAAGTGGAGACCTCTACTCTAGTGCGTCGGCGAGTGCCGCTCCTGGCTGAGACTTACCGGCACGTCGCCACGATTCGGGTGCGCAATATGGCAACGGTGGGTGGAGGACTGGCGCATGCCGATCCCAACCAGGACCCGCCTCCTACCTTGATGGTCTTGGGAGCGACCCTGAAGGCGAGTTCGGCCGACGGGAGCCGGGTCATTCCGCTGGAGGAATTTTTCACCGACTACTACGAGACCGTGCTGAAGCCCGATGAGATCATCACCGAGGTCTCGGTCCCTCGATTACCGGCGAACAGCGGTGGCGCCTTTGTCAAATTTCTCCCGCGGACTGCCGATGACTATGCTACGGTTTCTGCCGCGGCTGTGGTCACTTTGGACCGGGCCAGGAAGATTTTTACCGACGTCTGCATTGCCTTGGGAAGCGTTGGGACAACACCTATTCGCGCGCGCGAGGCCGAGGCGGTTTTGCGGGGACAACCGGTCAAGCGCGAGGCGCTGCGCGAAGCCGCGGAAAAGGTCAGGCAGGCTGTCGATCCCGTAAGCGATTTCCGCGGCTCGGCCGCCTATAAGAAAGAGATGGCCGTAGTTTTTGTCCGCCGCGCCCTGGAAATGGCCCTAGACAACCTACCCAAGAAAAGCAAGGCAAGGCGGAGTCCAAAGGCGTCAAGAAGGAGGAACAAGTGAAGTTCAATCAACGGGCGGTGATCCCCATGGCGCGCGAGCCTCTGTGGGACTTTTTAATGGACGTACCCAAAGTGGCCCGCTCGCTTCCCGGAGTGGAAACGGTCAGCCAGATCGACGACACCACCTACCAGGGGACTCTGAAAGTGCGCGTGGGTCCTATCTCTCTCAACCTGCAGGGAAAGATTATTATGGAGCAGCGCGACCGGGGAAGCTGGCGGGCAGCGCTGAGGGCGGAGGCGAGCGACCGGATGGTCGCCGGGGCGGTCAAGGGCAAAACCACCATGGAACTTAAGGAGATTGGCCCCAAAGAGACCGAACTTTTAGTCGAGACCGATGTTAACATCCTCGGCAAGATCGGTGAGTTTGGCCAGCCGATCATCCGGAAAAAAGCCGATCAGATGCTTCAGGAGTTTGTCGAGAACATCAAGAAGCAGTTAGCCGGCCATTAGGAGGACATCAGCGACCGTTGGGGATTACGCTAGCGGTGGTTCCAACGGGGTTTTCTTTTCTCTAAAAAAGCCTGCACGCCCTCTTCTACGTCCTCGGTTGCCAGGAGTTCCTTGAGATAGAGCTCTTCGGATCTGGCGAGGTCCGCGGGAAAATCTTTTAGCGCTCTCTCTCTTAATCCCTTAAGGGCGATGCGCCGCACAGCCCGAATGAGAAGAAAATGTACCGGGAGTCTTTTCTGCACCCCAGTTGAGATCGGGGACCTGTCGCCTTTTCAGCTCCTGGAGAGCCGCCCTTACCTCTTCGACAGTTTCACCCGAGAGGCCGTTGTCGATGATCCTCTCAACCTGACTGCGTTGGGAGTCGAACTGAAGGGCCGGGTCGATGTGGGGATCGTAAGCGTATTTTTTCTTTCCGGTTTCCTTATCCGTCTCAGGCGTTACAAGCCCAACTGGAGGATTGTTAACCCGCTTTTTGCCTTTGTGATCGTACTGGTCAATAGGTTTCTTCTTCGACTTCGTCGCCTTCGTCATTCGAGGGTCTCCCTTCCATCCGCTGTCTGCCACAGAAACCGGGCTGGCTTGCTGGAATTTACCCCGCTTGGAGCGCGTCTGTAAAGCCAAAACTTGGGATAACGCTTGGGGGTGTATGCATCCCAAATTAAGGCGGACTAAAGGGACTGATCCTTCCTGCCCTCCAGAGAGGGAGGGGGGCTGTCCCAAAGGAAGGGAGGCACAGTGATGACCGGAAAGGTGAGTATAGGGGGGCCGATAGGTGAAAACTTTTAAATCGGGGGCTCCCCCCGGGAGGAATTAGACTTTGTTCTACCGGGAGCGGACCTACGTCGGACTGAAAATGAAGTGCTGGTTATTAGGTCGAAGAATCAGGTTTTTGATTTGTCGGGAAGGGATCGCCACTCGTATACACTAGCTCTTGCCCAACCCGGCATATATCACCGACGCGCAACAAATATTGCCCACTGACTGCGGTCTCGGGATATTCAAAGGGCGACGTGCGGTACAATCCCTCTTGTTCAAAACCTTGCGTCTGGAGCGAGAAAGGAATATTAGCGTTTTCCATTGGGCAACCCCGCAGATTTCTGTCTAAATTTTATGCCAGCAAGATCTATGCCATTTGGGCGGCTGCTGGAATCGTCAACGACCGCCACCGCGATTCCCGAATCGTGGCGGCAATCTGTATTTCACCTCCGACCATACGAGCCGCAGTCAGAACACCCTCACTACGAAACTCGGATGCAGCCCGTGGACTTTCAATAACCGCATTGACCAGGCTGTAAGGTACTTCTATAGCCGGACGAGCCAAAGATTGCAACGCATCCTGTGCCACTTGGGTCCAGAGCTGTTGCACCAACGGTGGCGGCGCATTTGGCGGTAGAATGAGAGGGGCTTTAGGCGCTAGAGCGTTACTACCCCCGTTGGCTAAAAAGTGCTGTAGTGGATTAAAAGGAGTGCGAAGGTCCAGGTAATTTTCTAGGCCCAAATATGCTTGCCAGATCAGATTCTCCAGATTGGGATCGTCAGCCGCAACTTTGAGTTGGAGTTCGCGAGCCCGAGATCTCGATACAGCATCACCGTGTGAGAAAAAGCTCTTGTTCAGCCCCTCGGCTATGGTTTTCGCGCGAGCCCTTTCTTCGGCTCCCGTCATATGCATTTGTAGCAGTCTTTCGCCCACGTCCGTTGAGAGTTCACTTGCACGTTTCGCGCCGCCAACACTCACTGGGTCCACAGCCGAGAAAAGTTTATCGATAACAGTTGAGATATACGCCTGTTCTGTTATGCCGATCTCATCAGAGACAAATCTGAGAAACGCCCCAACATCCTCAAACGAAAATTGCCGCGCATTCCCATCTGGAAGGCGAATCGAAATTTGAGGATCAATTGGTCCAAGCGAGGCAAGCGGATGCATTATGATTTCGTCAGCACCGAGCGCAAATATGGTTGCCGCGCTGAATGCCATAAAGGGGACAACAACGGCCACGGATTTGAACTTCTCGCGGAGCATCGACATGAGCTTCCAAGCTGCAAGCGCATCCCCGCCGGCGCTGTGAATCAAGATATCAACACCCCTGTTGTCGCGTATCAGCTCAATCTGATCTATGCATTCCCGAACAGCGTCACCCGCCATCTTCGCTCCGACTCCCTGTCGAGTACTGGTCGCATAAGCAATGAGCGGACGCTGACGCACTCCCTCAATCGCCTGATATCTCTTAATTCGTTCGGTCAACTCCAAAGCAAACCCTCCGCCATTCAAACCAGTCTTGCCTATATCAGGCTTGCTGGGCCCATTCAAGCCACTCCCGGAGAGCCGGGCAAAGACCAAATCATTCCCGAACGACGTGCCGATCCAACCCCCTTTATTTGTGTGTGGGGGCAGATTACCACTAAACCTCTCCCTTTTTCAAAGATTGTTGAGATACGAGGCTGCTCAGGGCCAGGCGGAGTTTCGTGACCTCTTCGGAATTTCCGGGGTGCGGCGCTTTTACGAGCTTCCAGCAGAGCCGAAGGTAGCCGTCAGGCTCGCGCCAATTAACCTGGTTGGCCAGGCTGTCGAGCATACGGAGTTGCTCTTCTTTCACCGGCCAAAAACCAAGACTTTTCTCGGACCTTTTAGGGGGAATTTAAAGGGGTCTACCATCGGGAGTCTTTTCACGCAACCCACAGCATGGCCTCGGAGAAATGTCTATCTCCCCGCGGCCACAAAAGCAGAGGCCACTGATTTGATCACCAGACAATATTCGGCAACGCGGATGCCAGGCCTGTCTGCGTGCCCCGGTCAGGGGTTTGGGGCTCAGACCTTTCACTATATACAATCTTCTTGTGGAAATGTCAGATCTTTTGTCGGCTGCCTTCGCTTCTCGTAATGTGAACTTATGGCGCCGCCGGAGCCAAGGAAGCGGAAGATTGGCTTTATCGTCAAAGAGCAGGCTGCAAAATACGGAAGGCCAGAAATCAGTCCGAGGCATTAAAAACTTCGACTAGCAGAGGAAAAGGTGAGGTCAAGAAGGATTGTTGAGATTGTCGTGTCTCACCCTAAGGATCCTTCCCCCGGAAAAAACGGACACTGAGTTCAGATTTCACTGTTCAGCCATTTTGTGGTATATATATTTTGATGCAGACACCTAGCCCGGTTTATGCATCGCTCCAGGAAGGATATCGACAGGGTGTCGTTTGAAAAACCGGAGTAAAAATGCGCCTAAGTTCTGAACTGACTTATATTTTCTTTTGTCCCAGTCGGAACTACTATGAATAAACGGGGGTAGAGGGGGTAGCCTTTATGGCAGGACCACGATTCGGAGGGGCGGCAGGGTCTTGGGCCAATTTAGCTCCAACCCAGGCTCCGTCGCGTGGTTATAGAGTCGTCTCAGGCTCTGTCTGGTGGAGACTGATTTTTTGGCCCTGGCGGCAATACCTAGTGTGGTGTCTCAATAACGGCTTTACAATAATTAACCTTCTCCAAGATCTCCTCAACTTTCTTGGTCCATACAAAAGGTTTAGCGTTCTGATTGTTTAAGCGAATGAAATCTTGGATAGCGGCA
>Ga0209212_1002117_pt1 | contig 29420 bp, 26 predicted proteins | sample RifGroC2_FD_183996 | JGI IMG/M metagenome (GOLD analysis project Ga0209212, IMG submission 183996) | Groundwater microbial communities from Rifle, Colorado, USA - Groundwater C2 (SPAdes) (version 2) | ecosystem: Environmental > Aquatic > Deep subsurface > Groundwater | place: Rifle, Colorado... | reverse complement strand
AAAACCATTGACAGCGGCCGGCAAAATGCGGTACAAAGACCACTCGATTTAAGCGGGAATAACTCAGTGGTAGAGTGTCAGCTTCCCAAGCTGAAGGTCGCGGGTTCGAATCCCGTTTCCCGCTCCATAAAAACAACAGGTTAGCCGATTCGGGCTAGCCTTTTTTTGTCTCTGGAACTTCGTGTAACCTCTGGTGTAACCTCTGGTCTGTTTGCTGCGAGGTCATTTCATACGCGCTCAAGACATTTCACGCATCGGGTCGGGTTGATCGCTGTTCAGTACTCGTCGGGGAACAGCACCGTCGTGCATGAACGGTCCCACTCGGTGATTATCCATATTTTGGGCAGCCCCTCCTTCTGGTAGACCGATAGCAACCGGTCCCCCTCCTTCAGGGCCAAATCGTTCGCTACTCGGTCTTCGTCGCACACATCCCCCCAATCTCCGGCTAGGTGCCGTCGGAGCGATAGGTGCACGTGCTTGGCAAACTCCTCGCTGTCAGCTACCAAGTCATTGACGCCTCTGGTCATTACCAACTGTCCTGGGTTGAACTTCATCTTGACCTCCCTTGTTAGTGAGTGCAGGGCTTCTGCTCTCGTCTCGAACCTTGAAATGAAAACGCCCCAACTCGCTGTTGTAGCGAACTGGGGCAGTTCTCGTAGTATCTGTTTAGTAACAGGAATCAGGGTGTTACATCGGGATATCGGCAGAACGGTTTAGCCAGTTCAAGAAAACTTCCTAACTTCTCTTGGGTGGAGAGGTCGTGCCGGCAGTAGTCCAGGATATGAAACTTGTCATCCAGTGTGCGAATCTGCCTCTTCGTCCGGATGCGCCTGATCTCGTCGAAGTAGCTGACATTAATGCTTTTCCTGAAGGTGAACGGTCCTTCGGTTACATTACAGGGAGCATACCCGAAATAGTCCCTTTTGTTCATTTCCTTCGGGAATGCGTCCAGGGTCAGAGAAGACAAGTCGCCCTTGTTTCTCAGCGACCGGAATACCTGGTCCCGGGGAGAGACTCCCGTGGGTATGCTGTCGGCGTCAAAGTAGTCGTCGTGGAGGTAGAGTTCGTGGAAACCGGGCTTGATGGCGATAAGTTCGGCGTACACCTTCGTTACTGGCCTGGGAGCGATGACCTTCAGCAAACTCAGGATTGCTTTCAGTTCTCCCTGCTCCTTTTGCCAGTTCAGCTCCCTGGCCTCGACGGTGAAACCAGCTCCTTGCCAAAAGTCATTATTGGCTTTCCTCATCAGCGGGTTTCCCTGGTAGACGTTTAATCCCGCCAGGGCCTGGAAAGCCTTGTTGAATGTATAGTGGAGGCACGCTTCTGGATTGCTGATCTTCGACAGATGTACAGCCTGCAGATATTTGTATCTTAGGCTGTTAAATATACGTTCTATTTCCATTTCTGGAGTGACCAGATAATGTAAAACCGACTGGTCGTCTGAATCAAGGTGAATATCAAAAAGGTTACCTAATTGAGTCGAATGTATGTTGTGGGTGAAAGGGTTAACTTCTCTGGCTAAGATACCATCGTCATTGAATGTAACAACTACATGTGCGAGGTTGTTTTGAAGCTTTAACAATCCATCGCGATTTTTGTTGGCCATCACGAACGTTTTACCGATGAGTTTCGGGTCGATAACTTAAACCTCCTTCTGTCTTTGCCGAACTCAGTTCTTTATCAGAGCCGGGAATGATTGTGGTTGCCAAAGTGATTGAAATGAATGGGAATTATTGCTGGTGATCGTAGCTTCTTGCTGCAAGCTTCTCGTACCACTGTAGCACAAAAATGCCCTAAAATCAACTACTTACATTGTTTGTCGCCAAAAAACGATTCCGAGCCATCGTAGGCGACAGGTTACTCTGTTCACCGGAAAACGACTGGCGCATCTACCTGAGCCGTCATATCCGGCGCCGCACCGGGTCCCCTTTCACTCTTTCCCTTGAGTATCATCTCTTTAGCTACCTCCATTGTGGGCAGACATTACATTGCACCCTAAAAAGTGCCCATCCGCTTGGAACTGCGGGCCTCCATAATTTATGTTGTGACGCTGTTCTCCCAAAACTCCCTTAGGCTGCGGGAACCCATAAGGCATTAGAATTAATACACGTTGACATCATTTACCAATAACTGTAAAGAATAGGGTCACGCTGAAACAGCACAACGTTGAAGAGCAAGGTAGCTGATTCTGGATTGTCAATTAAACGGCGTAAAGCCGTCATGGAAGGGAAAAACACTTAATGGATCAGGCGACTCACAGCAAGATCATATCTTTCATATGGGGTATCGCCGATGATGTACTCCGCGACCTTTTCAAGCGAGGGAAGTACCCAGACGTTATCCTGCCTATGTGCGTGCTCCGGCGCCTCGACGCCGTGCTGGAACCGACCAAGCAGGCCGTTCTGGATACGAAGCAGATGCTGGACGACGCGGGGATAACTGAGCAGCGGGCGGCCCTTTGCGATGCAGCCGCGCAAGCGTTCTACAACACGTCCAAGTTCACGCTACGGGATCTACGTTCCCGCAGCAGCCAGCAGCAGCTCCGCCAGGACTTTGAAAACTACCTGGACGGTTTCTCCAAGAACGTCCAGGATATCCTCGAAAACTTCAAGTTCCGCAACCAGATCACCACTCTTTCCAAGGCCGACGCAATCGGTACCTTGATTGAAAAGTTTCTCGACACGGACATCAACCTCAGCCCCAATCCGGTGCTGAACAGCGACGGGTCCGTGCGGCTCCCAGCCATGGATAACCACTCCATGGGCACCGTGTTCGAGGAGTTGGTCCGTAAGTTCAACGAGGATAACAACGAGGAGGCCGGGGAGCACTGGACCCCTCGTGACGCCGTTAAGCTCATGGCGAATCTCATCTTCCTTCCCGTTGCCGACAAGGTTAAGTCCGGCTCCTATCAGCTGTACGACGGTGCCTGCGGTACCGGTGGGATGTTAACCCTGGCGGAAGAGACCTTGCTTAATCTAACCCAGGCTGACGGGAAGCAGGTAAAGACCTACCTATTCGGGCAGGAGATTAATCCCGAGACCTACGCCATATGCAAGGCCGACATGTTGATGAAGGGGGAGGGAGAGAACGCCGACCATATCGTCGGCGGTGCTGAGTGGTCCACCTTGGCCAATGATGCCTTCCCGGCCATGGAGTTCGACTTCATGCTGTCGAATCCACCCTACGGCAAGAGCTGGAAGAAGGATTTGGAAGCCATGGGGGGCAAGGACGGTATCCGCGACTCCCGCTTCAAGATCACCCATGCCGATGAGGCGGATTACTCACTGGTCACCCGTTCGAGCGACGGCCAGATGATGTTCCTGGCCAACATGGTCGCCAAGATGAACCATAAGTCAAAGCTGGGGAGCCGCATCGCCGAGGTCCATAACGGCTCATCCCTCTTCACGGGCGACGCGGGCCAGGGGGAGAGCAACATCCGCCGCTGGATCATCGAGAACGACTGGCTGGAGGCTATCGTTGCCCTGCCGCTCAACCTGTTCTACAACACCGGCATAGCCACCTACATCTGGGTACTCTCTAACCGTAAGTCGGACCACCGTAAAGGCAAGGTGCAACTGATCGACGCCAGCAGCTGGTTCAAGCCTCTGCGCAAAAACCTGGGTAAGAAGAACTGCGAGCTGTCTGACGACGACATTCAGCGGATCTGTGACACCTACATGAGCTTTGCCGAATCGGGGCAGTCCAAGATTTTCCCGAACGCGGCCCTCGGCTACTGGAAGGTGACGGTGGAACGCCCTCTGCGCCTGAACAGCCAGCTCACCCTCCCCGCCATCGAGTCCCTGCGCTACGCCTCTGGAGACGAGGAGATCCGCACCCAGCTACACGACGAGTTCGGCGATGCCCTGTTCGACAAGTTCAGCAGCGTCGAGAAGGAACTGGCCAAGCGCCTGGCTGAATGGGGCGCGGGTGATGAGGACGGGGACGAAGATGATGCCCCGCGCAAGGGCCTGTCGGAGAAGAAAAAGAAAAAACTGCTGGACGCCGGGACCTGGGCCAGGGATGCAAAGCTAGTGGAGACTGCGACCATGCTACGGGGACGGCTCGGCGGTGACCTGTTCGAGGATCACAACCTATTCCGGTCGGCAGTGGATACCGCATTGAAACAACTCGGGCGGAAGCTTTCCGCTACTGAGTTGAAGCTTATCCTGAAAGCGGTCAGCTGGCGGGTTGAGACCGCACCGCCCGTCATCGCCAAGGTGCATAAACCGGGCAAGACCAAGCCGGCCCCCATGCATGGCCTATACTCCGTTATCATCGACGGCAAGGCAAACGTGGTGGAATACGAGCCGGACACGGACCTGCGCGACACCGAGCAAGTACCGCTGCTTGAGGAAGGAGGGATCGAAGCCTTCATTCGCCGCGAGGTACTCGCGTACACCCCGGACGCATGGCTCGACGAGGCTAAGACTAAGATTGGCTACGAGGTTAGCTTCACGCGGCACTTCTACAAGCCGCAGCCGCTACGGACCCTGGCAGAGATTCGCGCCGACATTCTGGCTGTTGAAAAGGAATCTGTAGGGTTGCTGGACAATCTGCTGAAGGGAGACAACTAGACCATGTCAACGCAACGCTACTCCGTTACACCGCACCCCATCGAAACACTTCTCACCTGGGTCAAGTCAGGGGAGATCGCTATACCCGAAATCCAACGTCCCTTCGTGTGGGATGCAACCCAAGTGCGCAACCTAATGGACTCCCTATACCAAGGATACCCGGTCGGCTATCTCATAGCCTGGCGTAACCCCACCGTAAAGCTCAAGGACGGCACCTCGTCATTTGGCAAGAGAATCCTGATCGATGGACAACAGCGGGTTACGGCCCTTATGGCCTCACTTCTCGGGCACGAGGTGCTCAACAAGGATTACGAGACTGTTCGGATCAAGATCGCGTTTCACCCTATAGAGGAGAAGTTCGAGGTCTCCAACCCGGCCATTCAGAAGGACGCCGCTTGGATCACAGATATTGCCGATCTATTCTCCCCCAACGCCAAGCTTTTGCAGATCACGCGAGACTACGCCGCTGGGAATACCGGCGTGGACGAAGATACCCTGTTCAGCACACTGGAACGGCTACGGAAGATCATCAACAACCACGTCGGCATCATCGACCTCGCTGAAGACCTGGATATCGAAACCGTCACCGAAATCTTCATTCGGGTCAACTCCGCCGGGAAGTCCCTCAGCCAGGCAGATTTCGCTATGTCAAAGATCGCCGCCAACGAAAGCTATGGTGGCAACGAACTCCGCAAGGCCATTGACTACTTCTGTCACCTAGCTGTAGCGCCTGAGTTCTTCTCCAAGATCAAGAACCATGATCACAAGTTTGCATCATCAGAGTACTTCTCAAAACTGAGCTGGTTAAAGGACGTCAACGACGACCTCTATGACCCGTCATACACCGACATGCTGCGCGTTGCCTTCACTTCAGAGTTCGGTCGGGGCAAGATGCAGGATTTAGTGGCCCTGCTCTCAGGCAGAAACTTTGAGACGAAGCAGTACGAAGCAGCCATTGCTGAGGAGTCATTCGCAACCCTCAAGCGCGGCGTCTTGAACTTCATGAACAAGACTCACTTCGACCGCATCACCATGATTCTGCGGTCGGCAGGTTTCATCACAAACAACCTGATCGGTGGTCAGAACGCCGTGAACTTTGCCTACATCCTATACCTCCGGGGGCGTGCCGACAACGTCCCAGCTGCCGACCTAGAACGGATGGTCCGCCGCTGGTATGTCATGTCCCTGCTGCGTGGGCGGTACTCCGGCAACCCGGAAACGTCCTTCGACTACGACATCCGCCAGATCAAGGCACAAGGGCTGGTTACCTATGCCGATGCAGTTATCCATGCCGAGCTCCCTGAGACCTTCTGGACCACCCTGCTGCCGCAACAGATGGACACCTCCTCATCAGCGAGCCCGTATTTTGCTGTGTTCCAGGCCGCCCAAGTGAAGTTAGGAGATCGGGGATTCCTCTCCCGCGACATAACCTGCCGTGATCTGCTACTCAACCGCTGCGACGTGCACCACGTCCACCCGCGCAACCACCTCAAGAAGCAAGGCTTACAGAAGGGTCGCTACAATCAGATCGCGAACTTCGTACTTGCCCAAAGTGAGATCAATATCGCCATCGGTGACAAGGCCCCTGAGATCTACTTTAAAGAACTGGCTGAGCAATGTTCTGGGGGCGCCAAAAAGTATGGGGGGATAACCGACCGGGCAGAGATAATCGACAACCTGAACATGAATTGCCTACCGGAATCCATGATCGACGGAACGATCTCATCGTTTGAAAGCTTCCTTGACCAACGGCGCAAACTGATGGCGCTTCGTATTAAGATGTACTTCGAGGGACTATAGCATGCATGATCTGAAACCATATCCTGAATACCGGGAGACAGGGCTACCATGGTTAACCCAAGTACCGGCGCATTGGAGTATGAGTCCAAATAGAGCAGTTATGCGAAGGCGAAAGGTCCTGGTCGGTGATCAACACAGCCAATACAGGTTACTATCCCTTACAAAGGAAGGCGTTATAGTCCGTGATGTCGCCAGTGGTAAGGGCAAGTTTTCCACTGATCTGGGGACGAGTCAGGAAGTTCGTAGCGGTGATCTCGTACTATGCTTATTCGATGTACCTGAGACACCACGTACCATTGGCTTATCTCGCTATGATGGGATGATCACCGGTGCGTACACTGTCATGGATTTCTTGATCCCAGATCACGCTCGATATTTGGAACTGTTCTACACCGCCATGGACGACAGAAAGCTTCTTAGTCCACTTTACTCTGGGCTCAGGAACACAATCCCACCCGCACGGTTCCTTGGCACTAAGTCGCCGCTCCCCCCCGCTGACGAGCAAGCTTCCATTGTTCGTTTCCTCGACCACATCAACCGGCGCATCGAAAGGACAATTCGAGGCAAGCGCAAAGTTATCGCGCTGCTGAACGAGCAGAAGCAGGTCATCATTCATCGTGCCGTAACTCACGGCAAACATTCAGAATGGAAGTCATGGCCTGTGCGGGCGGTTCTGCGACCGACGAAAAGATTTGGCTACCCAGATAAGACCTTGCTATCCCTCTTCCGTGACTTTGGCGTTATTCCGAAGGACTCACGACATAATAAAAACGCTGATGTGCAAGATCTCTCACTATGCCAGCTTGTTAAGCCTGGTGATGTTGTCATGAACAAAATGAAAGCATGGCAAGGTTCAATAGCCGTTAGCGAACTCGAAGGCATAGTCAGCCCTGACTATATGGTTTTAGAGTTTATCATAGATGATGTGGTTGATAGATATTTTCACTATTTATTACGATCACCTGAGATGGTTACTGAATATAGAAAGAATGCGTATGGCGTACGACCAGGACAATGGCGTTTAATGTATCCTGAATTTTGCCGACTTCACCTGAGTATCCCGCCGGTTCGGGAGCAAGAACGAATTGTGTCACAGATAGAGGATGAAACTCATAATATCGAAAGGACCATAGCCCATACCGAGACTGAGGTGAACTTACTGCGGGAGTACCGCACTCGCCTTGCCTCAGACGTGGTCACTGGCAAGCTGGATGTCCGAGAGGCAGCTGCAGGGCTACCGGCGGAGATCATCGAGGAACCGGAAGCCGATACCGAACCAGAGGAACTTGAAGATGACAATCCCGACGCATAGCCTTCTGGAAAAGCTTGAGAAGAAAGCTCAGAAAGGGAGTAAACCTCGCTGCCATCTTCTTACTAATGGATCACCAGAAGACGTTGCCAGGAAGCTGACCTCGCTGATCGATCCGTGGGGAGAGGTCCGCCCCGATCATAGCTGGATGCCCTGCGGATTCGACCAAATAGAGGAAGCTCAGCTTGGAAAGGCCCAGCACCTTTTGACCGACACCCAAAAGAAGGATCTGATGACCTGGTGGCTTGCCATCCCTTCACCGCGAGCCAATACGCCGAACTGGGATATCGCCAGCGAATGCCTTATCGGTGGCCGACCAGGGCTGCTCCTGCTCGAAGCCAAAGCTCACGACATGGAATTGCACAGGGAGCGGTCAAGGAAGCGGTTATCCCCATCGGCGTCCGACAACAGCGTGAAGAATCATAAGGGCATAGCGGCATGTATTGAAAGCGCCAATGTAGCGCTAACGCATGAGACCGGTCTGAAGTGGTCCTTGAGCCGCGACCACCACTACCAGATGTCCAACCGGTTCGCCTGGTCGTGGAAGTTGGCCGAGATCGGGGTGCCGGTCATCCTGGTCTACCTGGCCTTCCTCGATGCAGCAGAGATGGGCACCAACGGCCAAACCCCCCTGGCCAGCGATGACCAGTGGGCTCGGCTGGTCACCGGCCACAGCGAACCGCTATTCCCGAGTACGGTATGGAATCACAGCTGGACCCTCCATGGGCAACCTTTCATCCCCCTGATCAGGTCGGCAACGGTCCCCCTGAACAGCTGCTCCTGAGCGGCTGGCAGGCTCAGGAGGCAGTCATTAGTATTGATTTTTATTGCAAGTTAAGCGATAGTGCGGCAACCGCCGCAGAGGAAGGGACATGACTGTGCCCGCCCACCCAAAAATCTACCATATCGTCCATGTCGATCGGCTCCCCTCGATTCTTGATCAGGGTCGCCTTTGGTGTGACGCAGAGGTAGTGCGCAACACCGCACCGGGTACCACCATCGGCATGAACGGTATCAAGCAGCGACGGCTTACAGAGTTGACCCTGACCAGCCATCCCGGCCTTCACGTCGGTGATTGCGTTCCTTTTTATTTTTGTCCTCGTTCGATCATGCTATATCTCATATACCAGGCCAACCACCCTGACCTCGGTTATCGTGGTGGTCAAGGCCCCATCATTCACCTGGAAGCTGACCTGCACGAAACGGTCGCATGGGCGAATCAATGGGGGCTACGCTGGGCGTTCACCCTGTCGAATGCCGGAGCAAGGTACTTTGAGGACCGGTGCAATCTGGATCAACTGGATGAGATAAACTGGAACGCGGTGCAGGCCACTGACTGGAGGCAGGACAAAGACGGGAAACAAGCGGAGTTCCTGATCGAGCAACAGTTCCCATGGCATTTGGTTGAACGCATTGGCGTCCGAACCCAAGAGGTCCATGCTCAGGTCTGCCAAACCCTGGAGAACAGGGAGCACAGACCTCGTGTGGAACTCCAGCGGGAATGGTATTATTAGATAAGTGAGGCTGCGTATGATTGAGTACAAGAAGGGCAACATACTTGCCGAAGACGTTGAAGCAGTGGTGAACACCGTCAACTGCGTCGGGATCATGGGGCGGGGGATCGCGCTCCAGTTCAAGAACGCGTTCCCGGACAACTTCAAGGCCTATGCAGTCGCTTGCAAGCGAGCTGAGGTACAACCTGGCCGGATGTTCATCTACGCAACTGGTCGGCTGACCAACCCGCGCTACATCGTCAACTTTCCCACCAAACGCCACTGGAAGGGCAAGAGCCGGATGGAAGACATCGACGCAGGGCTCTCCGCGCTGGCAGAGGAACTCCGTACCCGCAAGATCCGCTCGATCGCAATTCCGCCGCTGGGAAGTGGTCTCGGAGGGTTGGATTGGTCGAAGGTACGCCCTCGGATCGAGGCAGCCCTGCAAGGGATCGACGATCTGCGAGTGATTGTATTCGAGCCCAGTGATGCGAATGCTGACGAGCGGGCCAACAGCTCCAGCGAAGCGCCGAAGATGTCTGCCGGTCGCGCAGCTTTGGTCGGCCTGATGGACCGCTACCTTGCCGGTTTGCTGGACCCCTTCATATCCCTGCTGGAGGTGCATAAGTTGATGTACTTCCTGCAGGCTGCCCATGAGCCTTTGAAGTTGAAGTACACCAAGGCTCCCTACGGCCCCTACGCTGAAAACCTGCGCCATGTCCTGAAGGCAGTCGAGGGGCATTTGGTAGCAGGATATGCCGATGGCGGCGATGCTCCCGACAAGCAGTTGGAGTTGGTGCCGGGCGCACTTGATGATGCTCGGACCTTTCTCCAGGACAAAACAGAGACGGTCTCCCGGATGAACAAGGTGTTCGAGTTGGTGGACGGCTTCGAGACCCCGTTTGGCCTAGAGCTGTTGTCAACGGTCCATTGGGTCGTTACCCATGAGCATGCCGCCTCCCTGGATGATGTCGTCACGAAAACCTATGCCTGGAATGATCGGAAGCGCCAGTTCTCCCGGCGGCAGCTTGCTCTTGCCTCGGAAGTCCTGAGCCGTAATGGATGGATTCACCTCAAATCACCCTCTGCTGCGGCATGACGACCGATACCAGCGAGCGGGGGCTTGAGGATCTGATCTGCATTGCCATGACCGGCAGCGCAACCACAACCGGCCAGCCGGTCAAAGGGGTTCAGTTCCCGTCCGCCACCTTCGGTGGAACCGGCTGGCTGCTGGGGAACTCCCTGAACTACGACCGCGAGTACTGCGTTGATGTTCAGCAATTAACTGACTTCCTCACCGAGACCCAGCCTGTGATCGCCGAGGCACTGGAGCTGGAGAAGGATACCCCGGTGCGCCGACGGTTCCTGGCTCGATTGGAGGCCGAATGTGGCAAGCGGGGAGTGATCGACCTCCTCCGCAACGGGCTCAAGCACGAGAAGTACTCCATAGACCTCTTCTACGGCACTCCCTCCCCTGGCAACAACGAAGCCGGAAAACTGCACGCCGCCAACAAGTTCAGCCTGACCCGCCAGCTACGCTACAGCCGCGACGAATCCCGCCGAGCACTGGACCTGGGCTTATTCATCAACGGCCTACCCATCGCGACCTTCGAGCTGAAAAACAGCCTGACTAAGCAGACGGTGGCGGATGCCATCCAGCAGTACTGTCGTGATCGGGACCCTCGGGAACGCTTGTTCCACTTTGGCCGCTGCATCGTGCATTTCGCCGTGGATGACAGCGAGGTGCGGATGTGCACCGATTTGAAAGGGAAAGATTCATGGTTTCTCCCCTTCAACCTTGGGTGGAACGACGGTGCGGGCAACCCGCCCAATCCAGGCGGCCTCAAGACCGACTACCTTTGGAAGGAGATTCTGACCCCCAAGGGGATCACCGATATCATCGAGAACTACGCACAGATCGTGGTAGAAGTGAACCGCAAAACCCGCAAGAAGACCAGAAAGCAGGTCTTTCCCCGCTACCACCAGTTGGACGTGGTGAGGCGCTTGCTCAAGCATGTGCTACAGCACAGGGTGGGACAACGGTACCTGGTCCAGCATTCTGCCGGTAGCGGCAAGTCCAATTCCATCGCGTGGCTGGCCCATCAACTGGCAGGACTGCGCCTGGCAGGTAAGGACCTGTTCGACTCGGTCATCGTGATAACCGACCGGCGCATCCTCGACGACCAGATAAAGAACACCATCAAGGGCTTCATGCAGGTTGCCTCTACTGTGGGACACGCCGAGCACTCCGGTGATCTTCGGAAATTCATTGAGGACGGCAAGAAGATCATTATCAGTACCGTGCAAAAGTTCCCGTTTATCCTTGACGAGATCGGCGACGAGCACCGGGGACGGACCTTCGCAATCATCATCGACGAGGCCCATTCCAGCCAAGGCGGCAAAACTGCTGGGGCGCTAAATGCCGCGCTGACGGACCCGGAGGATGAGATAAACGATGCCCTGGAGAAGCGGATGGCGGCCCGCAAGATGCTGACCAATGCCAGCTACTTCGCCTTCACGGCCACCCCGAAGAACAAGACCCTCAACCTGTTCGGCATCGAGTGCCCAGGTGAGGATGGTAAGGTCAAGCGTCGGCCGTTTGACAGCTACACCATGAAACAGGCCATTCAGGAAAGGTTTATCCTGGACGTACTCAAGAGCTACACCCCCGTCAACAGCTACTATAAGCTGGTCAAGAAAGTAAAGGACGATCCCGAATTTGACAAGAACCGAGCGCAGAAGAAGCTACGCCGCTACGTCGAAAGCCATGACCATGCCATCCGTTTGAAAGCCGAAATTATGGTGGATCACTTCCATGAGCAGGTCATCGCCAAGAACAAGATCGGTGGGCAGGCACGGGCGATGCTGGTCTGCAGCGGAGTTGAGCGTGCTATTCAATACTTCTACGCTTTCATGGAATACCTGCAGGAGCGGAAGAGCCCCTATCAAGCGATCGTGGCTTTCGCGGGGGATCATGAGTATCGGGGTAAGATCGTTAACGAGGCGACCATCAACGGTTTCCCCGGTGGCGACATAGCTGACATGATACAGGAGGACCCGTACCGATTCCTGATCTGCGCCGACAAGTTCCAGACCGGCTACGACGAACCGCTTCTGCACACCATGTACGTGGACAAGGTCCTTTCCGGCATCAAGGCCGTTCAGACCCTCTCCCGCCTCAACCGCGCTCACCCCAAGAAGCATGACGTGTTCGTTCTGGACTTCACCAACGATGCGGATACGATCCAGGCTGCCTTCGCCGACTACTACCGAACCACGATCTTGAGCGAGGAAGCCGACCCGAACAAGCTCCATGACCTGAAGGGAGCCCTGGACGCCCACCAGGTCTACACCACTTACCAGGTGGAGGAGTTTGTTGCTCGATACTTGGCAGGGGCGCAGCGGGACACCCTGGACCCGCTGCTGGATGGCTGCGTCGCCGTGTACCTGGCGGAACTTGACGAAGACGGACAGGTAGACTTCAAAGGCAAGGGAAAAGCCTTCGTTCGCACCTACGACTTCCTGGCCTCAATCCTGGACTACGACAACGCAGACTGGGAGAAGCTGTCCATCTTCTTGAACTTTCTTATTCCGAAGCTGCCGGCCCCCCAAGAAGAGGACCTATCCAAGGGTATCCTTGAGGCGGTTGACATGGACAGCTACCGCACCGAGAAGCAGGCCACGATGAAAATCATCCTGGCCGATGAAGACGCAGAGATCGACCCGATCCTGATCGGCGGCGGTGGTCGGAAGCCGGAACCAGAACTCGACCGGCTCAGTAACATACTCAAATCGTTCAATGAGCAGTTCGGTACCCTATTTACCGACGTTGACCGCGTTGCCAAGCGCATCCAGGAAGACATAGCTCCCAAGGTGGCTGCCGACCAAGCCTACCAGAACGCTAAGCAGAACACCCCCAACACTGCCAGGCTGGAGCACGATAAGGCGCTTGCTCGGGTCATGCTTTCACTCCTGAAAGACGATACCGAGGCATACAAGCAGTTCGTAGAAAACGAGTCATTTAAGCGCTACCTTTCCGACATGGTGTTCAATATGACTATGAATGCAATGCCGACCCAAACCACGAACCCACCGTAACAAGTGCAACGGCATGAGGTAGGTCTATGACAAACCAAGCATACAAAGTCCAAGTCCAGTCGGACTATCTTAGTAAGATTACTAGGGCGCAACCGGTTCTCGCGCTGACAGAGTTGATCTGGAACAGCCTTGATGCCGATGCCCACTCAGTAGATGTAACCTTTGAATATAACGAGCTTGATACGCTTTCAACCATCATCGTTCGAGATGATGGTCACGGTATACCGCACGCCGAGGCCCCTGAATTGTTCCAGAATCTCGGTGGCTCGTGGAAACGACACGGAGGCACCACCAAGGCCGAAGGTCGCTTCCTGCACGGTCAGGAAGGACGCGGAAGATTCAAGTCGTTATCGCTCGGACGTGCGGCGGAGTGGGATGTTACCTATGCCAAAGGGAAGGAACTCTGGACCTACAAGATCCAGGTCAGCGCGGAGAATATCCAGGAAGTTGTGATCTCGGATGAAGCCCCGGCACCAGCGGGACAGCGCCGAGGCGTCATCCTTAACATCGTTGACCCTTACAGGGACTATAAGATTCTGGCGAGTGATGACGGCATTCAAGAGCTGAATGAAACGTTTGCAACGTATCTCGCCAACTACTCGGGCATTGCTATCATCGTGGGGACTGCCAGGCTTGATCCATCAAGCGTGATCGCAGCAGAGCACCCAGTCAACCTTCCGGACATTGTGGAGGATGGCAAACCATACCCGGTCAGACTCACCATTATCGAATGGAAGACAAGCACCAGCCGGTCCCTGTACCTCTGTAACGAGCGGAGGTTGCCACTCATCCGAATTGCCAGAAGGTTCCATGTCGGGAACGTCCCATTCTCGGCTTATCTGGCGTCACCGTTTATCACGAAGTACCAGAAGGAAAATACTCTCGAATTTTGCGAGGCCAGCCCCCTTGTCACGAAGGCGCTTGATGAGGCTGCGCAATCGATCAAGGATTACTTCCGCGAACGGGCGGCCCAAGAGGCGAAGAGTCTGGTCGAGGTATGGAAGGAAGAAAAGGTCTACCCGTACACCGGAGAGGCAGCAAACCAGGTGGAAGTGGTAGGGCGTCAGGTGTTCGATATCGTGGCGGTTAAGGTGGCTCATTACATGCCGGACTTTGACTCTACCCCTCCGAAAAGCAAGGCGCTTCATCTGCGACTGCTTCGCCAGTCCATCGAGAAAAGCCCCGAGGACTTGCAGTTTATCCTGGAAGAAGTCCTGAATCTGCCGAAGCGAAAGCAGGCAGAGCTTGCTGAACTCCTGCGGAATGTCTCCCTTTCAGCCATAATAAGTTCTGCCAAGGTCGTCACGGATCGTTTGAGGTTTCTCGACGGCCTTGAGAGCATCTTGTTCGACAAAGAACAGAAAAATCGCCTCAAAGAACGGTCCCAGCTTCACCGTATTATCGCGCAGAACTGCTGGTTGTTCGGTGAAGAGTACAACTTATCGGTCTCAGACCAGTCCCTTACAGAAGTTCTCAGGAAGCACAAAAAGGTCTTGGGCGAAGATGTTATTATCGATGAGGCGGTCAAACATATCTCAAAAGATTCCGGGATCATAGACCTCATGCTTTCGCGCATGATCCGGAATCACAAGCCAAATGAGTTGACTCACTTAGTTGTCGAGCTGAAGGCTCCGAAAGTCAAGATCAACCAGAACGTCATGCAGATTGAGGAGTATGCCTTCTCGATCAAGAAGGATGAGAGGTTCCGCAGTGTCAACACCCAGTGGGTTTTCTGGGCGATCAGTGACGACTTTGGAGACTACACTCAAAATCGGATAATTGAGCCAAGTGGTCTGATTCACAGGAAGGAAAACGTCTCCATTTACGTGAAGACGTGGGCTCAGGTCCTCGATGAAAATAGGGCGCGGCTGCAGTTCTTCAAGGAGAGGCTTGAGTACCAGGCAGACAAAGGTGCTTCCATCCAGTACCTGCGGGATAACTATCAACACCTGCTTCAAGGGGTGTTGGTGGAAGGGGAAGGCGATAGTGACAGAGAAGATGATAGTACGTCCGTCGTTGAGGTGCTGTCTTGTTCGATCTGAATGTCGCTGGAAGCCCCCCATACCAGCACATCTTTTTCACGCCGAATGGTACGAGGTCGCCCAACGCAACATTGTCCTAAGCTACCAAATAGCCACCATCTTCCGCCAGGCAGACAAAAATATCATTGAGTACACGGAGCCCGGTCAACGCCTGTCGCTGGGCGAGGTTGCGGCGCGGTTATCAGCGGGTAGCTGGGGGCATTGACATGGCAGGCACGTGGATTACCGACATCACCCATTTCCTTGACGAGAACGGGGAGATGATACAGGAACCGCCGCAGGCCCGGAAACTGGGAGAATACTTGGCGGCGATTATCGTCATGGCATCTTACCCCGACCCGGAGTATCCGCCCGAGTACAAGGTTCTGTGCCGCAGGAGACCGAAGCGGAAGCCCTGCCTGACGGAAATTGCGGGCTGGTTGGACCCGGAAACGGATGATGTGGTGTGGATATGCCCTGTCTGCCAGGACAGGGGCATTATTAGCAACTGGAGGGGGACGCTTTGGGATATGAGCGAAAACGCCTGACGTTTTCACGATTCGTTGACGTTATTATGAATGTGGATGCAATCTCGATTACCTGCAGTTTCGGAGGAGAGCCATGAGTAACGGTTTTGAAGAAGAATCATTACCAAAGATTCAGTACACCTACCGAATCAGCCGCTATAGCGTCCTGGGCGGCTGGTACATGCGTGTCCTTTTCAGGAACAGGAGCAATAGTCAGGGGAACCACGAGAGCGCGCTTTTTCTCTCTGACCCCACCCACGGTTGGCAACTTGAAGATTGCCTGTGGGAAAAGATCAAGAAGGAGCCCAGTGGCGGAATCTACCGGATGTCCGTTCCGGGGGGATGGGTGCTGCTTGCAACGGCGCAAGGGATTGCAGAGACCGATGACGGCACCAGATATAAGCCTCGCATGGGGTCGCTTACATTTGTGCCTGATGAAGCAAACGCCTGGGCCTGCGAAAACATCGCGGAGTCAGCCAGTATCTTTTAGAGGGATATACCGATGATACAAGCTGCAAATAAAGACTTTGCTAGTTGGGCCTGCTCCCTGGCCGGTTGTGATGGCGGAAACCCAAACGCGGATATCTGGCTTTGCGGTATTGAGTGGGGGTTCGACACTCGGAAAGCCAGTGCAGCGGACTATTATCAAAAGGAACTACCCGCAGAAATTGCGGCGGGACGGGTCATCCCATCCGAGTCATACAAATGGGATGACAGCCTCACTTACACCTATGGCAGGAATGTAGCCAAGATATTCACTTCCATCAAAGGGGGCAGAGTTGAGGAGTATCAGACGGTTACAAAGCTGAAGGGGCAGGAGCTATTCAAGCTGAACCTCTACCCCATTGCTTTTACCAGCACAGATGACAGGCTCTGGAAAGAATACGGATTGGACGATCTCACCGGGTTCAAAGAAAAGCATCTTTACCAAACCTGGTGCTTTTTAAACCGATTTCCAGCCATCGCCAAAATGGTCTCTCAGTATCGGCCAGGCTGCATTATCTGCACGGGTATCAGCTATCTAACTGACTTTTTTGTGTGTTTTGCAGGGGGCAACGGAATGCCCAATCTTGTTGACGTAGTTGAGGTCGTTGATCCTGTGGGCAAAAGTCGCAAATTCTATTGGGCGCTGCTGGAAACGGGGACCGTGCTGGTAGTGATTCCGTTCTTTTCGGGGTCCTTCGGGCTGAATAGCAACTACTTCCTTCAGGAGATCGGTAGCCGTATAGGAAAACTGATCAACCAATGTGGCGCTGCTTTGCCGGTAGACTGCTCGCTGGGTAGTTCAGGGCCTTGCATCGTGGATGAGCCAGGATTCTAAGGTTAAGATGTGTCGGGAGACCAGCGATGGATGCTAATGCCGAAGATGAGCAGATGAAGGCGACCGAGTGTCTGATCGAGGAGATCTATGCCTTGCGGGGCGTCAGCGGTAAAGACGTGGAGGCTGCTCTGATAGAGGGGATTTCCGATCCCTGCCCCGCCATCAGAAGAGCCGCTGTTGAGGTCCTCGGAGAAACCTTCGATCCCAAGTTTGAAGCGATACAGCGGGCATTGCTGACAGACGAGGACGAAGGAGTCCGTGAGATTGCAGTACGAAATCTGCGACTTTTGGAAAAAGGCATTTGCATAGTGGCGAGGCCCTCGATTGAGGATTGTCTCGAAGATCTAACTGCGACTCACAGCCACATCCGGGAGCGGGCGCTTCAAGCTCTTGGGGGAGTAACCGATGACCTGGTCGTCGAAAAAGCTGTCGCCATCCTCAAAGGGGATAGCAGCCAGTGGTGCAGATTTTCCGCTGCGGATTTTCTGGAAGGGGTCCACACGGCGGAGGTAGTCGAGGCGTATTTCGCTGTTCTGGGAGAGGAGTCCATTGGCGGGTATGTTGCTCATAGACTTGCAAAGCGAGGAGACAGCGGGATTGACGATTACCTCTTCGAGACCCTTGTGCACGGCGAAGGAGTGCTTCGCTACAACGTCGCGTGCGGTGTAGGCAGCGGGAGCGATATAAAGACGATTCCGATTCTTTCTTCTCTCTTGACCGCATCGGATGAGAAATTAGCTGAAGCGGCGGGTCACTCCCTCTCAAGGCTATGCGCTCGATATCGAGAAGAGTCCGGGAGCAGTGCACAGCACGGGTTCCTTGCGCCCTCCATGTGGGATTCCCTTCGGCCCGCGCTCATGGAAGCCTCAATGGCCGAAAATATCCAAATCAGGGAGGTGGCGCTTGACCTCCTGTGTCACATGCATTTGGAAGCTGCAGCCCCCTTGGTTCGGGAGGCTCTGCGAACGTATGTGGGGCGGCTTGCTTCCACTTCTGCTGCTGATCCGCAGGGATATGATCGCGAATGGGACATAATCGCTTCCGCCGTAAGGACACTCAAACTTTCCGAGTCAGCGGAGTGGCTTTGGCCCGTACTTAGGACTGAGGACCCTCAGATTCGAGCAGAGGCTGCCGGACTCATGCATGAGCTCGGGGATGAGCGGGGAAGGACCGAACTGGAGCTGTTGCTCAAAAACCAGGATTTCACTGTACGGGCACAGGCCGCAATGGCACTTCTCCGCCAGGGAGATAGCGGCGTGTGGGACGTCCTCGCAGATCTTTTGAGGAAGAGACTAGACGACGATTGGTATCTCAAACGGGATATTCTGGAGACTCTGAATAAAACCGACCGTGTGCGGGCGATCTCCCTGTTCATCGAGATACTGGAGAATCCTGGTGTCTATGAGCTGGAAGATGAAGAGTTTGGGTGGATCATAACACGGTTGGGAGAGTCCGGAGCCACAGGCACAGTTGAAACGTTGCGCAAGTGGCGGCATCGGGTGCTCTCCAACTGCGATGGTGACGTTGTCGACGAGGCGATTGCAGCGATTCAGGGTGCCCCCTCCCCCCGCTGCGCTGGAGGCAGCGTGACGGCGCATAGCTGAAGATCCACCCTTTCCCCGGCCGGGGTCCCCCACCAAAGGGGCACGGGAGTCCGCTTGGAAGATCGGGGCAAAGGTGAAGGCCACCGTCGAGGGAGAGCGGGAGGTGATGGTGCTGCATGAGCAAGGAAACCCACGCTTGTGCCAGTAGCTGGCTCCCTGTAGGATCGTTGGTCGTTGTGAACAACTACTGCTGCAAAAAACAACAGGAGGGAACACATGAAAAGCTTGCTTGCAATTCCAATGTTGCTGCTGGCAACCGCCGCCTTCGGGCAGGAACCGATAGCGCAGAGCACCGCAGTTGTCTCCAAGTACGTTACTGCCATAAACAAGGCTGCAAAGGGCGTAGATCCTACTAAAGGCACCGTAATCGATAGGATAATCAAGGTCTACAAGTCCCCGGCGGAGAAGCTAGGGTACGACTTCGATAAGACCTACCGGCTGACCTTGGTGGATGGGGTGGTGAACATGTCGCTGTACCAAGCGCTCGTACAGATCTCTACGGCGATAGAGGAGAACAAGGACGAAGCGCTCTCCAAGAAGCTCATCTCCGACAAAACCTACAGGATCATGAAGACTAGCGCCGAAGTCGGTAAGGCTGCCAACGTCTCCAAAGCAAACCCCGAGATGTTCAAGGCAGTCATGGACGCTGTTGCCAGATGTGCCGACAAGAACGCGGGGGTCTGCGACGATAAAAAGCTGCAGAAGGTACTGAACGCCACTCCGATGTTCCGACAGTTTATTGATCCAGGGTCTCTGGCCAACGAACTCTCGCGGGTCGATTTCCAGTTGTGGGGATCGGCGGGATTAATCACCACGGCTGACGGTGGCGAAATCAACACCAACAGCTTCTTCAATGAGGGGGACGAAGAGGCCATTGAGTTCCGCGCCAATAAGGAGATGCTGACCAAGTTAGTGGAGTACAAGAGTCTGGTAGCGTCGGAGAAGAAGACACTCCTGAAGCAGTAACGTTCCATTGGTGAGAGAGCGAAGTTGTCCTTGACCCAGGAGTGCATACCGTTTCTCCCGCTGTTCCTGACCCAGGAACAGCGGGAGATTCTTTTTGCGGAGAGACGCTTCGTGTCTGTAGGGTTACAAGGGGGGTTCTTAAAAAGCCTGAAAGTTTGGTACCGGATAAGGCTCTTTCTGCTTGGCTTTGTCCGAACTGGGAATGGGCTTGGGGGAAGGGAAGGGCTAAGAATCCGCATTATGCTCTTTGTAAGCCGTTTAGTAGTCCTTGTACTGCGGCAACGAAAATGGTCAATTTCTCGCTATCCAGCTTTTCGGCTGCACGGAAGAGGTCGGGTATCTCTACATTTGCAAAGTCCTTTCCTGCTGAACCTTCAAATAACTCTGGAATTGTGGTCCCGAGCGCATTTGCGATTTCATTGACGATGCAGAGGGAGACGTTGGCTTGCCCTCGCTCAATCTCACTCATGTAGCTCAGATTGATGTCAGCTAACTCAGCTAGGCGCTCTTGAGTGATCCCATTCGCCTTCCGAAGTGTCCGTATTCGCACTCCCAATAATGTAAGTAGTTCGGCGCTTTTCATGCGCCAGAGCATAAGCCAAAACAGTCATGCATATAATATGCTATAGCAGTTATTTGGGTTGAATGTTGTTCCTGTGGCATATATTATGGTCGAGTCGATAACCATTTCATCGCTCACAGGAGGACGCCAACATGAAAGTGCCGTTCAGATTGCAAGCCACTGAGTACGATTGTGTACCGGCTTCGTTAGTAAACGCTTTATGCTACCTGTTTGACCGGGAACAAATTCCGCCATCCGTGATTCAACGCATTTACCTGCATTCCCTTGATCGTGAGACGTTGTGGGGTGAGTCTCGCCGGGGTACATCGGGCTACGCCGTTGAGATGCTAGGGGGAATGCTGAACAATTACAGGGAAAAGCGCTACAAGCACTTTGCTGTACACTCGGAGTTCATAACGGGGTGCGATGTGCATCTCAAAAAAGATGGCAAGGTCCTGCGCTGCCTCGATTCAGGGGGCGTGGCTCTACTGAGGGTATGGTTAGACCACGATGACTGGCATTATATCCTGGCATTCCGGCATGAAGATGGCCATATGCAGTGCTTTGACTCGTATCGGCCTTCTAAAAAGGCTGGCGGAAACGATGCCGTCCTTATTCTGGACCCGGCGGGACATCAGGAGCACAACCTTGCCATTCCGTTCACCTACCTTGACCAGGAAGTAAAAGCCCCAACGGTTTTCGAGGCTAGCAAGCACCAGTGGGCGCTAGGCCCCAAAAACGAGCGGGAATGCCTGCTGCTCAGCGGATATTGAGAGGCCAACATGTGCGGGTACTGCATCGAAGGAACGGCCTTCCGAATCCTGAGTAGTGAGATGCAAGGTTTCTTGCGAGTTAAGACGACCTGGGATGCCTGGGAGTGCTACTTTTACTTACGGGAAGCCCCTGACTTTCCCCGTGCACTCGACAGGCTGAGCCGGTCGCTTGCCAGGAGGCGGGAACCCTTTTACTCTGTAGTTTCTCATTCTATTGTCTTGTACCGTGGCCTTGAGATCCTGTGGGAGGACGGCTTTGCGTCTCCCCGTTACCAGCAGCTATTGAAAAAACGCCTATACCGAGAAGCCGTCCTGGCTGAGTGCACCGAGGAGGCGAGGGCGACATTTGAAGCCGATACTGCTGGGCTTGCCGTCAGGGGCCTTTCCATTCTCTACGATGCCGACACCTATTTGACCGGAAAGCACAGCGAAGCGCTCAAGGATGGATTTCCGGCGTGCTGCAGAAACCTCCTTGAGCACTACTACTCTTGGTGGCTGGTGTGGGATGACCAAACTGCTTCCGACGCTGTTGGATATGGAGTGAAACGAACGTTAGCTGAGGACAGGCGATGTTCACTGTTATCCCGCGCTGTTTATTTCAGCCTCCTGCAAGCACCGGGAATACTAGGTGGGAAAGAGCTGTTAAGCCGAATTGCGCATCAGTGCCCGGCGGGCGGCCCTGGTATGAGTGGCGAAACACTTTGGTTACAGCGGGTGGCGGCACTCAAGTTTTATGACCTGGAAGCCCCAGACATGTTTTACCAACACCTGACGTCCTTCCGTGCCTCCATCATCGAATACCTGGACATCGCTCGCGGGTTCACAACCGACCAGAAAATTCAGCTGCTCGACGAGGCACGGCTATACCCGGCAGAGTGGACTACCGACTCCCAGCTGAACATCACCGAATGGCTAAGCGAGGAGCTTGCCGATCCCGCCAGGTGGGCTAAAGAAAGGACAGCCGAGTTGAGAGAGGATTGGGGATAAAAGTAGTTGCACTGTTCGCGATTCGCGAATAGAATATAGCGCATGACCCTCAAGCCTCAAGACATAGTCATCCTCCTTAAACTCGTCGCCATCGGCGACCGGCCCTGGTCGTTTAGCTCCCTCGCCCTCGAACTCGGCATGAGTTCGTCGGAGGTTCACGGCGGCATCAAGCGTGCGACGACTTCTCGGCTATACGACCCGAACCGGAAAGTCCCTATCCTGAGATCGCTGCAAGAATTTCTGGTCCATGGGGTAAAGTACGTGTTCCCGCCCGAAACCGGTAGCCCTACTCGGGGGCTACCGACCAGTTACGCCGCACCACCCCTCAACGCTCAAATCGTCCAAACTGACGAACTTCCCCCGGTGTGGCCAGCCCCAGAGGGAAATGCTCGCGGATACGAGTTTGCCCCCCTCTTTCACTCGGTACCTACGGCAGCTGCAAACGATGGTGCTCTCTACGAACTTCTGGCCTTAGTTGACGCTATTCGCGACGGCAGGGCTAGGGAGCGGGAATTGGCCATAAAGGAGCTAACTAAGAGGTTTAGAGCGCTTGAATAGGGCTGTAGAGGCCAGCCGAGGGGTGCTTAGACACATCGCCGCACGTCTTGGCAAATTGAACTGCGTGGAGGTATGTCCGAATTGATCAGGAAAATGAAACTTGATAGCCGGTTCACACCGTGCCCCATCGAAGATGGTGATGAGATGTTTCCAAACGGAATCTTCGTCTTCAACATAACCAAGATGACTGAACACATCACGAGCCATGGAATCCCCTGCGAAGAAGTCTTGGTCAAAGATTTCAGCAGAGGCTCATCCAAGTTTAAGGAAGAGCACCTGACAGCGGTTGATGTTACCAGGCCGCTCATCGTCGCCGAAATATCTCCAGGCCGCTACAACGTGATCGACGGCAACCATCGGATGGAGAAGGCCCGGCGACTTGGACTGGAAAACGTAATGGCCTATAAGCTAGGGCCGGAACAGCACCTCCAGTTCCTGACAACCAGCCAGGGCTACAGCGCCTTCGTAGAGTACTGGAATGGAAAGCTGAGGGATCTAAGCAAGTTGGAAAAAAGGCTGGCGGCATCCACATTGAAGAGCCAAATAGATCTGACAACAAGGTTGGCGCATGAATAGAGTAGTAGAGATTAATCTGGCTATGATAAGGCACGTCGCCGCCCGTCTCGGCCACCTCCGCGACCGAGTGGTGTTCCTCGGCGGCGCGGCTACCGCCCTTCTTATTACGGATAGCGCGGCACCAGACGTGCGGGCAACCATCGACGTTGACGTGATAGTGGAGATCGCCTCAAGGGGAGATTACTACCGACTCGCCGACTCCCTGCGCTCAGCAGGCTTCGTAGAGGACGTAAGCGAGGGAGCACCGGTCTGCCGGTGGCTTATCGACGGTCTAGCTGTCGATGTTATGCCCACCGATGAGGAAATCCTCGGGTTTAGTAACCGATGGTACAAGGATGCCTTGCAGCATGCCTCGGTGCTCCTGATCGCCGACGATATGGCGATTCGCTTGGTAACCGCCCCCTACTTCCTGGCCACTAAGCTCGACGCCTTCCACAACCGGGGTGCCAACGACTACTACGCGAGCCATGATATGGAGGACATCATTACCCTCATCGACGGCAGGCCCGAAGTCGTCGAGGAAGTGAGTAACGCCCCTGCCGATGTAAAGGAGTTCCTGGCTGACGAGTTCGAGCGCTTCCTAAAGAACCGGGCCTTCCTAGATGCGCTGCCAGGTCATCTCATGCCCGATCTTGCCAGTCAGCAAAGGGTGCCGGTGCTGATGGAACGGATAAGGGCGGTTGCAAAACTTCGGTAATGGCAACGCCCCTTGATGGTGCCTCTGGTTAATGGTTGTGGAAATTGGCATGCCCCGGCGAGTGCTGAATCACCGGTAGTGGGGGCCGAAATCATCAAGGTCATCCGTCAACCCTGACTTGTCCAAGGTCTTCATGCGACTGAGGTCATTGGGGCTCCATATCTGTTTAGTTGAGTACCCAACCGCGCCATCATTATCGTAATACCGGAGGTCGATATACTCCTTTTTGAAAACCCTCTTACCATTGGGCTTCCTAACCTTCAGGGCCGAATTTACAAAAATATCCTGATGCTGAGTTAAGGTGAACCTGTCGTACCGTGCATGCGGCATTATAAGCAAGTGGACGTGCTTCTCGTCTCTATTCCTGTGGTCCTCAACAAAAGCAAAGCCTTGAATGAAGTCAGATTTTTCGTAATACTCCCTCCCGAATATCATCTTGTTATGCATCTTCAAGTACTGTGATGTGTACTTGCAACATGCACGTGCACTTGTACCCCATGGAAAGGTCAATGTCACAAAAAATTCAAACGGACCACACTGGCGAACGAACTCTTGATATAGCGAGCTTAGGCCAGGTTTTAGCTTTGAGAATCCAGTGGCATTCGCCTTTCTTGCTACTACCTTTCTAGGTTTCATTTACTAGTCTTCCTGTATGTCACCATTTACCAGTGGTCATTGATCTCGTACTCTACGATTCCAATGTCACGTCATATCGGTGTCCTGTTGGCAGTACTCTGGTATTAAGCAACTCGTTTTTGAGCCTCATTTTACCTGCGGTTTCCGTTGTGCCCGGGAAAGTCATGAGAACCGCTGTGCGAGAAATCGTGGACTAATCCCTGCCGTCACTTCTACTTACTTCAAATTACTATTAACAGGGGGCCAGTTCCTTCCTCTACGGACCTCATTTACGCCATTGTCACCTCCTTTCTCGTTTCGCTGAGCAATCTTCGCTGGGGTAATCGGTCTTTTCCTGGTTGGTATGAGGAAAGGATCTCCAACAAGGAGATCTATGGCGGCGCCAGAAGGGGCGAGTTTGTTCAATTCGTAAATTCGTAAATTCGTGCGTATGTGGGGCGGCGCAGTTGTGGCGTCAAGTGTTGTAACCACTATTCGTCTGGACGCTACGAGACCAGTCGCACGATGGTTTTTTTGTGGCCATCCGTCTTGACCTCCTCCAGTTGCAGAATCCCCAGTTCCTCCATCCCATTGAGGATGCTCTTGATCTCCATCGCCTCGACATTTTTCTGAAACACATTACAACTAATCTCGGTCTTGGACATTTGATGCTCAGGGGCCTTACGCAAGGCATCGAGAATTTTCTCGCGCTGGATGTCCATGGCAAATTCGCCGAAGAGGCCGAGGGCCGTTTGCTGAGCGTAAGTGACTAAAGCCAAGGCAGCCTTAAGGTCTGACGTGTTAATGCACTTGTGTCCCAGGGCAAGGGCATAGATCAGCGCCAAACGTATCGTATGGGTCTCGGTGCGGCTGGTAACGGCTCCAACAGCGCCTGGATATTCCCCAGAAAGGCTACGGTAAATTTCCTGCCAAAACCTCTTCGCCGGTTTGGAAAGCCGTACCTCCCTTGACTTTCTTGCTTCTTTGAGACGCTCGACAATGATGTTGCGATACTTCTCCAACTCTGCCTTGGGAATCGGCTTGGGCAATGCCACCAACTTTAGTCGTTTTACATATATCCAGAGGAAGCGGTTGGCGAAACCGTTGAACATCTGGGTATGATTCATAAGTTTCAACTCAGCCCTCGTGATGTGGCCGAGGATCACCACGTGAGCCTTGGTGGCCTTTATCCGGTTGGTCTTCGTTACCGGTTCTGCATTGCCATCGTCAAAGAAGCCCCTGATGGTTGCCGAAAGGATATTGCCATCCCTCCGCGTGCTGGCAAGAGCTTGCTGGAACTCCTCTTCGTGGAAGAAAAGTCTCTTATCGGAGACGCCGGGATCAACGGTGATTTCTTCTCCTGATTTTTTGTCAATGCCGTACGTCGCGTCCCTGACGGCGAAGATAAGTCCTTCGCCAGTGGAAAGCGGTCCTGGTGAATACCTGGCCGGGTCCTTCAGTTCCGAGAACAGTTTTATGATAGGCTTAGAAGAGGTCCCCTTCCGTGCCCTGGAACTGTCGCCGACGATAACGGCAAAGGTTCTTGCCCACTGTTTTGCGTCTCCAATTGCGACGTAGGGTCCCTGGCATTCTGCTGCAAAACGCAGGAGCAGTGTTATCAGGACAGCTGCCGGATGTGCCTCTGAATCGCGGCAGGCGCAAGAAACAACATCTCCAATCCAGCCGGGAAATGCTTCTGGTGACAATTCAAGGAGTTGAGCACCCAAATTGCTCCTGCCAGGCGAGATTGCGTGAATTGAGTTAGTGAGAGTGGGTGACACTATTACTAATGGTAACTTTGAAGTTTCGTCCCTCTGCATGTCCTTGGGGGTGATTGCTTTTTTAGACGTAGATTCCGACGCGCTCATAGTTATACCCCCCTTGCCTGGCGCCGCTTTCTACCGCGCTTCGCACCGGGTGCGACAGGTTTCATGTTCTCCGAGGTCGTAAGTTCCCTTGATTCCACCCAGGCGAGGAGCTCCGATAACTTCCACCCAACGGACCTCTCGCCAGTGCGAACGCGTTTAGGAAAAGTTCCGGTTTTCTCCCCGCGCCAAGCAGATGAGGCAGAGATAGAAGTAATCTGCTTTCTCTCCCGTTCTTTTACAATCCTGTCTCTTGCTTCCATGTGTGCACCTCCTGAAATTTTATGTCCCCTGGCCAGGAGTGATATGAATATATCTGAGTCGGAATGAAACCGTCAAGCTGTAACATGTTGATATTGCAAATAAAAAACCCGCTTGGTGTCGTAGTTAACACGAGACCAAGCGGGTGAAAATATGCTAATTTTTTTTATAGAGGGCTATTGGGTGAAATTGGCAGGAGGGTAGGCGATTACTTGCCGGTCAATGCGTATTCAACTACTCTTTCGTCAATGTGATAGAATGGTTTTCCATTTAAATCTTTTGGGGAAAAGGAGTTCAATGTTTGTGCTACGATGTTCCTACAAAATGCCTTTTTGTTTCGGTGTTCTACTTTTCCATCCTGATGCTTGTTAAGTAATATGTAAATAATGCAGCATAGTATATGTAAAATTAATCTGGTTGGTTTTCCACTTTTAATATTAGATAAATTAGACTTGCAATCAAACTCAGCGATTCTTCGTATCTCTGCCGAATAACCAGTCACTACCATTACTGCCAATGCATATTGCCCTTTCGAGATTCCAAGGTGATTCATTTTTGTTTTTGACATATCACTGAATTGCAGTTCCTCTGTATAACAAGAAAACCTCTCAAACAAGCAGAGACTGTCCAAATGCTTTCTGAACGTCTTAATGTCAGTCTTGAATCTCTTAAATAATTGATCGCTGTTCAACTCTCTAAATTTCTTGTCAACCTCGAAGTGCTTTTCAGTTGTAAGTAACCCAATTTCCATACATAGGAGTGGCATAAATATGTTTATTGCCTCGTATATGCATGAATATAATTGATTGGAGTTATTTCTTTTATTTAAAAGGTCATGGATTCTGTCGGGTAGGCAAGCAAAAAAAATATGCATGTTATTGTGTAATGTAAGGTGAGTTGAATTGGAAGAGTAAAAATCTATGAATAGTTTATGCCAACATTCAGCGAAATATGCAGGATAGTGAGTTTGCTTTAGAAGGCCATGCATTCGTTTGCATAACGCAACAGAACTTGGAATGTCGAGCAGACTTTCATCATATTCAATCTGGTCAATCGGCCTTGGTGGTTTCCATTCACGCTCGACTAAGTTTCCGTTGACGACGGTATAGTGTTTTTTAGTCATAGTGATTTATTCCCTTGGCTCGGCATCATCTGTACGAAGACTGCCTAAATCAAATAGATTTTCGAATAGTGATTACGTTACACAGCTTGCCGGTTGTAATGCTCAACAGTTTCCGCTCCCAGGCTTCGAGGGCTTTTTGCTTCTCCAGATCATACTTGTGGCGGTTGTAGATCTTGATGACGCCAGTCTTCTTGTGGTTTAGAACGGCATCGATTACCTCATCGGAGAATCCAAGCTGGGCTAGGAAAGTGGCACAGGTCCTGCGGAGATCGTGCGGCGTGAAGTGCTCCATCTCCATTTTCCTATCTTCGGCTACCTTGACCATGATAACCGTTTTACCCTTGATGGGGCGCCGGGGTTTGTAATTCTTGAGGTTCCTGCGGATCGCGTAGGCCACTGCGTTTTCGTCGATGTGGCAATACTGGGGAACACCTTTCTCGTCGAGTTGGCCGTTCTTCGGGGAAGGGAAGTAGAACTCTCCTTCCTTCTCGGCAAGCTCAGAAAGTGCGGATTCGGTAAGGAACACCCGATGAGTCGCACCGTTCTTTGTTCTCTCGGGAGGAATGGTCCACCAATGCTCATCGATCTCCCGCTTGCTCATGCCGCATATCTCGCCGACTCGCTGCCCCGTCAGTAATGCCAACCTCAAAATGCTCTTCACCTCGGCACTCATGGAAGCCTTGGGCAGTTCGGTTGTCCAGAAGGCACGGACTTCGTTTTCCGAAAGCACTCTTTCACGGTGGTTAATCTGTACGGGAGGCTTTACGCCGGTGAAGGGGGAAAATTCAAGGATGTCCTTCTCCACGGCGAAGTTAAACATTTTGCGGGTCAGTTTCAGGATGTTGTGGCAGAGAGCCGGCCGGTCCATGTAGGAGTCGAGCAGGGCCACGCAATCGCGCTTCCTGATCGAGTTGGCTTTCCGGTTTCCCCACAGCGGCAAAACGTTTTTCCCCAAGAGTCGCTCGTCCTCCTTCCAACTGGATTCCCTCTTGTTCGCCTTGGCATGGCGGGTCATGTAATCTTCCGAGAGTTGCTTGACCGTGGGGTTCTTTCGCTCCTCCTCGGCCGCTTTCGCGACCTCTCGCTTTTCCCGCTCAGGGTTACGGTGCCACTCAAACCCAGCCTCCTGAGGGTCGCGACCATCCTTGAACTCCCTGCGCACGTCAAGCAGGCGATCTCTTGCATCGGAAAGAGAGATGTCGGGGTAGTCGCCCAAGTTCATTTGGCGGCGCTTCCCGCCAAGGGTGTAGATGAAGAACCAGATCTTCACCCCAGAAGGGAGAACCCGAATCCCGAATCCTTCCCCCTCTCGCACCTGGTGCATCTTTTCCTGAGGCTTGAGGCTGAGGATATATTTGTCCGTGAAACGCATACCACCTCCTGGTGGGGCAGAGGTTACACGAAATCTCGTGTAACCTCTCGTGTAACCTCTAATGTGTTGGCAGCGTGTGAAATGCTGTGATGCAGTGTAACGCAGAACTACTCAAAAGTAAAAAGGAAATCAGCCATGGAGGTTACATGGCTGATAAGTCGTAAAATGCTCTGAAAGCCGATATTTACATATTCCCAAGCTGAAGGTCGCGGGTTCGAATCCCGTTTCCCGCTCCAAAGAATTCAAGAAACCCCGTTAGCCGACAAGCTTCCGGGGTTTTTGCTTTTGGTCGCCACTTCATGTAGTATTGCCCCTATG
>Ga0209212_1002102_pt1 | contig 29500 bp, 25 predicted proteins | sample RifGroC2_FD_183996 | JGI IMG/M metagenome (GOLD analysis project Ga0209212, IMG submission 183996) | Groundwater microbial communities from Rifle, Colorado, USA - Groundwater C2 (SPAdes) (version 2) | ecosystem: Environmental > Aquatic > Deep subsurface > Groundwater | place: Rifle, Colorado... | reverse complement strand
GGCTTTAACTTTGTATTTACAAGAATGTTTACATGTCTTACTCCTGTGGATGTTTTGTAATCCACCAAAGCTGTTTCAACACCAATGCTTTCTAACAGCGAACTAAATAGAACAGAAAAATCGTCACAATCGCCCCCTTTAAGTTTTATGGTTTCACCGGGGAACTGAACATATTCTGAGGAAGCTCTTGGATCAGACGTATAACTAAGATTTTTTACAACTTCATTAAAAATGATTTCGGTTTTATGAAAATTATAGAGAGAGTTCTGCAACTCGTCAAATTCCCTTTTGTGTTTGCCGAGAATCTCTTTTGCATATTTTAAAGAAAAGTCCAAATCCTTTTTTATGAAATATTTCAGGTTCCGTACTTTCCCATCCCACGAGTTATTCCCATTAACCAAAACTGCTTTTTGAAATTGGTCATCCGGCTCATCATTTGAAACCGAAACATAAAAATCGGCATAAGAAATTTCCGGTCTGGTTTTTATAAACTCATCGGGAACTAAAGTAAAGAATTCTACTTCAACAGTATCGTTCCCAGATATTATAATTTCTGGCGATTGAATATTGTCGTTATTCATTCCTTCGACGCGGGAGTACGGTTTTACCGAAACCGGTTCTTTGGTAAGATTTACAACTTTACCTATTGCAAAAGGGAAATCAAGATAAAACTCACCGAGGGTAGGATAAATATCGCTTACAACTTCTACATCTAATAATTCAACAGATTGAACTTGTATCGTATTCAAAGCAAAAGTAACTGTAAGAATGGCTTTATCAAAACTATACTTGTTATTTATAATATTTGCCAAGCCTTCCTTGTTGAATTCTGAAAATGATTGAGTCGCACTCCTGTCCGAAAAATATTTTACCCCGGATATTGTAATACCAAAGAGATTATTCGAATAAGATACGGCAGGAATTATCCCGGCAAAAAAAGGAGTTTGGAGCTTGTCTCGGAAAGCCGTTAAGCCAAATCCAAAGTTATTATTGCTAAATTTAAAATATGTATTTAAACCTGCCTGCAGAGATTTGTTCGTTTCATAAATAAAATTTAGCTCAAGCTCGTTTATAGGATTATATGAAATCCCGAACTGGGCTGCTTTATCTTTTTTTAATGAATATGATTTGCTTTCATCGGAAAGATTAGTCTCGCCGAATGAAAAGAGGTTTATCGAACCAACCGAAAGCAAAAGCTCTTTAATTGGAGAATAACTGATCCCGATGTCACCTTTCCAAAAATTATCTGTCTCAACCTTGCCATCGGTCATTATATAATTCGTGTCTCCAAAAACAGGAAGGATAAATTCAGTCTCAAATTCCTGCATAAAATACCTTAATGATAAGCCGGCATTTATTTTCCCCGAAACTCTGTAGGAATATGCAAGCCCGAACAACTCTTTATAGCTAAATTTTGAATTAAGCGTTTGGGTCGTAGAGTCTTCAAAAAATATAGATTCTCCTGTACTTAAAATAAAATCCTTTTGATAGCCGGGTGTATATCTTAGCGAGATAAAATGCTCTGAAAATCTTTTAGAAAGAGAAAGAAGATAAATGTTTGAATTAACATGATCACTGAATTCACCACCGTATGAGAAGGATAAACCCCAATCTTTTAATAAAAAATAATTCGACGGGTTTACTTCAAAACTATTGGATAAAGATAAGTTTTCATTAATAAACCCACGGTTTCCAGTCAGCTCAAATGAGCTTTGAGATAATATATCTGCTTTAAAAACCATGACGATATAAAAATAAATTAATAGTTTTGTTCTCAAGGAATATCTATATCCACTCTGTGAATGCTTTGTGATAACACATAAAAATCATTGCCATTTCTTCCCTGGCGAAACTCCGATTTCCTAACGAAATAAAACGCAATTTTATCAAACCGGGGCGGGATCTTATTAATTAATTCCGGTGGAATTATTAACTCACCATCATCTCTGGTTTTTAAGCGGAATAAGGGGAATATTCGTTCACTGCCGCTTACTGAAGCTCCTACTAAGATTTCAAATCTTGAATAGTTTTTCTTCTCCCACTCAAGCAAGGCTTTTAACGAGTTATTATTTCTTCTCCCTTCGAGTTTAACATTACCGGTAATTTCAGGTGGCGTGGGGATATCAAATCCCAATGAACTTCCTCCCGGAAGAAGTGAAAAGTTAAAGTTAAATGCTACAGAAGAATTAAATTCATAATTAAAATTGTGCCCTGCAAAAGATGTGTTGAGAACGTGCCTGATTCCTAACGCTACTTCCTGTTGAACACTATCCTCATTATATTTTATTGAATAAGGAAAAAGCTTTGCCTCGACATTATTAAATCGCCCTGTTCCCAAAAGTCTTGTATGATACCCTAACAGCCTTCCATTCCTTCGTCGCACCGGTCTGCTTTTGTCGAAAAAAATTGCCTGTGCAAACGCTATATCTGAAGTTACCGAACCCCTCGTAACTTTAATGCCGCTAACTGTAACAACATTTATATATCCACTCAAGTCGTCCACAACACCAGATGAATCTGCGCTATAAAATTCATCATCTGTGTCTTTGGCTAATACTTCAATTTCGAGCTGCTCTTCTTCATCCTGGGTCAGTTCTGTAACAGCAGGTTTATCGCAACCATTTATTATCAGAAGATTGAATAAAAAAACCAGATATGTTTTAAAGTGTTTCATTTTGTTCAAACTTAATATTGATTGTTTATATTATCAATTCACAGTAAAAAAATATCCCCGCTCCAAATTAAGGAGCGGGGAGAGAGAGAAAACGTCCCTACAATAGTTTCACATAGTAAGGAATTCCCCACATCGAGTCTTCCACAGGAGTTGAATCATCATATATAACCTGCTTCGGGAATGCATTTATTACCGCATGGTAAAATCCAGGGAAAGTGTATGCTCTGAATGTTTGCTCGTAAACTCTTTCATAACCACCGGAAACCTGCACGGAAGAAACTAACTCAAATTTTCTTTTATGTCGATTTCCTGTAAACCTGTTTTTACCAAAAGTTATTGTCACAAAGTCCTCGTCTTCATAAGCACTGAATATTTCTACTTTTACTTTTACGGAATCATTTCTTGGAATAATCGGAATACTTCTCCACCACAGCCATCCTGGATGTCTTGATAAGTAATAATCATTTGGCGATTCTATTACAATGTTATCTCCGCTTGGTAAAAATATTGTCACTTTTGTTATATCTATATTGGGAGATAGTACTCCGCCTGAGGTTAATGCACCACCTTCAGGTAAAGAGATTGCAGCAAGCTTCCAGTTAAGAAGTGGACGGTCGGTATTTGCCACTCTTACAAATATTAAATTGCGGGTAACAATAGCATTAAATGTTTTCTGTATTACTGTATCGGGGCTCGTAGCTCCTGAATCATAAGATGCTTCAATTAAAAGAACGCCTTCATAAGTTTTGGTTAGTTTGCCATAAGCAGTATCACCCTGTATTTCAATAGTAAGGGTTCTGCTAACTAACCGGGCTCTGTGACCGACTCTGAATGGATAAATTCCGGCTTGAACTTTTCCCATACCGTAAGACATCAGGTCTTCTTCATTATAGTTTTCATCGAAAGACTCAAGAGAAGAATCTTCATCTGCAATTTTCTGCATTGCCTCCTTGTCGTTCGATGGTTCTGAGTTTTCGGGATCCGTAACTGAATCCTGACAGCCCACAATAAATAGAACTGCAAACACGGTAAAGACGCTTAAAAAACGTCTGTAAAAGCTGTTGCTAAAGAAAGATTTTAATGTTTCCATTTGGTACTCCTTTATTTGATTGTTAGATTATTAAAAAATCCTTGCTCTTTGTTTTTGATCTCATAAAGTTTTGTGCCAGAATGCATAAATTCCATAAATCCTTCTTTCATAATTATTTATAATTTTGAACGGGTTTAATATATTGCATGGTAATTACGGATTATTTGCATGGAATAGTTATTCCAGTCATTTTGATATGTAGCTAACTGCTCTTCGGTACAAACTTTTCTTAACAAATTTTTTTAGGAGGGTATATGTGGAAAGAATTTAAAGAATTTGCCGTTAAAGGAAATGTTCTTGATATGGCAGTCGGTATAATAATCGGAGCTGCTTTTGGAACAATTGTAAGTTCCTTAGTAAAAGATATTCTTATGCCGCCTATCGGTATGGCTTTAGGAAACGTTGATTTTTCAAATTTATTTTTGGTTTTAAAATCAGGGAGTGAGACAAACCAACTTTACGACACAGTCGAAGCTGCACAAAAAGCTGGTGCTGTAACAATTAACTACGGAATTTTTATAAATGCAGTAATCGGATTTTCAATTGTAGCCTTCTCCGTATTTTTAATTATTAAGGCTTTTAATAACCTGAAGAAGAAAGAAGAAATTCCCGCTTCAGTTCCAGCTACAAAAGATTGCCCTTATTGTTTTTCCACTATTCCTGTAAAAGCAACAAAATGCGGGCATTGTACTTCCCTGCTTAGTAATTAACTTTTCAAAATTTCTATCTCGCCCGGTGTAAGTTCCCTGGCTTTACCGGGCTCCAAATTACTAAGGACAATATTCTTTATCCGGACACGAACCAACCTTAATGTCGGGTATCCAATACTTGCTGTCATTTTTCTAACCTGTCTGTATCTTCCTTCTGTTACCACAACACTTATCCAGCAAACAGGTTTATTTTTTCTTGGAAAAATTGGTGGTTTTCTTTGAGGGAATAAAGGATCTTCGATTAGCTTTGCTTTTGCAGGTAAAGTTTTTTTCCCTTCTATTATTACTCCCTCTTCAAGACAGGTAAGGCTTTCTTTATCCGGAATTCCTTCAACCTGGGCATAGTATTCTTTTTCATGACTGTTAACAGGATTCAGCAGGAAATCAACCATTTCCTTATCATTAGAAAGCAGAAGCAAACCCTCACTGTCCATATCAAGCCTGCCAACCGGGTAAACATCCTTAGGGAAATCGTAAAATCCGGTTAAGGTTTTTCTTTTAAGTTTATCCGTAAATTGGGATAAAACGCCGTAAGGCTTATTCAAAATGAAATAAAATAATTTATTATCCATAACATCCGGGAACACTGTTAATTATAAATCCGTCCTAATAATACTTTTTTCCTTACACAAGATTGGTTAATTTGTTTATTCAAATTTAAGAGATAAAGCACCACTAAAAAAGGTTAATTATGTCTTACAGAGATCAACAAAAATATATTGAGGCTCTGAAAAGGTATGAAAGAAAATTCGACAAGAAAGAAAGTGAAGATTTTAAGATGTTCTTGAAAAGGCAAAAAGATGAAGAAGAATTTGATACTGTTTCTATGAAAAGATTAAAAGAGCTTTATGATAAATACAATGTACCGGTAGATAAAAGCAAATATGATTCGTTTTTCAGGAAAAATGATGAATGAGACTGAAGCAGCCTAAAAACTACCGGAAAAAAATTTTTGAATCTTTTTTCAATTTGAGGTTTTATGAGTTATAAGTTCTTAAAGAGAATAATTGGTGTCGCAGTTTTACTTTTCTCCGGTATTATTTTATTCAGCACCGTCCAGCCCTCGGTTTCCTTCTGGGATTGCGGCGAGTTCATTGCTGCGGGCTATTATCTCCAGATTCCTCACCCGCCGGGAACCCCTTTTTTCCTTATAATCGGAAGAATTTTTTCGATGATACCTTTCGCAGAAAACATTGCGCTAAGAGTTAACATAATCTCCGTATTATCCAGTGCTTTTTCCGTTTTCCTTCTTTACCTCATAGCCGTAAAGCTAATTGAAAACTACCGGGGTAAAGAATATAAAAATTTTCTTGATGCATTAACAACATTCATAGCGGCAGCTATCGGGGCGCTTTCCCTTTCTTTCAGCGATACTTTCTGGTTTAATGGCGTGGAAGCTGAAGTCTATGCATTCAGCACATTTCTTTTAGCAGCGACAGTTTATCTTATGATACGCTGGCATGAACGGGCTGATGAGAAAGACAATGAAAAATATCTTCTGATGATAGCTTACCTTATGGGGCTTTCAACGGGCGTACATCTAATGAGTCTTCTGGCTCTCGTGCCGGTTGTTATGATTATCTTCTTCAGGAAATATATGGACGATGAAGAAGCATTAAAGAAAACAGGCTATATCTTCATGGTACACGCCGCAATAATCTTCCTGATTGGCATAGCAATGTGGAGTGCACAAAAAGGGACAGCACCGCCTTCTCCTGAAGAATACCATGATTATGATTCCAAATTTAAAATGATAACCGCAGGACTTAGTGTTCTGCTTATTGCCGTAATGTGGAGGAAATTGCTTAACAGAAACTCTTTTTATCTCCCGATTATAATCGGCGGCATCAGTTTGTTTATAATCTATCCCGGCGTAGTAAAGTATATACCTGCTCTTTTAAGTGAGCTTGCGGGAAACAACGAAATCGTTGGGATAATAATTATTTTGCTCATTTTTTTAGCTCTTGGTTACGGCATCCGCTATTCAATCAAAGAAAACAAACCAACGCTCAACTTAATATTTACATCTTTTATTTTCGTTCTAATAGGGTTTACTACATTTGCAATGGTAATTATAAGATCAAATCAAAATCCTCCTATGAATGAAAATGAACCGGATAGGTTAACCGAACTCGTTTCGTACCTTAACCGTGAACAGTATGGAGATTTCCCTACCTTTAAAAGAAGGTTTTCTTCAGAGACGCATCAGCAGAGAATATATACCAGCTATTCGAGTGATCTTGAATTTTTCTGGAGTTACCAGATGCATCATATGATGACACGCTATTTATTGTGGAATTATGCCGGCAAAGAAGGATGGACCCAGGATGATGGAGCAAATATTGCTCCTTTTAATAAAATCGGGAATTTTTTCGGAAAGATAATTGGAATAAAATTTAATGGTGATACTAAAGATTCATTGTTTGGAATTCCATTCCTGCTTGGTTTGCTCGGAATTTATTTTCACTTCAGGCGCGACTGGAAAATGGCATCTGCATTTATGATTATGTTTATTCTGATGGGTTATCTTACAGCTTTTTACCAGAACCAGCAGCAACCTCAACCTAGAGAAAGGGATTACTTTTATGTCGGTGCTTTTTTTGTTTACTCAATCTGGATCGCAATTGCAATTCAAGGTTTGGCTGATTTAATCCGCAAAAAAATTAAAAACTCTTCTTTACAAAACGCCAGCACTGTTGCTGTACTTTTAGCAGGATTTATTCTTATTCCCTTAGTTATGCTGAGAGCAAATTACTATTCTCACGACCGCTCAAATAATTGGGTACCCTGGGATTATTCATATAACTTGCTCCAAAGCTGCGCACCAAATGCAATACTCTTTACCAACGGAGATAACGATACTTTCCCACTATGGGTATCTCAGGATGTTGAGGGCGTTAGGAGAGATGTGAAAATAGCAAACCTGAGTCTACTCAACACTCCCTGGTATATAAAACAGCTGAAGAATAATGATCCTTACAAAGTCGGGACTGTTGATATGAAACTCTCGGACTCACAAATTGAACAAATAAGACCAATACAGTGGGAACCCCAGGAAGTGAGCATCTTTCTTCCCCAGGCAGGACCTGAATTAACAGATCTTATACAAAAGTATGAAATTTCTGATTCTTCGGTTTTGAAAGAAGGACTAATAAAATTTAAAATGAACAACACTCTTACTTTCGGTAATGTTAAAGCGATTCGTGTTCAGGATATTATGGTAAAAGAAATTGTTGAAGCCAATATCTGGAAACGTCCAATATACTTCGCCGTCACCTGCTCAGATGACAGTAAAATTGGACTACAGGATTATATGAGAATGGAAGGAATGGGCTTTCGGATAGTTCCGGAAAAACGCAAACCTGGTGTCGAATTCATAAACGCAGAATTGGTAAATAAAGAGCTGGAGAAAAACCTGGATTATAGTAAGGACTTTGATCCCGGGTTCAAATTCAGGGGGATGAACGACCCGAACATATTTTTTGATGAAAATCATAGCAGATTAATACAGAACTATCGCAATGCATTTATGCGACTTAGCTTATTCTACCTAAACACTAATCAAAATAACCTTGCAGTAAAAACTCTAGACGGAATGGAAGAGAATATCCCACACCGTATTAGAGAAATGCCATTCGGGTTACTTTACGAAGTTGCAAACTTATATTTAACTGCCGGGGCTAACGATAGGTATAAAGAATATGTAAAAGAAGTAGAGGAAATAGCCTTAACTAACCTCGAACAAAATCCGGAGGATGTGCAATCTTACTATAATCCTTACAGGATTCTAATAGACATTTATGAAAACACGAGAAACTATAGAAAATCTTACGAACTATGGCAAAAAATAGAACTTATGTATCCCAACGATCCGAATGTTAGGGCTAATGTTGAAAAATACCGTAAGCTTACCCTGGGTGAGGGAGTCGTAAAAGATTCTTCCGGTAAGGTTAATTGATTTTAAAATGTAAAAACATTTTTATTCCCTGCCTGTTAACAGGCAGGAATATATCATCTTTCTTATTTTTTTACTAAGAGATGAAAATTCTTGTCCTTGCGCTTTCCGGTATCGGAGATGCATTATTGTTCACGCCTGCTCTAAAACTACTAAGAAAAGAACTGCCTCATTCCACAATTGATATTTTGGTAATGATAAAGAGCGCCGGCGAGATATATGAAAAAAACCCGGATACAAGCAGTGTTATTTATTTCGACTTCATTAAAGAGGGTTTTATTTCTTCGTTAAAATTTATTTTATCATTAAGAAAAAAATATGATGCATCAATAAGCGTTTATCCATCCAACAGGAAAGAATATAACATTATTAATTTCTTAGCTGGCGCTAAAAAAAGAGCGGGAATAAAATACCTAAGAAGTGATAATCGAAATCTCGGTTTCTTAAATAATATCAGAGTTAAAGAAAACGATTCGGCACACAATGTTCAGACTAATATTAAACTAGTTGAAAAGCTGCTTAATAAAGATTTTGCAGAAGAACCTTCTCTTGAATTTCCGCTTTCCAAAGCTAATGAATCCTTTTCTGCTGAATATTTAAAAAGCATTACTATTTCTGAAGCTGACCTTGTAATCGGTTTTCATCCGGGGTGCGCAACATTAAAAAATCATATTAAAAGAAGATGGGAACCGGAAAAGTTCGCAGCACTTGCAAAACTTTTAATTGAAAATGAGAAAGCCAAAATATTATTATTTGGCGGACAAGATGAAGAAGGATTAAAGGAAAATATCTTTACCAAGATAAATTCTCCCGGAGTTTTTATCGTCAAAGCAAAAAGTCTTCCTGATTCAGCTGCCGTTATGAAAAGGTGTAATCTGTTTATAACAAATGACTCGAGTCTTATGCATGTTGCATCGGCTTTGCAGTTAAATGTTATTGCAATAATTGGTCCTACAAATACAAATTTCATTCATCCCTGGAAAACGGAACACAAAATTGCTACTCTTAGCCTTGAATGTTCCCCCTGCTTTTTTTATTCCCCAAAACCGCTTAAATGTTACAGAGATGATGTTCTTTATAAATGTATTAAGGAACTAACTGTAGAGATGGTTTATAACGCTGTTGTGGAAAACCTTCGAGGTTAGCATATTGAATGCGTGCTGTAACCCTCGAAGGTTCTGAAACTGTTGGGCGTAGAACCTTCAAGGGTTATACCTCTCTCAACACCTCCCTAACCTTGAAGGTTTTTTACAACAAACTCGACCAACTTTTCAATATCCTCAAAGAAAGAAATGTGATTTATACTTTTCTCTTCCTTTTCCAACTGTTTATTCATTATCTCACCAATTCCCTTCCACATTGATGAATAACAGGCAACTGGTTTTGAATCTATTAATTCTTTATTTAAATATTCCCAAACCGCAGCAAGTTCGAGCAAAGTACCCGTTCCGCCCTGCAAAACAATGTAAGCATCCCCCAGTTCAATAAGTTTCGATATTCTCTCAAAAAGATTTTCACAAGAAATAATTTTACTTAAAAACGAATTCGGTTTTCTAACCAAATAATTCAAAGTAACGCCGGTTGCGAGCCCTCCTGTTTCAACAACTCCTTTTGAAACAGCTTCCATTATTCCGAAGTATCCGCCATTAATTACATTAAACCCTTTTATTGCTAAAAGCTTTCCGAGTTTGTATGCGGTTTCATATTCGGCATCTCCGGGAAGAGGCATTGCGCTTCCGAATACAGTAATACTTTTTTTCATAATTTTATCTCCGGCCATTCTTCAATCGGCTCAGAGGATTTAACAATATGCATACCTGCATCAGAAAATCTTTTAAAAGCTTTCTCTGCAACATCAGTATAATCAAATACACCGGGGACAACAACGGGAGAAGTTGCATCTTCAAGAAGGCAAACTTTTTTTGTCAGCATTTTATCTTTTGATAAAAAATATTTCAGCATATCTTCAACCGTCCAAGCAACGCAATGACTCTTCGCTTGTCCAGCAATAATTATAACATCGCAGTTTATTAGCTTCTCAAGCAAAGGTAAATTTTTATCGGCAATTTTATTCCCTTCGGCATCAGCTTTTATTTCTGGACCAAACACAGAATAATGTTCCGTTAAAAGATTCCTTCCTTTAATCTGGAAATCAGGTTGGCTATATCTTGCAATACCATGAAAGAAAATTGCTTCTTCAACTGAAGGAACGAGTGCATGACCAATTCCACCAAGTATTGCATGGTAAGGCCAGATTGTAAGATCGTATTTGCCGTTTTCTTTAAGAGTTTTTGTATAATGAAAAAGATGATGTGCGGCTTTCTCTTCGTTATATCCTAAAAACCTCAACGCATCCGGGTTAATTTTCCATTTCCCTTTTTCAATATCATCAAAAGAAATTAAAGTGTACGGCGCCGGATGTTTTCCTTTATCATTAATTAAAAATACGGAATGAAAGATCTGGGTTGCCTGGTGTGTATCCATCGTCGGAATTATTTCTGTAATCACATCAAGATTGTGATAGATGAATTCACATAATCTTATATTATCATCTATCGCTCCTCTTCCTGAACGACCTCCGACAAACAATTCAAACTCAGGCATGCAGAAAGTATTTTGTACATCAATTAAAACAAGAGCAACTTTTATATTATCATCAGCCGCAGGCGTTATCTCAAATTCTTCTGCCCATTTTCTTGCATCTTCAGCAAGCTGCTGATAGTTAACTTTCCATATTTTACCGACTTTCCCCGGCTCAAAGTGAGGTGGTATATTTAAGTTTTTTGTCCTCATCATAAACTCTTCCCTGTTCTACAATAATTTTTCAATTAAAGAATAAACAACAATAAGTACTTAATCAAGCTCTGCTTTTATGAATGATCATTTCTTTTATTTAAATTTCACCTCATCATTAATAAAAGACTCCATGTTAAAACCTCAATTATTTTCATCCCTTAAGGGATATGATAAAAAACATTTTTTCTCTGATATAACCGCAGGACTTATTGTTGGTATTGTTGCTTTACCTTTAGCCATTGCATTTGCAATTGCTTCGGGGGTTGCACCGGAGAAAGGATTAATTACTGCAATTATAGGCGGATTTATTATTTCCACTTTAGGCGGAAGTAAAGTTCAGATTGGGGGACCGACTGGAGCTTTTGTGGTAATCGTTTATTCCATTGTGCAAAACTACGGTATGAACGGATTATTAATTTCTACTGTTATGGCGGGAGTAATACTCGTTATTATGGGCTTAGCAAAATTTGGTTCAATTATAAAATTCATTCCTCATCCTGTTGTGGTTGGATTTACAAGCGGTATTGCATTAATAATTTTTTCTTCACAAGTAAAAGATTTTCTTGGTCTCCAAATAACAAATGTTCCTGCGGATTTTATTGATAAATGGACGCAGTTTGCTGCGTTCATTAATACAATTAATCCTTATGCCTTTTTTATTGCTGCGGGTTCTCTTCTAATTATTATTTTCTGGCAGAAACTTTCTCATAAAATTCCCGGTTCCATTGTTGCTCTTATAGTATCAACATTAGCTGTGAACATTTTTAATTTGCCCGTTGAAACAATCGGAAGCCAGTTTGGAGAAATTTCTTCAACGCTTCCTTCACTTAACAGCTTTGACATAAGTCTTTCAACAATAAAAAACCTGATACAACCGGCAACTACAATTGCAATTCTTGCTGCAATCGAATCTCTTCTTTCCGCAGTTGTTGCCGATGGAATGATAGGTGGAAAGCATCGTTCAAATATGGAACTGGTTGCACAGGGAGCTGCAAACATTATTACACCTTTGTTTGGAGGAATGCCCGCGACCGGGGCAATCGCAAGAACAGCGACAAATATTAAAAACGGCGCGAGAACTCCTGTTGCAGGAATAACTCATGCATTTGTTCTTTTACTTATAATGATCTTCTTCGGACAATGGGCAAAGCTTATTCCGATGGCAACTCTCTCTGCAATTCTTGTTGTCGTAGCTTATAATATGAGTGAGTGGAGAACTTTCAGAAGTCTTTTAAAAAGCCCTAAAAGTGATGTTGCGGTTTTACTTACTACCTTCGGACTGACTGTAATTTTTGACCTTACAATAGCAATAGAAATTGGAATGGTGCTGGCAGTTTTTCTTTTCATGAGAAGAATGGCTATGGTTACAAATGTAGGAGTAATAACCCGCGAGCTTACAGACGATGAAGAAGTAATTGTCGATCCAATGGCTATTGATAAAAAAGATGTTCCAGAAAGAGTGGAAGTTTTTGAAATAAACGGTCCATTTTTCTTTGGTGCTGTAGAAAAGTTTAAAGAAGCAACAGAGGTAATTGAAAATCCTCCCTGGGTAAGAATTATTAGGATGAGAAATGTCCCTGCAATAGATTCAACCGGGCTTCATGTGCTTGAAGAAGTTTTACACGATTCGAGAAAAGAAGGAACTGAAGTTGTTTTTTCGGGAGTTCATGCACAGCCTTTAATGGCTTTTGAAAACTCGGGTTTGTTAAAAAAGATCGGTGAAAAAAATATTCATTCCAATATCGATGAGGCGCTAACGAGAGCAAAGGAAATACTCAATGAGAAGAATATTATTTAGTTCCATTATTTTCATTTTCCTTTTATCAAATACTTCGTTACTCCAGGGAAGAGAAGTTGCAATCACAATTGATGACCTTCCCGTTACCTCTATTGTAAAAGAGATCGGTTTTAAACAAGAGCTTACAAATAATTTACTTGCCAAACTTAAAAAGTATAATGTTCCGGCAATCGGTTTTGTTAATGAGGGAAAGCTTTATGAAAACGATAGTCTTATTAATGAAAGAGTTGATCTGCTTAAGCAATGGCTTGCTGCAGGTTTGGATTTAGGCAATCATACTTTTTCTCACAAAAGCCTGAATCGCATTCCCGCAAAAGATTATATTGAAGATTTGTTGAAAGGAGAAAGAATAGTAAGAGGGCTTATTAAAGATGCGGGAAAAGAATTAAATTATTTTCGCCATCCATTTTTACATACAGGCAGAAGTATAGAAGTGCGGGACTCGGTTGAAAATTTTTTGAAAGAACATAATTGTAGAATTGCCCCGGTGACAATTGATAATTCAGATTGGGCTTTTGCACGGGGTTATGAAAAAGCTCTTCTTGACAATGATTCAACTATGATGAAAAAAATAGTTGATGCCTACATTCCATACATAGAAAGCAAATTTGAACATTTTGAATTTGTCTCAAGAGAATTGTTCGGCAGAGAAATAAAACAGATACTTCTTATACACGCAAATAAATTAAATGCGAATCATTTCAATGAACTCGCAAAGATGATGATTAAAAGAGGTTATAAATTTATTCCTCTTGAAAAAGCACTTGAAGATAAAGCTTATAATTCTACTGATACTTTCTTTGGTGCAGGCGGAATTTCCTGGCTTCACAGGTGGGCTTTAACTGAAGGGAAAGATAAAAGTATATTTAAGACGGATTTGCCGGCTCCTGACTTTGTTATGAAATATGCCGGGATTGAAAGCGAGTAACATTAATAAAAATTAAGTTATCTATCACGCAATCTTTTTATAAACAGTTCCTATATAATCGACAAAATCTGGTTCAATTCCTTGCTGCCTTATAAACAACTGCATTTGTGCACGGTGATGAATTGAATGATAGTTAAGCTGTAATGCAATGTCCTTCAACGGTGCCGACCAATGTCCTCCATCATAACCGATAAATTTGGTTTCGTCAAAAAGTTCTTCTTCCGTTTTACTATTTAAATAATCAATCCACACTTGCAGGCTTTTATCCCATTCTCCTTCAAGTTCATCAAATGAATACAACGGATCCCACCAATCCATTTTAGGATCGTTAGGATATTGAACTATTCTCGCCATCCACTTCTTCTGAGAATTAATTAAATGACTGAAATATCTAACACTTTCTTTCTTATCAGGCAGCAATTTTATTTTTTCCAATAGCTTCCTGTTCATAAGGTCGTTGAATTGAAAAGTGTCAATCAGGTATTTTTTCATTTCCATTTTATCCCCTTTAATTATAATTAACAAGTTGTCTTAAATGATGTTCAAGATGCCGGACATAATCTTCAACAAGCCATTGAAGAGTTACATTTTGTTCTTTCCCCACGTTACATTCTCTAACAAAGTTCTTTTCAGGAATCAGTTTAATAAGCTCAGCCAGATGAAGGTTATATAATTCCCAGAATTTTATAAGATATTTGGAATCAACCTGGTTATGATAGCTATGATTATTCCAGTTATCCTGGTTGTAAGTAATCGAAGGAACATCTTCAAACTGTATTCTTACAAACCTTTGATGGTTGTTTGCTGCACTGTCGATTAAATGTCCGAGAATTTGCTTTTTACTCCACTTGGTTTCAGAAGGCTTAAAAGAAAAGTCTTTTCCCGGGATTTCTATTAATAATGGTGGAATTATTTCACAGAGATACTGAAGTCGGTTAATGGTTTTTTGTAACATGAAAAAATTTATTCCTTTTTCTATTTGTTGAAATTTAATTCACCCCATCTTTTCAAATTAAACTAACTATTCAAATCTTCTGGATTTTGGGAACAAATTCAACCTAAAATCTAAAATAATTTGTGTATGCATACTCATAATTTTTATATTTAAGAGAAACAATATTCAACAACAAACCTAAAAGAGAAACGATGAGCTTAAAAGAAATCAAGGCTGCAAAAGTAAATGATCTGAAGGATGGCGAGATGAAAGCAGTTTCTGTTGGAGATGGAAGGGAAATTCTTCTAACAAGAATTAAAGATAGTTACAATGCACTGGGTGCTAATTGTACGCACTATGGTGCTCCACTCTCAGAAGGAGTACTCTGCAACGGAGTAATAATGTGTCCCTGGCACCATGCTTGCTTTGATGCAAAAACGGGAAATCTGCTGGATCCTCCGGCAAGAGATTCTCTTCCTAAGTATGAAACAAAAATTGCTGGCGATGATATTATAGTTTTAGTCCCGGAAGAACTTGAAACATCACGTATACCGGATATGATTAAATTAAATTCATCTGATAATAGAAATTATGTTATAGTTGGCGGAGGCGCAGCAGGTAATGCAGCCGCACAATCGCTCCGCGAAGGAGGTTATACCGGAAAAATTATGATGATAACAGAAGAGAACAGATTTCCTTATGATCGTCCGAACCTAAGCAAAGATTATCTTTCGGGAGAAGCTCAGCCTGAATGGATGCCGCTCAGAGGAGAAGATTTTTATAAAGAAAACGGGATTGAAATTCTCTTTAACAGAAAAGTTAAAGGAGTTGATGTTGCTGCAAAAGAAATAATCTTTGATGATAATAACAGAATGAAATATGGCAAAATTCTTTTAGCGACCGGTGGTGTGCCGAGAAATATCAATATTCCCGGTGCAAATCTAAAAAACATTTTTTATTTAAGAAGTTTTGAAGATTGTGACAAAATAATAGAAGCTTGTAAGAAAGCATCAAAAGCAGTAGTGATCGGTGCAAGTTTTATCGGGATGGAAGCGGCTTACAGCCTGCATGAAAGAAAATTAAATGTAACTGTTGTTGCACCGGAAGAAGTTCCTTTCAAAAATATTTTTGGTAATGAAATTGGCAACCTTATTAAAAATCTCCAGGAAGATCATGGTATTAAGTTCAAGCTAAGCACACAGTTATCAAAATTCGAAGGGGATGAAAAAGTCGGCTCGGTTGTGCTCTCAAATGGTGAAAAAATTGAATGTGATCTCGTTGTAATCGGGATCGGAGTTAAACCGGCAACTGATTTTATTAAAGGTATTAACCTTGAAAAAGACGGCAGCATAAAAGTAGATGAATATCTTCGGGCGGATGAAGACACATTTGCAGCAGGAGATATTGCAACGTTTCCTTATAATGGAAATAACATAAGAATAGAGCACTGGCGTCTTGCAGAGCAGATGGGACGGATTGCAGGATTTAATATGGCAGGGAAGAAAATCAAATTTAATAAGCAGCCTTTCTTCTGGACCGCACAGGCAGGATTAAACATCCGTTATGCCGGTTATGCAAAAGACTGGGATGAAACCATAACATGGGGAAATATAAATTCAAAAGAGTTTATAACTTTCTTAGTTAAGAATAATAAAGTTGCAGCCGTTATAGGAAGCAACAGGGATGCTGAGGTCGTGGCGGGAGAATTTTTACTTCTTAACAATAAAATGCCATCTGCAAGTGATTTGAAGGGGAAGGAAATCGATTTGGTTGGATTGGTAAAGTAATCAAAATTTCCACAAAGACTCGTACTCGTTCATAATCCCTTTTAATATTAGCCAAAAACTTTATTCTTAAAGCTAAAAAAAGGATTGACAATAAAACCTTAAAATCATATGTTCCCATTTACCGGTTTGGAAATACCATAAAATCCTTTTTATCCTAAGATAAGAAGATGGCATTTCTCCTCCAGAAAATCCGACAATAACGAAAGGGTATAACGATGACAAAAACAGTTGCCAGCATACTCAGGGGTAAAGGTTACCGTATTCACTCGGTGAATGCAGATGCTACTGTATTTGAAGCTCTCCAGGTTATGGCAAATAACAGTGTGGGTGCTTTATTAGTGATGGAAAGCGAGAAACTTGCGGGGATTATGTCCGAAAGAGACTATGCAAGAAAAGTTGTTCTTCTCGGAAAATCGTCTAAAGAAGCTAAGGTTAGAGAAATTATGTCTGATAAAGTTTTGTTTGTTCACCCGCACAGGACTGCTGAAGAGTGTATGGCAATTATGATAAACAAAAGAATCCGGCATTTGCCGGTAATAGATAATAATACGCTTGTCGGGGTTATTTCCATAGGCGATGTTGTAAAAGCCGTATTGGATGAAAAAACTTTTGTTATAGAACAGCTCGAAGAATATATAAGCGGAAGAAAAATTGCTGCCGAAGTCTGATTAAATAAACTTTGGGGGATTCAACAGTGTTAAAAAAAAGTTTTATCCTCATTTTTTTTATTTTTGACTACGCACTATTTAATGCAAAATGAAAAAAATAAATCTTGATGATCTCGAACAGTTGCTTGCCTGTGATGACCTTAAATCATTAAAAGGAAATCTTGTAAAGATTAAAACAAGGGTTGAGAATTTTTCACCTGCTAGCCCCACAATTAATATAACGCTCAACAGTAAGACAGAAATTATAAACTCAGAATATTTGCTGAATGAAATTGAGCAGATAATTAATACCTATACGCTTGAAAGAAGTAAATATTATCTCAAGAGACTGATCAAAAGTATTAAAGAAGAAAAAAAGGGGAAGATAAACGACCTGAACCTAAACAGGTGGAAAGAATACAATGATATTTTAACAGACAGCCTTTGGGTGCTAAAAAAGAGAGACCGTTCCGGTGAACATAAAGCATCCTACTGGGGAAATTTTATTCCGCAGATTCCAAACCAGCTTCTAAGGAGATTCACAAAAAAAGGAGAATGGGTTCTCGATGCTTTTCTTGGAAACGGCACAACTTTAATTGAATCTAAACGACTCGAAAGGAACGGCATCGGAATAGAACTGCTCGGGAATATAGCTGCGTCTGCTAAAAAACTTGTTGAAAAGGAAAAATCAGAGAAGAAAGAGGTTGTTACAGAAATAATTAATGCAGATAGTTCAGAACTCGATTATAAAAAAGAGTTACAGAGAATTGGAATTAAATCAGTACAGTTCTTAATAATGCACCCCCCTTATTGGGATATTATCAAATTCAGCAAGAAAGAAAATGATCTTTCAAATGCAAAAACCATCGGGAAATTTCTCCAACTATTTGGAAAGATTGTTGATAAAACATATCCTTTGCTTGACAAAGGAAGATATTTTGCCCTGGTAATCGGGGATAAATATTCAAAAGGCGAATGGATTCCTCTCGGTTTTTATACAATGCAGGAAGTGCTGAAGCGGGGTTATAAATTAAAATCTGTTATAGTTAAAAATTTTGATGAGACAAAAGGGAAAATGAGTCAGAAGGAATTGTGGAGGTACAGAGCTTTGGCAGGAGGATTTTACATTTTTAAACATGAATACATTTTTTTATTTAGAAAGTGACTGAAAGATTACAAAATTACAGGATTGCAAAATTACATGATTGATTTGAGCCAACTACAATTGAATGACTATCAAATGACAATGAATGACCAATGGAATAAATGAATCTTATCGAGGTAGAATCCGAACTCAAAAAGAGATTATCATATCCATACAAGTGGGGACAAAAACAAAATGATTATTTCGACAGCCTGACAAATTTTATTTACAAGATAGACTCTTTCGAAAAACTACTCCACGAAACAAATATCCGCTTCAAAGAGAAACCTGATTACAAAAAATATTTTGATTATTCCTTAAACCGGTGGTTTAATTTCTGGTCTGCGCAGGCAGTCGAGAAAATTTTCTGTTCCCTGCCGAATGTACAGCCTGCTCTCGATGGGAAAGACAAGCTTGTCGATTTTACAATCGATGGTGTAAAATTCGATCACAAAACATCTATCTTCCCGAAGAACTTTCCATATCCAATAAATGAGGCAGTAAAAAAAACAGATGAATTAATAAAATGGCTTTACCGCTATCAGTCACAGCAGCAAAGAAAACATCTCAAGAACAGGTTATTCATTGTTCTTTATTCACCAGATGGAGAGCACTGGAAATTGAAAGCTGAAATATCCTGGCTTAAAGAGAGAATCGAAAAATATATGACCGGCTTTAATCCTGATTATCTTTTGAAGTTTCAGTTTGAGAAAGAGAGCTATGCTTTGGCAGACGTTATCTGGGCAATAAAAAATTAACATTGCTGCTTTTATTTTTATAATCATTTACAATTTATTAACCTCCTCCCCTTGACGACAGAGAAATGAATACTTATATTCATTTTTACAGTTGAGATATTACCCTTTTTATCAATTCCTTTGCTGTATTTTTTATATTGCAGTTACATTACTTTTAATAATTTAATCTTCATTATTGAAAGGCGCATAATGAAACCATTTGTTTTGCTAACATTATTTTTTTGCATTTTGTTTTTTTCTCCTAATACATTTGGGCAATTTGATATTGAGAAAAAAATCAAGAAAAAGGTCGAGAAAAAATTAGAGAAAGAAGTAGACAAAACGATCGATAAAGGGATTGAAGAGACTGAAGAAGCAATAAAGAAAGGTGGGGAAGATGACAGCGAGGGAAAGAAGCCGGAAAATGATCCTGCTAATAAACCTACCGATAAAGATACTCTTGTAAATTCAGAAACAGATCAATCGCCGCGGGATATGGTCCCGCAGGAAGAACTTAAAGTCTGGTCAAAGTATGATTTTGTTTCGGGCGATAAAATAATTTTTGAGGATAACCTTATAAACGAAAAGCATGGTGAATTTCCTTTAAAATGGAATTTACTTAGTGGAAATGCAGAGATAGCAAAATTCGGAGATGATAATGTAATCGCTTTTATGATAAACAAAACCGAGATCTCCCCATTAATGAAAACGAAAGAATATTTGCCTGAAGTATTCACTATCGAATTCGATATTTACATTCATAATAAAGGTAATGAAGCATATTACCTGAATCTTAAAAACACGATGCAAATAGATATAAGGACAAATAAAGTCTCATCACGTGATTTTGTGGGTGAGCCCGATGAAAGTTCACGCACAACCGGCTGGCATCATATTGCTTTATCATTTAATCAGCGGGCATTAAAAGTATACTTTGATCAGACAAGAGTTTTGAATATCCCAAACATTGAAAAGAAACCAACATCATTTACTATTTCTGCATTAAGCCATGGTGCTAACAAGGGTAATCCCTCTATGATTAAAAATATCAGGATTGCGGAAGGAGGCGTTGAATTATATGACCGCCTGATGACAGATGGGAAAATTGTTACAAGAGGAATTTATTTTGACGTAGGAAAAGCTACCATCAAACCTGAATCTATGGGAGTGATAAATGAAATTGCTAAATTAATGAACGACCATCCTGAAATAAGATTAAGTGTTGAAGGGCATACGGATAGCGATGGGAATGATACATTCAATCAAACACTCTCTAAAAACCGTGCAAATGCAGTTAAAAATGCTTTGGTTAGCTTGGGAATAGAATTGTCCCGGCTTGAAGCTGCCGGCTGGGGTGAAAGCAAACCTCTTAACAGTAACTTAACGCCAGAGGAAAAAGCGAATAACCGACGTGTTGAGTTTATAAAAATATAATCTAAAGATGACTTTACTCAAATAAAAAATAAATATTTCGAATAATTCCAACCGGAGAGTATTCTTGCTTCTCCGGTTTTTTTGTCGCATCACATATCAAGAACTACTTCAAAGAGACTTTTCTGTTTAATTATTATATTTACGCTAAACTAGTTAAACACAAAAATGCGAAAACAATGTTGCGTATAATTGGGGGTAATTAATCTAATGCATACTTTCCTTCCTTTGGGCGCTGCCGGTGAAATAGGAGCAAGTTGTTTCTACCTAAACATCGAAGGAACAGGAATTATTCTCGATTGTGGAATGCATCCGCAAAAGGCAGGGCTTGATGCTTTGCCGGCATTTGATTTAATAAAAGATCTTCCTGTAGATTTTGTTTTAATCTCACATGCTCACCAGGATCATATAGGCGCGCTCCCTTTCCTTGTTCAAAAGCATCCTTATGTCAGAATTATTTCTACACCCCAAACCCGTGCAATTGCCGAGTTAACACTGCATGATTCAGTTTCAATCTTAAAAGAACAAATCGGTAAAGAAGAAGAACTTAAAATTTATTCACATGAAGAAATTGATCTTCTTATTCAATCAATTGAATATAAAACTTATGGAGAAGAATTTTTTCTTGCCGGCTACAAACATAAATCGTCCGAACCCATCAAAATCACTTTTTTCGATGCGGGACATATCCTGGGTTCAGCAGGAATTCTAATAGAGTTTAATGAATGGAAGTTTTTTTACTCGGGAGATATTAATCTAAACCATCAGCAATTGCTGACGGGAGCCGGACTTCCAAAAACTAAAATCGACACACTATTAATTGAAACTACATACGGCAGCACAGATTCTTCCCTGCTTAAAAATTGGAATGATGAGGCGGAAACATTTGCAAAGGAAGCAAATAAAATTATTAATGACGGGGGATCTATACTTGTACCTGTTTTTGCTTTGGGGAAAACCCAGGAGATACTTGCAGCAATATGGGAACTAATGCAAAAGAGGAAACTTATTCAAACAGATATTTATACAGGCGGACTCGGAGCTAAGATTAGCCGTGTTTACGATTATAACAGGTATGTTGTCAATTATTCCAACCCGGAGCTTGAATTAAGCAAGATTCCCCAAAAAAATCTTTACGATGTTGACAACTTCGAAGACCTCTTTAAAGCCCCCTCGATTATTCTTGCATCGAGCGGGATGATGCTGGAAAAAACAATTTCATTTCAGCTCGGCAAACAATGGCTTAAGCAAAGTAAATCAGCAATTTTTACAGTAGGTTACATGGAAGAAACTACTCCCGGCTACAAATTTGCAAACTCCCTAAAAGGAAACAAGATACAGATTACAGGAAATGATAAACCTTCCGAAGTAAGGTGTTCAATAAAAAATTTCAGCTTTAGCTCTCATTCAAAAAGAGAAGAATTCCTGGAAATAGTTAAGAAATTAAAACCAGGCAATGTGATCCTGGTTCATGGTGATTCTTCTGCAATTGACTGGGTTGGCGCTTCTATTCTTAAAAATCACAAGGGTATCAAAGTCTTCAAAGCTGAAAAAGGGAAGAAAATAACATTAGGTTAAACTTATGGTTTTTTCTCAGAGAGGTATTTTTATTACAACTTTACAGGTATGGTAGTTGTTACTTAGAAGAAAAAATAAGAACCTTCATGGTTCTTAGGAATTAATCTTGAACTTTTATAAAAGAAGAATCGTTGCCTATATAGCAGGCAAACTTATAAGCGGTAAAGAGATAAATAAATTATTCGACCGGTCGAATTCATCCTATGCTGAAATAGTTGGTGAAGTTACAATAACAAAAATAAATGTTTACGACTCTGAAAGAAACGAATTAATTACCGGCAGCGGAGATGCGAAGGGTATCTCGCTTTACGATTTTACTACAGCTAAATTTATCGATTTAAAAATCGACAAGGAAAAATTCGACGGTTTTGATTATGAGTCAAAAAAAATCTTTTATGGCGAATTAAAAGATAATACAGTATCAGTATTTGATTTTGAGGATTCAAAACATCACTATTACATAATGTTAAGCCCAAATGAAGAGATTGATAACAACATGGGATTGTTGATCTAAATATTTTTTTATCCGAAATCCTTAACCTGCCTGCTTGTCGAAATTCAAATTAAGAATCATTAACTTTATCTGTCTCTTTATACAAATACAGGAATAACAGTGAGATTTTTTTTTATTACTACTCTATTTTTAATAACCACAATTATAATTTATCCTCAACAAAATTTAACGCTTGAAGATATTTTCTATTCTAGCAAATTCAAAGAAAAGAAATTTGAAAATGTTCAGTGGTTTCCTGACGGCTCCGAATTTACTCATACAAAAGTTAATCCTCAAACAGGACTGACCGATATTCTTAAGCACGATGTTGTCTCGGGGGAAAACTCCATATTTGTAAATGGAAGTTCTCTGGAATATAACGGACATCTGGTTAATTTAGGCAGCTATTCAATTTCAAATGATGAAAGGTTTTTACTTTTTTCGGGACCTCCTAAAAAAATATGGAGATATTCCACACAGGCAGCTTACTATATCTTTGAGCGGCAAAACAAAAAAATATTCTCCCTTGAAGATAACTCGCCCTCTTTAAGGAATGTTAAATTATCTCCCAACAGTAAATATGTAGGTTATGTTTACAACTCCAATATTTATATTGTCGATTTGGTTACAGGCAAGACACGGCAAATCACAAATGACGGCAACGAAAATATTATTAACGGGGAATACGATTGGGTTTATGAGGAAGAATTCGGATTGACAGATGCGTGGAGGTGGTCTCCTGATAGTAAGAAAATTGCTTACTGGAGAATAGATCAAACAAGAGTAAAAGAGTTTTATCTTGATGACGAGTTAGGATTATATAATAAACTAACCGTCATAAAATATCCGAAAGCCGGAGAAGAAATTTCCATTGTTAAAATTGGAGTTTACGATCTCGGAAAAAATAAAACAGCCTGGATGGATATTGGCCCGGAGGCAAACATTTATATACCGCGTATTTATTGGACAAACACCTCTGATAAGCTCGCAATCTTAAGATTAAACCGCCGGCAGAATCATTTGGAATTATTGCTTTCAAATACAAATACGGAACAATCTGAAGTTATAATATCCGACAGCAACAACACGTGGGTAGATGTTGAACACGATATATTATTCTTAAAAGAAAAAGATGAAATTATTTGGACCTCCGAAAGCAGCGGCTTTAATCATGCATACTTATATGATTACGATGGAAAACATTCCAATCAAATAACAAGTGGAGACTGGGAAGTAACTTCTGTTGAAGCTGTAGATGAAGAAAACGGGTTGCTCTATTTCTATGGAAAAAAAGATTCTCCTGTCGAACAAAATATTTACAGGATAACCCTTAATGGAGAAAATCTTGAAAGATTATCTCCTGATAATGGATGGCACATTGCTGATTTTTCGCGCGGTTGCAAATATTTTATAGATTATTTTTCTTCTGCAAGTTCACTAACAACAGCATCTCTGAGAAACGCCGAAGGCTCAATAGTAAGAAAACTAGAAGACAATAAAGACATTTTTGATGATTACAATCTCTCCTTCCCCGAATTCTCATCATTTGTTACTACAGATGGAGTTGAACTAAACTATTATATGATTAAACCAAACAACTTTAGCCCGGACAAAAAGTATCCTGTCATTGTTTATGGTTATGGTGGTTCCCAAACAGTTGTTAGCAAGTGGGGCGGTACGAGACAACTGTGGCATCAGTTTATGGCACAGAATGGATTTGTAATTTTTTGCGTAGATAACAGGGGTACGGATGGAAGGGGAAAACAATTCAAAGACCTGGCTTATAGAGATTTGAGTAAATGGGCAGTACATGATCAAATTGAAGGAACCAGGTTTCTCTCCTCACTTTCTTATGTTGATTCAGAAAGAATAGGTTTCTGGGGTTGGAGCGGCGGCGGCTATCTTACATTAATGATGATGACAAGAGGTGCAGATTATTTTTCAACCGGAGTTTCAGTTGCCCCGGTTTCCGATCTTCGGCTTTACGATGCAATATGGACTGAGAGATATATGGGACTGCCGGATGAAAATGAAGCCGGGTATAAAGCAGCTAATGCACTGACTTATGCAGATCAACTTAAAGGTCATCTCCTGATTGTTCATGGAACAGGCGATGATAATGTTCACTTTCAAAATACGCTACATATTATAAATGAATTCCAGACCAAGTTAAAGCAGTTTGATTTGATGATATATCCTAACAGGAGTCACAGTATTTCCGGGGGGAATACCCTGTTACATTTATTTACATTAATGAGTAATTACTTTTTTAATCATCTTTAATTAAAGATACATATTATGAGTCTTACCGGGTTAAAAAAAATAGTAAAAAAATACTCCAACCAGGAGGCTGCTATTTTTCTTCAAAGATTTTTTAAAACAGCTAAAGGCGAATATGCTGAAGGAGATATTTTCGCTGGGATAAAAGTCCCAGTCTCCAGAAAAATTGCAAAACAGTTTAAGGATTTAAGCTTGAACGACCTTTCCAAAATTATAAAATCAAAAATTCACGAGAAAAGACTAATTGCTCTTTTTATTCTTGTTGATAAAATGAAAAAACCAGATGAAAAAGAGAAGGAAAAGATTTATAAATTCTATCTTAAAAACTTAAAGTATGTTAATAACTGGGATCTTGTCGATCTTTCTGCTGAAAAGATCATCGGGGACTATTTATTCGATAAAAAGAAAGAGCTGCTTTTTAAGCTGGCGAAAGGTAATCTCTGGGAAAGAAGAATTTCTGTTATGTCTACATTCAACTTTATTAAGAAAAAAGATTATTCGACAACGTTAAAGATTTGCAAACTTCTTTTGAATGACAAAGAGGACCTTATTCATAAAGCTACAGGATGGATGCTGCGTGAGATAGGAAACAGGGATTTGAAAAGAGAAGAAGGTTTCCTGAAATTACATTATAGAAATATGCCGAGGACAATGCTTCGGTATGCGATTGAAAAATTTCCAGAGAAAAAAAGAAAATCATACCTGTTGGGAAAGATTTAATGAAGGATGTAAAGCTATGATTAAGGAAATTCTTATAAATGCGCTTAACGGGGTAAATGCACATGTTAACCCGCGTAATACGGTGGAAGACTTAACTGTTGAAATTGCAGGAAAGGAAATTGAAAACTTCCCTTATACTATCTGGCAGGTAATAAAGCATATAAATTTCTGGCAGGAAAGATTTATCGGCTACATAAAAGATGATATTACTCCTCCATCGTTATCTGCAAAGGAAGGTTGGTCATTTCCAGCATCGCCTTTAAATGAAAATGATCTTAAAAACGAAATCAGCAAGCTCAATTTAAGTCTTGATGAAGCACTAAGTTTTAGTGACGATATATTAGGGAAGAAAGCTCAAAAATATAAATCGGGATATGAAGTTTTACAAGCGATGGCTTCACACATTTCCTATCACATCGGTGAGATAGTTATATTAAGAAGAATGCTTGGCAAATGGCCTCCGCCTTCAGGCGGCGATACCTGGTAATAAAATAATATTTATAAAATTATGAGAAGAATAAACATTCCGGCTGGAACAATTTGGGAAGATGTAGTCGGTTACTCACGCGCAGTAAAAATTGGAAATGTAATTGAGGTTTCCGGTACTGCTGCTGTTAATAATGGACAGGTTGTCGGGAAAGGAAATGCTTACGAGCAAACTAAATTTATTCTTGAAAAGATTAAAAGAACACTTGAGTCCCTTGGTTCAGGAATGAAAGATGTAATAAGAACAAGAATTTACGTTACAGATATTTCTAAATGGGAGGAGATAGGAAAAGCTCACGGGGAGTTCTTCAAAGATATTAAACCGGCAACATCAATGGTGGAGGTAAAATCCCTGATTGACCATGAAATGATCGTTGAGATTGAAGCTACCGCACTGACAGATTCGGGTGATGAAGTAAATTGATTTTTACTACGCTGCTTTTATAGAAGATAAATTGTGATGATGTATTATTTCCCCATATCTCTTAAATAACCGCCGGAATATATTTTCCCAGGTCTGTCCGAGCGCATAGTTGTAAGCTTGTTCTGAGATTTCTTTTCTCTTATCAGGATTATCAATTAAAAATAAAAGTTTTTCTGCAAGACTTTCAGCATCCTTCGTTCTGCAATATAACTTGTAAAACCATCACTTATTATTCCATAAGCACCTTCCTCTCTTACACAAACAGGAGGAATTTTTGAAGCCATCAAAAATATAGAGTTCTAATAACAAGAAAAATTTTCTTGCCCTTCCCCACCTATTTTTCTTATCTTAACTTATCCTTAAAATAACTATTCGGGAAAATTATTAATGAGCTTAAAAAATGATTCTGTCTTTTTCACTGACAAAGAAGATATAAGAAGCTTTTCTCTCACAAATCAATTTGCAGAACATCTTGAATTCTTTTTAGTTAAAGATAAATTTACTGTTACAGAAGAGGATGCATACTTTTCTCTTTCGATGTCTATAAGAGACAGGATGGTAAGGCGCTGGTTAAGAACCCAGCAGAAATATAAAGAAGTAGACACAAAAAATGTTTATTATCTTTCTTTAGAGTTTTTAATGGGAAGATTATTAGGAAACTCGCTTGTAAACCTCGGCTTTTATGATGAATGCTACAACATTCTCAAGGAAAGCGATTACAGTCTCGAAAAAATTCGCGAGTGCGAACACGACATGGGTTTGGGTAACGGAGGTTTAGGAAGGCTTGCTGCCTGCTATCTTGATTCACTTGCAACCCTTGAATATCCTGCATTTGGCTACGGGATAAGATATGAATTTGGAATTTTCGATCAGAAAATAAAAAACGGTTACCAGGTTGAAAAACCGGATAACTGGCTAGCTTATGGAAATCCATGGGAAATCTTAAGAAGAGAGTTAACTTATACTGTAAAATTCAACGGGAGAATTACGGCTTATGCAGATGAAAAAGGAAACGGAAAGTTTAAATGGACTGATACAAAAGATATTCTTGCTGTCGCTTATGATGTTCCTGTACCTGGTTATAAAACAGACACAGTAAACAATTTAAGGTTGTGGGAAGCAAAACCCACTAAGGAATTCGATTTTGAAGAATTCAACATGGGCAATTATGTTGCCGCTGTCCAGAGCAAAAATGAATCGGAAAACATTTCAAAAGTTCTTTATCCTAATGATTCGATTACAGAAGGAAAATTTTTAAGATTAAAGCAGCAATATTTCTTTGTGTCGGCAACACTCCAGGACATCATAAGGAAATATCATGTAAATCATAAGGAGTTTGATAAGTTTCACAAAAAGGTTGCAATCCAGCTTAATGATACTCACCCTGTTATTGCAATTCCTGAATTAATGAGAATACTTATAGATGAAAATAATTTAAGCTGGCAAAAAGCCTGGGACATAACGGTAGGAACATTTGCTTATACAAACCACACTGTTGTTCCCGAAGCACTTGAAGAATGGTCCGAAAAAATTTTAGAGGAGCTTCTCCCGAGGCATTTACAAATTATATACGAGATAAACAGAAGGTTTGTTGAATTCGTTAAGGCTAACTATTCAACCGATGATTCTGTAGTTAGAGAGTTATCGATAATAAGAGAAGGCTCCGACAAAAAAATCAAGATGGCTAATCTTGCAATTGTAGGCTGCCATTCGATCAACGGCGTTGCGGAGCTTCATACAAAAATCCTTAAAGAAAAAATCTTCTACCATTTCTATAAGCTTTTCCCGCAGAAGTTTAAAAACATTACAAACGGGATAACCCCAAGAAGATGGCTACTAACGGCAAATCCACTTCTATCAGGGCTAATCTCGGATATAATTGGCACTAAATGGGTAACGGAGTTGAGCGAGTTAAAAAAGCTTGAGAAGCTTGTTCATGATAAGGATTTTCTGGAAAACTGGAGAACTGCAAAATGGCTAAGCAAGAAACTGCTGATTGAACATATCGAAAAAGAACACCGGATTAAAATCAATATGGAATCTCTCTTTGATGTTCACATTAAAAGATTTCATGAATACAAACGGCAATTATTAAATATTCTGCGCGTTATTACTCTTTACAACAGGATTAAGGACGACACCAAAATTGCTATGGTTCCCCGCACAGTAATATTTGCTGGCAAAGCCGCTCCCTCATACCGGATGGCAAAGCTTATAATAAAGCTTATTAATTCTGTTGCAGATGTTATTAACAATGATCCCGATGTTGGTGACAAACTAAAAGTGGTTTTCTTAAAAAATTATTCGGTGACCCTGGCAGAAAAAATAATTCCTGCCTCGGATCTTTCAGAACAGATATCAACTGCAGGATTAGAAGCATCCGGTACAGGTAATATGAAGTTCGCACTGAATGGTGCATTAACAATCGGCACAATGGATGGAGCTAATATAGAAATACGGGAAGAAGTTGGAAAAGATAATATTTTTATTTTCGGGCTACTTGCTGAAAAAGTAGAAGAACTAAAACGAAAAGGATATAATCCACGGGAATATTATAACAGGATCCCGGAATTAAAAAGAGTGATCGATATGATTGCCCACGATTACTTTAATCCTGATGAACCCGGAATATTTAAAGACATTATTGATAGCTTGATGAACGTCGATTACTACTGTTTGTTCGCGGATTATGAATCCTATATAAAAACACAGGATGAGGTAAGCAAACTTTACATTAACCAGGATGAATGGACAAAAAAATCTATTTATAACGTAGCGGGTATGGGGAAATTTTCAAGTGACAGGGCTGTGAAAGAATATGCCGACAAAATATGGAAAGTTAAGCCTGTTAAAGTTGAAATAGAAAAGTAAAGAACCTTCAAGGTTGC
>Ga0209212_1002101_pt1 | contig 29505 bp, 23 predicted proteins | sample RifGroC2_FD_183996 | JGI IMG/M metagenome (GOLD analysis project Ga0209212, IMG submission 183996) | Groundwater microbial communities from Rifle, Colorado, USA - Groundwater C2 (SPAdes) (version 2) | ecosystem: Environmental > Aquatic > Deep subsurface > Groundwater | place: Rifle, Colorado... | reverse complement strand
TGGCAAAGGATCGACACCAGCGCCACGGTCATGGCAACACCGGCTGAAGGGCCATCCTTCGGAATGGCACCCGCCGGGACGTGAACGTGGATTTCATGATCCTGAAAAATTTCCGGATCAAGATGCAGCGCCGCAGCATGGGCACGAATGTAGGAATGGGCAGCCTGTATCGATTCCTTCATGACATCGCCCAACTGGCCGGTCAGCGTCAAGGCGGCTTTCCCCGCCATCAGACTGGCCTCGATATGCAGGATTTCGCCGCCTACCGGGGTCCAGGCAAGCCCGTTGACAACCCCGATCTCATTCTTGTCCAGATCCTCCTCACGAATATACTTCGCAGCCCCCAGGTAACTATGCAGGCTTTTGGCGGTCACCTTGACGGCACTCTGGTTCCCCTCCGCCACCTTCCGGGCTATTTTGCGGCAGACCGTGCCGATTTCCCGTTCAAGGTTACGCAGACCTGCTTCGCGGGTATATTTGGAGATAATTTCATTGATCGCGCCGTCATCAAAGCTGATATGCTTGGCTTTAAGCCCATTTTCCTTGATCTGACGCGGCACCAGATAACGCTTGGCAATTTGCAATTTTTCCTCTTCCGTGTAACCGGCAAGATTGATGACCTCCATACGGTCGCGCAGAGCCGACGGAATCGGGTCCATCTGATTGGCGGTCGCCACAAACATGACGTTCGACAGGTCAAAGGACTGATTGATGTAGTGATCGGAAAAGGAGTGGTTCTGCTCAGGATCAAGGACCTCAAGGAGCGCAGATGACGGATCGCCCTTATAGTCGTAGCCCAGCTTGTCGATTTCATCCAGCATGAAGACAGGGTTGTTGGCACCAGCCTGTTTCAGCCCCTGCAGAATACGCCCCGGCATGGCGCCGATATAGGTGCGGCGATGCCCCCTGATTTCAGCTTCGTCACGGACCCCACCCAATGAGATGCGTACAAACTTGCGATTCATGGCGCGGGCAATTGATTTGCCCAGCGACGTTTTACCGACACCGGGAGGACCGACGAAACAGAGAATCGGCCCCTTCATTTTCTTTTTCAGCTTGCGCACCGCCAGAAACTCCAGGATGCGCTCCTTGATTTTATCCAGGTAATAATGGTCGTTATCGAGAATCTTCTTGGCCCTGACGATATCAAGGCTGTCGCGGGTCGAAGTACTCCAGGGGAGCTCAACCATCCAGTCCAGATAGGTTCTGACAATACTGGCTTCTCCGCCGTCAGGATGCATGTTTTCAAGACGGTTCAGCTGTTTGAGCGCCTCTTTCTGTACCGCTTCAGGCATTTTGGCTGATTCGATCGCCTTCCGTATTTCAACCAGTTCCTCCTTGCCTTCATTATCACCAAGCTCGCTCTGAATGGCTTTCATCTGCTCGCGCAGGTAATATTCCTTGTGGCTTTTACCCATCTCCTCACGCGCGGCGTTCTGAATCTTGGCCTGTACGCTCAGAAGTTCGACCTCGCGATTGAGGTATTCATTCACCTTGGTCAGGCGGACAATCGGATCGTTAATTTCCAACAGTATCTGGGCATCCGCAACTTTCAAGCCGAGATTGCTGGAAACCAGATCAGCCATGCTGCCTGGATCCTGAATATTTTCCAGAATCACCATTACTTCAGGAGAGACCTGCTTGCCCAGCTCGATAACCTTGGTCAGCTGCTCACGCACGGTGCGCATCAGCGCCTCGGTTTCCAGCGTTATATCAGTAACGATGGTATCGTTCTGCCGCTCGACCCGAACCGTGTAAAAGGGCTTATCTGAAACGTACTCCGTAATGCGCGCCTTGGCCAACCCTTGAACGAGGATTTTAACGCGCCCGTCCGGCAGCTTGAGCATCCGCATGATCATGGCAACGGTGCCGACCTCATAGATTTTATCAGCGGGCGGATCTTCGTCGCCGACATCGTGCTGGGTGGCCAGCAGAATCATCCGGTCTCCTGCCAAAGCGCTGTCTACGGCCTTTACCGACATTTCCCGCCCGACAAAAAGCGGAATAATCATAAACGGGTAGACAACCACATCCCGAATCGGCAGCAGCGGCAGCACTTCGGGAATTTTCAGCTCTTCCGAACTCTGTTCGGTATCGTTTTCGATCTCTATCAAACTATATCTCCTTTGGGGCTGTACATAAATTCAGTTATCAAAAGCTACAGCTCCGTCACCGGTATCTGCCGTTCGCAACATTTCGGACAAATCACCCGCAGCACACCGCGACGGTATTCCGCCCGAATCGCTGCAAGATCAACATTTCCGGGAATATGAACCGCGTGGTGAAAGCGGCCATAGCTCCGTTCCACGCATATAAATTTGCCTTCGTACTGTTCCCGCGGCTTGCAGGCTTCAAGGACCAGTGTCAAACCGTTCAGTTTCAATGAAATGGTATCCAGGGAAACACCCGGGAGATCAAATTCAACAACGATATCCTGGCTCGTTTCATACATATCCATTTTCGGACGCGTTTCATTGTCCTCAAACGAGTCTCTCAGTTCAAGGGCATGGAGCAGATTACGCATCTCTTCAACATGCCGGTTGAATATTTCCTGGGTAAACGGCTTCCTGCCTGTAAAACGTGGCATAGGGGCACCTGAAATAAGTAGTAAGTTAGTACGTTATTTCCTGTTAGTTTCAGGCAGAAAATAACTTCGGTAACGCACGTATCCTGTTTGTCAGGACAGGTAATGTACCGGAGTTGCTCAGTTGAATGTGAAGGTAATCATTCCCTCCGGCAAAGTCAAGGCAGTCATGCCACCTTGGCGTATTCGGAGAGCGCTGGAATTAAAATTTGACTTTGACCATATTATGCAATAAATAAGGTAGTTTATTTGGATGCGACTAACCGGAAGATGGGGTACAGATCATGGAAAAATGGTCCATCAGCGAATCTGCCAAAATATACAATATCGACAACTGGGGATCGGATCTTTTCTCCATCAACAAGAAGGGAAATATCTGCGTACACCCCTCCTCGAATTCCAAAAACGCCATCGACCTGCGCGTACTGGTAGACGACCTGATCAAACGCAAGATCAAGCCTCCCATCCTGCTCCGTTTCATGGACGTGTTGCAGGGGCGTATCGCCTCGATCAACCGCGTCTTCAAAAACGCCATCCAGGAAAACGACTATCCGGCTAAATACCAGACGTTCTACCCGATCAAGGTCAACCAGCAACGTCAGGTGGTGGAAGCAATCGCCGGCTACGGCAAGCGCTATAACATCGGCCTCGAAGTCGGCTCAAAACCTGAACTGGTGGCCGGCATCTCGATTTCCAGCGGCAACAATCTGCCGATCATCTGTAACGGCTACAAGGATGCCGAATATATCGAGACCGTACTATATGCCACCAAAGTAGGCTTCGACATTACACTGGTAGTCGAGAAGCTGTTCGAGTTGGAAAAAATCATCGAAATTTCCAAGAAGACCGGCATCACCCCCAAGCTGGGAATCCGGGTCAAGCTATCCTCAAAAGGCACCGGCAAATGGGCAACTTCCGGCGGTGAGGATGCCAAATTCGGCCTGCGCATGTCTGAAATCATCGCCGCCATCAGGATGCTGGAAGAAGAAGGTATGCTTGATTCGGTCAAACTCCTTCACTCGCACATCGGCAGCCAGATCACCAAGATCGACAAGATCAAAACCGCCCTGATCGAGGTTGCCCGCGTCTACACCGAAATGAAGAAGCTCGGAGTCGGCATTGAATACCTCGATATCGGCGGCGGCCTGGGTGTTGACTACGACGGCTCCAAATCGAGCTACTTCTCCAGCGTCAATTATACCATTGAAGAGTACGCCAACGACGTCATCTACCAGATCAAGAACATCTGCGATGAAGCGGGCGTTGAATGCCCCAATATCATCTCCGAATCGGGACGGGCAACAGTCGCCCATTACTCGGTGCTGGTCACCAACGTCCTCAACACCAACACCCAGCACCTGATGCCCGACTTTGAGGAGATCCTGGCCCATTCGGAAAAAGTGGCGCCAACCGTCAAGAAACTGATGGACATCTACAAGAGCATCGACCGCTACTCTCTGCGGGAAGACTACCACGACACGCTGCAGCTGATCAACGAAGCGGTCAGCCTCTTCAACCTGGGCTACCTGACGCTCAACGACCGGGCCATTGCCGAGTGGCTTTACTCGAAGATCATTAAAAAGATCAACAGCATCGTCGAGAAAATCAAACCGATCCCGGAGGAGCTGCAGAATTTTCAGCTCTCCATGCGCCAGACCTACTTTGCCAACTTCTCCCTGTTCCAGTCGATCCCCGACTCCTGGGCCATCGACCAGCTCTTTCCGATTGTGCCGCTGCAGAGGCTTAACCACAAACCGGACGTCATGGCATCGATAGCCGACATCACCTGCGACTCGGACGGCGAGATCACCAGCTTCGTCGGCGAGAATGGCCGTTCGAAATACCTGCCGCTGCACAAGATCAAGAAGGACGAGGATTACTACATCGGCTTCTTCCTGATCGGCGCCTACCAGGAGATCCTGGGGGACCTTCACAACCTGTTCGGCGACACCAACGCCGTGCATATTACCTTCAACAAGAAGACCGGCTACATGATCGACACCGTCATCAACGGCGACGCCACCTGGGAGACGCTGAAATACGTCCAGTACAAGGGGCCGGAGATCCTGAAGCGGGTCAGGGACAATCTGGAGAAAAGCGTGGCTTCAAGGAAGATTTCCATCGAAGAGAGCAGCCACTTTGTCGAACTGCTGGACAGAACCTTATTGGGATATACCTATTTAGGAGAGTAATGATATGAGCAAAGTTCTGATAATAGGCGCCGGCGGCGTCGGACAGGTTGTTACCCACAAGTGCGCCCAGCGGCGCGATATCTTCAGCGAAATTACGCTGGCTTCCCGCACCAAGTCCAAGTGCGACATCATTGCCGCCCAGCTGGGAGGCAGCATCAACACTGCCCAGGTGGATGCCGATAACGTCCCGGAGCTGGTAGCGCTGATCAAGAAATTGCAGCCGAAACTGGTCATCAACGTGGCACTTCCCTATCAGGATCTCCATATCATGGACGCCTGCCTGGAAACCGGTGTCGATTACCTCGATACCGCCAACTACGAGCCGCTTGAGACCGCAAAATTCGAATATTCCTGGCAGTGGGCCTATCAGGAACGCTTCAAGGAAAAAGGGTTGATGGCGCTGCTTGGCTCAGGCTTCGATCCGGGGGTGACCAACGTCTATACTGCCCTGGCCGCCAAGAAATACCTGGATGTGATTGAAGAGCTCGATATCATCGACGCCAACGCCGGCTCCCACGGCCAGCCGTTTGCCACCAACTTCAACCCGGAGATCAACATCCGCGAAGTAACCGCCACCTGCCGCCACTGGGAGAATGGTCAATTTGTCGAGTCTCCGCCGCTCTCCACCAAACGTGTGTTCGACTTCCCGGAAGGGATCGGCCCGATGAACTGCTACCGCCTCTACCACGAGGAGATGGAGTCGCTGGTCAAGCACATCCCGACCATCAAAAAAGCTCAGTTCTGGATGACCTTTTCCGACAACTATCTCAAGCATCTTGAGGTGTTGCAGAACGTCGGCATGACCCGTATCGATGAAGTTGAGTTCAACGGCCAGAAGATCGTGCCGATCCAGTTTTTGAAAGCACTGCTCCCCGATCCCGGCTCGCTGGGACCGCTAACCAAAGGCAAAACCTGCATCGGCGTCATCGCCCGCGGCACCAAGGATGGCCAGAAAAAGCAGGTCTACATCTACAACATCTGCGACCATGAGGCCTGCTACAAGGAAGTGCAGTCCCAGGCAATCAGCTACACCACCGGCGTTCCGGCAGTGGTAGGCGCCATCATGATGCTGACCGGCAAATGGCATGAAGCTGGCGTCTTCAACATGGAGCAGTTCGATCCGGAGCTGTTCCTGGACGTGCTGGGGCCGATGGGGCTGCCGACGGTGGTTGTTGACGGCGGAGAATGGCCGGAGCTGTAGTAAATCGTTTTTGTACCAGAGGCACTTCAGCGGGTAGCCACACGGCTGCCCGTTTGACATTTCTGATGACCGTTTTTTCTCCTTGCCGCCACCACAGACTTAATATAAACTGAATTCAGTTTGATCAACGGAGGTCATCATGCTGCTACAGGAATCCATCAAACCGATCAGTTATGTCAAGGCTCATGCAACGGAAATCATCAAAAACATGGCCGAAAGCCGCACGCCCATAATCATCACCCAGAACGGCGAGGCAACGGCGGTTCTTCAGGATATTGCCTCTTATGAGGAAATCCAGGAAAGTCTGGCGATGCTCAAGATTCTGGCGATGGGTCAGAAAGATGTTGAAGAGGGAAGAGTCAAACCTGCTGAACAGGCATTTGCCGATATCAGAGAAAAAATAAGACTTCGGCGGCAAGGATGACGTACAGAATTATTCTTGCAGAAACAGCGGAATCTGACATGTACAACATTCATGAATATGTTGAATTTCATGATTCTCTGCAACACGCCGACACATTGCTAAGCGGCATTGAGCAGGCGATCACTTCGCTGAAAACCTTGCCGCAACGCGGACATTGCCCGCCGGAACTGCTGAGACTCGGTAATCGCGAATATCACGAGATCCACTTCAAACCCTACCGCATCATCTATGCAATCAGAGCGGGTGAAGTAATAGTGAACGGAGTTCTTGACGGACGCCGCGACATTCAGACTCTGTTGCAGCAACGACTGTTACGATAATTTGAGATAATCCATGACCAACATCGACATTGATAAAATACTCCCGCTTGCCCCCTCCCCCGCTTATGTGGTGGATCTGGGCAGCCTGCGCCACAACCTGGCCATCCTGGATCATGTGCAGCAGAAAAGCGGCGCCAAAATCCTGCTGGCCATGAAAGCCTTTTCCATGTGGAGCGTCTTCCCGCTCATCAGCAAGACTCTCCAGGGTGTCTGTGCCAGTTCGCCGTGGGAGGCCCGTCTGGGGCGGGAAGAGTTTGGCCGGGAAGTGCATAGCTTCGCCGCCGCCTTCAAGGAAAGCGATATAGTTGAACTCCTCTCCATTTCCAACCATCTGGTATTCAACTCCTTCGGCCAACTGGAACGCTTCCGCCCCCTGTGGGAAAAAGCAGCGGGGCGGGTCTCCATCGGCCTGCGCGTCAATCCGGAACATTCCGAAGGTCACACCGAAATATACGACCCCTGCGCCGCCAATTCCCGCCTCGGCATCCCGTATTCAGAGTTCGCCCTTCGACTCCGCTCAGGGAACGAAGGAGGGTTCCTGAGCGGAGTCGAAGGACTGCACTTCCACACCCTCTGCGAACAGCTTTTTGAACCATTGGAGCGTACCGCGCGTGCCTTCGAGGAGAAATTCGGCGAGTTTCTGCCCCGGATGAAGTGGCTCAACCTTGGCGGCGGCCATCACATCACCCGTGAGGGGTATGATATTGACGGCCTGGTGGAACTGGTAAAGTATTTCAGGGAGAAATACGATCTTGAGGTCTATCTGGAGCCGGGCGAGGCTGTCGCCATCGGCACCGGCCTCCTAGTGGGTGAAGTACTTGATGTAGTCAACAACGGTATGGATATCGCCATTCTGGATGTCTCGGCCACCTGCCATATGCCGGATATTCTGGAAATGCCCTACCGTCCCGCCATTCAGAACGGCTTTGATCCGGGCGAGAAGGCCCACACCTACCGCCTGGCCGGCCCTTCCTGTCTGGCGGGCGATGTCATCGGCGACTGGTCGTTTGAAGAGCCGCTCAAGCCGGGTGATAAGCTGGCATTTCTGGACATGTCCCATTACACCATGGTCAAGACGACGATGTTCAATGGCATCCAGCACCCGCACATCTGCACCTTCGAGCCAGACACTGAACAATTGAAGATAGTACGCAGCTTCGGGTACGAAGACTTTAAACAACGGCTTTCGTAGGGGCAATTCATGAATTGCCCCTGCAGGCAATCAATTTCACTCGACCGAACCGGTCTCACGAAGGAAATACCATGGCACTGAACACACGAATCTGGATGACCGGGTCGCTTGACTGGTTTGCTTTTATTGACGGAGAAGAGGTTTTTCTGGGGAGGCGTGACGTTCCGTCACCCCTTGATGAAGGTGATGCCTGGACCAACGAATATGGCGATATGTTCAAGGTGATCGACGGCGAAATCAAACTGATCGGAAAAACAGATCCACCCCAAAAATACTGGTAACCTACCTGGCCGTCTGGCTGTTGCCTGGCTGATAGACCCAGGCAACACGGTCACGGCCGTCTGCCTTGGCCTTGTACAGTCCCTCATCCGCCCGTTTGATCAAGTCGTTTAATGAAAGATCGGAACGACTTGAGCTGGATACTCCCAAACTGGCGGTAACCTGGAGCTCCTCCCCTTCAACCTCGAAGAGGGTATCCCGGATCAGATCACAAATACGGTTTGCAACAATCACATTTTGCTCGAAATTTGTATCCGGCAGTAACATCATGAATTCCTCACCGCCAAACCGTCCAACGATATCATACGGACGCAAACTGTTGTGCAACCGCTCGGCAACAGCTTTCAAGATGCAATCTCCGGCAAAATGTCCCTTGCTGTCGTTAATCCGCTTGAAATAATCCAGATCAAGCATGATACAACCGAGAGGATTGGAGTAGCGCCGTACCCGTTCAAACTCCTCTTCGCCGCGCTTCACCAGATATCCCCTGTTATGAATGCCGGTCAAGGGGTCGGTAATGGCAATATGTTCCAGCTGCGACTGCGCGTCCTTAAGCTGACCGGTACCGCCATGAATCAGCAGATATGAAAAACCGAACACAGCACTTAAAACAATAACCAGAAACGAGGTTGCAAGTATCACCCCGTGCCGGATCTGTTCACGGTAGCCGGTCATATTCATATAAACTTCAAAACTGCCGATAACGCTGCCGGTCGGACTCAGAATCGGCACATACGTTTCAACCACATCCACATCCCGCAACGGTTCATCAGTCAGATCACTGGCTTTATCCTTGGTAACCATTTTGGCGTCAACCGCTCCCGAGAGAGCGTTTTTCAATCGTTGATTCTTTTCGTCAATTTTCCCGATCAGCGTGGAATCGGTACTGTACACAATCTGTTTCCCGGCATTGTATATCTTCACCTTGATGATATTAAACGGAGAGAGAAAATGTCTCAGCCGGGTGTCAAACGGCACGGTGCCATCTCCCTGCACCCCGATTTCAAGCGGTCTCCCATGGGGTTTCACAAACAGGAAGTCCTTATGTTCGTCAATTAGTGCCCGACAGAGTTGAACCGAATCAATCTCGGCACTTTTGATGACAAAGCTGGAAAAAACACGATAGAAACCATAACCGCTCATTATGATTATGACGAAGATTGAGATAACTGCCGACACGACCAGCAGCTTCAGTAAACTGTCGGGGTTGTTCCGGACTTTTAAGTTAAGCAGTTCATTGATAGACATACGCTCTATTTATTCCCCCGGATTCAAATCAATGCGGCGCTGAGATAATGCAGTTTTTTACTATACACGATATTTACGGCTATGCTATCCAACAGTGACAATAACGCGCACCAAAAACAGGAATTCCGTGAATCACGAAAGCAGAAACGCAACAATCCTTGAGATTGCCATTCCCCTTTACCTGGATAAGACATTCCACTATCTGGTGCCGGAAAGATTGCGCGAACAGGCGGTTACCGGACGGCGCGCGCTGGTTCCGTTCGGAAACAGAAAACTGACCGGCTATATCCTGGGTATCGCATCAGACTCCGCAATTACCAATCTGAAAGAAATAATTGACATACTGGACAATGAATCGCTCTGGACAGCGGAAGAGCTGGAGTTTTTTCGCTGGGTAGCGGGATATTACCAACATCCCCTGGGTGAAGTGCTGCGAACGGCCCTGCCCGCAGGCATCAATATTCAAACACGCAAAGGTGCCGCCGGAGAGCAGCCGACCATGACCGGAGGAAAGTCCGCACGCCGGGAGATGTTCTATACACCCGGCCCGGCAGCAAATCCCGCACGCCAGCCGGGCGCAAAAGCACTGGACATTCTGGCGGTTATCCGGGAGGCCGGCGATATTTCTGCAGGAGATCTGCGCAAACGCTTCGGCAGTTGCACTCCGCAACTGAAACGGCTGGCAGAGGTTGATTTGATACAAGCCGAAGAGCGCGAAGTATATCGCGATCCCTTTAAAGACCACGCGGTTAAACGTGATGAACCGCGTACCCTGCATACCCATCAGAAAAAGGCTCTGGAGACCATTTCAGACAGCATCGACCGGCAGCAGTTCACCCCCTTCCTTCTGTACGGCGTAACCGGCAGCGGCAAGACGGAAGTCTACCTTCAGGCAATATCCCGCACACTTGAGCGCGGCCGGAATGCGCTGGTACTGGTGCCGGAAATCGCCCTGACCCCGCAGCTGACCGGACGTTTTCAGGCACGCTTCGGCGGCGGCATCGCCATCCTGCACAGCGGACTTTCCGACGGTGAACGCTATGACGAATGGCGCCGCATCCGTCGCGGCCTGGCACGGATTGTCATCGGCGCCCGCTCCGCAATTTTCGCACCGCTGGAAAACATCGGCATCATCATTGTCGATGAAGAACATGAAGCATCGTTCAAACAGTCGGACGGGCTGCGCTATAACGCCCGTGATCTTGCCCTGGTACGGGGCCAAATGGCACGAGCAGCCGTGGTGCTCGGCTCGGCGACACCAATGGTTACCAGCATACAAGCCGCTCAGGAAGGACGTCTGAAGCTGCTCGAACTCCCGGAACGGGTCGAGGGGCGCCCGATGCCGGTCGTGGAACTGGTGGCAATGAAGGGAAACAAGGGAACCATTTCAACGACCTTGTCGAACTGTTTATCGGAAACGTATGAACAGAGGCGACAGGCAATCGTGTTTCTCAACCGGCGCGGCTTTGCCACGTTCCTGCTCTGCGCCGACTGCGGCAAACCGCTCACCTGCCCGAACTGTTCCGTCACCCTGACCTATCACCGCCAGCGCGGCCAAAGCCTCTGCCACTACTGCGATTACACCGTCCCTGCCCCCGGCACCTGCCCCTCCTGCGGCGGAACGACACTTGAGGAACTGGGGGCCGGAACGGAAAAACTTGAGCACACCCTGAAGGAGCTGCTGCCGACAGCACGGATACTCCGGATGGACAGCGACACCACCTCCGGCAAGGGGAGCCACGAACGGCTGCTGGCCCGGATGCACGACGGCAACGCCGACATTCTGGTCGGCACCCAGATGATAGCCAAAGGGCATGACTTCCCCGAGGTGACGCTGGTGGGAGTGGTAAACGCCGAGGCCAGCCTGGGGATGCCAGATTTCCGCGCCGCCGAGCGCACCTTTCAGCTCCTGTCCCAGGTTATCGGCCGGGCCGGCAGGGGTGAAAATCCCGGGCGGGTGGTCGTACAGGCAATCGATACGGAACATTACGCTATCAAGGCAGCGGCAGAGCATGATGCCGCCGGATTTTACCGGCAGGAGCTGGAATTCCGCCGTGAAGTCGGCTACCCTCCCTTCGCATTCCTCGCGGCATTCGCCATTTCCGGACTGTCCGAGCAGGCGGTAACCGAACAGGCCGACGTAACAGCGCGGTTGCTGACACGCCTTAAGTCAGAATTAAAGATCCGGGTAGAAATACTGGGCCCGGTTCCGTCCCCCATGTACCGTCTCCGTAATCGTTTCCGCCGCCAAATACTCCTCAAAGCCGCAAACCGGAACGACCTGCATCGTCTGCTGGCTGCCTGGCGGCAACGGACAACAGCTGTTTCAACCGTCCGCATTTCCGTAGATATTGATCCGGTTGATATGATGTAAAAACAAACGGGGCCCGCAGAAATCTGCGGGCCCCGTCGCGTATCAAACGTGTGTTCGTGCTGCTTAGAAGAATGCGGTGCTCAGACCAAACTCGACTTTGGCTTCATTCGGATACGACTTGTTATCATATTTGCCGGTTTCAGTGGCAACCGCAGCATTAAGGTCAAAACGGAGATACTGAGGGCCAAGCGAGAAGCCACCGGTAATAACCGGCTTACTGCCGCTTTCACCAATGTTTTTGTAAGCTCCGAGACGCAGGGCAAACCAGAGTGCATACCAATGATCAAAGTGCGCCTCAAGTCCTCCACCCAAAATTTGGCTGTCACGACCAGGAAGAACGGTTTTGTTCTTGGTAAGGTCCATATCGGCAGCAATTGACAGCCAGCTGAGCGGATCAAGTCCGACACCTAAACGAGCCTGCGGCTCAACTTTTACTGTTTCAGTCCTGCCTGTTGTCGGGTCTTTCGGCCCGTCAAACTTTGGCGAATTCAGGTTTTTGAGGGCAAGACCCACGTTGACCGGACCAATATACTTCACGTCTTCCAACCGGTACAATGCGCCAAGATCAATACCAAAAGAAGTTGAATCAGCCTTGCTGTCCTTAACCTTCTTGGTAAAATCGCTCGAACCGTCTTTGAAGTCCTTGAAGAGAAGCGCTTCCTGGAAATATACCGTTCCCCTCATTACCTTCGCAGCAGCACCTACCCCCAGCTTCCCTTTTGAACCGAAATCGAATTTGTGGCCATAGGCAATCGGAACCTCGAACAGAGAAATGCCGACCAGATCAACGGTGGTATTATTGTTGTCCAACGCCCCACCACTAAATGAATCAGCTGCCAAGCTGAGTCCGGAAACAACCTGATCAGTCGTAAGCCCGGCCAACTGGGTTCCTGGAGCGCCAAGCTGACTACCGACTTTATTTGCTAACACAGCGGCCTCGTTAACACCTACCCCGGTAGCCTGTTTTATCTTCTGAACAACCGCCTCCCACTGAGTCTGGCTGAAATATGACTGGCTATTTGCGATATCAGGTGTTGCAGGATCAGCAGATACAGGGACTGCAACTCCGCTGTTCAAATCCAGCACCAACTGTTGGACGTTTGCTAATGATATCGCATCAGGAGTAGCTCCTCCCGCACTAGTAGTATCACCGGTTCTTAAATTGTTTGTATCAACATTACCTATTCCAGCGCCCAGTTCGGTACTGTTAATAACACCGACACCAAAATTTCTGATCTGAAACGCAAGCGCCGCATCAACGCTAACGGTCAGTTCACCCTTGTTTTTCTTGACGTCGTCAATAATCGCCAAAGCCTGAACCGCCTGAGCGGTCGATTCGGCAGCAAGTGTAGCACTTTGAGCTGCTGTTAAACCGGTGGAATCATACGACAGTTTGCTCGTATCGAGCTTGCTCATCTTGTCAACGTTGTCGGCAAGTGTGGCGTTGATAGCAACCCCGACTCCCCCGCCGAGATTCATACTGAAACCCTTTTCATGAAACGCCAAACCGCCTGGGTTAATAAACGTGGCATAGGAATCCGTAGTGCGAGCCACGCCGGCGCGCCCTATCCCCAGCGATCCCGGAGTCTGAAACTCCATCGCCTGTGCCGCGACCGGCAGCGACAAGCCCAGCAGTGCAACCGCTGTCATCATTTTTTTCATACGCGCTCTCCTTTTGTATGTGGATTTACCTGCAAGAAACAAATGTGCAAAAAATGTGTAAACACTATAAATCAATACTAACCGCTGTCAAGTCCCAAAAAGCGTTTTGAAAATAATCGGATTGCACTTCCATCATCATCTGATACTATTATTTTCACGATCATTTCCAGGGCCGCATGAGGACAACATGCCTGAAAAACCCCAATTGATATATAGCGATATCTCGCTGTTATATGTGGAAGATGAGGCTGCGACCCGCGAGCAGGTCTCGCGCGTACTCTCGTCCCGCGGTTATCGGTTGACCACCGCTGAAAATGGCGAACAGGGACTTGAGCGTTTTCGCGAGCAATCGCCGGACATCGTTTTGACCGACATTATGATGCCGCGCTTGAACGGCCTTGAAATGTCCCGGGCAATCCGGGAGATTTCTTCCGACACACAGATTGCCTGCATGACCGCCTTTAACGATGCCAGCTACCTGATTGATGCGATCGATATCGGCGTTAACCAGTTTGTCCTCAAACCGGTTGAGTTCACCCGGCTGTTTACCGCCCTGGATCGTTGTCAGGAGATGGTGGAACTCCGGAAACGGCAACAAATACTGGAAGCTGAAAATCTCCGCGCGAAAAAGATCGAGGCCATTGCCATCCTCGCGGGGGGCATGGCACACGATTTCAACAATCTGCTACAGGTCATCCTGGGCTACGTTTCGCTTGCCCGCATGAATGCCGAACCAGGAAGCAAGACCGAGTCGCTGCTGGCCATAGCCGAAGGCGCTTCGGACAGTGCCAAAGAGCTGGGCGTCCGGCTGCTCACCTTTGCCAAGGGGGGCGAAGCGTTTATGAAACCGGCTGAACCGGGGCCGATTATCAGGAAAAGCGTCGAGGACGAACTGCCCCCTGCCATGTCGATCAAGACCGTCATTGATGTGCCGGACGACCTTCCACGTATCATGCTTGATGTAGACAAGATCAGACAGGTGTTCGTCAATCTTATCACCAATGCCTGTGAAGCCATGCCAAACGGCGGCTTGCTGCATGTCCTTGCGGAGCCTGTATCACTGTCGATAACCAACAGCCTTGGTCTCCAGCCAGGGAACTATCTGCACATTCTTTTTGAAGACAACGGCACCGGCATCCCGCCGGAAAACCTGCCAAAAGTGTTTGATCCCTATTTCACCACGAAAGAGATGGGATGCCAAAAGGGTATGGGTCTCGGACTGGCGCTCTGCCATTCAATCATCAAACATCACCAGGGACATATCCACGCCGAATCAAAGCCGGGAAAAGGGACCGGAATCCACATTTACCTGCCGGTATACCAATCAAACGAATAATTTCACTTCCCTCCTGTTTTCTCACACGTAGTGATTCACTCCCGCCGGCAAACCTGATACAGTGCAATCCGATACTATTTCAAGCTGATATGGACCCTCAACTATGCATCACGGCGGAATCTACGCAGAAGAAATAGCCGGAAAAGCCTATGACACCGCCCTGTTGCGGCGATTTGTCCGGTATGTTGCTCCATACCGGTTTTCCATCATGGTCGTCGTTCTGATTCTGCCGCTGGTCGCCGCCTGCCGCCTGGCACAACCCTGGATCATCAAACTGGCCATCGACAGTCACATCATTACCGGCAAACTGGCCGGACTGGAAACCATCGCGCTCGGCTTCCTCGGCATCCTGCTGGTTGAATCGCTGCTCTCCTTTCTGGAGGTGTATCTGCTCCAGTCGGTCGGCCAGCGGGTCATGTCGGACATGCGCTCGGAGCTGTACCGGCACGTCATGCATCTGCCGGTTTCCTGGTTCGACCGGGTGCCGACCGGCAGCGCAGTCACCCGCCTGACCAGTGACATAGAAGTACTGGGCGAAATGTTCGCTTCCGGCATCATCACCATTATCGGCGACATCCTGCTGCTGATCGGCATCATTTCCGTCATGCTCTGGATGAACCTGAAACTGTCGCTGGTGACCTTTTCGGTTCTGCCGGTGCTGCTGTATGTCGCCTATACCTTCCGCCGCCGCATGAGAAAATCGTTCCGCGAGGTGCGTGCCCGCCTGGGCAACATGAACGCCTTCCTCAACGAGTGCATCTCCGGCATCAGCATCATCCAGATCTTCAACCGCGAACGGGACGAAGAGCGGCGCTTCAGCGAACTGAACGCTTCGTATCGCGACGCCAACATGCCAGTCATCTTCTGGGATGCCTCTCTATACGCCCTAGTTGAAGCGCTGTCTTCAATTGCCGTAGCCCTGATCATCTGGTACGGCGGCGGCGAGATCGTCACCGGAGCCATGACCTTCGGAGTACTGGTCGCCTTTATTCAGTATATCGAGAAGTTTTTTGCGCCCATCCGCGACCTGTCAGCCAAATATTCGGTCATGCAGGGTGCAATGGCCGCCCTTGAGCGGATCTTTGCCCTGCTGGACATGGAAACGAGTGAGGGGAAAAGAGTGAGGGGTGAGGAGTCCGAATTAAAGGCCACGCCTCACCCCTCACTCTTCACCCTTCACTCTTCACCCCTCACCCCTCACGCCTCACCATTAATAGAATTCCGTGACGTCTCCTTTTCCTATCAGGACGGCAACGACATCCTGAAGGGGTTTACTCTTGCCGTGCAGCGAGGCGAACGGATCGCCATCGTCGGGGAAAGCGGCGGCGGCAAAACCACCATCACCCGCCTGCTTACCCGGCTCTATGAGATCGAACGGGGCAGCATCCTGCTGGCGGGAACCGACATTCGGGATATCGACATCAAAGAGGTGCGCCGCCGGGTCGGCGTCGTCCTCCAGGACCCCTGCCTGTTTGCCGGAAGCATTGAATTCAACATCTGCCTGGGAGACGAGCAGGCTAAACAGCGCGTGCGGCAGGCAGCGGCATCGGTCGGCGCCGACCGCTTCATCGACCGGCTCGCCAACGGCTATGACGAAGAGGTGCGGGAACGGGGCAACAACTTCTCGGTCGGTGAAAAACAGCTGATCTCGTTTGCCCGGGCCGTCGCTTTCAATCCGGAGATACTCATCCTGGATGAGGCCACTGCCAGTATCGACAGCGCCTCAGAGCAGATGATCCAGGAAGGGATCAAAGGGATGATGCAGGGACGCACCTCGCTGGTCATCGCCCATCGTCTCTCCACCATCCAGGACGCGGACCGCATCATCACCATCCAGCACGGCATCAAGGCCGAAGAAGGGACCCACGACGAACTGTTGCGCGCCGACGGCATCTATGCCCGGCTGCACCAGCTGCAGTTCAACGAACTGTAAAAAAATGTTAGCCACAGAGACTCAGAGACACGGAGATAAAAGCCTTACTCGTAACTTACTTTTATCAATCAGGTTATGATGCTAACCCAAAAGTCCTTGTATTTTCCTCTGTGTCTCTGAGTCTCTGTGGCAAACCTGCCGTTTTTGATTTTAACCGATATTGATTCTGCATAGCGAAGCTGTTACCCTGTTCATATCTTCTTTTATGGAGTTTCCCATGTGCACAACCTGCGGCTGTCCCCCGGCAGATCATCACCACGATCATGGCCATGATCACGACCATCACACCCACACTCACGACCACGGTCATGGCCACTCCCACCAACACGGGCCCAACCAGGTTGCGCGGAAAACCATTGCCATCGAAGAGGACATCCTGGGCAAGAACAACCGACTGGCATCCTTTAACCGCGCCCTGTTCAAGGACAAAGGGATTTTTGTCCTCAACCTGGTCAGCTCCCCCGGCTCCGGCAAGACGACCCTGCTGGAGCGCACCCTGCGCGACCTGTCCGGTTCGCTGCGCTGCGCCGTTATCGAAGGGGACCAGCAGACCGACAACGATGCCCAGCGCATCGCCGCCACCGGTGTGCCGGTCCGCCAGATCAACACCGGCGCCGGCTGCCATCTGGATGCCCGCATGGTCATGAACGGCACCGAATCATTTGACATGGACAATCTCGACCTGCTGCTGATCGAGAACGTCGGCAACCTGGTCTGCCCCGCCGCGTTCGACCTGGGCGAACACCACAAGGTCGCCGTCCTGTCCATTACCGAGGGGGAGGACAAACCGCTCAAATACCCCCAGATGTTCCACAACTCCACCGTCATGCTGCTCAACAAGACAGACCTGCTGCCGTACCTCGATTTCGATGTGGAGAAATGCAAGGAGTACGCACGCCGCGTCAGCCCGAACATCATCATATTTGAAGTATCCGCCAAAAGCGGTGAAGGTATGGAGGAGTGGTACCAGTGGCTGAACGCAGGAGCTACCCGCTGATCCGTCGCCGGCACACGATTCAGGGGATCGTCCAGGGGGTCGGCTTTCGCCCCTTTGTGTACCGCCTGGCGCATGAACTGGGCCTGACCGGCTGGGTCCGCAACACCCCTGCCGGTGTCGAAATTGAAATCCAGGGGAACGAACAGCACCACCTGGCCTTTGAGGAGGCGCTCCGCACCGCCCTCCCCCCGCTTGCGGTGATCACCGCCCATAGCAGCAGCGACATACCACCGGGCAGAGAAACAGCATTCACCATCCTGCCGAGCGGCAACGGTGCGGCGGATATCCAGATCGCCCCCGATTCCGCCCTCTGCCCCGACTGCCTGCGGGAACTGTTCGACCCGGCTGACCGGCGCTACCGTTACCCGTTCATCACCTGCACCAACTGCGGCCCCCGCTACAGCATCATCACCGGCATCCCTTACGACCGCCCCTACACCACCATGGCCGGATTCCCGCTCTGCACCGACTGCCTGAAGGAATACCATGACCCGCTCGACCGGCGCTTCCATGCCCAGCCGATCGCCTGCCATGCCTGCGGGCCGCAGGTTACTTTGGCAACTTCATCCGGTGAAACTGTTTTGGAACGGGACGAGGCGGTTACACAAACAATTACGCTGCTGAAGTCCGGCGCCATCCTGGCAATCAAGGGGATCGGCGGCTACCATCTGGCGGTGGATGCCTGCAACCACGAAGCGGTGCTGCGCCTGCGGGAGCGGAAGAAGCGGGACGAAAAACCGTTCGCGGTCATGGCGGCAACCGTGGGAATCGCACGCACCCTGGCGCAGATGGACACCATGGAGGAGCGGCTGCTCTGCTCTCCCGAAGCCCCCATCGTCATCGTCCGGAAACGCCCCGACACAGAGCTGTCACCCCTCATTGCCCCAAACAACGGCTGGCTCGGCCTGATGCTCCCCTACGCGCCGCTGCACCACTTATTGTTCGCCCCTTCACCCTTCGACTCCGCTCAGGGCAAGCCTCTCACCCTTCACTCTTCACCCTTAACCCCTCACTCGACTGTCACCGCCCTCGTCATGACCAGCGGTAACATTACCGACGAACCGGTCGCCTTCGAGGATGACGACGCCCTGCGGCGGCTGTCCGGAATTGCCGATTATTTCCTGTTCCATGACCGCCCCATCCATATCCGGAGCGATGATTCGGTGCTGCGCGTATTCCAGGGGAAACCGCTCTTTTACCGGCGAGCCCGCGGCTATGCCCCGCGCGCCGTCTCGCTTCCCTTTGCGGTGCCGCCGTTGCTGGCGGCGGGAGCGGAGCTGAAGAGCACTATCTGCCTTGCGGATGGCAGCCGTGCCGTACTCAGCCAGCACATCGGCGACCTCCAGAACCGCGCCACCCTCGACTCATTCGAGCACTCCGTCACCCATCTGACCACCCTGCTGGAGATCAAACCAACCATGATCGCCTGCGACCTGCACCCGGACTACCTGTCATCGCGCTATGCCGAGGATTCTGGCCTGCCGCTGGTGCGGGTGCAGCACCACCATGCCCACATGGCCTCCTGCATGGCGGAGAACGGCCTGGAGGGCGACGTCATCGGAGTCGTCTTCGACGGCACCGGCTTTGGCCCCGACAACACGATCTGGGGAGGAGAATTCCTGGTGGGAGGATACGGAGGCTACCGGCGCGCCGGACACTTCCGCCCGACACCGCTGCCGGGGGGCGACGCCGCCGTGCGCGAGCCATGGCGCATGGCCATGGCGTATCTGTATCAGGCACTGGGTGAAGATGCCTTTACGCTCAATCACCCGGTGACTCGCGTCCTCCCCGAACAGGAACGCGGACTGTTTGCCCAGATGCTCCGGCGCGGCATCAACTCGCCGCTCACCTCCAGCTGCGGACGGCTGTTCGACGCGGTCGCGGCTTTGCTCAATCTTCGTCATACCGTATCGTACGACGGCCAGGGGGCGATTGAGCTGGAGGCGCTGGCGGAACTGGCTATCGGGGAGCGTAGTGAGTATTCGTATGCCATTGCACAGCATGGGGACACACCGTTCCAACTGGACTTTTCTCCAATGTTTCCACAACTGCTGGCCGCTCTCGCCGACGGTGTCCCGACCGCCGCCATCGCCCACCGCTTTCACCAGACCGTTGCCGCAGCCACAACTGAGCTCTGCCTGGATATTTCCAAGGCAACCGGACTGGAGCGCGTAATTCTCTCCGGGGGCGTTTTTCAGAATCGCCTTTTAACCGAAATGATATATACTGCCCTGACCCGCAAGGGGTTAACCGTTTTTACCCACCGCCTGGTGCCGCCGAACGACGGCGGCATCGCCCTGGGACAAGCTGCAATAGCAGGAAAAAGAGAGGTCTGATATGTGTCTTGGCGTACCGATGAAAATTGTGAGCAAGGATGGCGACAACGTCGTCGCCGAAGTGGACGGCGTCCAGAAAGAGGCCAGCGTCATGCTGCTGGGGGAGGATGTGGCGGTCGGCGATTACGTGATCGTGCATGCCGGCTTTGCCATTTCCCGTCTTGATGAGGAATACGCAGAGGAGACTCTGCGCCTGATGCGTGAAGTCTTCTCCCACGAGGATATGGCATGAAATTCCAGGACGAATTCAGGGATCGCGCCCTGGTGCAGAACATGGCAGCCAACATCCGCCGCATGGCGGAGCATCTGCCCGCGCCGGTCAACTTCATGGAAGTGTGCGGCACCCACACCATGTCGATCTACCAGTACGGCATTCGCTCGCTGCTCCCGGACAAGGTCCGGCTGGTGTCCGGCCCGGGCTGCCCAGTCTGCGTCACCCCCATCGGCTATGTGGACAAGGCGCTGGCCTGCGCCGCCGCTCCCGGCACCATCGTTGCCACCTTCGGCGACATGCTGCGCGTGCCCGGCAGCCGCTCGTCTCTGATGGAACAGCGGGCCGGCGGCGCCGACATCCGCATCGTCTATTCGCCGCTCGACGCGGTAGCGCTGGCAAAGAACAATCCGGAACGCCGGGTGGTCTTCCTCGGAGTCGGCTTCGAAACCACCGCCCCGACCATCGCGGTCAGCATCCTTGAAGCGGCCCGCCTGGGCCTCGCCAACTACTGCGTGCTGGCCTCGCACAAAACCATGCCGGTGCCGATGGACATCCTCACCGGCGACCCGGAGCTGAATCTGAAAGGGTACCTCTGTCCGGCCCACGTCAGCACCGTTATCGGCGGCAAGGCCTACCAGCCGCTGGCGGAGAAGTACCGCATCCCCTGTGTCGTCACCGGCTTCGAACCGGCCGACGTCATGCAGGGGATCGAAATGCTGCTGGCCCAGATCCTTCGCAAGGAGAGCAAGGTTGAAATCCAGTACAGCCGCGCCGTCACCTGGGAAGGAAACCAAAAGGCGCTGGCCATTCTTGACCAGGTATTCGAGCCATGCGATGCGGTCTGGCGCGGCCTGGGCGTGCTGCCCGGCAGCGGCCTAGCGATCAGGCCCGAATATGCCGCGTTCGATGCCGAACAGGCGCTGACGCTGGACATCCCGGAAGCGCTCGAAAACCCGGCCTGCCGCTGCGGCGAAGTGCTGAAGGGAAAGATGGTGCCCTTCGACTGTCCGCTCTTTGCCACGGTCTGCACTCCGGAACAGCCGGTCGGCGCCTGCATGGTCTCCAGTGAGGGCACCTGCGCCGCAGCCTACAAGTACGGGAGATAAGCATGTTTACAATGCAGGACTTACGCGACCATTACCGTTTTACCGATCAGGACGCCGAACTGCTCCAATCGCTGCAGCCACTGGCGGAAGAGCACCGCGAACGCTTTTCGCTGGAGTTCTACGACTACCTCTACAGCCTGCCGGAAACGGCGGCGATCCTGAACAACAGCAACCGCCAGCGCCTGCGGGAGATGCACAGCAACTGGTTCATGTCGCTCTTTACCGGCATTTACGACAACCATTACATGAACCACCTGAACCGCATCGGCCACGCCCACGTCAAGGTCGGCCTCAGCGTCCATTTCGTCAACGCCGCCATGAACCAGATCCGCCACTTCCTGCTGGGGCTGATCGACGTCAACTATTCCGACCGCGAGCAGCGACGCATGCTGCGTGAAGCGGTGGAAAAAATCCTCGACATGAATCTCGACGTCATGAGCACCTCGTACCGTGAAGAAGAGATGAAAAAGGTCTTCGTGTCGCGCAAGATCGAATCGTTCCTGATCAAAGCGACTGAGCGCTTCACTTACGGCCTGAACCTGGCGCTGGTGCTGGCGCTGGCCGGAGTCTCCATCTCCGTCGTCATCCTCTTTGTCTGGGACATCCTGCACATTTTCCGGGGGGATATGGAGAAGGGGATTCTTTCGGCGCTCGGTTCGCTGCTGATCCTCTGGATGATGATCGAGCTGTTGGATAACGAGATCAAGAACCTCAAGGGAGGCAAATTCAACATCCTGGTGTTCATTGGCGTCATCATCGTCGCCATGATCCGCGAGATCCTCATCTCGACCCTGCGCAAGGACGATCTCACCACCCAGGCGTTTCTGGCCGGAACGTTACTGATCCTGGGGGTTGTCTACTACCTTGTCTCGCTGGCCCAGAGAGACAACGCAAAGGTTTGATGGTGGGCACCTTTACCCGCATCCTGGCCGGATTTTCACTCGGCTTTCGCCACCGCATCGCACTGCGGCGACTGTTTGACACCACTCCCCCGGAAACAACCATCCTAACGCTTGATCCTGAGGTGCTCCGCTCATCGGGAATACAGGCGCTGGCGTTGGATTTTGACGGTGTTCTGGCCGGACACGGCTTCCCCGCTCCGCTCCCCGAGGCGGTCGCGTGGATGAAACGCTGCGAAGCGGTCTTCGGCGGCGACAAGGTCTTCATCCTCTCCAACAAGCCGACCGAAGGGCGCAAGAGCTGGTTCGCCGAGCAGTTTCCGGACCTGCGCTTTATATCAGGCGTCCGCAAAAAACCGTATCCCGACGGCCTGGATAAAACGGCTGAACTGGCCGGAGTCCCCGTGTCATCAATCCTGATGGTGGATGACCGCCTGTTGACCGGCTGCCTTGCCGCGCTGCTCGCCGGTGCCCGTCCCTGCTACATTCGCAATCCCTACGCTTCGTTCCAGCACCGCCCGGTTGCCGAGCTGTTTTTCCGTCTGCTACGCATGGGGGAACGGCTCTTTGTGCGGGTGATTACCCTCAATCTTTCTTAGCCTCAAGATTACTTCACGATTACTCATGATTTTAGATTCAAAAGCTTTAAATCTTGAAGAAATCACGGGTAATCACGAGGCTGAGAACAGTTTTTCCCGCTGTAAAGAGCCAAATGCAGGAGATATCTAATGACCACACCCGAACCATGGAAAAAACTGCTGGAGGAACTTAACGTCAAACGGGAGTGTCTCGACATGATGTCCGCCGCCTGGGTTGCGGACTACCGCTCCCATGGCGGCAGCATCTTCTGCGGCAGGGGGTGCCGGGAATGCTGCAGCCTTACCGTCAACTGCACCCTGACGGAGGCCGTGGCGCTGGCACCAACGCTCAATGACGCCCAGGCGAAAAGGGTAGAAGAGTATGCCGTGCAATTGGGAGAGTTGACGGCCCCGATGACCGACCTGAAGGAATATCTGCGTATGCAGCGTCGCGACATGGGATGGTGCCCGTTATTAGAGGCGGATGGCGCCTGTGGTGTGTATGCGCAGCGGCCGCTGTCGTGCCGGGCTCTGTTGTCAACAAAGGAGAGTTATTTCTGCGGGGTTGATTTTGCCGATCTCACCAGCCAGCAAAAGCAGGATTATGCCCTATCGCTGGATCGTTCCGTAACGGACTTTCCGCTCCATTATGTCGCCTCGACCCGGGAGACCGGCGGGGAGATGGAGGCGCGGGCGCTCACCCTGATGAAGCAGCAGTTCGGTTTTTCACTGTACGGGAACATGCCGGTTCTGGTGTATCTGGTGCGGGAGAGGGGTTTGGCGGAGGCGGCTGTTGCAGGGCGGGAAGCGGCGGAAACAGTGGTCGAACAGGCCGCCCTTGCCCATCCGTTTCTCGTAGACTTCGCGTTATAAATTATGAACTTGCGCGCCGTCAGCCATGGTCGGACGCAATGAATGCCTTGGCCTTCTCCACAGTATCGAACAGTTCAAACTTGCGCTTGCTGAAATTGGAGACAATCATCAGCAGCACCTGCTGCATTCCGGTCGTGCCGACCACCGCTGATTTTATGACATAAGGTTCGTTATCCCTGGTCAGCAGCTTGAGCTTGTCCACAACGTCGAAATCGAATTTGGCGCCGGTGCCGATGGTAATGGTATAGACCGACTTTTTCGCTTGAGACCGGACCTGCCGGGCGCACTCGTCAATAAAAGCAGGCATCTCCGGCGACTGGCAGTTCGTAAAGTCCAGTACAAATATCTTTTTCCCCATGTGATCAATAAACCGCGCTCGTTCCATCGCACTATTCCTTCCGGGCAGTAAAGTAAACCGCCGTGGTTATATCAATGTACGTTTCTTTCTACAACTCCTGATTCACAGTTCCGTGACACCAATAATAACCGAAGAACGAATTCCTGCAAGCCTTCCAACCAGCATGACAGACAAACAAATCTTGTTTCACGCAACGACGCAACGCTAAACCAAACAAACGGAATCATAAACGGCGTTAACCACGGATGCATGGGAGACACACGGATAAAACCTGAAATTCATGTAAAACGGCAGTTAGTCACGCGGAGACGCGGAGTTCGCGGAGAAATTCAAATACGTTTCGTCAATGATGCTTACACCAATCGGTGATAACTGTTTTGATGTAATTACCCGGTTTTACTCCGCGTTTTCCGCGCCTCCGCGTGCAACTGTTTTTCCAGATTGCTTTCAATTATCCGTGTTTATCCCATGTATCCGAGTTCCAAATGCTTTTAAAAGGTTAAAGACTTTCGTTGCGTCGTTGCGCCGTCGCGTGAGACCGCCTTTCCGTTACAGAATTTACCCTCTCCCCCCAACTTTTCACCCGTTTTGTAAAAAAATTTCCGTTTCCGGCAAAAAGTACAATTCGTGTAATACCGGCACGTTACGTCTACTGTACCAAAATGTTACAGTTTGTAACCTACTGATATCTATCAATAAAACTACGTACTGTAACAAAATGTTACAGTTTTTACGACTTTTAAGTATTTGTAATTACTATTGATTTACTGACAAATATGAGTTAGGAAACGTTAAATATGTAAGAAGCCAAATAATCCATTTGGAGCAATACTATGAAAAAACTCGTGTTGGCGTTGTGTACCTGCCTGATGGTATGCATTACAGGTTGTGCGGCAAACAAAGATTCAGAGCTTTTCCAAAAAAGGGTAGCGGAGAGAGCGGAAGAAGGAAGAGCAAACTCTGATGAGGAAACTGAAAAAGCCATGGAAATTTTGAAACAGTATGGCAACAGGTCCGAGGCAAAGCGGGCATTCATGAAGGAGTTACGGCAGGAGTGTCCAGGTTTTACTCCAGCAAGCGAGCAGGCAAAACATGCGGAATGCCAGAAGCGGTACAGAGCTTTTCTTGCTGAACTCAATAAAATGTGAACTGATTAGAACGCTCCCCTAGAATTAAACGGAAACACAAGAGAGGGACAACCCTCGTCGTGCCAAGTGCTGCCCCGTAAAACCTCATCGGCCAACATCCCAAAACGGAGGATGACCCGATCTGATCAATAATAAGTTAGACCAAAAAATATATGAACAATTTTACAATAAACATTCTCAGAACAGCCTCAGGCATTTTTGCAATGACCAATGTCTTAGGCTGGGTATGGTTTGTCGGGAGTTTAAGCAACATTAAGCATGGGTACGCATTTTTGACAGCCGTTGCTTTTATTGCAGGTACATTTTCATCTCCAAGAGCTTATCAATCCAAATACAAAAATGCGGTTGCCGTTATATATTTCTTTGGAATTCTTGGAATTATTCCTGATATTTATGGAGATTACGGAATCATAAACGGCCCAGATTATTCCGCTATAGCGATCAGGACAGTAGAGATCTTTGTATTAGGGGCATTAGCAAGAGAAGCCATAATTACAAAGAAAACAAACAAGGTCTAACAAGGTGGGGGCACACAGGCGCTGACGCGCTGGTTCGCCCCCACGCCGTTTCAACGAAGCGCCCCGCATCCACAAAGGAAACGGGGCGCTTAAATTATCAACATTATTCTGAACCAGCAGCCCTAACCAACCTGAGTAATATCCTCCCCCACACTCTCATCATCCGGCCAGAACCGCCGCTGCAACTCATCCATCAACGGTTTCAAACTCTTGCGATCCCGGGCCGACACCGTGACACTGAACTGCGTCCGGGCTGACTGGCGCACCTTGAGGAACCCAACCGTGTCCTTCTTCCTCATCCCATCCAGCAGATCCGCCTTGTTGAACACCAGCAGCTCCTGCTTGTCCCCCAGCTCCAGCTCCGCCAGAATAGCCCGCACCTGGGTGATCTGATCCTCAAAGCGAGGATGGGAAGCGTCCACCACGTGCAACAGCAGGTCGGCGTCGCGCATCTCTTCAAGGGTCGCCTTGAAGGCACCCAGCAAAGACTTGGGTAAGGAACGGATAAAGCCGACCGTGTCGGTGATGATCACCTCCCGCTCACGCGGGAAACGGAGACGACGGCTGGAGGTGTCGAGGGTGGCGAAGAGCAGGTCTTCGGTAAAGACATCGCTCCGGGTCAGGGCGTTCAGCAGGGTCGATTTGCCGGCATTGGTGTAGCCGACGATGGAAATGATCGGCACCCCGGCCTTGACTCGCTGCTTGCGGCGCTGGTCGCGCCCTTGGGACAACTCCTTGAGCTCCCGCTCCAGGCTGGCGATCCGGTCGCGGATGCGGCGGCGGTCGGTCTCCAGCTTTGTTTCACCCGGACCGCGTCCGCCGATACCCCCCATGAGGCGGGACATCTGCACACCGCGGCCGGTCAGGCGCGGCAGCAGGTATTTGAGCTGGGCTAGCTCCACCTGCACCTTGCCATCCAGGGTTTTCGCCCGCCGGGCAAAGATGTCGAGGATGAGCTGGCTCCGGTCGATGACCTTCAGCTCGGTCATGGCGGAAACGCTGCGCATCTGGGCCGGGGTCAGCTCCTGGTCGAAGATCAGCATGCTGGCGCCCCGCTGCATTGCTCGGATGACCACGTCGCGCAGCATCCCCTCTCCCATCAGAAAGCGGGGATTGAGCTTTTTCGGGCGCTGGATGAATTCATCCAATGCCTCCACCTGGGCGGTACGGGCCAGCTCGCGCAGCTCGGCCATGGAGTCTTCCGCTTCCTGCCGGGTGCCGGAGGTGGTGACCGAGATCATGATCGCCCGTTCCAACACATCCTTGGCGCGCACGGCCGACTTGGCCGCTTTTTCCAGATCAGCTTCCAGCTCCGGGATGAAATGGACGCAGTCGAGATCAATCCGCTCCAGCGGCATGATCGTCTCAAGAATCGTACCGGTGCCCCGCTGGTCGGGAGACAGCCACGCCAGCTGGGCGGAAATCTGGTTTTTGCCGGGAGTGGAGAGCAGCGCGGCCATCAGGTCGAGCCGCAGCAGAGAAAGGTCGGTCAGGTCGTCTTCGGACAGCGGTTCGTGCTTTAAATGGGTGTGGATCAGGCGGAGGCCGCGCATGAGCCGCTTGCCAAGCGGGTAGTCGCGCAGCTCGGGGATCACGACCCCTTTTTCGTCGCCGACAATGACGTATTCCACATTACCGGCACGGTTGACGAGGATGGCAATCTGACGGCGGAGCTCAGCCGATAGTTCAACAAGACGCGTGGCCAGATCATGGGAGCAGAACTCGGCGACCGGAATGCGCCTCCGGTACAGACGCTCCAGAGACTGGATCTGGCTCGATTTCAAACCTGCAAGATTGCCGTAAATTTCTTTAATGGGATACCTCCTTGATGAAATTGCATACTAACCCATTTTATTGAATCTGACTAGTGACTTGGGCTCATGAAAAGCTGTGGTACAATTTGCTTCAACAGTAACAAAGACTGTGGCATTGTCTACCCATTCATACCGCAGAGTTCAGGAATTCTGCCAAAGGGGCTTTTGTGAACGACGACTGGCTCTACCGCTACAAACGCAAGATTATCGCCCGGATTGTCATCGTGCTGGCCCTCAGCATGTGCGGCGCCATGATCATTACCATCATGCTGCTACGGGATCAATTGATAAAGGAAAGCAGCGGCAACAGCAGGCACATCGGCAACGCCATAACCTCAAGCCTGCGCACCCAGATGCTGGCAAACGCGCCGGACCAGATCCAGAAAACCCTGGACGATATCGGCGCCGACACCAATATCGGCAGGATCTATATCCTCAACCGGGACGGCCGGGTCATGTACGCCTCCAACAAGAGGGACATCGGTAAACAACCGGACCGGAAATCCGATGCGTCGTGCCTTGGATGCCACGGTTCCACCGTTGCGGCCCCGGCAACGACGTCGCTGGTCATCAGCGGCGATGCGCTCCGCAATAGCGTCCTCAGTTCGGTCACCCCGCAGGGGGGAAGCTTCTCGCGCAGCGTGAACGTCATCCGCAACGAACCGGCCTGTTACGGCTGCCACCCGCGTGACATCAGGATCAACGGCAAGATCATCATCGACCACCCCCTTGAATCGACCAACAACCTGATCCGCAAGATCGAACTCATCATCCTGGTTTCCGGTTTCTTCGGCCTGCTGCTCATGATTCCGCTCCTGTCGCGTCTGATCAACCGGTATATCGACCAGATCATCCTCAAGAAGCAGGAACTCTCGCTGGTCTACTCCATCATCAACAACATCAGCAAGACCATCGATATCGCCGAACTGACCCATATCGTTCTGGACATCTCCCACGAGGTGCTCTCCGCCGAGGAGATCGAAATCATCCTACCGAAAGGCGAGGGTTTCCGGATCACAACACGGCTGCAGAATGGTGAAAAGGTTACGCGAAAAAAGCGGAACACGGACGAGCCTCTGGCAGAAATCATCGAGCGGTGGCAGAACGGCGGCATACCTGACGCCGGTGTATCGGCCGACCGGACGGAAATCTACCTTCCCATTGAAAAGGGAGAGCACCGCCTCTGTCTGATTGTGGCCCGCAACCGCACGGCCCCCTTTGCCGAAAACCCCGTGGCGCTGGTGGAAGCGGTCTGCAACCATTTTGCCATTGCCTTCGAAAACGCCCGGCTCTACAGCATTGCCATTACCGACGAACTGACCGGGCTCTTCACGGTACGGCATTTCAGAACCAGCCTGGACCGGCAGATGGAATCGTTTGACCGCTACGGAGAACGCTTTGCCCTGCTGGTGATAGACATCGATAATTTCAAGCGGGTTAACGACACCTACGGACATGTCACCGGCGACGATGTGCTGAAGCACGTGGCCGGCTGCATCGCCGAGGCGGTCGCCTCCACAGATCTCGCCTTCCGCTACGGCGGTGAAGAGTTCACGGTACTGCTTCCTTCGACCGACCGGAACGGCGCGGCACATGTGGGGGAACGAATCCGGGCCCAGGTGGAAAACAGTCCGGTGACACTTGCGGGCGGCATCGTGTTGACCACAACCGTCAGCATCGGTTTTGCGGTCTGCCCCGACGACGTTGCCACCATCAAGGAGCTGATGCTGCAGGCGGACAAGGCGCTGTATGCCGCCAAGCACGCCGGCAAGAACCGGGTTGTGAGCGCTTCCCCGGAAAACTAAATCGGGTAGCCGGGGGTTTTTCTCCCCCAGCCCCCACACCACCCGGCATGCGGGTCCGCACCGGGCGGTTCGATAGAATTACCGGGCCGTAGCCGGGTAATGGATCTTCACCCA
>Ga0209212_1002100_pt1 | contig 29516 bp, 23 predicted proteins | sample RifGroC2_FD_183996 | JGI IMG/M metagenome (GOLD analysis project Ga0209212, IMG submission 183996) | Groundwater microbial communities from Rifle, Colorado, USA - Groundwater C2 (SPAdes) (version 2) | ecosystem: Environmental > Aquatic > Deep subsurface > Groundwater | place: Rifle, Colorado... | reverse complement strand
CTGCTCGTTGAACTCGGCCTGTTCCAGGTTCGCCAGCACTTCCCGGGCCCGGGTGATCACCTCCTGGGGCAGCCCGGCAAGCCGCGCCACCTGGATGCCGTAGGAGCGGTCAGCGCCGCCTTCCACAACGCGGCGCAGGAAGATAATCTGGTCATTCCATTCCTTCACGGACACGGAATAGTTCTTCACACGGTCCATGGTGAGCGCCAGCTCCGTCAGCTCGTGATAGTGCGTGGCAAAGAGGGTCCGTGCCCGCACCTTGTCATGGATATGCTCTGCCACGGCCCAGGCAATGCTCACGCCGTCAAAGGTGCTGGTGCCCCTGCCGATCTCGTCAAGTATGATGAGGCTGTGGTCCGTGGCATTGTTCAGGATGTTCGCCGTCTCGTTCATCTCGACCATGAAGGTGCTCTGGCCGCGGGTGATGAAATCCGATGCGCCCACACGCGTGAAGACCCGGTCCACGAGCCCCACCTCTGCCTCCCGGGCCGGCACGAAACTTCCCATCTGGGCCAGGACCACTATCAGCGCTACCTGGCGCATATAAGTGGACTTACCCGCCATGTTCGGCCCGGTGATGATGGCGAGCTGGTTCTCCCGGCAGTCCAGCAGCGTGTCGTTCGGCACAAAGCGCTCCTCGAGCGAAAGCCCTTCGATCACCGGGTGCCTGCCGTCGAAGATCCGGAGGGAATCGCCGCTGTTCACCACAGGCCGGTTGTAATTTTTTCTAGCCGCAGCCTCGGCAAGGGACGCCAGACAGTCCAGGACCGCAAGCTTCCCGGCCATGTCCTGAATCCGCACGGTGCCTGCTGCGACCTGCTCCCGCACCTGCTGGAAAAGGCGATACTCCAGGTCGAGGATCTTCTCTTCAGCGCCGAGCACCTTTTCTTCGTATTCCTTCAGCTCCGGCGTGATGAAGCGCTCGGCGTTCGCCAGCGTCTGCTTCCGGATAAAATCATCGGGAACGTTCGCGAGGTTCGCCTTGGTCACTTCGATGTAGTAACCGAAGACCCTATTGTAGCTCACCTTGAGGGAGGATATCCCCGTGCGTTCCCGCTCCCTCCTCTCGATCCCGGCGATAAAGCCCTTGCCTTCAGAGCTGATGGAACGCAGCTCATCAAGCTCGGCATGGAACCCCGTCTTGATCAACCTGCCTTCCCGTAAATTATAGGGAGGATCGTCGTGTATGGCCCTGGTGATAAGCGCTGCCATGTCGTCCAGCCCGTCCCAACCGTCGGCCATGGACCGGATCAAGGATGAACCGCAGGGAGTGATCACTTTCAGGATCTCGGGCAAAAGCCCACAGGACTGGCCAAGGCCGAGCAGATCGCGGGCATTGGCAACACCGAGGGAGACACGGCTGATCAGCCGTTCGAGGTCATAGACCTTTTCAAGGGAGGTGGTCAACCCTGCGCGGAGCTGATGATCATCCTTCAGCTCTGCAACGGCATCGAGGCGGGCTGTGATAGCACCGAGGTCTAGCAGCGGGTTCAGAAGCCATTCCCGCAGCTTCCTGCCGCCCATGGCCGTCGAGGTAAAATCCAGTACGGATAGGAGCGTGCTTTTCACGGAGCCGTCATAGAGGTTCTTCACCAGTTCCAGGTTCCGCTGGCATACGGCGTCGAGCAACAGATGCTCCTGGGGCAGGAAGGCCCTGATCCGGCTGATGTTCGTGAGAGCTGTCTTCTGCGTCTCTTCGATATAGCGAAGAGACGCGCCTGCCGCAGAAACCCCCAGCGGCATGTCCGAGCAGCCGAATCCGTCGAGGGAAGAGACCTTAAAATGATCGAGCAGCGTCCGCTTCGCCGTCTCGCTGTCAAAGGTCCAATCCTCGAAGCGGTTCAGGACCTGCGTGTACTGACGCAGCACGGTCATGAGCGCGTTGTCGGGCTCCTGCGCTTTGGGCAGCACGATCTCGCGGGGATTGAACCGTGACAGGATAGCGTCGAGTTCGGCCAGGCTGTCGCCGCCTGCCGCCTCGGCCATGAAAAACTCGCCTGTTGATATGTCGAGGAAGGCCAGGCCGTATCCGGTGGCCGCAGGAGCTACGGAGGCAAGATAATTGTTGTCCTTGGCATCCAGAAGGTTCGCGTCGAGCACCGTGCCGGGTGTCACGACCCTGATCACCTCGCGCTTCACGATTCCCTTTGCCAGCTTCGGGTCTTCCACCTGCTCGCACACGGCAACCTTGAAGCCCCGCCTGATGAGCTTCGCGATATAGCCATCCGCGGCATGGTACGGGAACCCGCAGAGCGGCGTCTCGATGCCCTTGGACTTGTTCCGAGCCGTGAGCGTGATCTCGAGCACCTTCGAGGCTGTTACCGCGTCCTGGTCGAACATCTCGTAGAAGTCGCCCATGCGGAACAGCAGGATCGCATCAAGATGCTGCCGCTTGATATCGCGGTATTGTTTCATGAGGGGGGTCAGGTCAGTCATAAAAACTGTCGGCGGAAAACGGAAACGGTCACGAGGCCCGCATCGGCGAACGTCGTGCGATAACGTCATTAAGACGAATGACGGTGCCGAACAACGAAACGGGCCTCGTCACCGATTCACGCCTCACGTTTGCCGGTTTTCTCAAGTTCAGCCATCACCTTCTGAACATCCTCCCATACCTGCTTCTTGGCAGACGGAACGCGCAGCAGATAGGCGGGATGAAAGGTCGGCATGACCGGGATGCCTTCATACACGTGCCAGCCGCCGCGCAGCTTCGTGACGCCCTCGGTGGTATTCAGCAGCGCATGCGTTGCTGTATTGCCCAGGGTCACGATCACCCGGGGCTTGATCGCTGCGATCTGCTTTTTGAGATAGGCAATGCAGGTCATGATCTCCTCGGGCTCCGGATGCCGGTTCTCCGGCGGCCGGCACTTGACAATAGTGCAAATATAGACCTCGGAACGTTTGATCTTCATGCCGTTCTCGATGATCTTCGTCAGCAGTCCTCCTGCTTCGCCTCTCAAGGGCCTGCCCTGCTCGTCATCGTCAACACCTGGCCCCTCACCTATGAACAGGAGGCGGGCATCAGCTGCGCCTTCGCCGAATACAATGTTCTTTCTGCTTGCATGGAGGCTGCAGCGCGTGCAGTCGCCCAGTTCCTTCCGGACGGCGCCTAACGAGGAAGATTCGGACAAGGCCGGCGTTTCAACGCTCCGCGCAGCCTGTTCCCTCTTCGGAGCGGCTGACGAGGCCGGAGAGTCAGAAATATTCCGGACGTGCTCCGAAGCGCCTGTTTCGACCACCTTGACGCCGAGGGCTTTCTGAAGCTCCAGGTGCGCCCGAAGGTCCGCTACGATCTCAATGAATTCCTTATGCAGATTATCCATGATAAGTAGTGGTCAATATAATAACGCTTTCTGTACTGTCGTTTTTTATAAATTTGCACTTTCCAATTTTCAATTCCGCTTTATGAGGGTCAGCATCACTCTCCCCACTTCAGCTTGGTCCGCAGAATCTCGTAATAATCCTTTGAGGGATGCTTGATGAGCTTCACCCGGTAGTGGGACTTCCTGATCTCGATGATGTCGTTCTGCTTCAGCGCGTATCCGATCTGGCCGTCAAGGGTCAGGGCCACGTCCTCACTCTGGGTGACCAACTTCACCGCCACGACCGAGGTGTCCGGCAGGGCAATGGGCCTGTTCGAGAGCGTGTGCGGGCAGATGGGCGTCAGCACAAAACAGTGGATCATCGGGTGGATGATCGGCCCTCCCGCGGACAGGGAGTAGGCTGTGGGAGTTGCCACGATCAGGCCGTCGGCGCGGATCGTGGTCAGGCGGCCGCCGTCCACCAGCACATCGAGACCAACCATCCGGGCAAGGGCGCCCTTGTTGATCACGGCGTCGTTCAGCACTGTATACCGGGCAATGCGCTTCCCTTCGCGCACAACGCTCACTGTCAGCATCATCCGTTCCTCGGCGGCGAGCTTGCCGGCAATGGCCTGTTCGAGATGGTCATGGAGCTCGTTCTGGGAAAGCTCCGCCAGGAAGCCGAGGCTGCCGAGATTCACGCCAAGGATCCTGACACCCCGCTTGGCAGCGCAGACCAGCCGGGCAACGGACAGGAGCGTGCCGTCGCCGCCCAGCACAACGATCATGTCGGCGCGGGACGCGATCGTCTCGCGATCATGGCCCTGCGCCTTGATCGCCCGGGCTGTCACTTCGTCGATCAGGACAAGGCGGCCCTTCTTCGTCAGCCCGCTGCTCAGCTTCTGCGCAGCCTTGTGCGCCGCAGGGATGTTCTTGGCTATGATGCCGATCTTCTTCATTTTTCAGGATATTCCTCTGAGGCGCTTACGCCTATAACTTCGACAATAGATCGTCGATGTCTGTGTCTCATTCGAAAGCCATATAAAAGGCAGGATGTTTTCTCGCCAAGGCGCAAAGAGCGCAAAGAAATGCATAGCCTTTTGGCTTTTAACCCTCGACTTAACGGTTTCCTTTGCGTCCTTTGCGAGCTTTGCGAGAGACGCTTTTAGTTCTGTCCTGGATTTTGCTTCCCCGCAAGAGCCATGTATTTCGGGTGAAATTCCGGACGGTGCGTAATGAGTTACGAGATACACGCGACACAAAATAGAAACAAATCTTCGTGCCTGCAGGGTAGATCTGGTTCCTGTTTGTCCTGATTAGGCCAGTTCGTTTTTCAACTCATCCAGGAGCGATTCGTACCGGGCTCCCTCGGCCAGAAACCCTATCTCGCGGCTGTTCTCGGAAAGATGGGAGAGATAGACGCTCAACCGTCCCGCGGGAAGCTCCTCGTCGGCACGCTCGGCCCATTCTATCACTGTCACGCCGTCGGAATCAATGTACTCCTCAAATCCGATGCCTTCCAGTTCCGAGGGCTCCTTCAGACGGTAAAGATCGATATGGTAGAAGGGCACCCTTCCCTCATATTCGTTCACGAAGGTGAAGGTGGGGCTGGTGATGTACTTCTCACGCACATCGAGACCCATGGCAATGCCGTAGGAAAAGGACGTTTTCCCGGCGCCGAGATCGCCGTAAAGACAGACGACGTCGCCGGGGCCGAGACAGCGGCCCAGCAGCTCTCCGATACGTTCGGTCCGTTCCGGAGCAGGCGAGACGACACTGAACATCAATCGGCCCGGCGCGCAGAGGCCTTCACCACGTCGCGTTTGCCCACAATGCCGATGACCTTGCCGTCCTTCACTACGGGAAGCAGGTGTTTCTTCTTATCGGACATGAGCGTGGCGATGTCCGCAAGCGTGGCGTCTTCCGCGATCGTGATCACCTTGCGCACACAAATATCGCCCACCTTCGTTGCGACGATCTTCCTGACCTCTTCCTCGAACTTCTTCGAGCTTTCGAGATAGATGGCGGCATCCAGAAAACTCACCACCGTCGGAATATGGAGCCGCTTGTTCCGGCTGATGAGGTCGTTCTCGGTCACGATCCCATAGAGGGCACCGGATTCATTCACCACGGGGACGCCGCTGATCTTGTGCTGAACCAGCAGCGATGCCAGGTCCTCCACCGATGTATCGGGTGCTACGGTGATAACGTCTTTCGTCATGATGTCTTTCGCGGTAAGCATAATTTCACCTCTAGAAAAAGTCTGGTACGCTGATGTTCGTCCAGCATGGCTGCTGCTGATCTCGACAAAAACTATTGGACGCGGATCAAATCTGATAACTTCTGATAAGGGTACATGGGACAGTCCCCTTTGGTTCCAGGGGGACTGTCCCGGTCATGCTCTTAAGGAAAAAAGCCATTGCCCGACCAGGGTTATCCGCTTTTTCCGTGTTCAGACTGCCGTTTTCAAGTCTATACGTACGGACCTGAATTCATCAGCGTCCCGAGATATTCGACCCCTTATGCTGCGGCTGATTCTGTTAGCTTAATCGCTTCCGGTATCTTATCGATCACATCCCCTGCGATCATTGCTGTCTCACCCTTCTCTTTAGCCGCCAGGTCTCCGGCCAGCCCATGGAGATATACCCCAAGGCAGGCGGCCTGCGCTGCCGCATATCCCCGGGCCAGGAGCCCGCCGATCATACCGGTCAGCACATCGCCGGTGCCGCCTGTTGCCATGCCGGGATTTCCGGTCGAATTGACAAAGAGAGAACCGTCCGATGTGGCTACGACCGTGCCCGCGCCTTTCAGGACCAGCGTGACCTTGTGCTCTGCAGCGAATTCGGCTGCAAGGTCGATCCGGTTCTTCTGGACCTCTGATGACGAAACGCCCAGCAGCCTCGCCATCTCTCCGGGATGAGGCGTCAGCACGAGGAACGCCCGTGCTTTCTTGAGGATGTCCAGGGAGCCGGCAAGGGCGTTCAAGCCGTCAGCATCGATCACTGCGGGTATCGCGAGCTTCTCTACCAGATGCCGGACGGTCTGCACTGTCTCCGGATCCGTTGAAAGGCCTGGTCCGATCGCGCAGGCTGTCATTGTCGCAGAAGCTCTGAGCAGCGTTTTTACAGCTGCTGAACCGAGCGCTCCGGCAACGCTCTCATCAGCAGGGATGCACATAGCCTCAGCTACCTGCTGGATAATCGGCACGATCCCCTTTGGCGCAGCCACGGTCACAAGACCGGGACCGACCCGCAGAGCGCCCCGCGCCGCCATCATAGCTGCGCCGGCCTTTCCCGGGGACCCGGCAATGATCATGAGATGGCCGAAGTCCCCCTTGTGGGCATCAGGCTTCCGGCGGCCCAAAAGCCCCCAGGCAAAACCGCTGTCCAGGAGCGACAGGTCCACGTTCTCCTGCTCCACCGCTTCAATGGGAATGGAGATATCAACAACGCGGACCACACCGGCATGGGTTGCACCGGGATGAAGCACGATGCCACGCTTCGGGAGAGCCATGGTGATTGTCAGGTCCGCCATGACCGCCTCGCCCATAACTTCGCCCGTATCAGCGTTCACTCCCGTGGGGATGTCAACAGCCACAACAGGCCTGCCCGAGGCATTGATCATCCGCACGGCCTGAAGGTAGTCGCCCGTCAGGGCCGAAGTGATGCCGACGCCAAGCACCGCATCTACCAGGATATCGGACCATGCAAGAATGTCGGCCAGTGACGCAGGCGTTGCATCGGGAAGGACCTCCACGTCCACTTTGCGCAGGATCCCGAGGTTCAGCTGTGCATCGCCTGCCAGGGCAGCAAAGGGGGCGAGCAGCACAACCCGTACTGCCACGCCGCGGTTCCGGAGCCGGCGGGCAAGGGCGAGACCGTCGCCGCCGTTGTTCCCCTTGCCGCAGATGACGCCGATCTTCAGGCCCGCAAGGCCGTCGAAGAACCGCTCCATCTCAACGAGAATTGCCGACGCAGCGTTCTCCATCAGCACCGCACCGGGGATCCCGAAATTGGCGATGGCCCTGCCGTCGATGCTCTTCATCTGTGCAGCAGTAACGATCTTCATACGTTTCAGCCGCCGTGAGTTGATGCGATGCACAGTATTGACTTCCGCAAAAGTAATGCAATAAGAGGTCTTTTTGCCCCATGATCAAAATAAGTTTCCTCCCCTTCAAGGGGAGGATTAAGGTGGGGATGGGTATTAAAAGGCCGCGGTACAAGCCCATCCTCACCCCGGCCCTCTCCTTGAAGGAGAGGGAGGTCGGCTGCCGGATGCTGATTGGCGGCATTTGATCTCGTTGCTTTATTTATGCGGAACTCTATAATAAGAGAACCGCTTCTCACCAAAGCTACACAGGGCACAGAGCAAAAAACGGCTCATCCCGACGCTTCGAGATCGAGACGCATCCCCTTCGCTCAAGGGACGCCGTCTCTCATTGCATCTTTTCGGGAAAATCTTACCCCACCAGGATCGCCTGAGCCACGGCATACCCCTCGTCATGGGAATAACTGAGCATGATCTGCTTCACGCCCTTCAGGTCGGCTAGGTCCTTTACCCGGCCCGCAATGTTCACAATGGGACCGCCGCCCTCACCGTGAAGCACTTCGATGTCCGTCCATTTCATGCCGGCGCTCAATCCCGTTCCGAAGGCCTTCAGCAGGGCCTCCTTCGCAGCAAAACGCGCCGCGTAATGCTGGGCAGGATATTTCTGGCGCGCGCAGTATGCCCGCTCACGCTCGGTGAAAATACGCTCAAGAAAAGATGCATTATTCGATCCTGCTTTGTCAATGCGGCTGATCTTCACAAGGTCGATGCCGATTCCGATGATCATGTGACCCCCCGAATACTGCGCATAGAGCAGAGTGCATAGAGTATCTTACGTCCCATGCTCTGCGCCTCAGGCCCTATGCTCTATGCCCCATGCCCTATGCTATCTTCAAATATGAATCAATGCAGCCATTTCCCGCACCGCCCGCTCCATGCCCACGAGGGACGCGCGGGAAATGATGCTGTGACCGATATTCAACTCTTCGATCTCAGGGAGATCAGCGATCAAGGCGACATTCCGGTAGTTCAAGCCGTGTCCGGCGCCGACGCGCAACCCCAGGCTCGCCGCCAGTTGGGCTGCCTCGGCGATCTTCACGTACTCCCGCTCCCGATCTGCTTCATTCTTTGTGTTCGCATAGGTCCCTGTGTGGATCTCGACCCACTGGGCGCCGGCCTTCTTTGACGCCGCGATCTGGTTCTCATCAGGATCGATAAAAAAACTGACAAAGATCCCCGCCTTCACGATAGGAGCGATATACTCCCGCAGGACATCCATCCGGCCGGCCACGTCCAGTCCGCCCTCGGTCGTCAGCTCTTCCCGCTTCTCGGGAACGAGCGTTACAAATTCCGGCTTCACATCAAGGGCGATGCGCCGCATCTCTTCCGTCGCGGCCATCTCGAGGTTCAGTTTGGTCTGGACCACCTCCCGCAGCACGCGCAGGTCACGGTCCTGGATGTGACGCCGGTCTTCCCGGAGATGCACAATGATGCCGTCAGCTCCGGCCAGTTCCGCCAGCACTGCAGCGGCAACCGGGTCCGGCTCAACACCCCGCCGAGCCTGGCGAAGCGTGGCAATATGATCGATATTCACCGATAACCGTGGCAACAAACCCTCCCGAAATATTCCAGATGATCGCGTACATACAAAATCGGCCGTCAGATACTTAATGCTTAATTGAAATCGATTGTAGCATCTCTCCCCAAAAATATCCAGAAAATTCATCCCGTCAACGGGCCGCGCGACATCCATGACGCGATATTGACTGCTCAGAACGATAAAGCGTTGTCGAAAAACGCAGCTGAGCTGCGCCAGCGACTGCCGCATCCGAAGTTGCATCCACTACCGGCAAATAAGATCGATGGTACTTTTCACGAGGTGAAAAGTACCCAAAATCAATCACTTGTTTTCTTGACCGGTCCCTGCGCCTCTGGTATAGTTCCTGTATCATGAAGTCATTCAGGAGGTGCATCATGCAGGCCATCATCAGATTACTGTTCCTTGCACTACTCTTCACCATTCCTGGAGCGCAAAACGCGGCGGCGCAGGAATCACGCACCGTGACCGCCGAAGGCGTCGCCATGATCCAGCAGGGCGCTGTTGACATCGCCCGTGACGCTGCGCTCGAAGACGCGCAGAAGCGCGCCGTGGAGCAGGCCATCGGCATCCTTATCGAATCCCAGACACAGGTCGAAAACTATCAGCTCATCAGCGACAAGATCCTCGCCCAGACCAAGGGGTATATCAAACGGTATAACGTGATGAACGAAACGACCCAGGGGGAGCTCCTTCGCGTTGTCATCACCGCCGAGGTGGCACTGGGCAAGCTCGAAGACGATCTCTCGGGCATCGGCATTCTGCTCGTCCAGATGGCAAAACCCCGGACCATGATCCTGATCGCCGAGCAGAACATCGGCGGCCCGGTGAACGCCTGGTGGTGGACTTCGTCAGGCCAGGTAGACATCAGCGCTGCGGAGAACAGCTTCATAGACGTCTTTACAAAAAAAGGTTTTGAGTTCGTGGACCATGAGGCGGCGGCGCAGGACATCAAGGTGTCCCGGGCCTATCAGACCCAGGACCTTTCCGCCGGCCAGGCGCGCACGCTCGGGAACCAGGCAAAAGCCGAAGTGGTGATCGTGGGCAAGGCAGTATCGAAGATCGCGGGACGCGTCGGAGGCGTGATGCTCTCGGCCCAGGCCGACATTTCGGTGCGGGCTGTGCGCACCGACACGGGGCAGGTGATCGCCTCTGCCACGTCGCACGCTGCGGCAGTGCACATCAATGACCAGACCGCGGGCATCGAGGCGCTCCGGAAGGCGGGCACCCAGGCGGCCGAGGAACTGCTTACGAAGATCCTTGCCGTCTTCGCAAAAGAAGTGGGCGGCACGCGTTCGATCCTGATCACCATCAACGGCCTGACCAAGGACCAGTTCGTGAAGTTCAAGGACGTGCTTCGCAGCCAGGTGCGCGCCATCAAGGACCTTCACGAAAAAAGCTTCAGCGGGACCAGCGCCGTGATCCAGGTCGATTCGAAGAGCAGCACCCAGGCTCTTTCCGACGAACTGCTGCTCCGGAACTTCGGATCCTTCAGCGTGCAGGTCACGCGCTCTACGGCGAATACGATGGAACTGCAGGTCGCGCCCCAGTCCAAACCCTGATCGCAATTTCACAGAGGAACAAAAAACTCCCTGTCCATTCTTCAGGACAGGGAGTTTTTTATTTGCTGGCGCGACTGCACGGAGTTCAGGACCGGGCGCTGGCGTGACTGAACTCTTTTTTTCTACTCTTCGAACATGATGCGTATTTTTTGCTTCGGAAAGATCAAGTCAGGATTTGCGATCTTGTTGTCCTTGGCAACGCGGGGATAATTGAAGGGATTGCCCGTAAAGCGCTTGCTGATGTGCCAGAGCGTGTCCCCCTTCCTGACCTCATAGACCTCTGTATCCATGACTGTCCCTTTCGGCACCTTCAGAACGAGCGGCTCCTCGATCTCGGCCTTCGGCGCGGGAACTTTCCTGCCAGCCGCAGCAGCAGGCTCTTCCCTTACAGCATGCTCCACAGGGGCCTTCCGAAAATCACCGAGCAGATAGAACAGCACGATCAGTGCCACAGCGATCAGCACAGCAATAAGCCTGCTCTTTTTCGGACGAGGCTCATCTGCTGCCGGTGTTATGGCTGACCGTGGCGCAGATACGGCCGCAGGTAGTTCATGTTCCCGCCGAACTTCCCGGATGGCTGTTTCAGCGGCGACTGACCCGCGTACACGTTCCTCAGCGTCTGCCTCCTCCCCTGCCTCACTGACGCCTGCTCCTCGTACTTCCGTATCTCCAGCCCGGGCGATAGTCTCTGCTTCCCGCACCACCTCTTCTGCTTCCCGACGGGCAAGTTCTATTCGCTCTGCTTCTGCACGGGCCTCTGCCTCCAGCCGTTCGCGTTCTTCCGTTTCCAGCCTGAGGCGTTCCTCTTCCGCTGCCTGCTGGCGCGCTGCTTCTTCAGCACGCTCCCGCTCATCTGCTTCCTGCAGAGCCTGCGCCTCTGCTGCAATGCGCGCCTGTTCTTCTGCTGCTTCTTTTCGGGAACGCGCCTCTGCCTCCTGGCGCAGACGCTCTGCATCATCTGCCCCTGCCTGGTCCTCAACTTCCCGGCGGGCCAGCTCAGCCTGCTCAGTCTCAGCACGGGCTTCTTCTGTGACACGAATCTCAGCGTCCTGCCGCGCCGGTGCGGCCTCTTCGGCTTTCAGACGTTCAGTATCTGCACCGATTGCCACGGCCCCCTTCGGAACCGTTGCAGATACGACCGGCTCTCCGACCATATATTCCTCGGGCAGAAGAGCAGGCACGATCTCCGCAGGCGCCTCCTGCATCTCTTTTGAAAGTGCGCCAAGGAAACTCTTGACCAGGGACAGATCGAAGTGAACGGCCAGTGCCTCGACGTTCAGGATCAATCGCACCACATCCTTGTCCGGATAGCATCCATAGACAACGGAGTGGGGCAGCACGATCGGCACAACCCGTTGCTGATCAACGGGCAGCCGACGTTCTCCATAATATGACTCGGTTATGACCAGGGCGCGGAAATCACCGTTGCGCACCACGATCATCTTCCATTCCGGCTGAGCGAGCGAGCGCCTGCCGAAGACCGTGGCCAGGTCGAGCACCGGCAGAAGTTCTCCCTTGTGCTCGGCTACGCCGGCAACGATGGGCTGCACGTTCGGCACTGACCGGTAGGGCTTGAAAGGCACCGTGTCCTCTACTTCAGCCCTCGGCAGCGCGTGGCGGGCGCCGAGCAGCGAGAATTCGGCCACCACGACCTCTTCCTTCCGGAACTGGTCGGGAAATTGGGAATCAGGATGATAGCGATCGGGCAGAGGCACCCCGATGTCGCTATGCCGGGGGGACATGAGCATGCCGAGGTCGATCAGCGGCAAAAGCGCGCCGTGGTGGCGCGCGGCAGTGGGCACCCAAAGTGACTGCGCCAGAGGCGGCAGCGGTTCTATCGTGAAATCCCTGCTGAACTGTGTGCCGCCGTCTTCGTCCACGAGAAACCCGAAGGGAGCCCCGGAAAGGTCTGCCGGGATCATGGCGCTTTCCATGCCCGCTTTCGGAAGTTTCATGAGCTGGGCAAGCCGTATGAGCGGAAATACCTTCCGGTCGTGAGGGGCAACACCCTTCACATAGGGGGGAATGAGAGACAGCTTCGTGATCCGGCCCGGCGGGAACGACTCTTCCTCCAGTCCCGCTGCCGGAGCGGCAAAGACCTGCTGCCCGGCGCTGAAGACCCGAACGCTCTTGACAGACTCAATATCCGTTGGTGCTGCCGAAGGTACAACGAATTCGGCCATCGCGGGTTCACGGTCGGCCTTCTGGATCCTGCCGAAGAGCGCGTTGATATTGATCACCGGCATGAGTTCAGACGCGTGAAGAACGCAGGAACCGACAACAGCGGTCTTCAGGTACTCAGGCATGGGCAGCACGTTCTCAGGGGACGCCTCGATGCGGCTGATCCTGTCCTCGACCACGAAGCCGGCAACCTTTTCCTGGTCCGACATCAAAAGAAGCCGTGCAGGCATGTCCCGCCCCAGGGGTGGGAGACCGAGGCAGACCGCCAAGTCAGCAAGCGTGACCGTACGGTCATCGAGAATGGACATGCCGGCGATGCAGGCAGGGCTGAGAGGAATACGGTGGATGCCCGGAACATCCCGGACAGCGACAATCTCATCTTCCCACAAACCGTATCGCGTGCCGGCTATTGACAGGATCAGTAGGTGTCTCATATAGACTTACATTTTGATTCCAAAGTCGTAATTTGTCAAGAGCATCAGTGCGGTAATTTGATCGGGTAGTACTAAGATTTTTGGGTCGGACATGACCACGCTGATAGCGTGCTGCAAGCATGTAGTCCAAAAATGCGGTATCGCCGCAGGCGCACTGGAGCTACCCCACCCCCACCATACGCTTTGCCGAGATGACCGTGTTCTTCATCAGGATGGCGATGGTCACCGGCCCCACGCCGCTCGGAACGGGAGTGATGAACGACGCCTTCTTTGCTACGGGCTCGAAATCCACGTCACCGACGGTCTCGCCGTTGTCGAGGACGTTGATCCCGATGTCCACCACCACTGCCCCATTCTTGACCATGCCGGCCGTGATCAGGCCGGGACGCCCCGTGGCGCTGCAGAGGATGTCCGCCTGGCGTGTTTCCGCGCCGAGGTCCGCGGTCTCGCGGTGGCAGACCGTGACCGTCGCCTCACGCGCGAGCAGCATCATTGCGAGCGGCTTGCCCACGGCAAGGCTCTTGCCCACGACCACGGCCTTTTTGCCCTTGGGTTCGATGCCGTAGTGTTCGAGCATGCGCATCACTCCGTAGGGCGTACAGGGAAGAAATGTCGATTTTATCGCGACCGCGAAGCCGGGCTCAAACAGCTGAGACGTTGACTCATCCGTTGCGAGCCTTCCCACGGAGATGGATCCCTGGCCGTCAACGTCCTTCTCGGAGGCAATGGAATTCATCACTTTCCGCGTGTCGATGTGGCGCGGCAGAGGCAGGAATACGAGGATGCCGCTGGCACGCTCATCATTGTTCAGGGTCTTGATCAGGTTCAGGATATCGTTCAGCGTTGACGACTCGGGGAGCGTGTGGTTGAAGATGTCGATGCCCGCACGCACGGCAGCGCTCTGAATGGCCTGATAATACATGTACGATGACCTGTCCTGGCCCACGAGCACCAGCGCGAGGCCGGCACGGATGCCGATCTTTCCCAGCCGGTCGGTCTCATCCTTTACGACCCTGATGATCCTGGAAGATAGTTCGTGCCCTTTCATGAACTGCGCCATACACCCTCCTGAACCGGATGAGCCCCGATACTCGGGACAGGCCGGAATAGTAAATTGCAAATTGGAAAGTTCAAATTGAAAACGCGCCTGCGGGGAAAATACGGCATGCTTGCCCTATAACCCGGCTGCATCAACGCCTTTGCCTGCTAATATCCCCGGTCTTTTTTCAGCTCCCCTTCAAAATCCGCAACCTGTGCTGCTGTCTCGTCGCTGCTCCACTTCAGCTGCGCGCCGGCAACATCAGCGATCTTCCCGGCCTGCGGCAGTCCGCGAAACGCGGAAATCCCGATCTGCATCCGCCGGAGAACGATGTCCTGCAGGGTCCGTGCGCCTTCTTCCTGTACGCTGTAGGCGACCTGGGCATAGATGTCCCGGCTGTCATGAGAAATCTGGGCGCGCAGGCGCGAATCGTCCCTGGCTATGGCGAGGACGCGCTCAGCCCGGGACCCATAGTGGGAAACAAGATGTTCCACCGTCCCGGCATCAATGGCATATTTCGCCGATAGCTCGGGCACTCCGTCCCTCAGGTATTCCTCATAGACCGCCGGCAGGCTTCCGGGCAGCGGCGTTGTATGTGTTGCGCTCCCGGTGCGAAGGCCGAGGACCCGGCAGACCGCATCCACTGCGTCCTTTGCCATATTCCGGTAGGTGGTATATTTTCCTCCTGCGATGGTGATGATCCTCCCCTCACGACCCTCGGCGAGCACCCGGTGCTTGCGTGATATTCTGGACTCGCTCTTGCCGGCAAAGGCAAGAGGTCTGATGCCCGCATAAGTGTACAGGATTGACTCGCGGGTCATGCGGAGACCGGGAAGTATCCGCGCGCTCTCAGTGAGCAGATAGTCCACGTCATCGGCCCCGGCGTGCACCTCGTCAAGATCGCCGCCGTACTTCGTGTCCGTGGTCCCTATCAGGGACAGGTTGCCGAAGGGCACGATAAAGAACATGCGCCCGTCCCGGGAATTGACAAAGAGCGCCTGGTCCGTCAGCTTCGGGAGCACCAGATGAATGCCCTTGGTGGGATGGATGATTTTCTTACCTTCAACGCCGCCGGCGCGCCGTACGGCATCGATCCAGGGTCCGGCGGCGTTCACCAGCGTCTTTGCGCGGAACTCGCCCCATTCTCCGGTGATGCTGTCCCTGACCGAGACAAGCACTCCTCCGTCAAGGCTGACGATCTTTTCCACGGTACGGTAATTCAACAGGCGTGCGCCTGCCTCTCGCGCCGAGATGATGTTCTCGATCACAAGCCGCTCAGGCATGAGGATCTGGTGGTCGTAGAACAGTGCACTGCCGGTGAGGCCGTCGCGATTCAGCCGCGGCTCGAACTGGAGCGTCTTTTCCGCGTTCGAGGTAAAATAATGGGGAACGTCCTTTTCATGGGACAGAAGATCATAGAGATGGATGCCCACGGAGATCACGAATCGGCCGTGGGCGTCCTGTTTATAGATGGGTATGACGATCGGGAGGGGCCGGACGAGATAGGGCGCAAGCCGCCGTATGATCGCCCGCTCCCGAAGCGACTCTGCAACGAGGTCCATTTCGAAGTTCGCCAGATACCGCAGGCCGCCGTGGATCAGCCGGGTGGTCTTGGAACTCACGCCTGACGAAAAGTCGTTTTTTTCGAGCAGAATAGTCGAAAGACCCCGCAGCGCAGCATCGCGCGCCACGCCGGCGCCGGTTATACCACCGCCGACAACAATGAGATCGAAAATCCGGGATGATGTCTGTGGATCGGGAACTGACATGCAGTCCTCCTTGGGCTAGCTCAGGCTATAGGGGTATGCAGAAAATAACTCGCTTTTTTTGCAGCAACGGGAGGCGCAGCAGTCATGCTGAGTTCCGCATGCGGCAGGTCTTACCGCTGTTGTTCCCTCTCATCACAACGACCCTCCCGGGCCCCTGCTCTATCTTTTCATTTCCATGATAACGGCCTTCAGCACCGCGGGTTTGTTGGTGTAAATGCCGTCTACACCCCAGGATATGAATTTCTTCATCTCTGCTTCATCATCCAGGGTCCAGACATAGACTTTGATTTTTTGCTCATGGCAGGCAGTGACCAACGCTTCGGAGACCGTTTTTCTTTTCAGGCTGATGATACCGTAGCCTTTGGCCCGGTAGGATTTGACCTCCCGAACTGAAAAGGAGTCAAATATACCGGCCGTAGCGAGGTTCGGCAGCACCCTCCGTGCGTCGATCACCTCACGCTCCTGAAAGGACGAGCACAGGAGCGGCCCCCGGTAGCCTGACCCCGCCAGATGGGCGGCGCAGAGGGCTCCTGCGCCGTCGCTCTTGATCTCGAGGTTGAGGCTCGCTCCACCGGCCACGAGCGTCAGGACATCGGACAGCAGCGGGACCGGCTCGCCGTTCTTCAGCCGCAGTTCTGCGATCACGCCGGACTCGGCCTGCTCTATGTCGATGTTACCCTCTGCGGTCCTGCCTGTTTCCCTGTCGTGCATAAGATAAAGACGATTGTCCCTGCTTTTCCGGACATCGACCTCGATCATGTCTACGCCGAGGGAAAGGGCGAGGCGGACCGCCTCGAGGGAATTTTCGAGTGCATGGGAGGAATCTCCCCGGTGGGCGATCACAAGAGGAAGCGGCATGCCTCAATTATACTGAAATTTTATGATTTCGCAACGTCGATCCGAAAACAAAAGTAGTGGCATTCTGCGCGCTCTTCCGGTAAGATTGCGCCAGGAGGACTGCTGTGAAACGCATCCTGTTCTGGAAGGTCTTATTCGTCCAGGTCGTGGTTATTGCCTTTGCACTGGTGCTCTTCGGCGCTTACCAGGCAGGCGCGATCAGGAGCTTCTGCTTTGTCGTGCTCCTGCCACTGCTCGTTTCCGCAATCCTGTCAGGAATTGTCTACTGGTCCATGCGAAAAAGGCTCGAAGCCCTTTCCGGCTTTACCCGCGCCATCGCCGGCGGCGAGTTCCAGCGCCGGCTCATCGTCCACCGCCGCGATGTCACCTCACGCCTGAAGGAAGATCTGAACACCATGGCTGAATCCCTGGCGGACCAAATCCGGGATCTGCAGGGCCGCATGACCACCCTGGAACTGGCACTGACAGGCATGGCAGACGGTGTGCTGATCCTCGACCCTTCCGGCAGGGTCGCCTTTTCTAATAATGCCTTGCGCACCCTCTTCGGTGTTCCCGGAGACAGTGGCGGAAAACCCTTTTTGGAGGCTGTGCGCCACCACGGTCTCGCCATCCTGATCAACCGGGCCATGCAGGAACGCAGCCCCCTGACCGGGGAACTGGAGCTCCTCTTCCCCATAAAGGCATTCGTTGCGGCAAGCATCCTGCCCATCATCAAAGAATCCATGCGCGAGGATGTTCATCTCGGAACCGCCGTGATCATCCGGGACATCACGAAGATCCGGGACGTGGAGCGGGTCAGGAAGGACTTCGTGGCGAACGTCTCGCACGAACTCAAAACGCCCATCGCCGCCATCCGGGGCTTCGCCGAAACGCTGCTCGACGGCGCCATGAACGATAAGGAAGAGGCGTCCGGATTCCTCGGTGTCATCCAGAGCCACGCTGCGAGGTTGCAGCGCCTCGTGGATGATCTGCTGACGCTCTCCCGGATCGAACTGGGTGCCGTGTCATTCTCGATGGCATCCCACGACGTTGGTCCGCTGATCGAGGACGCCGTTCAGCTCATAAAGCCCCAGGCTGATGCGAAGCAGGTGGCGATAACCATCAAGACCGACCCCGGACTGCAGCCGGTCCATGCAGACCGCGACCGGATCGCCCAGGTACTCTTGAATCTTTTGGATAACGCAGTGAAATTCGCCCCTCCGGGAGGGGCGGTGTGGGTGCTGGCGAGAAACGCAGAAGATAAGAAGGTAAAAAGTTACGAAGATGAGAAAGAGCTCGCGCCCTCTCAACATCCCATTTTCAATGCTTCAGGAGATTTCATCGAAATCTCCATTGAAGATACAGGCCCCGGAATTCCCCCGCAGCTCATCCCCCGGCTGGGGGAGCGCTTCTACCGGGTGGATCCCGCCCGGTCACGGGAACTCGGCGGAACCGGCCTGGGGCTCGCCATTGTGAAGCACCTGCTGCAGGCCCACGGCTCTTCCCTGGTCATCGAGAATGCGCGCCGCGGCGGAACGATCGTCAGTCTTCGTCTTTCGGTTTCCCCGTCACTTTCTCGAGGATCTTGTCCTTGATGGTCTTGATGTGCCCGGCAATGCTCTTATCCGTCTTTTCCGGCGCAGCGACCTTGTAGATCTTGAGCTTTATCTCCGCAAGATGTTCCAGCGCCGCAACTTCTCCATGTTTGAACAGTTCCCGGGGCTGGCTGAAATCAGCCCAGTGAATGTGGCCAACCTCAGCCCTCACGATGATATCCGCCTCCTGGAGAATGAGATTATTGAGGTAGATGCGCGTCACCGCGTCGGCGCGCAGAATGATGTCGAGGCCTGAACGATCCTCAAAAGGCGCAAGATCGCTCGAAACGTTCACTGCAATGACGATGTCGGCGCCCATCTCCCGGGCGCAGCGCACGGGCACCCGCTCCACCCATCCCCCGTCGACGAGCAGCATATCGCCGTCCTTTACGGGCGGGAAGATGCCGGGCAGCGAGCAGCTGGCGCTGACCGCTATGCGAAGCGGACCGCTCGTGTAGATGACCCGCTGCCCGTGCTGGATATCCGTGGCAACGCAGCCAAAAGGGATCGAGGTGTCCTCGATGGCCATGTCCGGGATCAGAGGATAAATGAATTCCCGGTATTCCTCCTCGGAGATGAAGGCGGGCTTCGTTGCTGTTACGCCCCAGAAGAACCCTTTGCGCACAAGGTTCGCCATGTCGGCGAAAAAACCCTGGCGATTGTTCGCAGGCTGCTCGAGACGGCGGATGAACTCCAGCCTAGTCTTTCGGGAGCGGAAGCTTCGCAGGAACTGCTCCACCCGGTCCATCCAGTACACTGCGTCGGGCCGCGTTGCATAGAGGCCGCCCACAAGGGCCCCCAGGCTGGTCCCGCAGATCATGTGGATACGGATGCCCGCGTCCTCCAGGACTTTGAGCACACCCAGATGGGCAAGCCCGCGCGCAGCGCCTCCTCCCAGTGCCAGACAAACCTTCGGTTCCATCAATGCTCCCTCGCATCGTACTTCATACAAGCATATCGAATCAACTATAGCATCCGCACCTTTTTCTGTAAAGGAATTTTCGACTTCAGGGCACCGGAGGAGAAGAATGAACAACGCCTGACGAGCAGGACCCGCGATCAGGCTGACCGGTCCGGCTCCGTACGCCGGTAGCGGACCACGAGCCAATAGAACCCGAAATAGGAAAGGATGCCGCCCACAGCGCCGACAACGAGGGTCCCGGCCACAAAAGGCCAGAGATAGGGCTTTACCACAGTAAAGAGGTCCATAAGGCCAAGCTCGTTCCAGGCAATCTGCGGTGGTTCGATATCGGCGCCGGTGATCAACAGGCCGAACCAGAGGCAGAAACCGTAGAGCGGGATCATTGTCCAGGGATTCATCACGAGCGAAGCTGTAATGATTACGAGCTTGCTGAGGCGAAATATCACGGCAATGAGCAGGCAGGTCAGGAAATGAAGACCGATCGTGGGCGAGAAGGCGATGAACACGCCGAGCCCGAAGGCCAGGGCGAGCCTCTGCGGAGGATCGTCGAGCTGCATGATGGACCGAAGGCGGTCGCGAAAATACGTAAACTTCACAGGTTTTCTCTTTCGTTTCTCAATGCCCGGCCCTGTCGGAGATCTTCGGGACCGCCGCCATCAGCGCCTGCGGAAATGGTCATACCCTTTGGGCGGCAGTTCGGTCCGCCTTCCATCAGTCAGAACGAGCACTGCACCCTTTTTCCGCCTGATGACCCCGATCTCCGAGGCTTCAAGACCAAGTGACCTGAAAGCCTTGAGCTTTCGCTCCGGAACAGTAAAGAGCAGCTCATAGTCCTCGCCCCCCGACAGGGCATGATCGCGAGGGGTTGTCGCGATCTGCCTGCTGTTCTGCAGAAGGTCCGCTGAGAGTGGTATAGCGTCTGCATATATCTCGGCGCCCACGCCGCTCTCTTCACAAATGTGGAGCAGGTCCGACGAGAGACCATCGCTCACGTCGATCAGGGACGATGCGCAGCGAGCGCGGGCAAGAGAACGCCCCTCAGCCACACGCGGCTCCGGCCGCAGGTGTTTCCTGATCAGCCTGCCTTCTCCTGCGCCGTAGCGGCCTGATCCGGCATTCCCGCTGCAACGACCAGAGCGTGATCCCTTCCGGGAACGCTTCCGGAGCAGCGCCAGGCCCGCAGCGGAATCTCCGAGCGTTCCGGTCACGAAAATCCGGTCTCCCGGCCGCGCCCCTGAGCGCGGCAGCAGCGCGTTCTTTTCCGACTCCCCGAGCACCGTGATGCTGACGACCAGGTCCTTCCGTGATGCGCACGTGTCGCCGCCGGCGATCAGACAGCCGTGGATGCGGGCCAGGGTGTCAAAGCCGCGATAAAATTCAGTCATGTCGTCAACGGAAAACGCCGCGGGAATGCCGAGCGAAATGAGGCAGAAACGGGGAATGCCGCCCATGGCCGCGATATCACTGATGTTCACTGCAGCGGATTTCCATCCCAGGGAATAGGGGTCGGTAAGTGCCAGGTCAAAGTGCACGCCTTCCAGAAGCATGTCCGTCGTTGCCAGAAGCGTCCTGGACGGTGCAATGCGGAGCGCCGCGGCGTCGTCTCCGATACCGAGAAGCATGCGCGGAGAAGGGCGGGAGAAGGATTTCCGTATCTTGCTGATCAGGCCGAATTCGCCGAGTTCCGACAGTTTCATGTAGCGTCGTCTTTCGCGGGTCACTAACGACACCCGTCTCATCAGAGGATAACGGAGCCGTGGCAGTATAGAATGCCATTGCCGAACCACGGAACGGGCATCATAACCTCTTCCTTTTTTTACCGCTCCTATGGAGCCCCTTCGGCATCCCGCCTGTCCCGCTTGCGGGGACATGTCGGGACTTGAACAACGCGACATCCCGCCGTCCCGCGCGAAGCACGGGACGGCCGCGGGGTCAGTGCGTTGCCCGCGAACTTCCGGCGAGCTTCCTGGAGGGCTTGCTGGCCGGCTTGCTCTTCCTGAGCGCCGCGGCAATCACGTCGTCCATCGTCTCGACAAAAACGAACTTCATCTCCTTGCGGATGTTCTTCGGTATGTCTTCCAGGTCCTTCTCGTTCTGTTTCGGAATGATGACGGTCTTGATGCCTGCCCGCCTCGCTGCCAGGGTCTTTTCCTTCAGCCCGCCGATGGGCAGGACCCGTCCCCGGAGGGTCACTTCGCCTGTCATGGCCAGGTCCTTGCGCACCGGCGTGTTCGTAAAGACCGACGCTAGCGCCGTGGCCATGGTTACGCCCGCCGAGGGACCGTCCTTGGGGATAGCGCCGGCCGGAACGTGTATGTGCACGTCCGTCTTCCCCAGAAGGTCGTCATGGATGCCGAGCACCTTGGCGCGCGAACGGACATAAGTAAGCGCCGCATGGGCGGACTCTTTCATCACGTCGCCCAGATGGCCGGTAAGGGTCAGGGTGCCCTTCCCGCGCATGGTGGTGGCCTCGATATAAAGAATATCGCCGCCCGACTCGGTCCAGGCAAGCCCGGTCACGACGCCGATCTCGTCCTTCTCCCGTTCCGCCTCGGGCAGGTACTTGACCACGCCCAGGAATTTGTGGAGATTCGGCGGAGTGATCGATATCCGCTCGGTCTCACCTTCGGCCACCTTCCGCGCCACCTTGCGGCAGAGGTGGGCGAGCTCGCGCTCAAGGTTCCGGACGCCGGCTTCGCGCGTGTACTGTGCGATGACCTGAAGCACTGTCTTGTCCGGAATCTCGATGTTTTTTTCCGTGATGCCGTGTTCCTTCAGCTGCCGGGGAATGAGATAGCTCGTAGCGATGCCGAGCTTCTCCTGCTCCGTGTACCCCGACAGGTAGATGACCTCCATGCGGTCCCGGAGCGGCGATGGTATGGGATCGGTCATGTTGGCCGTGGTGATGAACATCACGCTCGAGAGATCAAAGGGCAGCCCGATATAGTGGTCGCTGAACGCGTTGTTCTGCTCCGGATCGAGCACTTCGAGCAGTGCCGCCGAGGGGTCGCCGCGGAAATCAGCGCCGATCTTGTCCACCTCGTCGAGCATGAAGACGGGATTGTTGTACCCCGCTGTCTTGATGCCCTGTATGATCCTGCCGGGCAATGCGCCCACATAGGTCCTGCGATGACCGCGTATCTCCGCTTCGTCGCGCACACCGCCCAGGGAAATACGCACGAACTCGCGGCCCAGGGAGCGCGCAATGGACTTGCCGAGCGAGGTCTTTCCCACGCCCGGGGGCCCCACGAAGCAGAGGATCGGCCCCTTCATCTTATCTTTCAGTTTTCTCACCGAAAGATACTCGATGATCCGTTCCTTTACTTTTTCCAGGTCGTAATGATCTTCATCGAGGATCCTGGCTGCCGCCTTGAGGTCAAGATTGTCCTTTGTGGATTTGCTCCAGGGGAGCTCCGAGAGCCATTCGATATAGGTCCTGGTCATGGAGGCCTCGGCAGCGTCGGGATGCATCCGTTCAAGCCGCCGGAGCTGCTTATCCGCCTCCTTCTCGGCCTTATCGGGCATCTTCGCCGCCTTGATCTTGTCGCGCAGCTCCCGCATGTCCTCGGAGCGGTCATCGGTCTCGCCCAGTTCCCGCTGGATGGCCTTGAGCTGTTCACGCAGGAAGTATTCGCGCTGTGTCTTGTCGATCTCGCCGCGCACGTCGGCCTGGATCTTCTGCTGCATCGACAGCAGCTCGATCTCCTTGCCCAGCGCTTCGTTGATGCGCTTGATCCGCTGCACCGGGTCGGTTATCTCAAGGGTCTCCTGGGCCTGCTCCACCTTGAGTCCCATGTTCGCCACGGCAAGATCGGCCAGCTTGCCGGGGTCATCGACATTCTCGATGACCACCATGATATCGGGGAGGATCACCTTGCCGAAGGAGACGAGCTTCTCAAGCTGCTCCTTCACGTTCCGCATGAGGGCTTCGGTCTCGATGGAGACCGAGGCAGGCGACTCGGGAAAATGCTTGATCTCTACCTGATAGAAGGGCTCCTTCTGAAGAAATTTTACGGTCCGGGCCCGGGCGACCCCCTGGACGAGGATCTTGATGCGTCCGTCAGGCAGCTTGAGCATGCGCATGATCACGCCCACCGTTCCCATCGTATAGAGATCCGAAGGCGAAGGATTCTCGACGTTCACGTCCTTCTGGGAGGTGAGAAAGATCATCCTGTTGCCCTCAAGGGCCACCTCGATGGCCTTGATGGACATCTCGCGGCCCACGAAGAGGGGCAGCACCATGTAGGGGAACACCACGATGTCCCTGATAGGGAGCAGCGGCAGTTTCTTCGGGATCTCTATGGACTGTTGAAGGTCCGTCTGTTTCATCTCTGTTTTAGCCAAACCGTCCTCCTCGCTGCCGTTGCGAAATAAACAGATTATACCGTTTTTCCGGCGAACAAGCAACTGCCCCTGTTTATCGTCAAAGGAGCAGAAGTTACTCTACCGTTGCATAAAAAGAGCCGCTCATGAGGAGGCGGGTGTGCTGGAAGCCCTTTTAGAGCGATACCATAGTGAAGCGCATCTTTTCCAGAAGAACGCCTGCGGGAAGGCACATCCCGTGCACTCCTGCCGATGCCGCTTTTCCCAATATTCATCGCATTCTAAAAAGGCTGGAAGCATGCCTGCCTCCGGAAATCTGCAACTATACCGGCTATATATATATGTAGTGCCCGGGACCAGCCCGTTGTCAGATTTTCAACGACTGGAGATACTCCTTGAATGCAGCGCCGAACTCCTCGTTTCGCAGCCCGAACTGGACCGTGGCTTTCAAAAAACCGAGCTTGTCTCCGGCATCGTGCCGGTCTCCCTTGAAAAGATAGGCGTAGACCGGCTGTTTCTCCATCAGCAGCCTGATCCCGTCGGTAAGCTGTATCTCCCCTCCCTTGCCCGGCTTGGTGTTTTCAAGGGCGGTGAATATCTCCGGCGTCAGGATATACCTGCCGATGATAGCAAGGTTCGAGGGCGCGTCCTCAGGGGCCGGCTTCTCCACAACGCCGCGCACCTCATACACCCGGTCGTCGACCTTCCTGCCGTCGATCACGCCGTACTGGCTGACTTCGGAACGGGAAACCTCCTGGATCGCCAGGATCGAAAAGGGGTATTTCTGGTACACTTCCATCATCTGTTTGAGCGCCGGCACCTCGGAATCAATAATATCGTCGCCCAGCAGCACGGCAAAAGGATCGTCACCAACGACCCGCCGTGCCGTCAACACGGCATGGCCGAGGCCGAGAGCTTTTTTCTGGCGTACATAGCAAAAGGTCACCATCTCGGCGATACGCTGCACCTCGGTCAGGAGCGCATGCTTGCCCTTGGCCTTCAGGTCTTCCTCGAGTTCAAAGGCCACATCAAAGTGGTCTTCAATGGCCCGCTTTCCCCTGCCCGTCACGAGCACCACCTCTTCGATGCCCGAAGCGACTGCCTCTTCCACCACGTACTGGATGAGCGGCTTGTCCACCAGGTTGAGCATCTCCTTGGGCGAGGCCTTGGTGGCAGGCAGGAACCGCGTCCCGAAACCCGCAGCGGGAAACACGGCCTTGGTGATCATCTTCGGCATTCAAGGACTCCTTTACACGGGACAGTCCCCCTCGAACCAAAGGGGACTGTCCCTATTCTTATCCCGCTAAACGCCTGCTATTTCCCCGGGATCGGCATGCTCCCGAGCAGATACTTAAGGTCATCATCATCGAAGCGGATCCCCAGCCCGGCAAAGCCGCTGGCCCGTCCGGAATTCAGGAAGTTGTCATACCCTGCGTTCAGGAAGACCACACTGCTGAACTGATAGGCGAGCGAAGCCTTCATGTGGGTATTCTCGTTGCCCGGTTCCGTACTGTTGAAATTCCATGCGTCGAGGCTGAATTTTATCTTGTCGCTGAAGAGAAAGTAATCGGCCCCGACGCCGCCCCGCGATTCGATCAGGCCCACGCGGGCAGCAAGGTTGCCCCAGCGCTTCGCGAACATGACGCTGAAGCGGAGGCGGTCCTCGTAGGTCTCACTCACCGTGGTTGTGCCCGGCGGCGTGGCCACGGCCTCCGAGCGAGTATATTTCGCGTAGGGATCTGAGATAATTTCAAGAACATAATACTTGTCCATCCGGGGCTTCAGCTCCAGAGTGAAATAGCTCTTGGCATCGGGAAACATATACTCGCTCCGGAACCCGATGATGGTCTTCGTACGCTCAAGCCGCGCAGTCATATCTCCGATCCCGCGTGCCGCAGTCTCGATGCTGTTGTACATGCCGTCGTCGTTCACCAGCTTGCCGAGCGTGCCCTCGCCGCGCTCCACCTTCTTCGTCACGTTCTCGATCGAGGCCAGGGCCAACTCGGCGCTCCGCGAGGCTTCCCGCGCGTTCTCCAGGGATACCCTGAGATTGTCGCGGTTTTCGTTCACCACGGCGTTCAGGCTCGCCACCAGCTCGTTCATGCGCATGACAAGCTCGCCCCCGTCGCTGCGAAGGGTATGGGAAAAATCCCGGATGTTCGACATGGACCCCCGCAGATCGGCGAGAATGTCTTCCATGGAGCGCGCTCCCCGCTCGCTGCCGAAGACCTGGCTGAGCGAACCCGTCACCTGCTTGATGTCGTCGGAGATGGCGGAGAGCTGGTTGATGAGCTTGTCCACGTCGCTCGGCGACACGGTGACCGCGATCTCCTCCTTGTTCTGGTAATACTCGAAGCTGGCGCCATGGGGATTCGATCCCGGGCCACGATCAGGAATGATCTCCACATATTTCTCGCCGAGCAGACCCAGGGTCTTGATCATGGCACGGGAGCCGCGGATGATGCGCACCTCGGGCTTGATCCGCAGGGTCAACCGCGCCCTGCTGTCAACCAGCTCCACCAGCTCCACCGTCCCGATCTGAACCCCTGCCATGCGTACGGCCGCTTTGGCGTCGAGGCCTGCCACAGAATCGAATACGGCGATGATCGTATACCCTTTTTTCTCGCCGAACTCGTATTTACCCACGGCAAAGGTCATCCAGAGCAGCGTGATCGATCCGACGAAGACCAGAAGCCCCACCTTCGCCTCTGCGCTCAGCTTGTACATTCTCGCTCCTTGCCCGAAAAAACGCTCATCCTGAATTCCGCAGGTGGACGCAGATACCTGCGGATAAAATCAAAGCATTTGCCTGTTGTTGATCCTCACCGGCAAGATGATTTCCAAGTGCTTTTCCCGTTTTTAAAATTCGCATCAATTCGCGTTCCTTCGCGGCTACGTGCCGTATTTCGGCTCATTCGTTCACCCGCCGCGGGAGCGACTACTCCGCCGTGATCGGGCCCACGGCGCTCCCGGTGATGAACTGACGCACGATGGGATTTTCCGTGTTCCTGATCTCGTCAGGCGTGCCGGTCTCGAGTATCTCGCCCTTATACAGCATGGCAATGCGGTCCGAGATCTTATAGGCGCTCTGCATATCGTGCGTGATGGCGACTGACGTGACGCCCAGCTTCTTTCTGAGATCGATGATCAGGTCGTTGATCGCGTCCGCCATGATCGGATCAAGGCCCGTTGTCGGCTCGTCGTACAGGATGATCCCCGGCTCCATGGCGATGGCCCGCGCGAGGCCGACCCGTTTTTTCATACCGCCTGAAAGGTCCGCCGGCATCTTGTCCTCCACGCCCTTGAGGCCCACCAGCTCCAGTTTCTCCGTGGCAATGACCCGGACCTCTTCATCGGACATCTTTGTATGCTGCTTCAGGGCGAAGCCCACGTTCTCCCAGACCGTGAGCGAGTCGAAAAGCGCTGCAAGCTGGAAAAGCATGCCGAACTTCTTTCGCATCTCGTTCAGCCCTTCCCCTTTGAGAGAGCTGATCTCCTGGCCGTCTATGACCACCTTCCCCTTATCGGGAAACAGCAGGCCGATGATATGCTTCAAGAGCACGCTCTTGCCGCTGCCGCTGCCGCCGATGACGGTCATGCTCTCGCCCTTCTCCACCGTCAGGTTCGCGCCGCGCAGGACATGATGGCTTCCGAAGCTCTTATGCACATTCTGTATCTCGATCATGCCCATGGCGTCACCACAGCAGCGCGGACAGAAAATAGTCAAGGATCAGAATGAGCATGCACGAGACCACCACAGCCCCTGTCGTGGCCTTGCCCACGCCCTCGGCGCCCCCTTCGGTGTTGAACCCCTTGTAGCAGCCGATGAGGCCGATAACAGCGCCGAAGACAAGGGCCTTGATCAGCCCATACCAGATATCGCTCACTTGCGTGTTGTTGATGCTCTGGTTGATATACGTTACGGGGTTCGTGCCCAGGACCTTGACGCCCACGAAGTAGCCGCCGGTGATGCCGATCATCATGCCGAGGGCGGTGAGAAAGAACATCATGATCGTGCTCGCGATGAACCGGGGCACGACCAGATATTTCATGGGGTTCGTGGCGAGCGTGGCCATCGCGTCGATCTGCTCCGTCACTTTCATTGTGCCCAGCTCCGCCGCCATGGAAGCCCCGGCCCGGCCCGCAACCATGAGACCCGTGAGCACGGGACCCAGTTCCCGGGTCATGGAGAGCGATACCACGGCGCCGATGAGCGATTCGGCGCCGAACCGTTTGAACCCCGTGTAGCTCTGGAGCGCAAGCACCATGCCCGTGGAGATCGCCGTGGTGAGCACGACGGGGATGGAGTTCACGCCGATCTGTTCCATTTGTTTCAGCACGTTCTTCAGGTAAAAAGGCCTGCTCACGCTCAAACGGAGCGTCTCGCTGAAAAAGATCAGGACTTTCCCGATCTCCGCCAGGGAGAGCAGCGCCCACTTGCCGAAACGTTCCAGCCAGCTATTCATCGAGACTCCGTCTCAGATCGCATTGGGCAAAGCGCATGGATAATACACGCATAGAGCATGGCGCATAGGGCGTGAACCTCTCTGTTCTCTGTTCTCTGTTCTCTGCTATTCATACACCCGCGGCACACGGCTGCTGATCCCGCACAGGACCTCGTAGGGAATCGTACCGGTCTTCACTGCGATATCCTCTGCGGTGATCCGCTCGCCGCCCATGGTCCCGATCAGCACAACTTCGTCGCCTTCGCTTACGCCGGGAACGTCAGTCACGTCGAGCATCGTCATATCCATACATACCCTGCCTGTCACGGAAGCGCGTCGGCCGCGCACCAAAGCCTCCCCCTTGTTCGAAAGACCGCGGCTGAATCCGTCAGCGTACCCGATGGGCATTGTGGCAATAAGGCTCTCCCGGCTGGTAATGAAGGTTCTGCCATAGCTGATGGGAGTTCCTGCAGGCGTTCGTTTCAGATAGGCGATGCGCGTCACGAGGGACAGAACAGGCCGAAGGTCGGCTGCAAGGTCGCCGGCCTCGAGGGGATTATACCCATAGAGCATCAGTCCCGGCCTGACCATAGAAAAATGGGCGCTGCCGAAATCAAGTACTGCAGCGCTGTTGGCTGCATGGCACAAGGGGACAGCGATCTTCCTTGCATCGAGCTCACTCATGAGGCCAGTGAAGCGGTCCATCTGGACCGCCGCAAACTGCTTGTCCCTCAGGTCGGCGTCGGCAAAATGAGTCATCAAGCCCTGGATCCGCAGTTTTTCATGCTTTCGAAGCTGCGCAATGAATTCCGCGGCTTCCTCGGGAGCCACTCCGATCCGGCCCATGCCCGTATCGATCTTGACGTGCACGTCGAGAACGCAGCCCCGTTCCCGTGCGGCGCGGGCAAGGGCTCCTGCCATTCCCGTCGTAAAGACCGCGGGAATAAGGTTCCACTCAACGATCGCTTCGGCCTGATCGGGAAAGAGGGCGCCCATCAGCAGGATCGGCGCCCTGATGCCCGCCTCCCGCAACTCGCGCCCTTCTTCCACCAGCGCCACACCGAGCATATCAGCGCCCAGGGCGAGTAGATGGCGTGCAACAGGAACGGCTCCGTGGCCGTAGGCACGGGCCTTGACAACGGCCAGGACCTTCTTGCCCGCGGTCCTGCGGACCACTTCCTGAAAATTATGCGAAAGAGCGCCCAGATCGATCCTGGCTTCCGTGGGACGCTGCGACGCCGGCGGGTACAAGGCATGCGGCTCGCTGCCCTGAGAAGCACGTTCAGTGCGTGATGCTCTCATTGATCCCCTCGAAGTCCCCCTGCTCGTGGACCACCTCGATCTTGTCAAAGGACTGCCCGCACTCCATGCACTCCCAGTGATGCACGGTCCAGTATTCCGCATCCAGCTCGACGCTGTAATCGTTTTCCTGGAAGAGATCCGTTCCGCCGCAAAAGGGGCAC
>Ga0209212_1002096_pt1 | contig 29582 bp, 25 predicted proteins | sample RifGroC2_FD_183996 | JGI IMG/M metagenome (GOLD analysis project Ga0209212, IMG submission 183996) | Groundwater microbial communities from Rifle, Colorado, USA - Groundwater C2 (SPAdes) (version 2) | ecosystem: Environmental > Aquatic > Deep subsurface > Groundwater | place: Rifle, Colorado... | reverse complement strand
ATCCGTCATTATTACGAATAGTTATACAATAAAGCTATTGAAAATATTGTCAAGTTCAGATTGGTTGCAAACCGATAAAGGCGCGGTGAAATCAGTTCGACGTTTTCTGGAAGAAGGAGGTATACGACCATGATGCAGTACAAAGGGTATTCCGGTAGGGTTGAGTTTGACGACGAAGCGGACATTTTTCACGGCGGGGAGTAAATAAGGGGTCGCGTCTCAACTCCTAACAATGTCAAGTGTTGAGACGCGACCCCTATGGAATTCCCCCTCTCAGGCCGCTCCATTCGCCGTAAAATTCAAAGGAATTCATACGAATGCAACCAGACATCCTGTCGCAGCAGCACTCTGATTTCGATGTGAAAATGTCTTGGGACATGAAAACCATCGACGGGAAAACCGTGATTGAAGGGGTTATTCAAAATATCCGCTATGCGATGATGGAAAATATCGAAATAGGGGTTGCTCTGCTTGATTCCCGGGGAAATACCGTTGACCGGGCAGTGGATCTTGTCATGCCGATGCGACTGGATATGGGGGCGGTTGCATCCTTCAGAGCGGTTTTCCAGCTGGTTGTTCCTTCTGGCGCTAAACTCGTTTTCTCCTACAAGTATGATGGCTCCGATGGTGGTGACTGTATCAAATGGCGGCAATCGTTCGAGGCGTGCGCACCTTGAAGAAATCGCGCATATAAAATACAAGTGACCGATTTTACTTTAAAATCTGCCACTTGTATTAAAAACCGGTGTTAGTATTTACCGTATGAATATAGTCCTTCTACACATCCTCCTCATTTTGCCAGCAAGAACGCTGCCTCTTGTGAGATGATTGCGTGGACAGCCTTTGTCGGGTGCAGGCCATCCCAGAATAAAAAATCATCCGGAGTCTTGCAGGCAAACGGAGGTGTGTTAGGCATTACACATGCCTTATCCACAGTTTTCAGGCCAAATGTCGCAGGTTCCGCGACCATATCGTTAAGCAACTGAAAAAAATCAATGCTTACGATCTCGATTCCCGGGAGTCCCGTCATTGACCACAAAAGATCATTGAGTCCCGAGTTATAGCTAACCGTTAATAATCTTGCGAACTGGCGAACGCCAGGGGTAAACCTGTCAAGAGTCAGAATGGCGGGCGTCAGCGAGAGGTCGGGCGCGTTACATATCAGGAACTTCCTCGCACCGGCCGCATACAGAACCCCTATGTTATTTCCGATTGCTGTGAGTGCCTCTGTGAGAATGGCTCCTCCATTTATTCCTGCAACCAATGCATCCCGGATGTCATTGCTGCCGAATTCTACCACGTAGAGGGCATCGGATGGGGCAACACCGCTAAAAGAGTTGAGGAACGTGTTCACTTGAAAGCGAAGATCAACGTTGATCCCGTCTTCGTGCGCCCTGGCGCCGCCGACAGCATAATTGGTCGCCTCAATCCCCGACCACTGGAAGGCAGGTCGAGTAGTCCCTGCGAGTCCCATTGGCCTTGCAAGCTGTTCAACCCAGGTTGCTCCATTACTGAAGTGGTGACCGCCTTTCGCATAAGGCATATCCGGAACGAGTAGCTGATCAAGAGAGTCGTAGGGCGGGGTGTTTGCCTTGCCTAACAATGCGAATGCATTGCCTGGATCAGACAAGCTGTCTCCGAATACCACGATCCGGCTGACAGTTGTTTGCGCCAAGGCCCATTCTGGCGTCAGTTGTACGAGAGCCAGTAAAAGGCCCATGAATGCCCATCTGTTAATATGCAACATTTTCATAAGATTCACCTCGCTGTTATTGGTTGTTTCAGAGTGCCACGGTAGCTATGCCTTTGAGTTCCTTCTTGTTGTCGATTGTGGTTAGCCCGTTCCCCCCTCTCTTTTATCCTGGACGTTTATACAGAACTTTTTGTTGCAGCTCTGAACTTTATTATTTATTGCTAATAAATATACAGCCATTCGAATGACACGCAAGGAGAAAAGTTGTCATATTTACGTCCGACTCCCCAAGTGTTACCATCAGAAACTTTTTCGCTTAGATAGGCATGAGGGTAGAGTAGAGAACAGGTTTCGCCCGAGGGTAATTCCTGGGACAGTATATTTATCTCATGTCAACTGTTTCCTCTGGTTAAGTAGGTACACTTCCCGTTTTTATGCCAGCCAACAAATCCATTTACAGCAGTATCAAAAAATGATACCAAATTCCTATGACCGGTAAACAACGCAAAACGCTGAAAGCTATTTTCCACGACCCGGTGAACTCCAGCATAATTTGGGATGACATCGAGGCATTGTTCATGGCGTTTGGCGCAGAACGATACAAGGGGAACGGCTCGCGGGTCAGGTTTCTTCTGAACGGCATAAAGGCAATTTTTCACCGCCCCCACCCACAGAAAGAAACCGATAAAGGCGCGGTGAAATCAGTTCGACGTTTTCTGGAAGAAGGAGGTATACGACCATGATGCAGTACAAAGGGTATTCCGGTAGGGTTGAGTTTGACGACGAGGCGGACATTTTTCACGGCGAGGTTATTGGTTTGCGCGATGTGATTACCTTTCAGGGTAAGACTGTTGACGAAATCAAGCAGGCTTTCAGGGATTCGGTTGACGATTATCTCGACTTTTGCACTCAGCTTGCTCAGGCTCCGGAAAAACCGTTCACCGGCAAGTTTATGCTGCGCCTGTCGCCTGACTTGCACCGCAGAGTGTATGTGGCGGCCAAGCAATCAGGCGAAAGTATCAATAGCTGGCTGAATGAGCAATTGGATCATCTTACCGCCAATGTCTGCTGAAGGGAAACCTCCGGGGTCAGGGTTTCGGACCTTTGCAATCCTCAGTTTGCATGGCATCAACCAGTTCCGAAACTAGCCGCCGCGTATTAACCTATAAACGGCAGTTAACCGCCGAGAAAAACGGATGCACGCCGATAAAACCTGGACTTAAATCAAAGAAGTTAATCACCATACGGGTTAAACCTGTATTTAGTTCAAGCTTTTGATTTCTCGCTTAGAAGCGCCTACTTCTGGCGGCGTGTATCTGCGTTCATCGGCGGTTAACTGCTTTTTCTGGGATTAACATCATCTGTGGAATGGGCAATGGGCTCCGAAGATGATAAGTTGGCGAGCTGCCTTAATAACTTGGAAGCCAGACCACAAAAGCACACATCCGCTGCAGGCAGTTGACGTTTTGTAGATATAAAAGAACAACAATACTGGAGGAATAATGGAAATCACAAACATCGAAACGATTCCCGGCAAGACAATCACCACGCATTTTGGCTTGGTTTGCGGCAGCACGGTGCGCTCGAAGAATGCTTTCAAGGACATCGGCGCTTCTATCAAGAATATGTTCGGTGGGGAGCTGAAAAACTACACCCGCCTGCTGGATGATACCCGTCAGGAAGCTATCAGCCGGATGATTGAACATGCGACCTCTCTGGGGGCAAATGCAATAGTCAATGTCCGTTTCGCAACATCGGACATTGCTGCCGGCGCAGCGGAAATCTACATCTACGGCACCGCCGTCAGGGTGGAATAGGGGATCGCAATGGCCGATTTGATCGTTTGGGGTATTTGGATCTCTCTCTTCGTTATTTCCTATTTTGTTGGCACGTATCGAGAGAAGGCTCATTTCGCGAATATTGTCGAAAGAGAGAAAAAGCTGGTCTCGCTTCCGGCATTGAGCATGAAGTGCCCGGATGACCGGGTGGTGGTCAAAGCCGAGTTGGTAATGGGCAGTGTCGTTATCGGCGGTGATTTTTTCAAGCAGGTCGTCGCGAACCTGGCCAGTGTCTTCGGCATGAGGATTTCCGTTGCCGAAGCCATGGTGGACAGGGCCCGCCGCGAAGCGGTCCTGCGCATGAAGGAGAAGGCCGTGGGGGCGGATGCGATCCTTAATGTGCGTATAGATGGTCTGAAAATCGGCGCACGAAACAAAATAACCGGCATAGAAGCCATGGCATGCGGAACGGCCGTCTATTATGCCAAATGAAGTTCGAGCCGCGCTACAGTGAAAATAATGTAAATGTCCCGTCGCAGAATCACTTCCGTGAATTTATCCGCCTGAGCCTGTGGCTGTTGGGGATCGTTTTCGGAGTGTATTTCATTTTGGGGTATGCATCCGACAAGATCGCGGAGCGTTTGTCGCCACGATTTGAAACTGCCATCGCTGCAGGAATCACTTCCGGACTTGATCGTAATAGCTTTCCCCGCACCAGCGCATATCTGCAGAAAGTCCTGGATTCCCTGGTCGCTTCAGCCGGGGATCTCCCGGAATTCAAGTATAAGGTTTCGATACATGACCAATCCGCTGTCAACGCGGTGGCATTGCCGGCAGGTAATATCGTTGTCTTCAGGGGCTTGCTCGCGGAGTTGAAATCCGAGAATGAAGTGGCAATCATCCTGGCCCATGAGCTGGGGCACTATGCCCATCGCGATCATTTGCGCGGATTGGGCCGGGGGCTTGTGATCATGTCAATCACGGCTGCCTTGGGCCTGTCCGGGAATCTGCCCGGTTTCATCGCTCCTTCAGTCCAGACTTTCAATTTAAAGCATTCCCGAAATCAGGAATCGGCTGCGGACCTTTTTGCCATGGACCTGTTCGCCCGCACCTATGGTCATGCAGGAGGCGCAATCGATGCGTTTAAAGTGCTGGCCCGGCATGAACATGGCATCCAAAGTCCGGATTTTATATCGACGCATCCGGATATCCGCTGGCGTATGCAATCACTTGCCAGCCACATGCAATTAAAAAAATACCCGCAAGGTGCAATCAGGCCGTTTCCCGGATCAGGAGTGCTTCCCTTCCCTGAGGATGAAAAGAAAACAAATAAGGGGTCGCATTAACTCTTCACGGAGAACAGATGAAACGAATATTTCCCTTTCAAATGTATTAACCCCTGATATTGTGCAAACAGGGGTTAAATTGCAAACAGGGGTTAAATTATGACAGCAGAGCTATCAATTGAAACAAGAACTCTTCACGCCGAATTAATGGAACGCCTGTCTATACGGGAGGCGCAAAGAAATATTGGCCATCTGGATGGATCCTTTTCTACGAAACTCGTTTTCTCCTACCAAGTACGATGGCTCCGATGGGGGTGACTGTATCAAATGGCGGCAATCGTTTAAGGCATTCGCACCCTGAAAGTGTGGCGCTTAGATCCGCTGAAGTTTGTTGTAATTATAATGACCATCAAAATTGGAGGAATAATGCCTGTGAGAATATTGCTTGCTTTCGTTGCCCTGCTGTTGTCATTTTCATCTGCCGGGGCTGAGATGTACCAGTGGGTTGATGAGAGCGGTGTGGTAACTTTCAAGGACACTCCTCCACCAGCATCCAAAAAGCTAAAAAGGGTGAAAGTTTACAACGACAGCGACTTCGCTCCCGCACCCCCCGAACAAACAGCGCCTGCAACACGCAGCAGCAAGAGCACCGTCACTCCGACGTCACAACCAGCCACTCCTAAAAAAGAGCGCTTCTCCGGCACAGTGGAGTTGTATGTCACCGATTGGTGCGGCTACTGCAAAAAGGCTCAGAATTACTTGAAAAGCAGGAATATCCCTTACGTGGCTTACGACATCGAAAAGGACAGTGCCGCCAAGCAGCGACATAGGGAATTGGGCGGGCAGGGCGTCCCGTTGATCATAATCGGCTCAAACAAGATGTCCGGCTATTCTCAGGAAACATTGGAATACTATTTATACAACAGCAAGTAGCGATCGTAATGGATCGGGGTGAGTAAAGATAGAGCCAGGTTTGCACGGCATGACATAGTCACCGGTGGGGACTCGGCACCATGGGCAACCATTCGCTATATCAATCCGGGTTAAAGTAATGAGGGCAAACTATGAATCGAATCATATCCAAAATGATGTTGGTGTTAATTGTTGCCGTGGCATTGGGGCTATCGGGCTGCGGAGATGGTGGAAGCAGTGACAGCAGCACAACCGCTGCGCCGGTATTGAGCGTAACGGTTGGTAGCGCAGCAGTTTCCCTCTTGCCCTCGGTGGGCTCATCTTACACGGTCATGGGCTCCGGACTGGACGGCGTAGCAGGTATTGAGCTGACAATCACCTATGATGCGGATACGCTGGGCACAGCCACAGTAACCCAGGGTGACCTTTTAGCCGGCGCACTGTTCTCCTCAAACACATCAACCCCCGGTAGCATCAGGATCGCCGCTATCAGCAGCCTCCCTGTTTCCGGGAGTGGGCCGATTGCCGCTATTTCATTTGCCTCGGGAACGGGGACCGGCGGCATCAGATCGATCTCGGCCAATATGATTGACAGCAGGGGCATAACCATCCAATAAGTAGAAAAACAAATGGTGCGGCGTCTTCTCATTTTACTGTGACTGTGCAAATTGTGCTGGCTAATCATGTGTGTCACAGAGTAGTTGACGTTAATCAATTTCTCGGCGTGAATCGGCGGTTAACTGCTTTTCCCAGGTTGAAATATCTCACCTCATTGATAGGGTCCGTCGGAGTGGGCCCTTTTTTCCTGAATCTTTCCAATTAAGCGGTTCCAAATGTGGTCCCAGCTCCCAGCCTCCAGATCGGGCCTTAATCAACACCGAAGCGCCTGATTGTATCTGTCCCGGATGCGATGTCATTAATGTTGGTGCATTCCGGTAATGGCTGGTGCAAAATCTGCACTTAAAACAACGGTTTATTAAAGTGGTGTATTGAAATATAGCTTGCAAATACAGTGAGTTAAAAAATAAATCAGCCGTGGCACGTTACATGTAATAGTGAAGATATCTTAATCACTTTAGGGAGGTAGAAAAAATGAAAATCCGCAGAATGTTGGTAACGACGGTGATGGCACTTACGGTTCTTTCTCTCGGCGCACAGGTCTTTGCGGCAGATCAATTGAGGACCAAGGATCAGATCAAGATCAAGATCAAGGATGGCTCGTGTAAGTAAAGGCAACGCCCCCGATGCCGTGAACCGTCCAGTCCCAATAAAGGCCGGACGGTTTTTCATTTCAGGCTTGAATGCCTGGCCCGGGAGTCATTAGCGGTTCGGATGTAAGCAACACAACAGCTTCAAAGGAGGAACAACATGAACAGGACAAAATTGGCAGTGCTTGTAATTTCAGCGATGGGGTGTGCCCTGGTGTATGGCGGCGACGCGTCGGCACGCGGGGCTGGCGGCAGCGGACAAGGTGCCCAGCTGCGTGATGGAAACGCAGTAAAGACCAAGACTCAAACCAGTCTACAGACAAAAACGCAGGCAAAAACGCAAACCCAGACAAAGGCGCAAGTAAAAACGCAGACACAGGATCAGACAAAGTCACAGACAAAGACCAAGTCCATGCAGCAACAGCGCTTGCAGGACGGCACTGGTACCGCATCGCAGCAGGGTGTAGGCACGGCGGGCCAGGGACAGATGCGGCGGCTGGGGCCTGGCGACGGTACCGGCAATACAGTCCCACCAAAGGACGGCACGGGGTATGGCAGCCCGGCCAGTAAATAGTTGCGCGGTCATCGTCGGGGTTGCGGGCAGAAATGCAGCAGATTCTTATCCGGGGGAGAACCGGCCAATGTCGATGTTTCCAGGGTGTTTGAATCAATTCTGCAGTGCCGTGCTCTGTGGAGCGCTCTTGCTTGGAGTTGCTCCGCAGAGTGCAGCGCTGGACATTCCCGTGACGGACAAAGGATGTTTTTCCATTGAAACCGGGCTGGAGAATGCAAGCGGCTACTGCGACGCCGAAACTCATTCAAGCTTCACTACTGCTCCGTATGGCTTCGGTTATCACACCTCTGAAAGGATCAAGTTCGAATTGTCGATGCCTTACCCGTTTCAGGACGACATCAATGCACTCCATGCTGCCGGCAAAACGTACCTGTATTCCCAGAGCATTGGTGCTCCGTCACCCGGCAGGTTCCAATCCGCTGCAGGCGGCAGCAACGCCGTGGCGGGCGGTAGCCGCGCATATGCTTTCGACCATGGTAACTCCCAAACTGAACCCGGCAACCGTACTCTTGCGGCCGGGTACAGAATTTTTCCTGAAGAGAACTTTCTCCTACAGCTCCGCGCGACTTTCTATCTGCAGTTCCTCACTGCTGACCGGTACAATGGTCCTGGCAGCGGTGAGTTCGATGCCGGTCCCGGTCTGGCCATCGACAAGTGGTTTGGCAAGTGGAATCTGTTTGCCGAAGGGAGATACGTCTTTCAAGGGGAAACCGATCAATATGCCACCCAGGAATATGCCGAATACTCGGCCGGAATCGGATATCAGATCATCGACGACCTTTACGTAGCCCTGTTCGGCAATGGCGCAACCGTGCCGGCCGACGATTCCCAGGATCTCCTGGAGGGCGGCTTCAGGATCAACTGGCTGTTCCTGAAGAAAGCCGGACTGGAATGTTATGTCTCCAAGGGCTTAAACGACTGGTCCCCTGGTTATGGGGCGGGACTGGCACTTTTGAGTTACTTCTAGCCCGCGCGCTTTTCAGCTTTCCACTTACCCCTCCATTTTAAAAATGTGGCAAAAAACCTTCATGGTGGAAAGATTCTTTACAGTTTTTGCAAACCCTTGCTGTATCTGCCTTTACGAGCGTTTTGCCGGTATGTGTAAAAAAACCTGCACCTGCGATGTTCAGTCCCTGTGGCCAGATTCAAATCTCCCCGCATTCAAAACCATCATAACTACCTTTAACCACAGCTCATTTAGCTCGGCGCCGCTGCCGGTCTAAACTTGGCACTATCCGTGTAACTGCACAGCTGGGTGGGATCGCATTTTATCACTTTATCGCGATCATCCTGAACATCGATAAAAATATTTACAAGGGAGAAGGCATGAATATCCTGCTGCTCTGTTTGGCTGTCGTAATCATTTTCACAATTCTGCTCTCGCTTAAGCTGCTTCAGTCGCGCGAAGCAAAAATAGCCGGATATGAAAGCCGGAGCGTGTTGTTTACTCCGGCCGAGAGATCCTTTCTCGGGGTGCTCGAACAGTCACTGGACAGCCGTTACCGCGTTTTCGGAAAGGTTCGTCTGGGTGATCTGGTCAAGCCGGTCAAAGGTCTTGACGCCGGCAAGCGAACAGCCGCATTGAACAAAATCAACCAAAAGCATGTGGATTTTGTGATCTGTACCGCCAGCGAACTCTCCCTGGTCGGTGTACTGGAGTTGAATGACCAGACTCACGAGCGTGGTGATCGGGTCGCGCGGGACAAGTTTGTTGACCAGGTGCTGGCGTCGGCCGGGATTCCTGTGCTGAATTTTCCTGCCAGGAAAGGCTACGCGGTCCAGTATGTGCGAACAAGGCTGGCGGAGATGATGCACACCGATACGAAGTCGAATGCGGTATTCCCGTTGCCGCCAGGTATTGAACCGGTCAATGTGGTTCCGGATCTGTTGGTGGGTAGCAAAACCGATCAATATGATTCCGGTTTGCCGCTCTGTCCGAAATGTTCGGCGGTAATGGTTAAGTTGAACTCTCTGAAAGGGCCGGAAGAGGGCAAGTCTTTCTGGAGTTGTTCCGCTTTTACAGGCTGCGGGCAGGTTATGGAAGTTAGTGAAGGTTAAGTCTTGTATTACCTGGCTGATTATCAGGGATCACAAAGCCATGGATGGAGATAACCGAGATGCTTGATCGACGAAAAAATCCTGGATGCCCAAGGAGACAAATATTGCGAAAATCCGTTTATCAAATGATTACACGTGAAGAATTGCAGCAGCGCATGCAGGACAGCGCGAAAAACATTTTCAGTGTGATGGCGGATATCGCCTTGGTGGAGTGCCATGAGGGAACGAATGCTCAACTGCGGAACTGGATAACCGCGTTGATCGGATTCGAAGGGGTTTACAGCGGTTTGGTCGTGCTGCATTGCCCCGAGCAACTGGCCCAGCGTACCGCGGCCGGGCTGCTGGGAATGGCCGGGGAAGTTGGCGTGAAAGATGTACATGATGCCATGGGCGAAGTAGTCAATATACTTGGCGGCGACATGAAACTCTACCTGGACAGCGGCGGCAGGCGGGTGCAGCTGTCCACTCCCTCGGTGTTCGCCGGAGATGGCCAGTTTCAGGGCGAGTTCCTGCTGGAGCCCGATACCGTGGCTTTTGCCATGTCCGCGGGTGACGAACAGCTGCTGATCGGAGTGCAGGTCTGCAGGGAGTAGCTGTATTTGCCGGAGAGGATCGCTGTGTCGTAGAAAATATGGGCTTGCATTTCTGCAGGCCTTTATCACATCCACAAGACCGTTACAATCAATTTGCCCACTTGTAACATTCTCGTTCATTAAATCGGAGTAAAATCCTGCCTGCAATACATGCCCCGTCCATACGCACCGTAATTCCGAATACCAGCCGGAGATTTTATATGCAAACCGCCAACCGGGTTTTTTTCTCGCCCTATGACAACCTCTCACCCGCCAGGATTGTGCTGTTGTATGCATGCATCGGTATCGGGTGGATACTGTTTTCCGACTCGCTCACCTCCAGTTTGATCCGGGACCGGCACCAGCTGGAGCATGCCGCCTTTGCCAAGGGGAGCCTGTTCATCCTTGCCACGGCGGTTCTTTTGTACCTGTTGATCCGGTCCTATACCCGGCAGCTCCGCTCTTCGCAGGAGACTTATCTGCTGGCCGAGCGCGAGATAAACAAGCTGGCCTACTACGACCGTGAAACCGGCCTGCCCAATCACAACCTGCTGCAGGATCGCCTGAACCAGGTGATCGCCTTCAACAGCCGCAAGCGCAAGAACACGGCCGTGATCTACATCAGCCTGACCGGCTTCAAAGCCGTTGTCGATGCGCGGGGGCACAGCGGCGGCGGCGAGGTGGTGCGCGGCATCGCCGAACGGCTGGCCTCAACGGTGCGTCAGTATGATACGATCGCCCGCATCCACCGTGACGAATTCGTGCTGGTGCTGGGGGGTAATGTACTGGCCGGTGATGTCGCCATGATCCTGAACAAACTGCAGACGATCTTCTCGGAACCGCTGCTGTTGGGGACGGATGAAGCGATCATACCGGCCTGCTTCGGCATCGCCTGCTTCCCCTCCGATGGTGTAACCAGTGAAGTTCTGCTTCAGAACGCACATATAGCCATGAACCAGGCCCGTCAGAACGGCGTGCAGTTCCAGTACTATTCCGAAGCGCTCAACCAGAAAGCCGTCGAACGCCTCAGCATCGAGACCGGGTTGCTGCGAGCCATCGAGGAGAATGAATTCTATCTCTGCTATCAGCCCAAAATGGCCATCAACGGCCGGGATATCATCGGCATGGAGGCGCTGGTGCGCTGGCAACGTCCTGGCCACGGCACGATCCCGCCCGACAGGTTCATAGCTGTTGCCGAAGAGAACGGTTTGATCGTGAGGTTGGGGACCTATGTTTTAAAAGAGGCCTGCCGGCAAAATAAGGCCTGGCAGGATGCCGGCATGCAAAAGCTCAAGGTGGCGGTTAATCTGTCCGCCCGCCAGTTGCGCGACAACGCCTTCGTGCCGCTGGTCACCCAGATCCTTGCCGAAACCGGGCTGGACCCGCGCTGCCTGGAACTGGAGCTGACCGAAAGCGCACTGATGGGCGATTCCAGCGACACTATCTGCAAACTGCTGCGCCTGAAGGAGATGGGCATCAGCATCTCGGTCGATGATTTCGGCACCGGCTACTCCTCGCTCTCATATCTGAAACACCTGCCGATCGATACGATCAAGGTGGACCGCTCTTTTGTGCGTGATATCGTCAACGACCCGGATGATGCCGCGATCGTGGATGCCATTGTGGCCATGGCCCACGCGCTGAAGCTGAACGTGATTGCCGAGGGGGTGGAAACGGCGGAACAGCTGGAATTTTTGCGGCAGCGCAAATGCCAGCAGGCCCAGGGCTACTATTTTGCCCGCCCGCTGGATCCGCAGCAGTTCGAGGCATTCATCTCCCAGGGACGGTCGCTTGGGGATATGACAGTTTCCACGCCAGAAGCGTCTTCCGGGCAGGTCGCTGAGAGCGTGCTTCCGGGTCCGGAAGAACTCTCCGGGAATGTTTGCGGAGGGGAAGCGGTGGTGGAAAGCGCCGGCACTGAATATATCGGCGACATTTCCATCGCGGTTCCCCCCGCGAACCCGGGAGACAACCTGGCCGCGGTCCTAAAACGTTTCCAGGGCGATCCGGCCCTGCAGGTGCTGCCGGTGGTGGATGACGGACAAGCGGTCGGCATCATCAACCGTTCGACCTTTTTGGAAGAGCACGTGATCGGTATGAACGGATTTGCCTTCCATATCAACCACTCCAGGAAGATGCGCGATCTGATGGCGCCGATCAGGCTGGTGCTGGAGGCCGATGTCAGGATCAGGGATGCCGCCCGGGCCTTCCAGTCGCGGGAGCCGGATGTGCGGGTTGATAACATCTGTGTCACCAGAAGCGGGATCTACCACGGTGTAGTGGATGTCAACCGTTTCATCAGCGCCATTACCGACATCAACCTGACCCTGGCCAAGGGCGCCAACCCGCTGACCGGGCTGCCGGGCAACGAGAGCATCCAGCGCGAGATCAACGAGCGGCTTGCCTCTGGTGAAGACTTCGACATTGCCTACATCGACATCGACAATTTCAAGCCGTTCAACGATTATTACGGATTCCAGCGGGGTGACGTGGTCATCAAGACAATCGGGGAAATCATTTTGGCTGTGACACAGTCGTCGGGAGAAGGTTTGCACTGCTTCTGCGGGCATATCGGCGGCGACGACTTCATCATCATAACCGGCCCGCACCACGCCGAGTATATCTCGTCACGGGTGATCAATACGCTCGAAAGGCATTTGCCGCTTTTTCACGGGGAAGAGGACTTTGTCGCGGGTTGTTACAGCGCGGTCAACCGCAAGGGGGAAGAGGAAACATTCGGGCTGCTCTCGATTTCGATCGGCATCGTCAATACCCGCCTGACGCCGGTTTCCTCATACGCCCAGCTGGCCTCGATTTCCACCGAGGTCAAGAAAGCCGCCAAGAAACTGCCAGGGTCATCGGTGGTTATCAATCGCAGGGCGGGCGTGGAAGTCTGAACCATATCAAAACGGTTTTCTGGTCACGAAAAGCGCGAAAAATCAGGTTTGTTTTATGCAGTTGTCTTAAAAGTCTCCCCTCCCCTTGCGGGAGGGGGTTAGGGGGTGGGGGAATTTGCCATATTTGATACTGGCGGCAGCTTCACCCACCCCTCAATCCCCTCCCGTCAAGGGAGGGGAGGCTTAATGCATAAACCAAACCAGGCACTGCTGATGAAAAATTAAAGCATTGTTCCGGGCATTGCCTCATTCACCGCTGCCATCGGCTGTGTATCGAGTTTCAAAATCGTGCTGTAGGTCTGGCTACCGTCGGGCGCCTTGTCCAGCGTGAAACATCTGGCATTGCGCCCCATCCGTTCGATTCCCGGCGGGTCGGAAATCATCGCCCCGATCGCTGAAACCAGTCCAACGGTGCTGCCGGCGCGGAACACCAGGCCGGTCTCGCCATCAATCATCAGCTCCCTTGGTCCCCCCTCGTCGGACACGATCACCGGCAAACCGGAAGCCTGCGCTTCCAGCACCACGTTGCCGAAGGTATCGGTGGCGCTGGGGAACACGAACAGGTCGGCCGAGGCATAGCCGCGCTGCAGCTGTTCTCCCGCCAGATAGCCGGTAAACAGCGCCGGATAACCGGCCAGGGCGGCCTCCATCTCACCCCGGTAGGGACCATCGCCGATCACCGCCAGCGCAATCGCCGCGCCGTCGTCCACCAGCTTGCGGAAAGCGCCCACCAGCATCTCCAGCCCCTTCTCGCGGGAAACACGCCCCACGTACAGCAACACGAGCCGGCCGAGCCCCATGCCACGACTCTTCCAAAAAGTGGGATTGCGCATCCCGGGAGAATAAAAGTCCGTATCCACCCAGCGGGGCAGCGGCTTCATCCGTTCCGGCGGCAGGCCGCGCGACTGCAGCTGCTGGCGGGTTCCGGCCGACGGCACCAGCACCTCCTCCATCTGCCCGTAGAACCAGATCATATAGCTCCAGGCCGCCTGCTCCAGGAACTCGTCATTGGTCAGGCTGCGCACATACTGGGGAATATCGGTATGGTAGGTGCCGGCCACCGGGATCTTCATCAAGCGGGCGATCAGAAGGCCCAAAAGTCCGACGGTGCCGGGGGTGCTGACATGGATGCGGGTAAAGCCGCCGCGCTCGATGAAATCCATCACGTCCAGGATTGGCGGGAAGTTTAGCTTCAGTTCCGGATACTCGGGCAGCACGAAATCACCCACCGACTGAAACTTCCTGACCCCCTCGACCGCCTTGGCATTTTCGTCGCCGGAGGTGATCACGGTCAGCTCGACCCCCCGGCTGCGGGCGGTGCTGATCAGGCGCTTGATCGTGATGGCCACGCCGTTGATCTCGTCCAGCGTGTCGGTGAACAGCGCGATCTTCTCGGGAGCCTGGATATTATGCATCTCCGGCAGCGCATCGGCCAGGTCGCGGATCAGCTCCTTACCCTTGTGCTGGTGGTGAAAGGCCAGGTAGTAGGGAGTAATCAGCGTGTGTACCAGTCCGATGGTGCCGGCCGTGTTCAGGTAATCGAAGAAGCCGGCATTGAGCGGCAACGTCAGCAGGCGCTTGGTGTAGTGGAAGATCAGGCGGTTGGCCAGCCGGCTGGTGACAGCGAAGATCTTGCGATTGCTGTCGGCATCGCTGATGCCGGCCAGGAACTCGTTATCATTCAACAGCAGGCGCGCCTCGGAATCCAGGATCTCTTCAAAGTTCTTCCCGTCATGGCTGCGTGACGCGGGCAGGTTCTTGAGGATGAACAGGCGCATCTTCTCGATGAACGAACCGCGCTCGGTCCCCAGGTTGAAAAAGCGGTCCAACAGCGCGCTGACGAAAGGGGTGGCGCCGCGCCGCCGGTCGCCGAAACGCTCGCGGTAAAAGCTGTGGGCAATGCCGTACAGGCTGTGGGCCATGGTCAGCGCCCCGCCATCCTCGCCGTCTGCCCAGCTGTCGCCATTCCTGATCGCGGCGATGAAATCCTCCACCGAGGGTGTGTCGTAGACCGTAGTATGGGCGCGGGCGATGAACAGTCCACCGTGGTCGTCGGAACCGCCGACGATGCCCTTGACCCAGGGGGTGGCGCCGTAGGGTTGCAGGCCATGCTTATCGGCCAGGCGAATGATCACCGATTCGTTGAGCGATGAGACCAGGCGCTTGGTGAAACCGTTGAAACGGTGAGCTCGGCAGCCGTTTTTGATCTCGAAGGTGGTAAAGAGCAGCAGCGCTTTCTCGATGATCTCCAGGTTGAGCTTGTCGTTCTGGGCGTAGAGCGGATGGGCCATGAAGTGGGCAATTTTGTCGGTATGGAGATAGGCCACCAGCTCATACACGTTCTTGCGCAGCTCCATGATCGTCCGGAACTGGCTTTCCGAGATGTGCAGAGCCACCACGTGCACCTTGCAGCCGTTCTCCGGGAAATGGGCCGTGATCTCGGAACTGACGAAGGTTCCCGGCAGGTGTCCGATCTCCAGCGCGCCGCTGATAGCGTTGTGGTCGGTGATGGTGACGAAGTCCATGCCACGTTCACGGGCGGTGCGGTACAGGTGCAGCGGGGAGGTGTAACTCTCCGGGACATTGAACTTGCGCATGGCCCAGTAGGTCGGTTTGTTGGAATGGCTGGAGTGGACGTGCAGGTCGGCTTTGTATGCGTTCATGCCTGACATTAATAGCATGGCGATGTTACAGGATTGTGGCGGTTGTGTGATTTTTGGGTAGAAATGTACTTCATATGAATGGTAACGCAAAGTTTTGGCAATATTTTTTCGCAAGGTATATGGTAAAGAAAATTTTTTATCATGGGGGGCGTGGCGAAAACAACCGGTCATTTTATAACGACAGCCACTGCCGGGGAGCAGTTCAAGGCCTTTGTCCCGGATCCATTGCCGGCTCAATCCGCGCTGGACCTGAATGCCCGGCATTTCGAGCTGATGGAAAAAGCCAACTGGGCTCTGGGCCGTCTGGATGGCGTGGCGGCATCAAAGATCCCGGTGATTTCCGCGGCAGCCAGAACTGGGTTGGTGGCACCTGTCCCACCGTGGCGACGTCGGTCAGGCATCTGACCGAGTTGGGGATAGTTCGGGAGCTGACCGGCAAGGAGTGGCACCGGCTGTTTGTGTATGACGAGTACCTGAAGATATTGAACGAAGGGACGGAGCCGTTGCTGTAGGGAAGGCTTGGGCGCTGATTGTTGTTTTGCTTCTGAAGAAATTGACACCGGTTTGAAAATAACAAGACGAGAAAGTAAATAAGCGACAACCACGCCGAAGAGGCGACTGAAAAACCGGACAACATATTAATGCTTTGTCATTGTCTTTGAATTTCAGGTGTTATATCTTTGGACAACCATGACTTTCAGCGATTACCTCATTTTTGCCGACGAAAGCGGAGATCACGGACTTTCCACAATTGATCCGCAGTTTCCAGTGTTTGCCCTTGTTTTCTGCATGGTGGCAAAGGTAGATTATCTGAACCGGATAGTCCCGGCAATCCAGCAGCTCAAGCTCGATTTTTGGGGTCATGACCAGACTATCCTGCATGAACACGACATCCGCAAAGAAAAAGGACCGTTTGGAATCTTGCGCACAAATCGGGAGATGCGCGAGATCTTCTACCAACGCCTCAACGCAATAATTGAAGAAGCCCCTTTCAACATCATCGCGGCTGTGATCGACAAAGACCGTCTCCGCTCCCGCTATTCAGAACCGTTCAATCCGTATGAACTCTCCTTGCTGTTCTGCATGGAACGGATGCTTGCAAGGTTGATTCAACTGGGGCAGGCGGGAAAAACGGCACATATTCTAGTGGAAAGTAGGGGCGCAAAGGAAGACAGGGAGCTTGAACTGGAATTCAGAAGGATATGCGACAACAGAGCGCGGTGGGGTTATAAATCAGCGGACTTTTCAAAAATACGGTTTGAACTGATTTTCGTGGATAAACGGAGCAATTCCAGCGGGCTACAACTGGCTGATCTTGTTGCTCGCCCAATTGCTTTGAACTGCCTGAGACCGGAACAGCCAAACCGGGCTTTCGACATCATCAAAAGCAAGTCACTGCAGATAAAGAAATTCCCCTGAAAAGCAAAAGGGCCTCGGAACAAGTCCAAAGCCCATCTGTCGACCGGGAAAAGCCCAATCCTTATGGTTAATTTCTACCAGACATTCAGATAAGAATCAAGAAATAGTTCTAAATCCATTCTCAAACAGACAAACACGAAATGATGCAGAGAGAAGGTCCAGTTCGTGGCTCGACCATGGGCTTGGCGGGACAGCACCCACTGAAAATTGAAGTAACCCCCGAAGTCTACCTGAAGAACAGACTCCCCAACCCCAGTGTTCGCCGCATATCCCACAGATTCAAGGGAACCCTTTGGTGTCAGGATTTGTCCCTGATCCAGTCATAATCTTTCACTAAAGCAATAAACCAACAACGTTATGGGTTGTCTTGACAGCTATTGGTTGTCTTTGTTTTGCCAAATTGGTAGTTTTGTGTGTTTTCTTTTAACGTATTCTTCCAGGGTGAGCACCTCAGCTTTATAAGTTGCCCCTACACTTATTATTCTGAAATAAAATGCGCCTCCGTTAAAGGTATATGTTTTGCCAAGCTCTAAAGGTCTTGCTGGTGTTATTTCTATCCATCCGTCCGGCAAGTTTCCATACACATATTCTTTTTGCGTAGCATTTGTTCTCGCTTGAATCGCCCACATTTTTTTAATCGCATTGCCAGATTCATCGACTTCTGAAATATCCGCCATTGCAAGTATTAAGTTTTGACCTCTACAATCTTTTTTTGAGGTTATGCAAAACTTTGGATAGGCAGGATTTGATGCATCTGTAATCGAGAAAAACAATTCTTGTGAACATCCAGTAATACAAGCGACTATGATTGCTATGTTTATAATAAAACTAAATAGTTTCATAACTCACCTATTTTTAACGAATGTTTGAACATCTGAAAAGGGGCTAACAACACCACCAACTTGATCCAAATAAACATAATCTTCAAAAATCTGGTCTTGCTGTTCAACTGTACCATCCAGAAATTCCTTAAGCATCATCATTGGTTCGGTTATCGAATTGTTATATCCATAGGGGTTATAACCAAACTAACTCAACAATTGTAAGATAGCTCCTTGTGATGTAACCCAGACACCATGCTGTCTTTGCCAAACATGCAGTGCTTCATGGGCAAACTTAGGGTAAACCCTTTGATGTCAGGATGGTAAACCCTTTGGTGTCAGGGTAAACCCTTTGGTGTCAGGATTGCAAAGTTGCAAACCCAGAGCTATTTCTGCCGATTTTGCAAGTTTGCAGTTCTGGCCCGTAATGCTTACCCCGGCCGTTATATCAATTAGTTATATCAATTAGTATGCCAATGCCGGCAAAGGCATATGGATAGGCGGTTTACGTTGCTGAGTGAAATTTGAGGGCTAATACGGGTGCTAGTGGCTGGGGGAAAAAGTGCAGGTTTTTTTACACTTTTCTTGTAAATCGGGAATTGATCAATGATGCCGAGTGGTTATAAAAGTGGAAAGAATCTTTACACTCTGCAGTTTTTTTCCACTTTTTGTTTAGTGGGGTCTCAATTGAAAGAGTCTGTTGACTTTGATTTGTGCTGGCTTGGCGTGACAGTGCCCACTGAAATTAGAAGTACCCCCCCCGAAGTCTACCTGAAGAACAGACTCCCCAACCCCAGTGTCCGCCGCATATCCCACAGATTCATAAACAGCGGATCGAAGCGCCCCTGCTCGACCTGCTGCTCCTCGCGCTCCCAGAAAAACAGCCGTCCGGCTGGATACAGGTAGCCGAAGGGATAGGCGGTCATGCTGTCACGTCTGTCGGCCAGCAGCGGCAGAGGGTAGCGGTAGCCGGATTCCTGCTGTTTGACCAGAGCGAGGGCCTGATGGCGCACCAGGCGAGCCTTTACCAGCAGTTCGCCCGAACTGCCGTTGTGGTTGCGGCCAGCACTCCGCTCCCCGACCCTGGCCGACAGCGCCTTGAGCGTCAAGGCCCGGTGGCTGGCCCTTAGGGAAGTAACTGCCAGGGCGCGGGTCAGTTCACGGGCCAGCTTCAAACGCATGACAGCAGCCGGATCTCCCGCTCTGTCACCACCCTCCGCGAGTATCGCCTCCATCCGTTGCGACAGAGTACCCATTTCTCGCGCATAACCCTCCAGCTCTCTGATTGGCCTGCCCAGATGCAGGTCAACCTCCCGTCGGCTTGCCGATTTGAACAGCCGGGAATAATGAAATTCCGGCGCTGGCTGGAACGGTTTGTCAAAGGGGGGCGGCAACTCTGAAAACGGGGTGGCGGCGGCCATGAAACGCATCAGGTCCCGTTCCTTGAGATAGAAGTTCTGGAGTCGCAGCGCCTCTTTCCAGAGCGGCTGCAGCCTTGGGTCCGGTAGCAGTTCCAAAAGAGGCGTCAGCGGGCCGCTTGGGAGAACAGCCCGCGAATTGCGGTACTCCCAGGCCCAGCGGGCGATGCTCCAGTCTATCAGCCAGTAGCCCCATTCCCAGCCCGAGGAGAAGGTCAGATGCCCGTTGACGCCCACTCCGGCCATGGTCTCCAAATCCTGATGACGGGCATCCAGGTAGGGCAACAGCAGCAGCGGAACCGGCGTGTCGAAGCCGACCCAGTAGGACGATTCCGGCCAGTACCAGGTTTCGCGGCGCGGCTGTTCCTTTTGTGCGGTGCGCAGCATGAAGCACTGGTTCCGGTTGCCGTAGACCGGCGCATTTGTTTCCGTTACGGAATAGCACATGACCGAGTGCACCAGGATGCCGCTGCCGGCAAGCCGCGGTTCGCGTGGGGCATCCTCGCCGCCGATGACATGGGTGCCGAGCAGCAGCAGGGAACGGTAGCGCTCGGCCACCTGCCGTTCGAGGTGGAGCTGGATATGCGGAACGAGCCTGCCCAGAAAGGGGAGGTGTTCACCCATGGTCGGCTCAAGGGAGATGAAATCCCAGGGAGCCTGGAACAGCCAGGCCAGCGTGTCGTCCACCTGCCTGGTATATGACGGATAGAGTTGCAACAGGGTGATGGCCTGGAAGGCCTGTTGCTGCAGCATGCTCAGCGAGATCTGCACTCCGCAGATCACGCCGCGCCGGTGGGCGTGCTCGACGACCCTGGCCGCATGACGGGGCCAGCGGGCTCGGTCTATGCCGCGCAGCAGCACAAACTGCATCGTATTCTGGCCGTTGCGCGCCAGCCAGTCGATGTAGCACGCCAGATCCTCGAAGGCGTTGGGATAATCCGGGTTGAGGAGTTGTTCGGTCAGTTCGATCGGGTGCATGGTATGGAGATGGAAGCCGCTCTTTTCAAAGCGCGGCCGCCCCGAAAATGTGAACTGTCCGGGAAGCGGCCATCTTCGATACTTCGGAATGACCGACTCCCGTGGATGATGGAAGCGGAAGCCCAGCTTGCCCTGCAGCAGTCCATATAGGCCGCAGGCCACCCCCTCCGCTGATCGGGCCTGTAGCCGGAGTACCGTACGGCCGGATTCGGAGCCTGATTTCCAGCGATAGGAGCGGTCGGGAAGCGGCAGTCTCCGCATGGCTGCCGCTGGTGGCGAAGTCCGCGTCCCGTCAGTGGGGATGTCCGTATCCGGCAGGATGATCAGAACCTCTGACCCGGTTCTGCCGTTGATGCTGACCTTGGCCGAGGGCAGGGACTGTTGCAGCAATGCGCCGGTGTCATTGATGGCAGAGCTGGCCACCGGCGACGCGAGCAGCCTTGCCGGCGCCTGAATGGTGATGTGAAAACCGGTCGCGCCGGCGGGAACGGCAATTGACGCGACGATCAGAACGGCCGCGGCAAGCAGACCGCTGACCGGGTACATGCGCTGCTGGTTGTATCGGAGAGTTGATGGCATGAACAGGAGTTTCCCGTAAATCATGACAACATAGCAGATCATGCACAGCCGTTGCGTTGCAGTCCGGCAACAATCTGGTTACAAAATTCACCCGGTTTGAACGGCCGGAATCCGTGACAAATATTTTTCATAGTTGGCACCCCGTTGCAATCAAACATTTGCTACTTATGATCAACTTTTCATAATTCAGCAAAGGGGGGAAATTTGATGTTAAACGGTATCAGAAAATTCAGGTCGGCAATCGCGCTGGTATTGATTGCCCAGTTTGTCCTGTCGCTCTCGGGGTGCGCTTCAAACAGTTCGACTAACTCGTTAGCGGCCAAAAACGTTGTCCTGATCATCGGCGACGGGATGCAGCTGGAACATGAACGGGCGGGCAGCAACTACCTGTTCGGTAATTACACAAGCGGGCTTTCATTCCAGAAGTTTCCGTACAAAGGGCAATCCACTACCTGGGATGTGAGCGCTTACAATACGTATGCAACCGCGGCCGGTAAGGCCTCCTGGAGTGCTTCCGGCTCAACGGCCGAGGACACGGCAACATTTGAAACAACCCTGGGGTATGATCCCGCCAAAGGGGGGAAACTTCCCTATCCGCTTGATATGACCGGTGATGTCACGTATCTGAATAGCGCGGCCACCGACTCCGCCTCGGCAGCCACTGCCATGGCAACCGGATACAAGACCGATGGCGGCAATATTTCCTGGAAAACCGCTGATCCTGAAAATGGCCGTCTGCTGACCATCGCCGAGATGTACCGCTTCCAGAAGAAGGCGGCCATCGGCGTCGTCACCACGGTTCCATTCTCCCATGCCACACCCGCCGCATTCGTAAGCCACAACAAATCCCGTAACAACTACAAGGACATCGCCTACGAAATCATCAACGTGGTCAAGCCGGAGGTGGTGATCGGCGGCGGCCATCCATCCTACAGCACGGGTTACATGGAGAGCATCGACTACAACATTCTGAAGGCTTCCGGCGAGTATGTGCTGGCCGAGCGCCAGACCGGCGTGGACGGCAACACAACCATTGCCGCCAAGGCGACCGAAGCGGTTAGCGGCGGCAGGAAGCTGTTCGGGCTTTTCGGCAATAGCGGCGGCCAGTTCGATTATCCGGTTCCATCAAATACTCCCGGCGCTCCCAGTGTCGTGCGAGGCAACATAGAGAATCCGACACTGGCCGAGGCTTCCAAGGCAGCGCTCAAGGTGCTGAGCCGGAACAAAAACGGATTCTTCCTGATGGTTGAACAGGGGGACATTGACTGGGCCAACCATGCCAATGATTTCAGGAACATGGTCGGCGGCATCCAAGATCTGGATGAAACGGTGAAATCGGTGGAAGCCTTCATCGACCAGCCCGGTGATGATATCGACTGGAACAATACCCTGGTGATCGTCACCTCCGACCATGGCAACAGCTACATGCGCATCAATACCGCGAAACAGCTTCAGAAGGGTGAACTTCCGCAGCAGGATGCCCCGGATGCCAACACCCTTCCGGTTGGCACTTATACCCCCGGGTTTGTCTATCCCAACGGCGAGGTGAGCTACTCTTCTCCGAATCACACCAACGAGCTGACCCGCGTCTACGCCAAAGGGGCGGGCACAAGCCTGATCAGTTCATACGAAGGTTCATGGCATTCAGGGACAAAAATCATCGACAACACCCATCTGTTCAGGTCGATGCTCGGATTTCTCGGCCTGACGGACCAGAACAAGCAGGGTTCGATGGCTTCCATGGTGGGACGCTACGTTACCGGCACCTATGGAACCGCAGCCGCTGAAATAGTCGCCTTCCACCAGGCATCCAGGACGTTCTACGTCGTAAACGGCGCGGCCAATCGCCTGGAAATCCTGGACGCTTCCAGCTTGGGAACAAGCGCGATCGCCAACCCGCTTACGTCCAGCAACCTGAGCGGAACCCAGCTGACCTTTCCGGCTACTGCAACCGTGAAGGTGGCCGGTGTCGATACGGCAGTGAATATTGGCGGCGGAGCCAACAGCATCGCGGTTCATGGCGACCTGCTGGCGGTCGCGGTTGGGAACTCGATCAAAACCGAAAAAGGCGTGGTGATGTTCTACAACATTGCCGGCGCAAACGCCCGCAGCCCGCTCTTTGTCAAGGCGGTACAGGTCGGTAGCCTGCCCGACATGGTGACCTTTACTCCCGACGGCAGCAAGCTCGTGGTTGCCAATGAAGGCGAGCCGAGTGACGATTATCTGACCGATCCGGAAGGCTCGGTGGCAATCATCGATGTGGTATCCGGTGTGCCGGCCGACACGGCAACGATAGCAGGCTTCAACGCCTTTGACGGGCAGAAGGCGGCGCTGTCATCGGCCGGGGTGAAATTTGCCAACCCCGGCACATCGAGCGTTTCCCAGGATCTTGAACCGGAGTATGCGGCCATTTCCGATGACAGCAAGACCGCCTATGTGACCCTGCAGGAAAATAATGCGATCGCGGTGGTTGACCTGGTCACTAAAACGGTGACAAGCATCAAACCCCTGGGTTTCAAGGATTACAGCCTTGCCAAAAATGCCCTGGACGTCAGTGACAGGGACAGCAGCACCGGTTCCGCCAGCGTCAAGTTCGTCACGGTTCCGGGACTGTACGGCATGTACCAGCCCGACACCATCGCCACCTACACCTCCGGAGGCGCGACTTATCTCGTCACCGCCAACGAGGGTGACGCCCGCGCATACACCGGCTACAACGAAGAGTTCAGGGTGAAGGACCTCTTCCCTCAGCTGAATCCGGCCTTGTTGACAGCCTATGCAGCCGCAGGTGGCGATAACGGACTTGGCCGTCTGCGGGTGACCAATGCGATCGGACTTGATAGCACCGGTCTTCTTTACGACAAACTCTTTGCCTACGGTGGCCGTTCCTTCAGCATCTGGGACAGCAGCGGGAACCTGATGTTCGATTCAGCTTCGATGCTTGAAAGAATGACGTCAGCAATATTCGGCAGCAAGTTCAACACCAATTCGACCGAAAACAAGGGCGACAGCCGCTCCGACGACAAGGGGCCGGAGCCTGAAGCGCTTGCCATCGGACAGGTCGGTAGCCGCACCTATGCCTTTATCGGTCTGGAGCGCATGGGCGGTTTCTTCATCTTCGACATAACCGACCCCAAAGCGCCGGAGTTTGTCGAGCACGTGATCAACAGGGACCTGTCCGCAACCTTCACCATCGATGATAGCGGGGCCGCTCTTCATACCGGCAGCTACGCCAGCGCCGGAGACCTGGCGCCGGAAGGGATGAAATTCATCTCCGCGTCGGCCAGTCCCACCGGTAAGGCGCTGCTGATGATCGGTAACGAGACCAGCGGTACCTTGAGTGTCTATCAGATCAACGAGAGAAAATGATGGCGCGGCCCGTGGCAAAATGCCGCAAATTTTGACGCTGCCCGACGTATTCTAGTCTTTTTGAAAATCCTCCATGCGATGGCGTGGGGAGCCTGGGCAGCAGGTTCCCCGCGCATTTTTTTACATTGATCCGCACAGTCCGAAATTTCTGTCCAGGTTACCCTTTGTCCGTCACGTACTTTTTGCCAACACGAAACACCGCTGTAACCGTTGATTTGCTATGATTTTGTCGTTGAAATCATAAACACGGGACAGTGGCGCGAATATGCCCGGCTGTCTGAAAGGAACATGAAATGGATATTACACATCTGAAATTCAACTTGCTTACCCAGACCGCTATTGTCTCTCTCAAGAATGCCTACGATCAATGCGGCGACAAGGCCGCGAAAGAATCGATCATTGCGGCATTCAAGGCCGTTGTCCAGTTGCATAATGATCTTGGCAGGCATTGCGGCCATGACGGAAAATCCGAAAATGACAGTGACTATGATCCTAGCGAATATTGCGCCGCAGTTTAAAACTATCCGAATTTCAGGGAGGTCGGTATGAGGTGTCCAAAATGCAAGGCCAAGATTGGTGTCATGAAGCATGAGCTCATAGTCGATTTCGGTGTTGTGCAGGGCATGCGCTGCATAATCTGCGGTTACCTGTCGCAACCGTACCAGCCGTATATCCACAAATCCGCTATCAGGCAGAAGGAGTCTTCGGTTTTACGATAATTTTTCACATGTGAAACATGCCTGTAACATCGATATGGTATGCTTTAATTAAAACCGTAAAGAAGGACAGGCAATGAAAATCAAAACCAGGCTCTACCTTAGTTCCACCATCAGCATCCTCGGCATCATCGGCATCGCCGTGTTCAGTCTGGCGACGATCCTGATGGTCAAGGAAAAAATCACTCTGCTGACCTCCCAATCAACTCCGCTACAGGTCAAAACAGTTCAGTTCCAGCAGGCGGTTGAAAAGCTCTCGGCTGAGCTTTTGCAGCTCGGACTTACACATGACCCGCAAGATGTAAAGCAGATTTCCACATCCATTTCCCGCAGCCGGGAAAATCTTGAGCGGATCAACGGCGAGATTGCAGGTCTGAAGAATACATCGATGGACATCGGTATTTTTTCGGGGCTGCATGACCAGGTACTGAAGGCCACCGATGAAAAGTTCAGGAGCATGGCCGTATTCAAGGTAGAGGCCTCCAAAGTCAACGGGGCCATGGTCCGCATCGACAAATCGCTGGCCGATCTGAAGGAGATCATCTCCGGTCTGGTAATCAGCGCTTCACGCCGGGCGTCCACCGCCACCAGGACTCTGAATGAGACCATCAGTGACAAGAGCGCCGTGCCTGAACTGCTGGTCAATGTACAAAACTTCCGTAATGAAGTTGACCATGACATCGAGCTGAACAAGAAAATCAACGCCATCAACGATGTTGTCTATACCATCGGTATCGATGCCAAGCTTCTGGATGCCAAGGCGCGCATGATAATGCTCAGCGAGACCCCGGCCGGACTGGACAAGGCCACTGCGGAGGTGCAGTCGATTCAGGCCCGCATTTCCCGCAATATGTCGCAGGCCGGCGGGAGGATCAAGGAGATCAAGAGTTCCGGATTTGTCGACGATACGGTTGCTGCCATCAATAGCGCGGTTGCCAGCGCCGGCGGTTCCTTGCGAACCATAAGCGCTTCTCAGCGCCAGGTTTTGGAAAGCATGGCGCTGGTGGACAGTTCCGTGAAAAAAGTCAAGCAGGTCGCCCTGGAACAAGGGCTAAAGAGCGAGGCCAATGTGCGGTCCACTGCTGAGGAACAACAAAAATTCGTTACGGTGGTCACCCAACGGGTGGACCTGTTTAAAAAACTGCTGATCGGAATTTCATTGGCAATCATAATCCTGGTCCTGCTGCTGACCACTACAACGACCGTCTGCATCGTCCGCTCGCTTGCGCGGCTGAACGGCTCCATCGTGGCCATTTCCGAAACCGGCGATTTTACCAGGACGGCCGAGATCAGGAACGATGACGAATTTGCCGTGACGATCAATGCCTTCAACAAACTGCTCGACTCATTTTCCAGAATCCTGGCCAAGGTGTCAGAATCATCCGCTAAGCTTACCGGGACTTCCCAGGGACTGACCCGGACCGCCCAAACGATCCACTCGAAATCCCGTGAGCAATCGACCGGTGTCGCTCAGGTCGCCGCTGCGGCGATTGAAATGTCCCAGACTATTTCGATGGTATCCCGAAATACCTCCATGATTGCCCAATCTGCCACTGAAGCCCGTCAACTGGCTGTTTGCGGCGCAGAAGTCGTCAGCCAGGCCGGTCAGGAGGTGCAGGAGATCGCCCGGGCGGTGCAGGAATCCACCGCGGTGATGCAGATCCTTAATCAGCGCTCTCAACAGGTGGGCGAGATCGTCGATGTCATTATCGAGATCACCGACCAGACCAACCTGCTGGCGCTCAACGCCGCCATCGAGGCGGCCCGGGCCGGGGATTATGGCCGCGGATTCGCGGTGGTCGCCGATGAGGTGCGTAAACTGGCCACCAGCACTTCAGAGGCGACCGTGGGAATTACAGAACGGGTCAAGGCCATCCAGGCCGATGCCGCTCAAGCGATGACCGCGATGAACAGGAGCCTGGAGCGTGTCAGGCTGGGTGTCGAGCATTCCGGACAGGCGGGGGATTCATTGTACCGGATCGTGGAGAGCGTGACATCCCTGCAAGAGATGGCCAGCGAGATTGCCACTGCCACGGTGGAACTTTCCGCAACCGCCAACCAGATCAGTACGGATATCGTGGCCATCGAGCATGTGTCTGAAGACACGGTCAATGCTTCCTCCTCGATTGCAGCCGAGTCTGATACCCTGGCCGGGCTTTCGGTTGAACTGAGGGGTGAAATCTGCCGGTTCACCCACAAAGGTCAGCAATCTCCTGCTTCAAACCCGGTTGATTATTCGAACCCGGAAGATACCGGCCGCTTGACCTGGCTGAAACCGGACGCCAGTTGCGCGGCGTGATTTCACGGCCTGTACGCGGATATTCGAAGTGGGGGGCGGCAATTATGATAACAAACAAGAGCAGGTATGCTGAAATCGGACGTAGAATCAGGGAAATCCCGCCGGAAAAACCGGCTGTCAGTTACGAGTGGGAAGAACTGGTGCGGAAACTTTGTGCTTCGGATGATGCCGGACTGCACGGTATCGGGGTCCGTGAGCTGGAGCTTTTGCGACTCAAATGTCCCGACTGCCCGGCGTTCAAAAAAAGCTGATGAGCAAGCCGTAATTCATCTTAAGCGCGCATTCATGATCATGAGGTAACCCTGAACGGCCAGGTTTGTGCCGTTCAGGGCATGAGCTCTTATGCCTTGACCGGATTCAGATCTTCTTCAAATCCGCATGCCGTTCATTGTGCATTAGTTTCTGTGCGGTCTGATACGAATCCCGCAACATGCGCAACTTTTCAATCTGCATGTCCAATTCAGCGAAACCGCGGTTAGTCGGCAATCGCAGCCTTTTGGCCAGACGATACAGAACTCCGCGCATGACTAGCACAGCCCGGCTGCTATCGAATTATCGATCATCGTTCCCCTGGTGTCCGGCAGATTCATTGGCCGGTGACAGGCCCCGCAATAGGTCCCATCCTGCAATCTTAACCAGAGCACCAGGTTCTCGGTGTCACACCAGTCGCAACACCAGAAATAATAGTCTTCATTGGGTCTTATTTTCATTGGTGAATTCCTCCTCGTTTTTTTCCCAGTATATACGATCAATATTACAGTCATGTGTAGGCCGGATAAAATCTTTGTGAATTGTTTTATATACCGGAGGACTGAAACCGCAAAATCTACGAAATCTTTATGCAACCGCAACATGTCCGTAACAGTCATGTGCTACTAACCCTGAGATGCGAATGCGTACAGAGCCGTGAAAAACTGTTGCAGAACGTCTGGGGCCATAACAATACCGGTGACTCCCGAATTGTTGATACACATGTGACGCGCCTGCGCGGGAAACTGGGAGCGCCGGGTGATATCATCAGAACCGTGCGCGGTTTCGGATACAAGAACGAGGTGTAGATTTGGGACTGGTTGTGTTGGTCCCGCCGGCGTGATTGTGTATGAAAATTTAACAGAATGTTTTCCGGTCCGTAACGCCTCTGTAACGATGGTCTGGTATATATGCTGATATCTTCGGAAACAAAAAAACAGGAGGAACATTAAATGTTCAAGAAGTCAATTTTGACCGCTGCGCTGCTGCTGGTCACCGTCGTTGCGGCCCAGGCCGCCCCCACCAAAGTCGATCCCAAAATCAAGAAGTACGCACCCGCTGCCGGAGTGGCCGGCAACCTGAGCAGCATCGGTTCCGACACCCTCAACAACCTGATGACCTACTGGGCCGAAGGCTTCAAAAAGAAATACCCCAACGTCAACATCCAGATCGAAGGCAAGGGTTCCAGCACCGCTCCTCCCGCCCTGATTTCCGCCACCGCGCAACTGGGGCCCATGTCGCGCGAGATGAAGAGTTCCGAGATCGAGCAGTTCGAGAAGAAGTTCGGTTTCAAGCCGACCAAGATCGGTGTGGCGCTGGATTCTCTGGCGGTATACGTCAACAAGGACAACCCGGTCAAGAGCCTCTCGCTGGACGAAGTTGACGCCATTTTCTCCAAGACCCGCAAGCGCGGTGTGCCCGAGATCACCACCTGGGGACAGTTGGGCGTGACCGGCAAACTGGCTGCCAAGCCGATCAGCCTGTATGGCCGTAACTCCGCATCCGGCACCTATGGCTACTTCAAGGAGCATGCGCTCAAGAACGGCGACTACAAGAACAGTGTAAAGGAGCAGCCCGGCTCGGCTTCGGTGGTTGAAGGTGTTGCCCACGATCTTACCGGCATCGGTTACTCCGGCATCGGCTACGCTACCTCGGGTGTCCGTGCCCTTCCGCTCTCCGACAAGAAAGGCGGCAAGGTAGAGGCGGCCAACTATCAGAACGTACTTTCCGGAAAGTACCCGCTTGCAAGGATGCTCTACATCTATGTAGCCAAGAAACCGGGCGAGCCGCTGCCCAAGGTTGTGCAGGAATTCCTGGAATTCGCCCTGTCAAAGGAAGGCCAGGAAATCGTGGTCAAGGACGGTTACGATCCGCTGACAGCCCAGATGGTGGAAAACCAGCTGAAAGCGCTGAAATAATCTCTCTTTGAATCCATGCTGTCAGTGACCCCTTCCCTCCGGGGAAGGGGCTTTTTTATGGATAAAATCAGGTGAACATGAAGAAAAACTTTACCGACAAATCGCGCCGCAACGACCGTCTCGCAGAACTGCTGATCCGTATCGGCGGTGTTCTGGTAATCATCTCGGTGGTCT
>Ga0209212_1002095_pt1 | contig 29614 bp, 37 predicted proteins | sample RifGroC2_FD_183996 | JGI IMG/M metagenome (GOLD analysis project Ga0209212, IMG submission 183996) | Groundwater microbial communities from Rifle, Colorado, USA - Groundwater C2 (SPAdes) (version 2) | ecosystem: Environmental > Aquatic > Deep subsurface > Groundwater | place: Rifle, Colorado... | reverse complement strand
ATAAGTACTTCATCAGCCTTTTGGGCTTCGTTACTTTACCAAACTTGAGTGTGGACGTCTAGCATCCTTGCCAAACTCTATCCCGTTTGGCCGCTCCGGCATCCCCGCGAGTTATACGAGCGGGTTCCCGAACGATAGTGAGGATACCCGCATAGATTATAGAATTAGAAAGTGGTTTAAAAATATTGCTGAAAATAAAAACTAAACACTAAATAAAGCACCAAAAAAATCACCCCAAATTAACCACATTCACAATCTTGTCCGCACTGTAGTCATAGATAATCAGCTTTGTCTGGTACCTTAACAGGAAATCACCTGGTTTTGCGTTTGCATAGACATCAGGGAACTGCTGCTTCAAAGTTGCCAGTGAATTTGCGTCAAGCTGCCCGCCTGCAGGCTGCTGGCTCTGCAAGCCCTGCGCCTCAGGGTGGCTGTAAAGCTTTGTGAAGAAATCAGCCGGTAGCTGAGCCTGCTGAGGAGCCTGCAAATTCACATTCCCCTTTATCATGTCATTATCATAATCGTAAATAACAACCCTGTCCGTATATTGCACGATAAAGCTCCCTATGTAAGACAAATCCAAGCCGTTTATCTGAGCCTGCAGGTTGCCGATATTGTTGCTGTTTATCTGCACAATGTTTAATGGTGCAACGCCCACATAGCTTTTCATTTCATTGTGCGCTGTCAGCTTCTTCAAAAGCTCATTGATATTTATCGTCTTTGGAATCAGGCTTTTTTTAAGCTGATAAGTGTTGACCAAAGAGAATATGCTTATTAAAAGCGTTGCTATTATTGCAATCACAATTATATGCTGGAAAAACGGCTTCTCGTATATTACCTCTTCAGGAGCATGATGATGAGCATAGCTAGGACTTGGCTTAAAACTATCACCCCTTACCATTTTAATGGTTAAAACAAGCTTGTATTTAAAATTTATGATTTAAAGCGCAAAAAACAGAAAGAATAAAAAGGAACAGCCCAATGGATTGTGTGAGTCTGAATGAGAGCAATAAAACCTGCAATCTTTGCATTTGCCCTTCTGCTGGCTTTATCCAGCACTTTTGCCTTTGAAATCAACAGCTCAAACTACAAGCAAAGAGTCATTGTTTCTTCAGGAGGCGAGACAACATCAAGCTCGTCTTACAAAATAATAAATGTAGTCGGAACAATCAACAGCATAATAAGCTCACCGTCGTACACCAACAGGATTGGGTTTCTCCACACGCTTTTATTGGCTGACGGGCAGCCATGCACCTCAGCAAACCAATGCGAAGGCGGCTTCTGCTGCAGCGGTTCATGCACCAGTTCTGCATGCCCAAGCGGCGCTGCCGGCGGAGGCGGAGGCGCGGCAGCTACCGGCGGCGGAGGCGGAGACACTCCATTGCTGACAAAGAATTTTAGCGTTACTCCTACATCAATAGATGAGCAATTGGCTCTTGGCGAGTCCAGAAAAGTGCCTATTACTATGAAAAATACAGGGAATTTCTCATTAAACTTTAGCTTGAGCGTCTCTGCTGCCATCAGCGAGTTTGTCACTCTGTCAGAAACTGCATTCAGCCTTGCCCCTGCCCAAGAGAAAGTTATTGACGCAAACATAGCTGGAAAGAAGCTCGGCTCATACTTTGGCACAATAGAAACAAAAGGCGATGGCATCTCAAAGTCAGTAGATGTTGTCCTTGACATCAGCTCTGAACAGGTACTTTTTGACGCAAAAATAGACATCCCGCCCGAGTATAAAGAAGTTGAGCCTGGAAAGGATCTGAAAGCGCAGATTACCCTGCTCAATGTGGGACCGGCAAAGCAGGTTGACGTCACTATAAGCTATATTATCAAGGACAAAAGCGGAAATGTCATGCATGAAAGCTCCGAGACAATTCCTGTGGAAAGCCAACTTTCATTTGTCAAAACATTTAAGATACCGGAAAACTTCCAGCCAGGGGATTATATTATAGTAATCGAAGTCAGGTACCAGAATACATTTGCAGTTTCCAGCGACTTGTTCAAGGTAGTTGCAAAAGAAGAGGCTGTAAAAAAAGCCGCCATGTCCAGAACAATTGTCATTTCCGGAATTGTTTTTGCAGCGATAATCCTGATCGTTTTTGCTTATTTGCTGATTCCGAGATTTTCTTGGAGTGTTATGCTTACTGAATGCAGGATGATAATGGACAAGGCAAAAAGCGCCATAATTAGCAAGGATATTCCAAGCGCGAGAAAGCTTTACATGGAAGCAAGGAGCATATACAGAAGCCTGAGCCAGGATGAAAAAAGGGAAGTTTATGGTGAACTGATGGATTTGTACAACAAGCTGAAATAGTATGCTTTCTTGTTGCGAACGAAGTGAGCACTCGAGGCTTTATGCCTCGCAAGGTGTTAACTTACTTTGAAGTTAACCGAAATCTATTTAAACATCTAAATTTGATTCTGTTACACTACATTACACTACATGTCGGAAATCAAAGATTTCCGAGCACACTCAAAAATTTTTTAATTTTTGATGAAAAAGAGGTGGACTTTGATGCATTATCTGGCTGCGTTTTGGCTTAGCTGTTCTAATTTCCCACGTCATGGGGTGGGGGATTTTGGCGTTTAAGAGATACATCCACAGGCATGGAAAAAAGCTCGGACCTTATTATTATGAAAACATAAGGCAGCCTGGCGGGAGAATAAAGACAGTTTACATAGGCTCAAATCCAAGTGAGCATCCAAGGCACAGGCTGAAGAAGCCATTGGTTTTCCTGATTGCGGTACTAGTTTTAATGCTTGTCCTGGGCGGCGCTTTGTTTCTGCTTCAGAACAAGGCGTATCTTGCGCAAAAAGTAAAAGTCCAGGAGCCTGATTTTGATGTTGACCAGATTCTGCTCAAGGTTTTGATAAAAAGCAATGAATTCATAGAGAAGCAGATAAGGGTTATCAACATAGGAAGCTCCCAAATTGCAGTAAGCGGCAGGGTAATTGGGTTGGAGGACATCGTCAGCATAAATCCCGCTTCCTTTTCCATAAAGCCAGGTCAGACAAAAATCGTCAGCCTGAATTTCTCGTCCTTTATATCAGGGCAGGGAATAGAGCAGCAGCCAGGCGTTTACGTCGGCAAGCTTGCAGTGAATTCAGAAAAGGCAACAAAGGAAATTCCTGTTGTCCTTGAAATTGAGACAAAAAATGTCCTGTTTGACATAAATCTAAACCCGGTTGCCATTGAAAGGAGGATAAAGCAGGGAGCTGAAACTACAATTGAAGTCAGGCTGTTCAATCTTGAAAGCATAGAGTCTGAAAATGTTGATGTGGAGTACTTTGTCAAGGACATGGACGGAAATACTATCCTGACAGAAAGCGAGACAGTTGTCGTCAAGACTCAGGCATCATTCTTCAAGACAATATCGGTGCCGAAAAACCTCAAGCCAGGCCTGTACGTGTTTGCCGCATATATAAGGCTCGGCAGTTCAGTCGGCACAGCAAGCTATTTGTTCGAGGTTGCTGGGCCTGAGGAGGCAAGCTTTGCCCAATTTTGCACAAGCAGCGTGCTTTGCCTTGCATTGTCGCTGGCAACAATGCTCCTCTTGTTCGTATTGACTGCGTATTTTTACTTTTTTATAGGGGCATACCTGTACGAGAAGGTAACCGGCTTTGTCGCGCCTCCGGAAAAAAGAGGAAAGCCTGCAGTTGCAAAAGAAAAAAAGGAAGAGGCTGAGAAATACGGCATTTTTGGCAGAATAAAAGCCGGCATCGGCAAATGGAATCAGGAAAGAAAAAAGAAAAAGGCTGAGAGGGAAAAGGAGCAGGCTGAAAAAAGAGGTATGGAACTTGAGGAGGGGCTAAAAGAACTGGAAATTGAAAAACAGTTAAAGTACCCTAAGCCTGAGCTGAAAGAAGCAAAAGCACCAGGCAGGCTAGATAAGTTTTACGAGCTGGCAGAAGGCTTGGATGATGCTGTTGAAAGCGGTGATATTCCCAAAGCTGATATCCTATATGCAAAAGCGAAAGAATCCTATGAAGCTTTGGAAAAGCTGGAGCAAAAGGAAGCCCATAGCAGATTAACAGAGCTGTTTAAGAAAAGGGATAATTTGCTGGAAGAGGCAAAACAGCAGGAAAATCTCAGGGAAAAGGAAGAAAAGAGTGCAAAAGAAGAGCTTGAGAGAAGGCAAAAGGAACTTGAAAAGCAGAAGGCTATTGAGGAAAGGCAAAGGCTTGAAGAGGAGCACGAAAAACAAAAGGATATGGAGAGTCAAAGGCGGGAGCAGGCAAAAGCCCAGAAGCTGGAGCTTAGAAGGCAGCTAGAAGATAAGATAATCAAAAATATGGAGGCTATAGGCAAGCTGAACTCCGAGGCAAAAAAACTTGAATCGGGAAATATTATTTTATCAGGCAGGCTGAACGAAACTGACGGAAGGGAAAATCACATAGAAAATGAAATCATAGGCATATCAAAAGAAATCGGTGAATTCATCAGGCAGAAGCACGAGATGCTTGAAAGATATAAAGAAAGCCTCGACAAGCTGGGCAAAGAAGAGATAAATGAAAGAGACAAGAGGGATTCAAAAATAAAAGAGCTTAAGTCAGAGCTTGAATCCAAAAAAACTGATTTGGCAAAACAGCTGGAAGCCGAGCTTAGAAAATTAAGCCCTGCAAAAAGAAGAAAAGTCGAGAAGTGGAAAAGGATGGAGCTGAAGGCAAAGCTCAAGATTGAAGAGCAGGGTTTTGAAGACGAAGCAAAGCGATACAAAAGCTCAACTTTCGACAAGAGGAAAGAAGTTGAGGCCGATTACAGAAAGGGCTTGTATGCCATAAGCAAAAAGCAGAGCGGGCAAAAAAAGGTGCTTGCAGACTTGCAAACCCAAAAGCGGGAACTGCTGCTTGAAAAAGGCAATATTACCAAAAGCCTGGAAAACAAAGACAGGGAAATACAAAAAATAAGGCAGAAAATCGCCCTCATCGAAAAGGACACTGAGCGGGTAAAATCCGAATTGTCAAAATTAGGACATCAACTTGAAATCAGGAATTTCTTCAGAAACCTGCTGCCAGGCTATAAAAAGGAGGATTTTGAAACTGAAGCAAGAAGGCTTGAAAAGGAGAAAAGGGAAGAAGGGCAAAGAAAGGCACAGGAAGAAAAAAAGGCAAAAGAAGAGCTCGAGAGAGGGCAAAAGGAAATTGAAAGGCAGAAGGCTCTGGAAGAAAAGCAAAAGCTTGAGGATGAAAGAAGGAAAGAAAAAGAGGAAATAAAGAAAAAAGAATTGAGGGAACAGAGGGCTGCCGAGAGAAAAAAGAAATTCAGGGATTTTTTCAGCAAAATCGGGCTCCGCAGCATGCTGGAAAAAAAAGAGCAGCTGGAATTGGAGAAAGAGCAAAAGGATATACTTGAGGATTTAAAGCGGAAAGAGCAGGAGAAAAAGGAAGAAACTGAAACAAAGGAGGATAAAAAGAAAAAAACTACTGGAAAGAAAAAGCCAAAACATGAAGAGGAGCAGGTTGAGGAGCCTGAAGAAAAACCGATAAAGCAGAAAGAGCAGGAAAAAAAGCCAGAAAAGAAAAAATTATTCTCAGGATTCGCGGCATTGTTCAAGAAAGAGCCAAAATTTGAATTGAAAGACGATTTTGAAGTGGCTGAAGAGGAAAAGCCAGCTGCGGAAGAGCAGATAATATCTGCAACTGCTGATAAAGAAGAGGAACCAGCTGAAAAGCCGAAAACAGCCAAGAAAGAAAAAAAGACTGAAAAGAAAAAGCCAAAAAGCGAGGTTGAGGAGCTCGAAGAAGCCATAAGAAGCCTTGGATTGTTTAAGAAAATAGAAACAGGAAAAATAAAGCCGACGGGAAAGCTGCTGGAGGAAAAGCCAAGCCTGCTTAAAAGAATATTCAGGAAAAAGGAAGAAGCACAAGAGGAGGCGATTGAGGAAGCGCCGGCAGAGGAAATAAAACAGGAAAAGCCAGCAGTAGCCAGAGAAAGTGTCTTTAAAAGGCTGTTCAGGAAGAAAGAGAAGGTGCCTGAAGAAATCCTGGCAGAAACAGCTGAAAAGGCAGAGGGGAAGCCTGAAGAAGCAAAGCCGGAAATGGCTAAAAGCAGAAATATTGAGAAATGCCTCAATGCCCTGAATAAAACAAAAGAAGCAATCGGCAAAAACAATTTCTCAAAGGCCAAGAAGATTTATGTCGAGGCAAGAGAGCTCTACATTGGGCTGGAAGACAATGAGAAAAAAGAGGTTTATGACGAGCTTATGGAAATGTACAACAGGCTAAAGTAGCTTTACTTGCCTTTTTGCTGTGCGGATTTCTGCAAATCAACTCCAAGTTCCTGCAGGCTTTTGACGTGCATCTGCATAAGCTGCTCAACTATTGAAAGAATCTTGAGCATTTCCTCCCTTTCCTTTGCAAGGGTTGTCAGGGCACCTTTGTGAAAGCCAATCTGCTCGTCCTTGCTTACGCCTTTATCCATAAAATAAAATAAAAGAAGGGTGTATTTAAGAGTTGCGGAAAAACTTTGTTTTTCCGAGACCTCCGAAAATCTGCTGATTTTCGATAGGTTTCTAATCTAAACATTTTTAAAAATCCGCTCAATTCCAAAGCTCATGACGCAGATTTTGGGCATTGTAAAGGAAGGCAGGCTCATCCCGGAGGATTTGTGGGTGAAGTTTGTGAATGGCATGGAAAACAATTTTGAAACTCTTGAGACAAATAATGAAAGGGCTAAAAGAGAGCTTGCAGTGGCAATATCCAATGCAGTCAAGAAAAGGGCTGCTGCCAAAGCCGGAGTCCTTTTTTCCGGAGGCGTTGACAGTTCCTTAATAGCCTTTATCCTGAAAAAATTAAACTGCAGCTTCACCTGCTATACAGTTGGAATTGAGAACTCTGATGATATCCAATGGGCGCAGAGGGTGGCTGAGGAGTATAACTTCAATTTCAAATATAAGATATTGACTTTGGATGAGTTAGGGCATATTGTGAAAAGCGTTGTTAAAATCCTAAATGACGCGGACATTGTAAAAGCAAGCGTCGGCTCGGTTTTGTATGCAGGAGGAAAACTGGCAATTTCAGACAATAACAATGTACTTTTTGGCGGCTTGGGAAGCGAGGAGATATTTGCCGGATACCGGAGGCATGAGGAAGCTCTGCAAGAAAATAACTTTGAGGCATTGCATAAAGAGTGCTGGAACGGCCTGAAAAACATGTGGAAAAGGGACTTGACAAGGGATTTTGCAATTGCAAAGCATCTTGGGTTGGAATTAAGAACGCCGTTTTTGGACAAGGACCTGATAAAGGCTGCAATGAGCATACACCCAATGTTTAAGCTTGACAAAGAAAATAAAAAAATAATATTAAGGGAGGCCGCCGAGTTCATCGGCCTGAAGAAGGAGTTTGCCTGGCGCAGGAAGCAGGCTGCGCAGTACGGCAGCAATTTTGTAAACGGTATAGAGAAATTGGCAAAGAAGAATGGGTTTAAATTCAAAAAAGATTACCTGCAGAGCCTTTTAAGATGATTTACAAGTTCAATGCTTATGGGCATCAGAATATCCTTGGAACCCATAAAACAACTTTGGAGTTCACAAAGGACAAAGAAGTCAGCCTGAAAGGGGACTGCATTATTGGGGTAAATGCTGATTTCGACTTGGATAAGCTAAAGGATTTCATTAAAAAATCAAATAATAAGGAAATTACAATTGCAGTACTTCCCTTTCAAAAAAATAAAAAAATCAAAGAAACAATATCTGCTGAGATTAATCCCGATTTTAACAGTGATAAGGAATTTGTCATAAGAAAAACTGATTTCGTCTCTGAAAGGACTTTTGCAATAAACTCAAATAAGGCTGCTTTTGAGCTGAAAAGAGATTTAATAGGCTTTTTAAAAGAAAAAAAGAGCAAAATAAGCATTGTTATAGAGAACTTTGAATAATCCATTATTTTAGCCATTTTCATTCAAAATTCTCTATAAAGAATAACTAACCTTAGCTAAATCACATTTACCCTTCTCGTCTTCCCAACGTAATTTAAAATCTTATTATTTGTGCATTTCCCGGTTCCGAGAAAATCGCCTTTATGCTTTAAAATAACAAATCCACTGCAGTCTTTGCAGTCTTTCTCCAAATCCACGCCCTTAAACCATAATTTTGTCTCGCCTTCATTAAGTTCAATAATATTTTTTGCGGCTTTTGACCCTATAATCTGGCTGCCCTCAATGCTCAGCCTTATGCCCTTGTTGTCAATCTCGCAAAAGTACATTCCGACTGAATTTAATCTCAATTTTGAAATGTCAATTTTCGAGATATCCTTGCTTACAACAAAAATCCTGCCTTTGTTATTTTCCAAAAAACCATAATCAAGCTTTGGCTTTGCGCCCCACTGCTTTTCGATAAGCTTGAGGATTTCCTTTATCTCCTTGCTGTTCAATATCTTCAGTTCCGGCATTTTAATTTTTATAGAATTTTAATCACTGAAATACAATATTTTATTCAAACTTCATAACCCTTCCTTCAAAGTCCTCTTTCATCAGCAACACAACCCTTGAAGGCTCGTGCTCGTCCACAAGATTGTAATCAGCATGCCTTGCTATCTCAAGCGCAAATTGCCTTACTTCATCATGCAAAGGCATATTCTCCTGCTCCAGCCTTTCCCTGGACATCCCAACCCACATGTAGGCTTTGACTTCGACGAACATTGGCTGGCTCATTTTTATTATCTGGGCCCACTGCCCGGGGTAATCCATATTCATGCCCCTGATTAGCGTAAACCTTAGCACTGTTCTCATTTTTTCCCTCAGCTTTGGAAGCATGCCTAATGTTTTCACAAGCCCCTTCCACGCATTCTTGATGATGGGCCTGTCAATTACATTAAACAACTCTTCATTAGGCGCATCAACGGATATGTAAAGCTGTGTCGGAGGCTCTTCCAGCAGCTTTTCAATCCTTTCGGGCAGCAGGCCGTTGCTCACGACAAATGTCGAGAAGTTCCTTTTCTTGTACTCTTTTATCAGTTCAGTAAGCTTTGGGTACAAAGTAGGCTCGCCGTCAAGGCTTATTGCAACATGCTGCGGCTCCATTGCCCTTTCAAATTTTTCACTTGGTGTTTTTTCATTGCCGCCAAAACCCGAGAGCAGCCTTCTCTGCGCTTCAATAGTGCCTTCAACAATATCAGCAGGCTCGTCTATGCCGTTTTCCATCGCAGGCTCTGTGTGGTACCTTAAATCGCGCCAGCAGAATACGCATGCATTGTTGCATGTAAAAGTGGGAGTCATCTGTACGCACTGGTAGCTGTTGATGCCGTAAAACTTGCTTTTATAGCAACCGCCTTCACCCTTCAAGTCGCTTTTAGTCCAGTGGCAGGTTTTGACTCTGGAATGATTTCCAACTATTTCGTACTGCTGCCTCTTGAGGATAAGCTTGACATCTGCCGTAATCATACTCCTAGCAAAGATACAAATCTATATAAATATTGAGCTTTTTAGGCATGTTATGGACTTGAAGCCTGCATTAAAAAAGCTTGAGGAAAGCCGCGAATTCAGAACCTGGCGTCAAAAGAACAAAGACACTTACTTTTCTTACGCATTCAAGATTCCGCAGGAAATGAACCCAGACGACTGGCAGATGGGATTCTACAGCAAGAAAAAAGACAGGATAACTGCATTTGTCATGGCAGGAGGCAGCGTCAATATAAGGCCCGAAGAGGAGGTGTTTAAAAAAGAAGATGCGCAGGTTCATCAGGTGCAGATAGGAAAAGTAAAGGTGACATTCAATGATGCCATGGCAAAAGCTGGTGAATTCCAGCAAAAAAACTTTCCGAAAGACAGGAGCGTAAAAACCATCGCAATACTTCAAAACATACCGGAGCTTGGCAACATATGGAATGTGACATATGTAACTGAGGCTTTCAACACGCTTAACATAAAAATCGACGCATCCAGCGGCAAGGTGCTTGAGCATCATCTAGCATCCGTCTTTTCATTTAGAAAATGATAACTACAACCTAAACTAACCAACATAACCTACTAAAACTATATTTTTTAATTGCGAATTCTTTAAATATAAGTTAGCCCAGAAAAAATCAGTTTTCTTTGTGGTTAAAATGCTGAAAGTGAAAATAAAAACATCTGCTGATGCAAAAATCCCTTTCTATGCCCACAAAGGCGATTCCGGGGTAGACTTGTACTCTGCGGAAGAGCACCTGCTAAAGCCGATGGAAAGAAAACTAATCAGCACTGGAATTAAAATCTCGATTCCTTTTGGCTATGAGGCCCAGATAAGGCCCAAAAGCGGCTTGGCTGTTGAGCATGGCATAAGCCACGCAAACTGCATCGGAACTATTGACTCATGCTACAGGGGAGAAATAAAGGTTCCCATGATTAATCTTGGCGACAAGCCCTACAAAATAGAAAAAGGAAAGAAGATAGGGCAGATGGTGTTTGCCAAGGTTGAGGAAGCAATTTTTGAAGAAGCTGACGAGCTTGATGAAACAACAAGGAATGAGCATGGATTTGGAAGCACGGGTTTAGATTAAAAAAGGTGGGATTTTGAAAGACACAAGCAGGCCTATAAGGTTCAAGACAATACAGAAAAACACAAAGCTGGCTGAGTTTGTTGCTGAGGAAAGCGAGGAGCTTGCTGCAGATGAGCAAATGCCTGTAAAGTGACTTTTCTACTTCTAAGTGATTAACTGCAAAAGGTTTAAAAATACATAGGTATCACTTGGCTTTATGGGTGGTTTAAGCAAGAAGGCAGAAGCAGGGCTTGTAATAATATTGGTTGTCATAATAGTGCTCTTTTTTTTCGGCTGGCTAATTAACATAGGGCAGAGGGAATGCAAAAGCAACAAAGACTGCGGCTCAGAGGCATATTGCGGCTCTGATTTTGCGTGCCACACTTATCCAACAATACAAAAGACAGTTGTCCAATATAATCTGTTCTGGCCTGCTTTGATAATCGGCATTGCAATTGTTATTGCAGCTGTGATGCCAAGGTTGAATTCAAAAGCCAAAGAGCCTGAGCGGTTTGTTGAAAAAATCTTTGTAAAAGAGCCTGAAGAAGTTGAGGAAATTGCCGAGCCTTATTATAAAAGCAAGAATAACAATGCAAGAACCCCCTAATCGAGAACCTTATCAACTTCCGTTTTAATATTTTCAAAAACCATTTTTAACGGCTTTGAAGAGTCAATTACCTTTATATTGTCGCTTAACAGCTTAGGTATCTTTAGGAAATTCTGCCTTATTTTTTTCATGAACTCAAGCTGCTCAAACTTTTCCTTCTTCCTGTATTCTATCCTTTCAAGTGCTATGGAAGGCTCTACATCCAGGATAAAGGATATGTCGGGCTTTCTGAAAGGCGTGTTTCTGGAAATTATATCCTTTGTGTCCAAGCCCTGCGCTCCCTGAAACGCGATTGTCGAATAGTAATACCGGTCGCACAGCACAATATTCAATTCGTGCTTATTTGACTTTTTTAAAAACGGCTCTATAACATTTTTTAAGTGTTCCCGCCTGTCTTTTACAAACAATTCCATGAGCTTCTTGCTGCTGCTTAATGGATTTTTTTCCTTCCTCAGCATTTCCCTTATTTGCTTGCCATAAACACCATTTGTCGGCTCCCTTGTTGTCAGCAATCTGCATTTCTTGTTTCTTGAGAACAGGTAGTTATGAAGCATTTTCACTGTCTCGCTCTTGCCGGAGCCGTCAATGCCGTCAATAACAATAAAAATGCCTTTTTTCATGCATTTTGAGATTTCTGTTTCATTTATTAAGTTTATGCTGAAAACAAACAAGAAATAGCTAAACCTTCAACTCTTCTGCGCTTTTTCTTTCAAAATAAAGCTCCCTGACATCACTATAAACCTTTGCCTGCTCTTCCGGATTCAGGCTGTTGTACAACTTCATTATTTCAATGTAATTCTGCTTTGCAGCCTGCAAGTCAAACTTTGCCAGATATTCCCTTGTTTTGGTTATACTGCTTTGTATTTTGGAAATGCTATCCGCTTCTGGAATCTCCAATTGTTTTTCTTCTTTTTGCTCAGGCTTCTCTTCTGTTTTCCTTTTTCCTGCAAATAATCTTCTTAAGAATGAAGGTTTTTCCTGCGCTTTTATCTTTTCAATCGCGCTTTTTATCTCCTCTTCAGCTTCAATAATCTCTTTCGGCCTTTGTTCCTGCCCAAACTCTGTTTTTTCGCCTTCAATGCCCAATTCTTCCAGCGGCTCGGGCATCCCGAGCTCTTTTTCTGGCTCTTCAAACTCTTTCGGCAGCACAAAATCAGGCTCTTTTGTTTCAAAGCCCCCTTCCGGCTTTGGCAGTTCAGGCAATTTTTCCTTTTTTGCCGCTGCTTTTTTTATTTTCTTCAAATCAAGTTTTTTTTCTTTCGGAGCAATCCGCTTTTTGGGCTGGACAGGCTTTGCCTTTTGCTGTTTTTGCCTTGTTTTCAGCTCTTTCTTCGCTTTTTTCTTGATTATGGCTGTTTTTGGCTTAATGTTCTCGTCCAGCTCCTTTACCAGCTCGCCAAACTCTCCCTCCTCCGGGAATTTTGGGATTTCCAATTCCTCTGGCTTCAGCACCTTGTCAAAGAACTTGGGCCCTTCTTCAAATTCTTCCTCAATATCCGGCTGTTGAGGCTCTTGAGAAGGAGGCGGCGGTGGCAGAATCTCTTTGGGCTTTGGCTTGAACAAAAGCATGGCAATACCTCTTTTTTGGTTTATATTTTTATTTGGTTTTAAATACTTTGTTGTTTCAGTCAAGGATTTCAATGGTTTTCTCCCTTGATTTCAGACCATGCGCTATCTTTACTCTTTTTTTCAGTAATTTTGACAGGAATTTTATTATTTCTGCATTGGCTTTGTTGCCTTCGGGCTTTGCCTTGATGCTGACCCTGTATGCTTTTCTGTTTTCGTCAAAGCCTTCTATATTGTTTTCCCGGGCATTGGGCTTGGCTATTATCCTGAATTTGCCTGTTTGGATATCCATAAGGGCTAAAAACAATAGTCGGGATTAAAATTTTGCTATTTTGTTTTCACTACTTTATAATAACAAAAAATAGAAAGATTTATAAAGGGCAAACCTAAAAATGAATAATATGTTTTTAAACTATCTTATGTCTAAGGTTTCTGGGCTGTACAAGAAACATTCGGAATTGAAGGGAAAGATTAAGTTAGCCCGCAAAATGAGTAGTAAGAAACTTTATTTTCCAGAAATTCGTAATTACTTGAGCGCAATTCCACCAAATGTTGCATTATACGTAGACGACCCAACTGGAGTCTATGCTAAAAGTCCAAAAGGAAGAAGGGAGTATGCTGAAAAAGCCTATGATGCTCTAAGAAGGATAGATGAACATTATGCAACAATACCATTTGATAAACTCAATGGAGAACAATTCCTTCCTTTATTCAAAATTAAGGGATTATTGCCCGAGGTTAAAAAAACCTTGGATCAGTTATTTGATAAGAGAGGTATAGGAGAAAAGGAAACTGAGACAATGTTAACAGGCTACATAAATGAAATTCTTAAGGGTACAACAGATTATGGAGTGATGTTAAAAGAATTAGGTCAAGAAATAAGAAATAACCCATTAACAATATATTTTAGAATAAATCTCCCTAATAATCGTGGCTTCCTCAGAGGGGTAAAGAGGGATGCTTTCAACAACTAATCATAATCCCTCCAAGTATGCCCGCATTTCTCGCACCTTAGGAACTTTGTCTCGGGCTCGTCCCCAGCTCGAGTCTGCACAAGCCAGAAATATGCTGTCCTGTGCCCGCATTTCGGGCATTCTGCTGTTGTCTTCGGCAATGTCTGAAGCTCGCCTTTGTCAACTACTTCAACATTCTTTGCGCTGCTTGTGACAGTCTCCTTTATTGTGGCTCCTGCTACCTGGGTTGTCTTGTAGCCGCACGAGCAAACTAGCATCTTCTTGCTGTCCTCTTTCCTCGGCACCAGTATTGAGCCGCACTTTGGGCAAAACATCCTAAACAAAGTCCTTAAACAAATCCTATATAAATTTAACCTTTTTGGGTTATTGCCAGAGCCAGCGGCTTGATAATTGGGTTCCAGAACCATTCAACAGCAAATATCTTGATGTAGCCAAGCAAAGGAATTCTGAAAACAGCATTGCCGACAACTTGCCCCTCGCTTACTTTTGTCTCGTCAAGAAATTGGCTGTTTATTGGAGCAGGGTTATTATCACCCTTTGTCTGAAAATAATAAGATCCTTTGTCCTGCCATTTCTTGACAACCCTGTGTATTATGGGGTCTCTTTTGGCGCTCCAGAACACGACAACATCGCCAGTTTTAATGTGCTCTGCCTTCCTGCCCCTCAAGACCATTATATCCCCTTTGTTGAACCCATTTTTAAACCTAAATTCATTGAAATCGTCCTTATTTATGCCGTTTTGCTCGTACCATTTGCCCCCATTGAGCCACCATTCGCCAAAGCCGCTATTATGCTCCATGCTCTCGCTCACAACTGCAACAACTGGGTGCGATGTCTTAAGCGCAAATCCCAAGCCGGGATATACAATAAACTTAATAAGGACAAAAGCCAGAACAATATTGGCAAGCCAGCTCCAAATGCTGTCATCCTCCCATATAAAATACCAGACTTTTTTCCACGCCCCCTTCCAGTTCTTCATAAGCCGCTTTCTTTCCAAAAAGAATAAAAAGGTTTGCTTTTTAACATATGGAATGAAACTATCACGCCCGAATTATTACCAGGGAATACTGCAGCTTAGGGATGTAAATGAAGAAATGATTGGCTTTGTGCAAAAACAGATTGCAAAAAGAGGCGATGTTGCAATAACAAAAACCGCGAGGCTACCGAATGGTGTAGATCTCTATATAACTTCACAAAAATTCATCAGGATAGTGGGAAAGAAGCTGAGGGACAACTTTGGCGGCGAGCTTAAGATAAGCTCAAAGCTCCATACAAGAAGCAAAGAGGGAAAGGATTTGTACAGGATTAATGCCCTTTTCAGGCCGTTAAGGTACAAACGGGGCGACATTATTTCAGTAAGAGGCGACGAGGTAAAGCTATTGCATGTCGGCAGAAGGGTATTTGCAAGAGATTTGAAAAGCGGAAAGAAGGTCGCAATCAGAAGCGCTGACTTACCCAAGTAACTGCTCTTTCTCCCTTTTATAATCATCAATAACCTTTCCGACCCAGTTTATTTTGCTCTTTTCCGCTTCAAAATGCTTTTTTTCAACAAAGCCAAAATACCTGTCTTCATCTATCCGGAGGTTCTTGGCGCTGATAAAGACAAAAGGCAGATTTTCTTCAGTTTTTCTGCTTACTGGCTTTTTGTGGACAATGACAAATACGTTGTTTCTTAATAACTCAATGACACCGGCGCTTGAGATGTTTGGGTCATCAACAAGCAAAACGTCATTTTTTTGTATATTGAGGACTTTATTCTTAAAATGGAGCTCGTTCGCGCCCAAATTGTCCAGCTTTTTCATTACGTAAAAATTGCCTATAGTTGAAATTACATCTCTGAATTTCCTGATTAAAGAATTTAGTTGCCTTATGTACTCCTCTTTTGATTGAATGTTATAGCCAAGCGCCTTAACCCTGCCGCTCATGAAACTCAGTTTTTTGTCATCGGTCGCAGGCGCCTTATTTGCATTTTTAATTTGGTTTTTTTCTAGTTTTCCAATTCTGTTTTTAAGGCTGTCATTATAATTCCTGACCAGCTTTAATTCCGATTCATATCTTTTTAATTTGCTGTATAACTTCAAGAAGTCATTCTCGTTTAATTTTTTCTCAAATACAGCCTTTTCTATTATTCTGTCTTCATCGTTTTTTCCCTCTATTATGCTGACTGCGCTTTTTATGCTTACCCCCTTTGTTATTACGATTTCTTTTATAATGTTCTTTATGTTGCTCTTTTTATTTTCTTTTGCAAAAACATCTATCTTGTCAAGCAAAGCTCTTGCTGATTTGTGCGCGAACAGCGCAGATGCCAATGCATCGCCTTGATGCTCGTCGCTAAAATTAAAATTTTCAGTAATCTTTCTTTTCTCATCAACTTTTAAGTCCTCATACGGATTTATTATTTTTGCACCTAGTTTTGTTGCAAATGCTTCCACTAAATTTGGCGCTTTTGCCTTGTCCGTGCCTACAAAGACCGCTTTGCCGAGTTTTATTGTTTCAGAAATAAGCTGATTCAAGCCAAGCTGTTTTGAGGATTTTATATGAAGTGGATTGCCTTCAATATCAAGAACTGCGTAGCCTGTAGTCGTGCCAGGATCGATGCCTACTATGAGCAGTTTCTTCTCTTCCATCCAATTTCAGAATATTTTGCAGGTTTAAAAAGCTTTGCGCAATAACCTTTATAAGCAAAATTATACTACTAATTCATATGGGCGTTCAAGTGATTTCAGGCGTTGTTGCAAGAGGCTTGGGGGAAGGCGCTTATTTCATGTCAATACAGCATTACAGGAAAGAAATTAAAAAAAAACTCGGATTTAATGCCTATCCCGGCACACTGAATTTGAATGTTAACAAAAAACAAATAGATTTATTAAAAAATACCAAACCCATAAAAATAAGCGGCTTTAAATCCAAAAATAAAACTTTTGGCGGAGCAAGCTGTTACATGGCAAGTATTAAAAACATAAATGGCTCGATTATAGTGCCTAATCTGACAAAGCATAAAAGTATGATAGAATTCATCGCGCCAGTTCATATTAAATCAGAATTAAAAATTAAGGACGGGGACAAGATAAAGGTTGAATTGCTATGAAAATAGGCATTGCTGACACAACATTTGCAAGAGTGGATATGGCAAAATCTGCAATAGGCACAATCAAAAAAAATTCTGATTATAAAATTGAGAGATATACTGTGCCTGGGTTTAAGGATTTGCCTGTCGCATGCAAAAAGCTTATTGAAGAGGAAAAATGCGATATTGTTATTGCTTTGGGCATGGCGGGCTCCAAGCCCATCGATAAGCAGTGCGCCCACGAGGCGGCTCTTGGCTTGCAGGCAGTGCAGCTAATGACAAACAAGCACATTCTCGAGGTTTTTGTCCACATGGACGAAGCCAAATCAGAGAAAGAAATATACGAGATTGCAAAAAACAGGGCGGAAAAGCACGCCCTTAACGCTTTGGCATTGCTTAAAGGCAAAACAGAGCTTACAAAATATGCTGGCATGGGCAGAAGGCAAGGCAAGGAAGATGAAGGGCCTATAAAGGTGTAAAATGACAGAGAAGCTTGGAATGGTTGTTTCAACGTTTAATTACGAGATTACAGGTGAGATGAGCAAAAGGGCTATTGAAAGGGCAAGAGAGGCAGGAGCCAAAATCGTGAAGGTTATCGAGGTGCCGGGCTCTTTTGAGATTCCCATGGCTGTAAAAGAGTTATTGGAGCAAAAAGATATTGAGGGAGTTGTCACAATAGGCACTATCATCAAAGGCGGCACGGACCACGACATGGTCATCGCGCATGCAATAGCAAAAAAGCTCATGGACTTGTCATGCGAGTATGGCAAGCCGGTTTCTCTTGGAATTTCAGGCCCGAACATCACTTGGCAGCAGGCAGAGAAAAGGATTGAGGAATATGCTACAAGGGCTGTTGACAGTGTTGTTAAGATGCTGAGGAAAGGTTGACTATTCAATTTTGCAAACAATTAAATAATAGCCAATTTTATTCTTTTTATGAAATTTTATGTTGATACAAATATTTATTTAAATCTCTGGAAAAAAGAAGGTGATGCAACCAAAGGCACTCCTTACTGGAAGCTCGCAAAAGATTTTATGGATAAAGCTGAAAGGGAGAATTCCATCATTGAATTTTCTGGACTTATTCTTAAAGAACTTGAATATAAATTAACTCCTGAACAATTTAAGGAAAAATCAGACTTGCTGAAATCAACATATCAAAAGGTTGAGGTTTTGGAAGAAGATTATAACAATGCAAGAAAATTGGAGTCAAAAAGCAGATTTGATATCAGCTTTTATGATTGCCTGCACATAGCGGTTTGCAAAAGATTGAATCTTGTGCTTGTCACAAGAGACAGGTTAATGCTGGATTTTGCAAAAAGTGAAGGCTTAAGATGCGGCAAGCCAGAAGAATTTTTATAGAGAATTTTGGATGAGAATAACTAAAATAATGGATTATTCAAAGTTCCCTATAAGCTGTTTATTTCTTTCAAATCAAATCTTTCTTTTGACAATTTTTCTCTTATTTCCCTGACTTCCTGAACAGAATCACCGGTATTTGGAATTGTGCCAATTTCCTTTTCCCATACAAGCCTTCTGACAGCATCCCTAATAGCATCGGATTTGTTTGGATAGTAGCCTTTTTGGACTAATCCATCTATCTTGTCTATCAATCCTTTAGTCAATCTAACCTGAGTCATTTGCATAGGCATTGTATTACGAATGAGATACTATTGTATATATAAAAGTTTTGGATGCTATTAACTTAAGTTATAATAGAAAGATTTAAATATAAGTATATAATTATAATCTAATATATGGAAGTAACTTATAAAACAAAAGTAAAAAAATTGGGAAGCTCGCTGGCAGTAATAATCCCAATGGAACATATAAAGTATGAACAAGAGAAGGTCAATGTGGGGGATATAGTTACTGTCATGATTAAAAAATAAAGAAGGTGTAAGATATGAGTAAAAATGAGTGGACAAACTTTACAAATTGATACCAACAAAGTCAGAAGCATAAGTAACTCAAAATTTAAAATAGTGGATTATGTTATACATAGACAAACCACCAACCCAACTAAATATTTCTCACTTGAAAAATTAAAATTTTTTAACTCAAAAGACCAAGAGAAACATGGTGATATAAGGATAAGGTTTGGAAGCAATTCTAATGGTAACTTTAAAAGTGGAAATATGGGTTCACCGATTATACCACATAAAGATTTTGTCTCGTTAATTGAAAAAGCTAAAAAGTCTCATATACTTTAGGTTATAAAAATGAAAAAACATTCATGGATGCATACAAGAAGCCGAAACAAGAATGGATTACTCAGGAAGAAGAGAAGCGATGCAAAGGTAGACTCCAAAATCAAAGAAAAATTAGGTTGCAGAGGAGATAAAACTATTGGCTCTTTGATTAGGGATTTGAATGTGACATCTATATCTGAAGCCCGCAGAAAATTAAAGTTGAGCTGATTGAAATGACATTCACAATGCTTAAATTGGATTGCCCAAGATGTAAAGAAAATTTTATTATTCAGCGCAAAGAGTATAAAAGGAATATTAAAAACGCCAAAAAGCCTAAAAATCTCAATAAAATCTTTTTACAAACAGTCAAACGGGCTTTAGAAAATCCAAAGCAAACTGGAATTATTACACAAAAACTTTCTATGAAATTGAAAAATAATCCTTAAAAAAACTTACCCAAAGAAACATTCACTTTCTTTACCCTCTTTTGCTTACTTATGCCTTTTCTTGTTGCTTCCTGCCCCATCAATGAATTCAAAAACGCCTTTCTTGTTTTCTTGTTCAAGACATTGTTTTCAAGCATTTCCGCCAGTTCAGGCGCTTTCAGGCCGGAACTCTTCAGTATTGCTCCAAGCCTTTCTACATTTGTTTTTCTAAACTCCTTGACTATTTCATCATTATTTAGAATATTGGTTAAAAATTCTTTTCTCAAATTTGAGGTGAATGCGTCATTTGAAAGCAGCTTTGCAAGCTTTGTTGGCTCACTCAACAGCAGGAATTTTGCCAGCTGCAAAGTCCTTATTATGTCATTCTTGTAATACTGGGTGTCAAGCTGCTCAAGCACGTCATAAAGAATGTTTTCAAATTCAATAATCTCAACATCCTTTTCATTGAATTTCCTTATTATCTCGCTTTTTCTCGACTTTGGAACAGCGCCAAGTATCATTATCCTCTTTATCTTGCTTTTTTGAATGGAGAAATTTTTGATGTGGTTGTTTACTGCATCAAGAATCTTTTTATCATCGAATTTTTCATTTACAATAGCGCTGACTGACTTGTCAAGGTTTGTTGTCTCTGCTATGTTGTTTGTCAACGAGCAGCTAACCTCAATGTGAAACACTTCATTTACCCTGTCATTGTCGAACTTCAAAGCAAGAATTCCAGCATCGCGATTGCTGCTTGTCTTGATATTATTTATAGTGAAAAGCCCCTTTTTGTTGTACCAGTAATTAACAATCTCTTTTTCAGCGCTCATGAACCAACCAACCCCTTTATCGAATGTAGTGGTATTATTGTTTATAAGGTTTGTGGTTTTTATTTGTTTATTTTCTTTTTAAAATTATAATATTCCCCCTTCCCTTTTTGATTTTCTCAACAATTCCCTTATGCTCCAGCTCAGCAATCATCAGGCTTATCTTAGCCTCTGACAATGGAATCTGCTTTCTTATTTCTTTTTGGGTGGCTCTGCCGCCCTCGTTTTTGATTATCTTTACAAGTTGGCTTAAGCCATCATCTTCTGGCTCTTCTGCTTCCTCTTTTTGTACTGTTATTCTTTCAGGCTCTTTTTTCCTTGGCCTGATTTTTTTGATGTAATAGAATGCTACGATTGACAGCACAATCAAAATAAAAGCAAATGTTAAAACCGAATAGCCAATATTGCCTTTGGCGTTTCCAACAACATCATCACCAACATCAATGCCAATCTCCTCAATACCATCTTCAACATCAGGGAACAGAATCAAGTCAAGGACGTAATTACCATCCTGCCTTATGGTGATGTTCTCCTGCACTGACGCAAGCACTGTATTTTTCTGGACAATCTGCGCTTTTATTGTGTAAAATCCATAAGGCACGTTAAATGAGTAAGAGCCGTTTTGGGCAACCATCACCTGTTTTGGCAGAGTGTTTATTTCAACCCTTGCATTGCTTACTTTATTTAGCGACAAATCGTAAATAGTGCCGTGTATTGTTGCTGCATTTGCTATACCGGCAAAAACCAGCATTAGCAGTATAAAGTTTAATACCCTTAACATCCCCATAAAATATTGTTAATATTATGCCTATAAAAATATTTTGGAATTGATAAATTATTTTAACAGCTTTAAGGCAAAAATAAGCCCAAAATGGCTTTTTTAAAGCTAAAAAGGAAAGAATAAAGCTTTGTAAAGTTTTAAAAACCATAAAAAACCTTTAATTTTTTGGACAAAAAAGTTTGTTTATAAATAAAATAGCCTACCCTATGCAAGAGATTTTGATAAAATCAACAAAATAAGCATCAAAATTAAAAACAAAATTGGAGGCATAAGAATGAAAAAGGCAATTTCGTTGGCATTGATTGTTATGTTTGTTTTGAGTTTGGTGCCTGTTTTTGCAGAAGAAGGCAGCTCAAACGCCGATACGGATTCTGATGCAGAAATCAAGGAAGAGTCTTCTGTTTCTTCTTCTGGAAGCGGCAGTTCTGAAGTGAAAACAGAAACAAGGATAAGGACAAGTGCAAGGACTAAAGCAAGCGGGGAAGAAAAGAACAGGCTTGAGGAAATGAGGGAAAAGAATAAAGAAAGGCTTGCAAAAATTGCAGAGCTTGACAAAAAGCAGATTGAAAGGCTTTCTGGATTAGAAGTGAAAAATGTTGAAAAGATAGCCCAGCTCAAGAAAGAAAGGCTTGAAAAGCTGGCAAAGCTTAGTGAAGAAAAGCTCAAGAAAATCTCAGAGCTAGAAAAGGAGAAGCTTGAGAAAGTTGCTGATTTAGAGGAAAAAGAGCTTGACAAATTATCAACATTAAACAGGGCAAGGCTTAAACAGCTTGCAAAGCTTGACGAGAAAAGGCTGAAGGCTGAATTGAAAGCACTCAAAATAGTAAAGGTAAAGAGCGCTGAAGACCTTGACAAAAGGGACATTTCTGAGGTAAGGCTGAAGCAGATTAAAGACAAGTTCGAGAAGGCAAAGGAAGAGTTTGAGGATGCAAAAGACGAGCTGAAGGATGCAAGGGAAGCCCTTAAGGAAGCAAAACAGAATCGGGATGAAAATGCAACATTGGAGCATGCAAAAGACTACTTATTGCACACTGCAGACGCTTTGATAAGCCATCTTGAGAAGCTGAAAGCCAAGGTTCAGGAAAGCGAGAACATAGATGCAGAGCTTGAAGCCAAGATGGTTGCAGAGATTGATGCCCAGATTGCCGAAATAAACTCCATAAAGGCGAATGTTGAGGCGGCAACAACAAAAGAGCAGGTAAAAGAGGCTGCCAAAAAGCTTCGCACAAAATGGAACAGGCTCAAGCACATCATAAAGCTGCATACTGAAAGGATTGTGTCAGCCAGAGTCCAGGGCATTGTAAACAAAGGTGTAGTGCTCGAGAAGAAGCTTGACCATATATTACAAAAAGCCAAAGAGAAAGGCATTGAAGTCAATGTTAGTGCAGAAATCAGCGCTTTCAGCGAGAAAATAGCGCTTGCAAAGGACAAGTACCAGCAGGCTCAGACAAAACTTTCATCGATGCTTGAATTGAAATCAGGCAATGCAACTTCAGAGGAGATAAGGAAAGTTGCTGATGAGGCAAATGCCCTGCTGAAAGAGTCCAGGGAAGCCATCAAGGATGCGCATGATATCCTTAAGGACATAGTCAGGAAGATAAAGGAAGCAGACGAAGAAGCTGACTTGTCTGAGGAAGTTGAGGTAGAGGTTGAGGAGGAAGACGAAGGAGAGGATGCTGATGATGAGGAAGAAGTGGAGGACGATGAAGACGAGTCTTCAACGGAAACTGAATCAAATACAACAGCCACCGCTTCAACCTGATTTTTTATTTTTATTTTTTTGGAAAAGTTTAAATATAGACAATCATATAAAAAGTAAAAGGTGGTTTTAATGAAAAAGGCATTTTTGTTAGTTCTTATTGTTTTGATAGTTTTTATTGCGTCATGCAAGCCGGCAGCCCAGGCTCCTCCAAAGGATGCTATGCAAAAGCCTGCAGCTACAAGCGATGCTGCTGTCGATGCTGTTGGCAGCGATATAAACAATGTTGACAGCGTTGAGAAGGAATTAAGCACCAATGAACTGAGCGATTTGGACTCAGGATTGAGCGATGTTGAGAATATTTAGAGAACATTTATAATTTAATGCTTTTTCTTTTATCTTATGATTAGGATTGACGGAAATTATGGAGAAGGTGGCGGCGCTATAGCACGCGTGGCGTTAGCCCTGTCAACAATAACACAAAAACCCTTTGAGGTTTATGGCATAAGAAAAGGGCGCAAGGATGCAGGATTGAAAAATCAGCATCTTTATTGCGTCAAATCCCTACAGGAGCTTTGCAGTGCAGAAGCAGAAGGCGCTGAGCTTGGCTCATTATACCTGAAATATTATCCCAAAAAGATAGTCGCCAAAAACCTGGACATTGACATTGAAACAGCAGGCTCTATTACTTTGCTTATGCAGGCTTTATTGCTGCCATCTATGTTTGCCAGCAAGCCAATGACAATATCTGTAACAGGCGGCACAGACACAAAATGGAGCCAGCCGTTTGACTATTTCAGCAATGTTTTGCTGCCGCAATTGCAAAGATTTGCAAAAATAGAGGCAAAGCTGCTGAAGCGAGGATATTACCCGAAAGGCAACGGCAAAGTGGAGATAAAAATAAATCCGAAGTTTAAGCTTAATGATTCTTCCGGTTTTGAGGAATTTCATGAAAATTTAAAGCAAAATATACAAAAATATAATCTAATTGAACAGCATCATTTGATACAAATCAAGGGAATTTCTCATGCCTCAATAGGCCTGCAGCAGGCAAAAGTAGCTGAAAGGCAAGCAGAATCCGCACAACAAATGTTAAAACAAAGATATAATGTTCCAATCCAAATAATTACCCAATATCAAGATACGCTTTCTACAGGTTCAGGCATCACTTTATGGGCAATCTTTTCAAAAAATAAAGACGACATTGATGAAAACAACCCTATAAGGCTCGGGGCAGACGCTTTAGGGGAGCAGGGCAAAAAGGCTGAAATTGTTGGAGAGGAAGCAGCCAAAAATCTTGTAAAAGAAATCGAAAGCAAAGCGCCTGTTGACAGGCATCTTGCAGACCAAATATTGCCGTTCATGGCTTTAGCCGGGGGCTCAATTAAAACATCTGAAGTAACAAGCCATTGCAGGACTAATATTTACACAATACATCAGTTTATGGGGGAGGTTTTTAAGGTGGATGAAAGCTATAAAACTATCTCATCAAATTAATTTATAGAAAAAAATTACAAGTAAAGATAGAGATATTCATCCAGTTAGACTGTGACGATTTACTATTTGAACTAAATCACCTTTGTTTACTCTAAATAACGCAGTCATTTCGTTCATGTTCTCTTCCAATAACCTATCCACCAATTTGTCACTGAATTTAAAAAAATCAAATAATTCAATTAGTCTTATCCGCTGTGCTAACAAATTAGTAGTTAATCCATATCTGTCTTTTGCATGATGTGCACCAACTATTAAAAGAGATTCTTCTATTTCATATGAAGGTTGTATTCTTTCCAACCAGACGCCCTCTCGCTTACGTTGGTTTTCCTCATCCTCTTCATGTACATCTCCATTTACAATAGCAAGATGGTAGGGGTTATCCCTGCCAAGATAAACTACCTTTAATCCATGAGTTTCTGCATAAGGGCATATAGGTTTACCTGTCCTACCCTCATGGTAAAGCACTTTATATCTGCCACTTTCAATCTCATCAAATTCTGACGACCAAACATGTTTCGATGATTCAAATGCCTCTCTAAAAATTATTCTTATGTATACCTCTCGTAAAATCGGGTTTTCTTCTGCTACAGACATTCTTCTATTAAACTCGTCCGTAACTTGACCCTCCAATTCACACCAGAAAATATTATCTTTAAGTCGTTTTGGATTCTTTTCAAATGTATTTTTAAGATTGGCATCGACAAAACCTACGAATTTATCATCAAGCCCCGATATACGCAGAGTTCTGATAATTTTTTCATATGGATGGATTTCTGGTATTGTTCTTAGATTATACATAATTATAGGGAAACAAATATGATTTAAAAATCTATCACTTATTATTTTAGATTATACTAATTAAAACAACAACCTTTTTAAATTGACTTCTTATCCCAAATAACAAAATGGCAGAGCAAAAAGCAGTGTGCACGTCATGCAAGAGGAGGATAACAAATACCATAGGCTCTACAAGGTTCATGTGCCCTAAGTGCGCGAAGGTGGAGATTATAAGATGCAACCATTGCAGGGAGATAGCTGCAAAATACAGGTGCTCTTCATGTAGCTTTGAAGGCCCTGACTAAGATGGCAAGTGTGGTTGTTACTCTGAAGATAATGCCCCAGAATACAAGCGTGGATTTGTCTAAGATTGAGTCTGAAGCAAAAAAGGAGATTGTTGATTTCTGCTCCTCAAAGGAGTTCAAAACTACAATTGAGCCTATAGCTTTTGGCTTGAAGGCTTTGAACATATTCTTTGTAATGGATGAGGGCAAGGGCGGCACAGAAGCCTTGGAAAGCAGTATAAGCCAGATTGAAGGTGTTGAATCAGTTGAAGTTACAGATGTGAGAAGAGCGATTGGCTAACTGAGCAATTTCCATTCAAGCTCGGTTGGCGATGCCTGCCAGCTTCCGCCCACAGCGGCAAGGGTGCCTTCCGCAGTCTGCACGCACAATGACTGCCCGGAATATAAAGTGGCGACTGCGGCATCCCCAATAATACAGTCTTCTTTTTTAACATCTTTTATCGGCTTGTTCAAAGCCCTTATTTTTGCAGGCGCCAGTGCAGTGAAATCTATATAAGCATCATACTTTCCTGAGAACAAATCGCTTCCGCTGGTCCTTATCTCGGTGAACTGGATATTGTCAAAATCATAATACATTGCAAAGCTGCTTAATTTAATCTTGCTGGAGTCAGGCATAGGCTCCGGCGCACTTTCAGGCTTGGGCGCATCAGCAGGCTTTTGCTTTTCGGCTGCTGCCGGCTGAGCCAACACAGCCTCTACCTCTTCTGTTCTGCCAACCTTCACACCCACAGCCTTTTCAAAGTCTGCATAGCCCTCTTTTTTGACAATCAGGCTGTATGCACCGACCGGTACATTGTACAGGGTTAAAGGCGTTTCGCCCTTAAGCTCGCCGTCAATATAAACCTGGGCTTGGCTTGGCTCGGAGCTTACAGAAATAATCCCGGTATCGGCAATCTCCTCTATTTCTTCCGATGGCTTTTCCTTTGCCCGGCATCCGGCAATAATCAAAATAACAGCAAGAAATGACACAATACTTATGATTTTGCTGTTTTTCATTTTCATGCAATTACCAATGCAGCTATAGAGAATTTTGAAATATATTAATTTTGTCAAAATTCTCTAAGAGAACTTTGAATGAAATGGTGAAAATAATGAATTATTCAAAGTTCTCTATAAAAACTTATTTATTTTCATTATGCCGACCAGTTTCTGGCAAGGAATATCGCTTCTTAAAGAATGCCCGCTAAAATGCGTTTCGCACGCCTTATACCCGGACTTTCTTATTTTCTCCATGATTTCCTCCCTTTTCAGCAGGCTTTTTATGTTATTTTTACTGCATATATCATGCAAATCATAAAATCCAACGGCATTTATTTTTGATTCCTCTTTTATTGTTTTCAGGAATTTTATCAGCTCTTTGTTCTTGCTGAAATAACTGCTTTTTAATGCTTTACGATACATTGCATCAACTAAGCTTTTATCCCATAGTCCTCCAAGCCACATCGGGCCAGTGCCATTAAACATCCCGTGCTGCTTTAAGATATCATCAGCCTTGGTTTTTCCCTTATCATTCCTAAAAAAAACTCTCACGTAGTGCTCTTTTGAATACGAGAATATAGGAAAAAGCGCCTTGTCGTACTGGGCACCTGCCAACTGGACTTTCCTTACCAGTATTCTCAGCCCAGTTTCATGCATAATGGCGTCTTTTTTTGGCATTGCCCAGTATTTTCTTAAGCAGGCTTTTGGAGCTGTGCCGCAAAGAGCTGAAGTGTCAGTAGCTGTTACGGCAAGAATCCCGTTTCTGGCAAGCCTCTTGCATGCAGCGTCAAGAAACGGGTTTGGGGTTCCAAACGGGTCTATGTCAATATAGTCAAAGCCAGTTGAATTCAGCAGAAAAATATTAGCGTCTTGATTTTGTATGATTATTTTTGGATTATTTTTATATTGAATTTTGTTTAATGCAAAATTTTCTTTTATTAATTTTGCTGCATTTTTATCATAATCATTAATGCAAATTCTTTTTATTTTGCTTGCACTTAGCTCTTTCAAAAACCTTATGCTTCTCACCCCTGTTGCAGCCAGCGGGTCTGCTATCTGCATGCCGCTTCTGCCTGCGGAATCCAGCAACAAAACAGAAATGTCCCTGTTCAGGCTCATCGCAGGATTGTAAAAAACGCCCATGCTTCTTGATATCTTCTCTTCTTTTGGAATTTCAATTTTTGCCGAGCCTTCAATTATTTGCCTGTACATACAGGCAAAAAACCCCATTTTGAATAAAAATGTTTCCCATTACAAACTTTTAAAAACACAGTTCCTTTACTTTGCAGCATGCTGAGGCAGCCTATAATAACAGTAATGGGGAACGTTGACAGCGGAAAAACGCAGTTGCTTGACACCATTAGAAATACGGCTATTGTCAAGTCAGAGCCGGGCAGGATAACGCAAAGCATCGGCTGCTCCATAATACCTATGGGAACAATAAGGAGGATATGCGGCGCGCTGCTGGAGCAGACCAAGCTGCAGGTAAGGATTCCGGGCTTTGTCATAATTGACACGCCGGGGCATGCCGCATTCACAAACCTGAGAAAAAGAGGGGGTAATCTGGCTGACATAGCAATAGTTGTCATTGACATAAATGAGGGAGTAAAACCGCAGACAATCGAGTGTGTTGACATACTTAAGCAGTACAAAACCCCTTTTGTCATAGCATTGAACAAGATTGACCTGCTGCCTGCATGGCAGTCAAGCCCAAAAATAGCATTGCTTGACAGCATTAAAAAACAGAGCGAGAATGCGATAATTCTTATCGAGAAAAAGCTTTACGAGATTGTTGGCAAGCTCAGCGAACTGGGCTTTGACTCTGAAAGGTTCGACAGGGTGGAAGACTACACAAAGCAGATAGCCATCATTCCAATTTCTGCAAAGACATCAGAGGGGCTGCCTGAGCTTTTGATGGTTATAGCCGGGTTGTCCCAAAAATTCCTCGAGCAAAGCCTTAAGATTGACGTTGGAGGGAATGCAAAAGGCACTGTGCTGGAAGTAAAGGAGGAAAAAGGGCTTGGCGCAACAGCGGATGTTATAATTTATGACGGCACTTTGAAGAAAAACGACACAATTGTCATAGGCTCTTTGAACGAGCCAATCGCGACAAAAGTCAAGGCGATGTTCGAGCCGGCGCCACTTGCAGAGATGCGCGACAAAAGGACGAAGTTTAATGCAGTAACCAAAGTTTCAGCGGCATCAGGCGTCAAGATTTCAGCCCCGGAGCTCGGAAATGTTGTTGCAGGCATGCCCCTAAGGGGCTGTGAGACTAAAGATGTTGAAAAAGTCAAGCAGGAAATAAAAAGGGAGATTGAAGAAGTTATAATTGAGACAGGCAAGCAGGGCATAGTGATAAAGGCTGACACGCTTGGCAGCCTGGAAGCCCTGACAAAAATGCTGAAAGAGAAAAGCATTGAGATAAAGAAAGCAAGCATAGGCAGCATCTCGAAAAAAGATATTTCAGATGCAGAGGCAAACTATCCAAAAGACCCGCTGCAGAGCGTCGTCTTGGGGTTTAATGTCGAGCTTGTCCAAAACGTCAATCCAGGCAACGTAAAAGTGCTCAGCAACAATGTAATTTACAAGCTGATGGAGGAGTTTGAAAAATGGCAGGATGAGGAAAAAAAGAGGATGAGCGCTGAAACTATGGATGTTTTGTACAAGCCGTGCAAAATACAGCTTTTGAAAGGCTATGTTTTCAGGCAGAATAATCCTGCCATTGCAGGTGTTGATGTGATTGCCGGCACTTTAAAAGTCGGTACGCCATTGATGAAAAAGGACGGCTCGGTGATAACAGAGGCCAAGAGCATACAGCAGGAGCAGGAAAATATAGAAAAGGCTGAGAAAGGCAAGCAAGTCGCTGTTTCGCTGCCAAATGTAACCATAGGCAGGCAGCTTCATGAAGGAGACATTCTGTACTCGGCAATCCCGGAAGAGCATTTCAAGAAATACAAAGAGTCGAAGAAGCAGCTTGCACAGGAAGAAATAGAGATTTTGAAGGAGGTCGCAGAAATAATGAGAAAGCGGAATCCCATGTGGGGAATTTAGCTGTTAAATTACAATAATCTTCCCGAAAGGCCCTGGATTTATTATTTTTGTTCTTTTGATTTTGTCTTCCTTGCCGAAATTCTCGTGCAAATGCCCGCAAATCAATAAATCTACTTTATTTTTCTCAACAAAATGCCTTATTGACTTGTTGCCGCAGTGCCCCTGAATGAGCTTGTCCAGCCTTGTTTTGTAAGGCGGGGCATGCGTTATGAGTATTATTTTTTTATCGTGGTGATTTTTAATTATATCTTTGAATTTTTCTTTTGCTGTTTTTTCAAATCCTTTGTCAACTATGGAAAAACCCCCTCCACCATAACCTATGAATAAAACGCCATTTTCGGTATAAGAGCTTCTATGGATGAAAATGATGTTTTTGAATATTTTTGCGAGTTTTGCAAAGGTATGGATGTCCTCGT